>Ga0209573_1002503_pt1 | contig 23221 bp, 21 predicted proteins | sample TNRBio252014_DNA_FD_185870 | JGI IMG/M metagenome (GOLD analysis project Ga0209573, IMG submission 185870) | Wastewater treatment Type I Accumulibacter community from EBPR Bioreactor in Madison, WI, USA - TNR Reactor_6/25/2014_ DNA (SPAdes)... | ecosystem: Engineered > Bioreactor > EBPR >...
CTTCGCCTTGGCGGGGTTGGTCGATCCGACCGAATACGAGGCGGAAAGTTGACCGTCAATTCGCTTGAAGTTTTACGCGATCCGCGGTAATCAAAGGCATGAGCGATCAGGATACTCCGCCACCCATGGACCCGTCTTCGAACCCCGGTAACGACGCTCCTCCGCCGATGTCGGCTGGATCCGGCGGTTTTTCGAGCCTTCCCATGGACGCTCCCTCGACCGCCGGGGTTGCCCTCGGCCAAGGCAAGGCGAGCGAGGCGGATGAAAAACTCTTCGCGATGCTCGCCCACCTCCTCGGGATCGTCTCTTCCTTCATTGGAGCCCTCGTGATCTGGCAGATCAAGAAGGACGAAAGTCCCTTTGTGGCCGATCAGGGCAAAGAGGCGCTGAATTTCCAGATCACCATCGCGATCGGCTATGTCGCGCTGATGCTCCTGAGCTTCATCCCCGTGGTCGGCTGTTTCACCTCGATCGTGATGCTTCTCGTCGGAGTTGCCAGTCTTGTCTTCAGCATCATCGGTGGACTCGACGCGAACAAGGGCAAGGTCTACCGCTACCCCTTCGCCTTGCGCCTGGTCAAATAATCCCGGCACCACGGGGTTTCCCCCTCTGAACCGTCCAACGAGGCGCCGCGTGTGAAATTCTCGAAGCAGGGCCTTCTCGCCCTCAACCCTCCGCAGCGCGCCGCGGCCGAGCAGATCCACGGCCCGGTCCTCATCCTCGCCGGAGCTGGAACAGGCAAGACCCGCACCGTGACCACGCGGATCGCGGCGATGGTGCACGACGAGATCCCGCCCTCGCAGATCCTCGCGGTGACCTTCACGAACAAGGCGGCGAATGAAATGCGCGATCGGGTCGGCTCGATGATCGATGCCGAGCAGGCCGAAAAGCTCACCATCTCGACCTTCCACAGCCTCTGCGTCCGCATCCTCCGCACCTGCATCGAGCGCCTCGGCTACAAGCGCACCTTCTCGATCTACACCCAGAGCGACCAGCTCGGGCTCCTCCGCCGCATCATCGTGCGCACCGCCGGGAAAGAGGAGAACCTCGACGCCAAGATGGCGAACTCGCTCATCAGCCAGGCGAAGAACACCGGCAAACCGCCGAGCGACCGCGAGGACGCGCTCATCAACGACGTCTACCGCACCTACCAAAAGGAGCTGAAGCAGCTCAACGCCGTCGACTTCGACGATCTCCTCATTCTCGCGGTGCGTGGGCTGGATGAGAATCCCGATCTCCAGCGTGAATGGCAGCGGCGCTACCGCTTCATCATGGTGGACGAGTTCCAGGACACGAACCACCTCCAGATGCGGCTCCTCCGCCTCATCGTCGGACCCGAGCAGAACATCTGCGTCGTCGGCGACGACGACCAGAGCATTTACGGCTGGCGCGGCGCCGACATCACCAACATCCTTGAGTTCGAACGTCATTTCTCCGATCCGACCGTGATCAAGCTCGAGGAGAACTACCGCTCCACCAACGCGATCCTCCGTCTCGCCAACAGCCTCATCCGCCACAATATCAACCGCCGCGAAAAGACCCTCTGGAGCGGCAAGGGCGAAGGCGAGAAGACGCGTCTCATCTCCATGCCGGACGCCGAAACCGAGGCCGACTTTGTCATCGGCGAGATCCTCGAAAAACATCGCCTGCGCCAACGTCCCTACGACAACATGGCCATCCTCTTCCGCATGAACACCCAGTCCCGGGTGATGGAGGAGAAGCTGCGCGAAAACCAGATCCCCTACAAACTCATCGGAGGGCAGAGCTTCTACGAACGGCGCGAAGTGAAAGACGTCCTCGCCTACCTCGCCCTCTTTCTCAACCACGACGACGACGTCAACCTACTGCGCGTCATCGCCACCCCGCCGCGCGGCATCGGCGAAGGCACCATCGCGCTCGCGACCCAGTTCAGCATCGATCACCAGATCAGCGTCCACGCCGCCCTCAACGATCTTGAGTTTCTCGGATCGCTCAGCAACCGCGCGCAGAAATCCCTTCTCGCTTTCTCGGAATTCCTCAACCGCTACGCCGACATCGCCGCGACCAAATCGGCGAACTACGCCGAGATGACCCGCGAGCTCCTCAAGGAGATCGACTACGACACCTTCCTCCGCAAAGGCTGCAAGACCGACGAGGAATTCGACAACCGCCGCCGCAACGTCGCCGAACTCATCGACGGGATGCACGCCCACTTCGAAAAATCGAAGCGAGGCCTGCGCGGCTTCCTCGACAGTGTCGCCCTCATGCAGGACCGCGAGGACAAGAAAGACGACGCCGACGGCAAGGGCGTCTCTCTCATCACGATGCACGCGGCGAAGGGTCTCGAATTCCCCGTCTGTTACATCATCGGGGTCGAGGAAGGCATCCTGCCCCACTCCCGCTCGATCGAGGAAGGCAGCCGCGACGAGGAACGCCGCCTCCTTTACGTCGGCATCACCCGCGCGATGGTGGATCTCACCATCACCTGGTGCCACAGCCGCAAGCGCTACGGCGACAAGATGCCCTGCATGCCGAGCTCGTTTTTCAAGGAACTGAGCAAGGAGGAGCTCATCGAAATGAGCTACGAGACCATCGCCGCCGCCCCCGCCGACGAGGACTTCGCCTCGGATTATTTCGCTCGGATGAAGGAGATGTTGTCTGGGTGAGGGAGGCTACGGAAAGCCCCAAAAACCCGTTTTTCCGCTTGCCTAGCCCTGCCACAATCCCAATACTCGGAACGCTCGCGGCCCCGGGGAGGTGATCTCCGGTCGGACCGCGGTTTTTTACACAAGCTATTTCCCTCCCCCACGATTTATGTCCGATACCGTCCCCGTCCTTGGTCACGTCGACGAATACCTGAGCCTTGCCCAGGAGTACAACGTCTCCGACGTCCACATCGCACCCTTTGCCCAGCCCAAATGGCGACGTTTCGGCCTGCTCCAGCCGATCTGGGAAAATGCCGAGCAGCTCACCCCCGAGGATACCGAGCGCCTCGCCCGAGCCTATCTCCCCGAGCCCGAGCTGCGCCGTCTCGAGCAGCGAGGCGACGTCGACTTTGCCTATGCCCCCGCGATCGGCCGCTTCCGTGCCTCGGTTGTGAAAACCCGCCTCGGTTGGGAGATGGTCTTCCGCGTCATCAGCACCCAGCTCCGCACGATGGAGGAACTGAAGTTACCTGAGGCGATCAAACCCCTCCTCGAATATCACAACGGACTCGTCCTCGTCACCGGCGCGGTCGGCTCCGGCAAATCGACGACCCTCGCGGCGCTCATCAACGAGATCAACCACCAGCGCAACGACCACATCATCACGCTCGAGGATCCGATCGAATACGTCATCGAATCGTCGAACTGCCACGTGAACCAGCGCGAAGTGCACACCCACACCGAGAGTTTCTCCCAGGCCCTCCGCGCCGCCCTGCGGGAAGACCCCGACATCATCATGGTCGGTGAAATGCGCGACCTCGAGACGATCTCGCTCGCGATCACCGCGGCGGAAACGGGTCACCTCGTCCTTGCAACCCTCCACACCGGCAGTGCCGCACGGACCCTCGACCGTATCCTCGACGTCTTCCCGACCGAGCAACGCGAACAGATCCGCATCATGGTGGGCGAGTCGCTCCGTGGCATCATTTCGCAGCAACTCGTCCCCCGCGCGGACGGCACCGGCCGGGAGCTCGCCCTCGAGCTACTCGTGAACACGCCCGCTGTCTCCGCGATCATCCGCGACGGCAAGACCTTCATGCTCCCCGGCGTGATGCAGACCGGGAAAAACGTCGGCATGATCATGATGGACGACGCCCTCGCCAAGCTCTACCGCGATGGCATCATCACCCAGGAGGAAGCCCTCGGCCGGGCCGTCGACCGCGGCAACCTCAAGGCCAATCTCGGCGTCTGATCACCACGCTTTTTCGATCCTTCCATTTCCCCAACGAATCCCACTCTCCGTCCCTTTCCCAGCCATGGCTGTCATCGACCAATACTTCCAACACCTCGTCACCTCGGGCGGGTCCGACCTTCACCTCAGCGAAGGCCAACCGCCCAAGATGCGCGCCCACGGGGCCATCTCTCCGATCGCCGACGGCGTCCTCGAGCACGCCACGATCGACTACATGCTCCGCGAGATCTGCGATCCGAACGCTTACGAACGCTACCTCCAGACGGGCGATCTCGACTTCGCCTACGAGATGGACAAGCAGTCGCGCTTTCGCTGCAACTACTTCAAGCAGAACAACGGACTTGGTGCCGTTTTCCGTCTCATCCCGACGAAAATCAAGACGATCGATGACCTCGGCGTGCCGAAGACGATCGAAAATTTCGGCGACATGCGGAGCGGCCTTGTCCTCGTCACCGGTCCGACCGGATCGGGCAAATCGACGACCCTCGCCGCCCTCATTGATTACATCAACCGCACCTACGCCCGGCACATCATCACCGTCGAGGAGCCGATCGAGTTCGTGCACAACAACAAGAAGAGCACGATCTCGCAGCGCGAAGTGCCGATCCACTGCCCCTCCTTCGCCGACGGTCTCCGCGCCTCGCTGCGTGAGGACGCCGACATCGTCCTCGTCGGGGAAATGCGCGATCTCGAGACCATTTCCCTCGCCCTCACTGCGGCGGAGACCGGACTTCTCGTTTTCGGCACCCTGCACACAAACAATGCCCGCAAGACCGTCGACCGTCTCGTCGACGTGTTCCCCTCGGATCAGCAGTCCCAGGTCCGCACCATGCTTGCCGGTTCGCTCCGCGGCGTCGTCGCCCAGCTTCTCCTGCGCCGGTGCGACTCCGAAGGACGGGTCGCGGTGAACGAGATCCTTGTTTCCACCCCGGCGGTCAGCTCGGTGATCCGCGAGGGCTCGACCCAGAAGCTCTACGACATCATCACCGGCGGCAAGGAATACGGAATGCAGTTCATGGACGACGCGATCTGGCAGAAGATGCTCGCGGGCCAGGTCTCCGCGGTCGAAGCCTACATGAAGGCGATCGACAAATCGCGCTTCCGCGCCGCCCTCCCGCCCGAATACGCCGAACTCGGCAACTCCGGCGGATCGGCGACGAAGGATTGATCGCCCCAACGCTCAGTCCGGAGTCGCGAGAGAGGCGAGATCTCTTTCGAGCATTTCCCGCTCGCCCGGATCTTCGATGCGGGTGGCGAGAATCCATGCGGATTCGAGATGCCGGGATTTGTCCGCCTCGTCTCCGGTCACGCCGGCTGCACGGGCCGCCGCTTCATGGGCATAGGCGAGGTAGAACGGCGACTCCCCCGCGCTGGCGGCGAGACAGGCGACCGCGTGGTGTCGGGCCGCGTCTCCCAGTCCCAGTACCGCATGAACACGGGCCAACATCCATAGTCCCACGGAAAGCTGGCGGTCGCCAAAATCCTCCCGTTGTGTCCAGTGCCAGAGCGAAGCATGTGCGAGCAGAAGCATCTCGCGATCCTGCGAAGGGGTGCGCTCCGCTAGATCGAGGAGATCCCAGGTGCGGTTGAAGGCATCGGCCGAGAGGATCCGATGGGATTCGACGGGATCAAAAGCGGGCATGGTCGGTGGCGGGAGTTCCGCTTCCCATCGTTTCGCAGTTCACGCGGCAGGTCGAGCCCAAAACCACGGATCAGGCTCCTGTTTTCCCGCTCCGCCAACGCCAGAATCCGGCGAGGAGGCTGCCGATGAGGCTGTGGTAGACCGCGCTGATGGCGCAGGGGACCGGTGCCGCCGTGCCGGGAAAACTCTTCGTCGCGAGATGGGTTCCGAGCCCGGAATTCTGCATGCCGACCTCGATCGAGACGGTGCGTGCGTCAGCCTCGGGGAGACGGAGGAGTTTGGCCGCGAGGTAGCCGAGCCCAAAACCACCGAGGTGCAGCAAGGCCGGAGCCGCGAGGAGCCGCCAGCCCGATCCGAGAATGAGGGTGTGATTTTGCCCGATGATGCTCGCGACGATCAGGACGATCGCAATCACCGAAATGAGCGGCGAGACCGGGGAGATCTTGCGGCTCAGGGAGGGAAGGTAGCGGTTCAGCAGCAAGCCCAGCAGCACGGGCAGGAGCACCACCTTCACCGTATCGAAGCAGAGTTTCCAGGCATCGACCTCGACGAGAGCACCGGCGAGCCACTTCGTGAGCAAGGGCGTCAGCGCGATCGCCGCAAAGGTCGAGGCTGTTGTCATCAGCACCGAGAGCGCCACATTCGCCCGGGCGAGGTAGGTGATCACATTCGAGGCCGTCCCGCCCGGACAACAGGCCACGAGGATGAGACCCGCCGCGAGACTGGGGTCGATCTGGGCGAGCCCCAGAGCCGTCGCCACGCCCCAGCCCATCGCCGGCATGATCACAAACTGGCAGACCACGCCAATGATCCCGGCCGCCGGCATTTTTACGACCGATTTGAAATCCTCGAAGGTGAGGGTCAGGCCCATCCCGAGCATGATCACCCCGAGCCCCCAGACGATCCAGCCGCCGCGGAACCAGGTGAACACCTCGGGCACGACGAGGGCGATCCCGCTGCAAATCAGGATCCAGAGCGGGAAAGCGGCCGTGAGAAAGGCAAAAAGGCGGGACATGCCGCATCAGAACCCGGAAATCGCCCGTCCCGCAAGGGAAAAGCGTCCCGGCCAATTCCCGGGTTTTCCCCCTTGCTTCCCGGCTGGCGAAACCTACCTTTCCCCCCTTTTCACCCGAACTTATCCCCCCTCCCATGAGCCAACGCCGCGTCCTCGTCTGCGATCCGATTTCCGATAAAGGCATTGAATTTCTCAAGTCTTCCGGCCTCGTCGTCGACATCAAACTCGGCCTCAGCGAGGCGGAACTCGTCGAAAATGCCCCGAACTACGAGGGCATCATCGTTCGTTCGGGCGTGAAGATCACCGCCCCCGTCATCGAAGCCGGAGCCGGCGTCCTCCGCGCCATCGGACGCGCCGGAGTTGGTGTCGACAACATCGACATTCCCGCCGCCACCAAAAACGGCGTCGTCGTGATGAACACGCCCGGCGGCAACACCATTTCCACGGCCGAGCACGCCTTCACCTTGATGATGTCGCTCGCCCGCCACATTCCGCAGGGCCACCAGTCGGTCGTCGAGGGGCGCTTCAAGGAAGGACGCAAGGCCTACGCCGGCGTCGAGCTTTACAACAAAACCCTCGCCATTCTTGGGATGGGCCGCATCGGAGCCGAATTCGCGAAGCGCGCGATGGGCTTTGGCATGCGCGTCGTCGCCTATGATCCCTACCTCGCCGCGAGCAAGGCCAAGGCCATGCGCGTCGAGCTGTGTGAGACCGTCGAGGAAGCCGTCGCACAGGCCGACTTCATCACCCTGCACATGCCGAAGACGCCCGAGACGACCCACCTCATCAACGCGGCGCGGATCGAAATCATGAAACCCGGCGTGCGCATCATCAACTGCGCCCGCGGTGGACTGATCGACGAAGCCGCCCTCCTCGAGGGCATCAAGTCGGGCAAGGTCGCCGGCGCCGCCCTCGATGTCTTCGAGATCGAGCCGCCCGCGGCCGACTACGAGCTCCTCACCCGTCCCGAGATGGTCTTCACCCCGCACCTCGGCGCCTCGACCGAGGAAGCGCAGGAGAACGTCGGCATCGAAATCGCGGAGGCCATCGCCGGACGCCTCCTTCGCGGTGAAGTCGTCAACGCGGTGAATATGCCGAATCTCGACGAGACCACCCTGAAGCTCATCGGTCCCTACCTCGGGCTCTCCGAAGTGCTTGGCAAGCTCGTCAGCCAGATCGCGCCGAACCAGTCGGACCTTTTCCGCATCGAATACACCGGCAAGGTCGCCGAGATCGACACGACCCTCGTGACCCGCTCGGCCCTGAAGGGATTCCTCGAAACCGGCTCGACCTCGGGCTCGGCGAACTACCTCAACGCCCCCGCCCTCGCCGAAGGTCGCGGCATCCGTGTCACCGAAAGCCGCCCGGCCGAGGAGTGCGAGTTCACCGACCTGATCACCGTCACCGCCGGCAATGAAAAGGAAAAGGTCACCGTTTCCGGGACCTTCTTCGGCAGCCAGCCCCGCGTCGTGCGCATCGACGATCACAATCTCGACGCGATGCCCGAGGGCAACCTCCTCATCTTCGAAAACACCGACGCCCCCGGCGTTGTCGGAGCGATCGGACGCGTCCTCGGCGAAGCCAAGATCAACATCGCCAACATGTCGCTCAGCCGGAACCAGGTGGGAGGCAAGGCCCTCAGCATCCTCAATGTCGACTCCCCCGTCGATGCCGCGACCCTGAAAAACATCGAGGCCATCCCCGGGATCCAAAGCGCGACGACGGTGGTGCTTTAAGAGAAGTGCCCGCTTCTCACGGAGCCGCCACGCGGAATCCGATCACCTGGTTCTCCCGATCCGGCACGTTGTCGTCGCTAAGGAAATTGGATCGCATCGTGTCCTCGTTGCTGTTCCAGGATCCTCCACGCAGTCCACGGACCGTTCCGTAGATCACCCGGTCGTTCCATTCCCAGGCATTTCCTCCCTGATCGTAGGTTCCGTAATAGCTCGGAGAAGACGTGTAGACACCGACCGCGGTGGGACCACCCGTCGAGGTGTTGATGTTTACGGAATTACTTCCTCCAGGAGGGGCCTCCGCGGTCGGAATCGTGTCGCTCCGGGTCGGGAAGAGCCAGTAGAAATCATTCCCGGCCGGGCCGCCTTCCGCAGCGGTGCGGGGATCGTGATAGGCGGCTTTGTACCATTCGCTTTCGCTCGGGACCCAAAACTTCGCACCCGGATTTCGCTGGATCGACAATCCACCGGTGGTGGTTCCGTTCAAGGTGTAGGCTCCCATCTCCGTCGTCGCGGCACTCTGCGCTCCGACGGGGCGCCCGTTGTGCAGCCAATTGCAGAAGCGTGCCGCATCGAACCAACTCACGTAGGTGACGGGACGGTTGCCATTGCCGACCACGGTATAGGCATATCCGCCGCTCACTCCCGTACGCTGGATCCCGGCGACGCTTGGATCGGTCTGCATGAAGGAATTGTAGAGTCCGTAAGGATCCGTGACGGCCACCGCGTTCAGGAAGGCGGAGTATTGGGTCCAGGTCACTTCATGTTTCCCGATCCGGAAGTCATACGGGACCGAACCATAGACTCCCGGCAGACTCGTGTTTCCCGCATCCGTGACGTTTACGGGATTACCGATCGGGACCATTTCCAGAAAAGGAGCCGGCACTGCCGTAGCCGCCGCGAGCTGCCTTTTGAGACTGGCGATCTGCGCCTTTAGTTTCTTGATGAGCCGTGCACTTGCATTCGCCGAAGCCGCCTCCATGCGTGGAGACAGGAAGGGCCCTGCAAAACCGAAGAGGAAAACGCTGAACAGGACGGCTGCCGTCGCTCTGCGAAAGAGGGGGATTCGCTTCATGGGGATAGCCTCCAGCCAATCCCGGAATCGCCAAGAGATTATCCGCGCCTATCCTTTCAATGAGGCAAGATATGCGACGAGGTCGGACAATTCCTGCTCGCTCAAGCTCGCGGTCAGGCCCGGAGGCATCAGGGTGGGGATGATTTCGCGGCTCTCGATCTCTTTCTTTTCGAGGGGCTTGATCCACGGCGTGCCGGTGTCGCGATACCAGACGAGGTCGTCGCCCTCGCGTTCGATGTAGCCCGTGATGGAAGCTCCCGCCTTGGTCGTGAAGGCGATCGCCTGAAACCCTTCCTTGATCTGCCGATCCGGCCAAAGGATCGACTCGACGATCTGATCGAGCGGCATGCCGGCTCCGACTCCGTTGAGCGAGGGACCAATCACTCCGCCCGCATCACCGACGCGGTGACAGGCGGTGCAGGCGAGTTGGGCCATCTGATAAACCGCGGCTCCGCGTTTGGCGTCACCTTTGCCGTCGCGCACGGCGGCGACGATTTTGGCGACTTTGTCAGGATCGTATTCGGGCGCGCCGCTCTGACGGCCGATGGCACGGTTGAGCAAAGGGGTCAGCTTGGCGTCAGTGCGTCCGAGCCGGTTCATCGCCGTGAGAATTTCCTGGGCGGTCGCCGCGTCGGGTGGGGTGCCGGATTCCAGCGCGGTGGCGAGCGCGGTTGGACCTCCATTCGCGGCGAGAAGCGTGGGGAGAAGGGTCAAGGCGGCCGCTCGATCCGGATCCGAGGCAAGCAGCGAGGCGACCGTCGTCGCGGCGGCATCCCCGTTGGCAAAAGCGAGCGCCTCAAGCACGGTCGGACGAAGCGCGGCGGAGGTGGTCTTCGCGGCCAAGAGCGTTTGCAAGGATTCCGTGGCCGCTGCTCCACGGATCCGCGCGAGGGAAAGGAAGGCGTCACGACGCAGGGCGGTGGCAGTTGTTTCATCGAAGGCCATCGCCGCCACGGTCTCCCCGAGGCCGGCGACCTTCCAGAGACCCGCGAGGCGGATGCCGGCTGCAGCGGTGATCTCATCTTTCGCCGCCATCAGATCCACGAGCGCCTTTTCCTCCAAGGGCTTCGGCACCACGCCGCGGCTGCGCGTCGCCTCGGCGAGGGCTTCGAGCAGGGTGGGATCTCCGGACTTTGCCGCCTCGGCGAGAATGCCACGAAGGTCTTCTGGGCCACCGAGCCGAGCCAACACGACGAGCAACCGTGCCCGGTCGACCGGTGCCAGATTACTTTCCAAGGCACGTCGCGCGAGCCCGGCGGAGATCTCGCCTCCGTAGGTTTCGAGAACAAACGCGAGATGAGCGGGTTTCGCGAACGTCAGCGTTCCTTCCTGCAAGGGCTGCCGCCAATCTTCCTCCAACGCGAAAACCGCCTGCGCGAGCGAATACTCGACAAAACGATCCGGCCCCGCATCGAGGGCGGTGAGGGCCAGTTTCAGCGACTCCGCTCCGGGACGGTTCGCGCAGGCGATCACTGCTTCGAGACGCGGACGCGGGTGCGGATCGGCAAGGAGTTCGGCAAGCAGGTTCTCTTCATTTGCGAAGTTTTGCTCGCTCCGCCCGATGATCCGCGCCGCCACCGCCCGGACCCGCGGTTCGTCCGAACTCTTGAGGCGCCCCAGCGTGAAGGCACCCACTTTGCCAAGCGATTCAAGCACCCCGGCGGCCTCGATCAAGGCGACATGCTCTGTCGGTTTCAGTTTTTCGATCCACGCCCTCACCGATCCCGCGACATCCAAAGGCTCGGCATGATCCGTGAGCATCCTTCTCGCCTGCTCGCGCGGCCAACGCTCGGGATTGCGGAGTTGTTCGATGAGGTCAGCGATTCCCATCGCCGTGAGATCGGGTCGCTTCACCGGCTCGCGTCCTTTCGCACTCAGCCTCCAGATCCGGCCATGACTGTAATCGCGATCGGGATGCCTTAGGGAGACCTGATAGTGGTTGATGATGGGATTGAACCAATCGGCGACATAGATCGCCCCGTCGGGACCCTGACGGATATCCACGGGACGAAAACTCTCGTGACCTCCGTAGATCAACTGCACCGGTGGCGAAGCCTTGAACCCGGCTCCTTCCTCCACCAAAGGAATGGCCGAGACCTCGCGGGCGAAGTAGCCGGCGATGATGGCGTGGTCCTGGATCCAGTCGGGCAGGTGCGACGAGGAAACGATGTCGCCGCCCATGCTCTTGCCAGGAGTCTGGCCGACCTGGGCGAACTGCATGAGCTCGCGGGAGTGGGTCGTGGGAACGAGGCCGGGCGTCGCGAAACAAAGATGCGGCCCGTTGCTTTTCACGAAGAGAGCGCCCCAGCGGTCGAGGGTCATGCCGCAGGGATTCTGGCTCGTCATCGAGGGGAAGCCGAAGGGATCGAGACGCTGTAGACGCGGATCGAAGCGCCAGAATCCGGCAGTGTCACCCCGGGAGATGCCCCACGGCGTCTCGACCTGGGAAAAAGCGTGGAGACCCTGACTGAAGTACAAAAACCCGCCCGCGTCGAAGACGAGGTTGCTGATGTTCTGGTGGGTGTCGCCGTTTCCGAATCCGGTCAGCACGACCTCGCGCGAGTCGGCGCGGTCGTCGCCGTCGGTATCCTTCAGAAAGAGCAGATCGCTGTCGGCCGCGACCCAGGCACCGCCATGACCGAGGGCGAATCCCATCGGCATGTTGAGACCGTCGGCAAAGAGGGTCGACTCGTCGGCCTGACCGTCTCCATTCGTGTCTTCGAGGATGTAGAGTTTGTCGTCGGGCATCTCTCCCGGCTTGAGCTGGGCATAGGCCAGCGTACAGAGCACCCAGAGCCGTCCGCGCGGATCCCACTGGATCGCGACCGGATTGGCGATGCCGAGCGATTCATCGGCAAAGAGGCTCACCTCGAAATCGGGATGGATCACGAACGAGGCCAGCTCCGCCTCGGGCGAGGGATCGGAGGTGGGCGCATTGTCAGGACTGATCGCGAGGAGTGGTCCAGCGATCGCGGTGAGAAGGAGGAAGAAAGGGATCGTTTTCATTTCGTTGCCTCCTTCGCGTAACGCTGGATGTCGGCTTCAGCCCCGGCGATAAGCCCGGGAAGCGAGTCGATCTCGCGGACAAACCAGCGCTCCTCGCGTTTCTCGACATCGCGCGAGGCGGGGACGTGCTGGCGGTCGCCGAAGAGGAAGGCCCAGTTCGTGGGACGGTAGTATTGCTTCCAGAGGAGATTCTTCCGGGCGATGGCGTCGCGGAGGGCCGGACTCACGATCTCTCCCGGCCGCGCACCAGCACGTATTTGGCCGCGGATGGCATGGGCAAACACCTGATGCCCCGATTCGTTGAGGTGGACGCCGTTGTCGGACATCCCGGCATTCCATTCGGCGTCGGACGAGATGAAAAGGAGGTTCCGCTCCGCCGCGAGTCGTTCGATCGCCTCGACATAGGCGGAGAGCACGGCGTCCCGCTCTCCCGGGTTGGTCCCTGCCGGGCCGGAATAGAAAAACGGCGCCGGCTCGACGAGGACGATGCGCTTCGTCAGTGGCAGGAGATCATCAACCAGCTTCGCGTAGGCCGCGACAAAATCCGGGAGCCGCTCCGTCCCCTGGAGCGATTCCATTTTGCCGAAGGCGATGAAGACGATGCCCGGCTCGGTGCGCTCGCGGTGATCGGGGATGCTGCCGGGCTGGGGATCGCCCGCCTTCGTGTAGAAATACAGCGGCCGGGCCTGACGATAGACGGTGTCGCCCTGCCACGCGAGATTCCGCCAGCGCAGCCCGAGCCCGGGCCAGGTGAGATGCATCCCCGCCTCGAGAAATCCATAACGATCGAGGTCGGCGATCTCGGTGCCGCCGATCCAGGCGATGGTCTCGCCGGGTCGGGGTTCGAAGACCGGCCCCCTGGTTCCCTCCGGAAAGGGCGGCACCGGCGGCGTCACCTCGGCAAAGCTCCGCCGCAGCGGCGGGAGTTCGCCCTCCTGTGCGAAGAGACTGCCCCAGGTGAAGAGGAGGAGAAGAGCGATCCTACCGGCGGATCGCGTGAAGCATGGCGTCATGATTCATTGTGAACCGGGCGAGGCCTTTCTGGCAAGGACGCGATGGTGTGGTGCGCCTCACGTATAACTGAGCAGCAATTGGATCGCGGCCCGCACCGAGGAGAGCGAAGCGGTCTCGTCGACGGTGTGGTAGCCGGTCGTCGGAATCTGCAGGGTAGTTCCGCTGAAACGTCCCTCCGAAGCGGCGATGAGACGGCCGAGCTCGGTGCGACCGAGCGACATGGGTTTGGCGCGGCTGAGATTCTCGGTCTCGATCCACCGATCCTTGTAGGCAGTGAGGATGCCGAGGTCGAGGCAGCGCTCCTCGATCTCGCGGGTGAAGTCGAGGTCGAAGGCCGCGGTCGCGTCCTTTTCCCGCAAGACGAGTTGCTGGGCATCGGCGGCCTCGGTCGTGGGATAAGGACTGGTGTCGAGGACGAGAAGGCGTTTCGTCTCGAGCCCCTCGCGAAGCAGCCAGGAGAGGGCGTAGCGCCAGCTTTTCCCGGCTTCTTCCTGCGCGGTGAAGAGCGCCGTGCCGGTGAAACCCTTGCGGAAGAGGTAGATGATGAGGGCGACACTGAGGACGTTGTCGAGCTGCGCCGAAAGATGCGTCTCGCCGACCCGGAGCCGGTCGAGGAAGGAAACGGGTGTACCGGGCTGGAGGAACTCCAGACCCTGGATCTCGAAGAGCAGGTTTCGCCTCGCCTCGCAGAGACTGCTCGCGGAGATCGTCCCCTGGCCGAGATAAGTACCGGTGTAGGGCAGGTGGGCTTGGACGCGCTGACCCGTGAAGCGGTTCGCGATCGAGGCCATCATCTGCTCGGAGACGGAGTCGCCGGTGAGTTCGCCCTGATTGCCGGCGATGAAGGCGGCGTATTGGAATTCGTTCGGCCCCGTGCAGAGGAGACCGTGTCGATCGATGTGGGCGCTGAGAACAATGCTCTCGGGCTCGCGGCCGCGGGCGACGAGCACACCGAGGTAGCGCTCGATCTTCACATCGACTTCTTCGAGTTCGCGCCGGAGAACGCGGAAAAAGGAATCTTCGGTGCCGACGACGGCGGGTTCCCGCACGAGCCCCTGGAGGATCTCGAGGAATTCGGCGAGATCGGCGTGACTCACGCCGGGGTTACCGAAACTGGACGAATGACTTCGGGAAACGCTCACAATGACCGGAGGCAGGTTCCTCCTCCGTGACGAACTCGTAAAGCACAATCTGTGCCGGGAATTTCAGCGAATCCAAAAACGGCCGGATCAAAATGGAATGTCGTCGTCCTCGATCGGTCCTTCCTGATAGCCCCCGGAGGAGGCCGGCGGAGCCGACTGGGCGGGCCGGGCGGGAGCGGTCTGGCGGGGCGGGGCGTCGTAGGAGCGGTCCTGATAGTCGTCGTGTCCGGCTTGACCGCCACCGCCCTGGGAGTGACTGCTTTGGGGCTGCCCGCCCCGGGAGCCTCCTCCGCCGCCGCCATCTTCACGGCTGCCTAGGAACTGGAAATTTTCACCGACCACCTTGAGGCGCGAACGTTGTTGGCCGGAGGCCTTGTCCTCCCAGGTGTCGAGTTGGAGCCTGCCCTCGACGTAGAGGGGACGCCCCTTTTTCATGTATTCGCCGATGACTTCCGCCTGACGTCCCCAGAAGGTGATGTCGACGAAAGTAGTCTCTTCGCGGCGTTCGCCGTCATCGCCCGTGAAGTTGCGGTTGATCGCGAGAGAAATGTCCGTCACGGCGGTGCCCTTCGGGGTGTAACGCACCTCGGGATCGCGGGTGATGTTCCCCATCAACTGGACTTTATTGAGATTCGGCATGACGGGACTCTAGAAAGTTCAGGGCAAATATCCAGCATTCTTTCACGCGTCCTCCGGAAGCCACGAGACGAGATGGCACCGGCTCATGTCGAAGGGTGAAAACTCGAGACCAACCCGATGCCCGACCGCCTCGCCGTTTTCGGGCTGCGGCCCGAGCTTCGCGAGGACGGCGTAAGCAAGATAGCCATTGGCCATTTCGACGCGATAGAGGCGCCCGGGTTCGAGGGTTTCAGCGACGCGGCCAGTGGCCTGGATGGGGGGACGTTCCGGCATGGAAATGAAAATCCGGGCAGTCTCCCAGAGGATCACGAATTGGCAACCAGCGATCGAAGGAACTCGAAGATCTGCACCTCGCGCGACTCGCGGATTGGCTGGGTCGTGCTCGCCTGGACGAGGTAAAGATTCTTCCCGGTGTCGAAAACGAAGAGATAGAAGCGCATCTCGAAGGTCTCTTCGCCCTTCTTCACGACCGCCTCGACCGTGGTGAAAATCGCGGGCCACTTCCTGGTTTTGCCGGGTACCTCGCCCGTCTTCGCCTTTCCGACGTCCTTGACCTCGAATGTGGCCTCGTAGTTCGCCACGGTCGCATCGAGGAGTTCCTGCATCCCACCCCCGAGGCCGGAATCCATTTCCCGGATGAAGAGCGAAGTGCGATTGTCCTGCGTCGCGTAACCGGCGACGACATCGCCCGCATTGAGTTCGGTCTTACCCCAGCCATCGGGCAGGATGACGGAAAGCCTGCCTTCGGCAATGTCGAAACGCTCGCCCCGCCGGATCACCTCTTCGGCCCGGGCGGTTGAAAGCACGGGCAGGACCATGAGGAGCAGGAGCCCCGCCATTACCCGCAACCGCCCCGAGTGAAACGCCTTTTTCATTCTCCGATTCCGACCGCGAGGCTATCAAGGGACGGCGGAATTGTAACGGAGAAAATCGTTCCGGTCACTTCGTCTCGCGCATGCGCAGCTCGATCCGGTTCGGGGCCGAATCGTTCGCGGGCGTATCAGAGCGCGTCGTCGTAGCGACCTGACGGCGGGCCTTGATCAGCCCGGCGATCTCGCGGCGGAGGAGGTTCAGGTCGAAGGGCTTCGTCAGGAAAAGATCGCAGCCGGCGGCGAGCGCGTCGCGACGCATCATTTCGTCGGGATTGCCCGAAGCGGCGATCACAGGAATCCGGGCGACGGGCAGGTCGAGGCGACGCAGATTTCCGACGAGGGTGATGCCATCCATGCCCGGCATCTCGATGTCGGTGACGATGAGATCGGGCACTAGGCCGCGGTCTTGCAGGAGGGCGAGAGCTTCGATCCCGTCGGTAGCCTCGAGCACGGCGTAGCCGGAACTCTTGAGAACCTTCCCGAGAAGGACGCGGTTGGGGAGCATGTCGTCGATCACCAGCACTGTGAAACAGTTGGCCGGAGGCACCATGGCCGGGATCGAATGGTGAGGTTGAGGGGTCATCCGAGAATTCATCACTTTACTGAGAAGTTAAGAAACACAAGTCTTTAACGTATCAGTATTACTTTGAACAGGAATGTTCAAAAGAATTTTCGGAAAATTCACGAAAACCACACTGCTCTTTCGAGCCATTGGACGAGAATTGAGCGTCCGACGACGGGTCGGGCGGTCACGATCAGACCTCGATCAAAAGGACGGAAGACCAGGGGGCCGCTCGGAGATCCGTTGGAACTCCTGCTGCTCGTAGGGCGTTTTTGCCTCATCCTCGGTGAGTCCGCCGACGACCGTGACTTCACCATACCCCGAATTTTTCAGCTCGGGCCGGTTCGTCCCCTTTTCGTAGAGGTTCTGCTGCCGGATGGGCTCGCCGTCGATGTTGATGACGGTGTATTTGTAGGCCTGCGGCCCGGTCATGTGCAGGACGTGAAGTTGATTCTGCGAATCGATCGCGTGGGTCGGCGGGCGCAGGGCCATGTAGTCACCGATCGGGTAGGTGCGGAAGACGAGGCTGGAATCGCTGTCCTTGAGCCTGAAGTAGAGCGCCTTGGAACGGGCTCCATGGTAGTAGGTCATCAACTGGTATTCCCGGTAAGTGCCGGCGTCAGGATGCCCCTGCGGCACACCGACGATCTGGCTCCACATCGGCTGCCCCTCGGTGATCTGCACAGTGATCGTCTTCGATTCAAAGACCCGGTTGATCTGGGGGAAATTGACGGCCGCCTTGACCCGATAGGTCCCGATCGTGGACATGGGGTAGCGCTGATTGATCGTCACCTTGTGCTTGTGAGTCTGCCCGGCCCCCAGCACGATCGGTTTCACCCCCGCCGCACCTTGCACCGGGGTGATGAGGTGACCGCGCCCGTCCGTGACCGTGAAATCGAGCCAGTTCATCCCGCCCGAGTCGCCGAAAATGAGATCGCGCCCCGCCATGTTCACGATGGTCAGCTCGCCGGTGATGGGCTCGTTCGCCAGGTAGAGCGTACGATCGAGCTTCAGCTCCATGTTGATCTGGGCCGAGACGGGCCCGGCCAAAACCAGAATTACCGCCGAAAGAAAGACTGGGAACCACCGAGAACTCATGGGCCGAAGGCGCGACACGCGCGGTCGGTATTGTCGGGGATTCGGCCCGCAAACGCAATGCCAATCTGATTTCGGTGAGGGTTTGCGTTCAAATTGATTAAAAATACCAGACATTTAACCAAAATTAGATTTTGGTTTTTCTTAAATGGGTTCATAATTCCAGAGTCATCTGGTAAAAACCGTACAGTTGAAGACTTTGAATTGGCGATTGGTAGTGCTTTCCCTCTTTCTGATCGGCCTGGTCCTGATCGGAATGGTGGGAACCTCCACGTCCTTGACCTTTCTCTGGCCCGCCTATGGGCTGATTGGCCTCGCGGCGGCGCTCTCGGTGGGACTGATCTTTGAGGAATCCACCTTTTCCCTACCCCGCTCCGCCACCATCGCCCTGATCTCGCTCTGCGGCTACCTCCTCATGCGAGCGGCCGATTCGCCCGTCTCGTATTTCGCCCGGGAGGATGCGGCCCTCCTCATCCTGGCCTTCCTCGCGTACGGACTCTTCCTCTTTCTCCTAGGCACGGCAGGTGCCCGCCGCCGCCTCGTCGAAGTGCTTGCGCTGCTCGTGGGGATCCACCTGCTCTTCGCCCTCGCCCAGGCGCTCGCCTTCCCTTCGCTGTGGCTCATCCCCGGTTACGAGCGCACCTTCACCGAGCGCCCCGGTGGTCTCTTCAATCATCCCGACCACTTCGGGGGATTCCTCGCCGTGCTAGTTCCGCTCTGGCTCGCGATGGCCCTCTTCAGCCGTCGGAGCCGTCCCATCCGCATCGGAGCGGCAGTGCTCGCCTTGGGATCGGGCCTGGTCGTGGTGATGGTGGGAGGCGGTCCGGCCTGCCTTACTCTCCTCGCAGGAACGACGGGCATTTTCATCCTCAGCCTCGTCATCCTCCATCGGCGGATGAATGCCCGCAGCAAACGCGCGGGATGGCGGCTCCTCGCGGCGGGATCGCTCGCCCTTCTCGTCGTCGCCCTGGTTGCTGCCGCCCCTCTTGGTCGTCTCGTCGATCGCCACCTCCTCACGAAGTCAGGGGAACTCAGCCTGCCGCTCGTCTGGAAAGCGGGGGTCTCACAGATCGCCGAATCGCCTTTCCTCGGCACCGGGAGTCGCACTTCCTACCTCTATGGCCGTCTCTATCGGGACGAAGCGCTCAACTCTTCCGCAACCGAACCGGAATTCATCCACAACAATTTCTCCAGATGGTGGCGGACTACGGTCTCGTCGGGCTTGCCCTCCTGCTGGTCGTCCTTGGCCTGCATGCCCATCATGGCCTGCAATTCATCCGCGCCTACTCAGCCTATCCGCCCGCCCCCGGATCGTTGGTGCCGAAATCCGACCACCTCGCACTCGTCGTCGGGGCCATGGCCTCACTCGCGTCGATGGGAGTGCTCGCCTGCTTTGATTTCGTGCTCCATCTCCCAGTGTTCATGATCGTAGGAGCGCTCCTCCTCGCCGTCCTCGCCGTTCCGGATCCGATGGCCGCGGCCCTCAAGACGCCACCCTCGGCACGTTTCCTGCCCGGCGGCTGGCTCATCTTCTCCAATCGTGCCCTCGTCTTCGGTTGCGGCCTAGCCATGACCCTCTTCGGCGTCATTTTTTCGCGCAGCGAATACCACTACGAAATGGCGCGTCGCGCTTTCGAGGTCGACCGCTCGGGTTTCCAGCTCCTCCGGCACCTCCACACCGCCCGCAGCCTCGATCCGAAGAATCCCTATCTCTTCACCCTCAGCGCCCATGCCCAAGTCGCGGGGATCCTCCCCGAGATGCCATTGCCCGCTCGTCGGGAAGCCCTCGAAAGAGCGGACTTCTACTTCAGTCACGCCCGTGATCTTTATCCCCAGGATATCTTCGCCGCGATCGGTCACGCCGCCGTCCTCGATGAACTCGGTCGTCCCGGCGAAGCCCTTTCCCGCCTGCACGAAGCCCGGGAAATGGCTCCGCATTACGGCAACCTCCTCCTCGCGGAGGGAGAGCACTATCTCCGCCACGGTCGCATCAACGAAGCGGAAAAAGCCTTCTCCGATGCCGTCAGCGCCCACGCCTTCCGCGATGCCGCAGCCGCCCAGCGCGGCCTCCGCACCCTCACGGAATGGAAGCTGATCGCCGAACAGAACGGCATCGATTGGCGCGTCGATCCGGATCCAAAGGAAACGCCTCCGCTCCTCGCCGGCACCTACGAAAGCCGCGCTCCGGCCGATGCCCAGGTCGCCCAACGTGACCTCGCCGGCCAGACTCCCACCGCCGCCGACGAGTGGCCCTTTGCATCGAAGCCCGCCGTTTCTGCGGCACCGGCCGACGAGCCCCTCCTCATCCATGGGCCTCCGAAACCCGATCCCATGGCGAATCCGGCTCCTGCCGCCGCACCAATCGACGAAACTCTCCCGGCCACGCCCGAATCCGCTCCGGCTCTCCAGCCGAATCCTGATCCGGCACCCGCGGTCCCGGCCTCGACAACCGCTCCCGCCACCGGGTCGGCCCCCGAGACATCGCTTTTCAACATCGGATCCGACTTCGCTCCCTTGCCGGAATCGGCGGCCTTCTATTTGTCGGGCCCGGATCCCTTCGCCGAACCGCTGGTCGAGCCTGATCCGGCTCCCGCGCCCTTCCCGAAGCCGTGATCGTTCAGACCTCGTGCGCCGAGAGGAGAACCTGCTCTCCCTCGCCCGGAGCGATGACGCGGTGCTCCAATCCCAGAGCGGCAACCGCATCGAGGAGTCGCTTGAGCGGCTCGTGACGGTGCTCATTGCTGAGTGGGAACGTGCCGTGATGCATCGGCACCATGCGATGGGCGCGTAGATCGAAAAACGCCCGGAGCGCCTCCTCGGGATTCATGTGGACCTCGCGGCCGCTCGGGCAGTCGTACGCTCCGATCGGCAGGAGCGCGGTGTGGATGTCGTAGCGTTTTCCGATCTCGGTGAAACCGTCGAAATACGCGGAGTCCCCCGAGTGATAGACCGTGTGACGCGGCATCTTCAGGACGAAACCGCCGAAGCCCTTGTGATTGTCGTGGAGGTAGCGCGCGCCCCAGTGATGGGCGGGCGTGAAGTGGATCTCGGCATCGCGGAAGTTCAGACACTCCCAGTCCGACATCTCCCGCACCTCGCGGAGATTCAGTTTTTTCAGCACCCCCGCGACCCCCCGCGGCACGATCACCGTCTGCGTCCCGTCGGCGATGCGCTTCAGCGTCATGCGGCAGAGGTGGTCGAAATGCGCGTGCGTGATCAGCACGAGATCGATCGGCGGGAGGTGCTCGATGTCGATCCCGGGATCGCGATGCCGTTTCACCGGTCCCATCCACTTCGCCCAGACCGGATCGATCAGGGCATTGAATCCCGGGGTTCTCACAAGAAAGCTGGCGTGCCCGATCCAGACCACCTCGATCTGATCGTCGCCGAGCGGAGCAAAGACCGGAGGATCGGCGGTACCCGTCGCCTCGCGCCTCCGCACCATCGCCGGGAGCAGGCTGCCGCTGAGATAGCGATAATTCCGCAAGGCCCACCCCTTTTGCGGGATCAGTCCGACACGACGGCCATCGGAGAGAAAGCGGGATTTCTGACGCTTGTCCACAGGATGCGGATTCAAGGGATCGGAATCGGAATCAGCCATGTTCGAATCGGAAGGAGGGAGGGAGTAGAGTACGCATGGAGCCCGCTCCCGGCAAACAAAGACTGTGGAAACGGCGGAAAGACGCCGCGCACCCGCGGGCTTGATCCCGCCCCCGGAAAACAGTATGAGTTCGCCCGAGCCCATGCGTGCCCTACCCGTCCCCGTGTTTTTCGCCGTCCTTCTCGCGATTCCTGGCGCCCTCCCGGCGCAGGACCGGGCCCTCCTCTTCGCCGAAGCCGCCGCGGCGAAGGTGCGTCCCGCCCCCTCCGTGCGCGGCGACGACCCCGAATGGTATTTTCCCGTGAAAGAGGTTAAACACCTCGCCACGGGTCGCTTCTGGGAGAAACCCTGGGAGGAAGTCGCCGCCAACCAAACCGATCCACTCCCCGGCATCGTCGAGTTCCACGGCCTTCTCAAGGAACGCGGCATCCGCCTCCTCGTCGTGCCCGTCCCGGCCAAGGCCTCGATCTACCCCGAGACACTCGTCAGCGGATTCCAGGCCGGCGAAGTTGCCGCTCTCACCCCTTTCCTCCAGCGCCTTAACGAAGCAGGAGTCGAGACGCTCGATCTCGAGCCCCTCTTCCTGCAAACCCGCGCCGGCCGGCCGGATCAACTCCTCTACTGCCAGCAGGATGCCCATTTCTCCCCCGCCGCCGCTGAAATCATCGCCGCCCTAGTCGCCCGTCAGGTCCCCTTCACCGCGGCCGCCGCCCCCAGTCCATACGTCCTCGGCGAGCCCGTCCTTCTGACCTTCGCCGGCGACCAGATCACCGGCAGCGAATGGGAGGGCACCGTCGCCCCCGAGACCCAGCCCTTGCGCCAGGTAAGCCAAGGCGGAGTCGTCGGTGTCGCGCCCGATCCCGCGAGTGCGGTGCTTTTGTTAGGGGACAGCCACACCCTCGTATTCCATGAAGGAGCCGAGGCCGGCATGCACTGTGCCGGAGCCGGCGTGCTCGATCATCTCGCGCTCCAGTACGGCTTCGCCCCCGACCTCGTCGGCGTGCGCGGCTCCGGGCTCGTCCAGGCGCGCAAGCAACTCTTCTACAAGGCCGCCGCCGCTCCCGGTTATTGGGACAGCAAGAAGCTCGTCATCTGGCTCTTCAGCGCTCGTGAATTCACCCAGTCGACCGACAAACCCGTGGCGATTCCGTTGACGAGGTGAGGTCGGCGAAGGCGAGCCATCATCGATTGCTTCATGGCGACTACGTGTCACACGCTCGAAAACGACGGATTCGAGCTGGAACCCGGTTTGCTCGACGAAAAAGAGATTGCCGACCTGATCTCCGAATTGGGTCCGGTCTCTGGTGCCGGAGAGAGAGGTTTGCTGCGACACACGAGAGTCGCCCGCCTGGCGAATTCCGACGCGATCCTTTCGAAGATTCGACCTCACCTTCCGATCGAGCCCAAGCCCGTCAGAGGCATCTACTTCGACAAAACTCCCGGAACCAACTGGCTCGTGACCTGGCATCAAGATCTCACTCTCGCCCTGAGGGAAAAGCAGGACGTTCCAGGCTTCGGCCCTTGGAGCACGAAAGAGGGAATACCTCACGTGCAGCCACCGGTAGCCATGCTCGAACTGATGCTGACAATCCGTCTGCATCTCGACAAGACGGATGAATCCAACGGGGCTTTGCGGGTATTGCCGGGATCACACCGCTTTGGTCGTCTCGACGAGGATCAAATCCGGGATCATCGCGCGAAGGGCGATGAGCATATCTGCGCGGCGAACGCGGGAGATGCCCTTCTCATGAGGCCCCTCCTCCTTCATGCATCGAGCCGCTCGATCATTCAGGGTCATCGCCGCATCCTACACCTTGAATACGCGGGATTCGAATTGCCGCCCGATTTGGAATGGAGTGAATCGGCATCGCCGGACGCAGAGCCTAAGGCCTGAACTCTCCATCTCTCCATCTCTCCATCTCTCCATCTCTCCATCTCTCCATCCCTCC
>Ga0209573_1002504_pt1 | contig 23220 bp, 15 predicted proteins | sample TNRBio252014_DNA_FD_185870 | JGI IMG/M metagenome (GOLD analysis project Ga0209573, IMG submission 185870) | Wastewater treatment Type I Accumulibacter community from EBPR Bioreactor in Madison, WI, USA - TNR Reactor_6/25/2014_ DNA (SPAdes)... | ecosystem: Engineered > Bioreactor > EBPR >...
CTCGGTCTGTCAGCTCCTGCACCATCCGACCGCCCGCTGAGATCACCAGCGATCGATGTCCGGCACTGACCAGGGCTTCGGCCACCTCCAGAACACCCCGTTCCACACCGCCTCCTTCCAGTGCAGGAAGGACCTGAAGAACGGTCAGTTTGCGAGCCGACATGTCAGCCTCGTTTCAGAATTCCCTTCTGAAGCTCTTCCACCACTTTGGCCAGCACTGCCACATCTTTGGACTGCATCACATGCGCGATGCGCGTCGCCGGAAGTTTCATCCGTGTCATCAGGTCTTCGGCGGTTTCCCACATTTTGACCTGCTTCTTTGGAGGGGCCAGGTAGAGGTTCGTCACCAGTTCGCTCAAACGCTGTTCATCGATCAGGTCTTTGTTGTCGTAGTAGCGCTTGATGACTTTCTGCTGATACGCGCTGTAGTCTCGATCGGCCATAGTTGTTGGTGGCGGCAGTGGTGTCGGGGGCAGGTTGAAAGAAAAGGTCGGCGGATCGTAACGAGGTGCCGCCATCGCGAAAACATCGATTTGATACCGAATGACTTTCAGAAAAATCGCCCGGGCATCATTCTCAAAGCCAAAGGGCTCGGTTCCATGGAACCGAGCCCTTGGTGGGGATTGCAGTTTCGCTTTGAAGCAGCGAACTGTGAGATCGCTGATTCAGTGTTTGGGAGAATAGTCCGTTTCCGTCATGTAGATGGATTCGACTTTCTCAACCAGCTTTCCGTTGCGCTGAGTTTCTTCCGCCACTTTCTGCCATTCCGGATCGCTGCGGAATGCGGCCCATGAAGCATCCGCAGCCTCTCGATCCTTGTGCGCGATGACGTAAATCAGCGTATTGGGCTTTTCCACAGGAACCCAGTACATGATGTTTTTCATCCCGTGCTTTTCGAACAGCTTCATCGTGTGATCGCGGAAGCGGGCATTCAGGTCGTCCAGTTTGCCTTCCGGCGTGTAGTATGTTCGAAGCTCATACAGCATGGGTTTCTGTTCCCGCCCTTCCACCTTTTCGTCTGTTGTCTTGTCGTTTGCCGTAACGGGACGAATTGCCAGTCCCTGCGAAGCGGCCATCGCAATGACGACACCGCAGATGAGTCCACTCAGGAAAGTTGCTCGATTCATGTTGTTCTCCCGAACATAGAATGGAAATACAGATTCAATAAAAAAGACATCGCAGCTTCGTCCCAGGGGCTGCTGCTGAATCAATCAGACAGGCGTCTTACGAACTCTTCCGCCTGACGCTCATGAACACAGTCTGCTGCAAACCACCCGGACGCCCTTGCAACAAGCCAGATACCGTCGATGAATATTCGCGAATTGTCGCGACAAAGTGCAATCGCGGGCGTGGCCGAATGGATTCAGGGTTTTGGTGTCAGCTCGCGCAGGTAGATATTCCGGAACCACAGCGTGTTGCCGTGATTCTGGAGTTCGATCTGACCTCGTGGATAGATGGGTTGAGTGCGATCCCAGTAGTTTTCCATCACCACGTTGTCGGTGACCAGAACGTCATTGAGTTTGACGGTCACGCGGTCATCAACCATGCGAATGAAGAACGTGTTCCATTCCCCCACCGGTTTGTCGGCGCAGGTCAGGGGGAATCGAGCGTGCTTCTGATTGTTCCACAGCGCGCCCGAGCCTTTGTCAGCTCCCAAAGGAAAGTACTTTTCGAAGGTTGTGTCCCAGATCTGGATCTGCGGACTTCCTCTCAGATAGATGCCGCTGTCTCCGCCTTCAAGGATTTTCCCGTCGACAAACAGTTCGAAGTCTTCGTAGTCCTTTGCCGTGCACAGGCTGTCGCCTTTGCCATCGAATACCAGTTCGCCATTGACCACCGACCAGTGGGCTCGCATCTTTTCGTCGGCTGCCTTCTGAGCCGTCTCAAGTTCCTGTGGTGACATCGTCGCGCGCTTCTTTGGATCGGCTACCAACCCTTTCCAGCCGTCCAGATTCTGGCCGTTGAACAACGTCACAAATCCTTCGGGAGGTTCTGCCGCTTCCGCGAGCGGATTGATGAAGGTGATACCGAGGATTGCGACGATCAACGTCAGAGAGCGGTCACAGCGGAATCCCATGGATTCACTCCTCTCAAGTCAATGGTTGGTGGGTCGTTGGCGGGAATTCAGGGGAAACGGAAATCTGCAGCTCAGGGGCATTTCAACAGGGACCGCAATGCCAACGCGGCGGCCGTCATTGCCAGAACGATGCTGACGGCGTACGACATGGTTATCTTGATGCAGTGCGAACCGAGTATTTGTGCAGGGTCCCATTGGGCCCGATCTGGACTGTATACGAGTTTCCATCGGGTGCAACCACAGCTCGGATCCATTCACCTTTGCAGTCCGCCGTAGTTCCGGAATTCGCAATGCATTCGGGTCGAGCCTGCAGCGAAGCGTCCAGATCCACATTGCGGTGGAGCTGGAACCAGTCTTTCAGGGACTGCACTTCACGAAGTGTCTTCATCGTCTGTTCCGCGCCGCCTTTCTTCGGGCCGTTGCACATGACGGCGACGACGGGATCAATGGCCAGGACCATCGCTGGATTGTTGCTGACCGGCAGGCCGTGGTGCGTGACCATGAACAGGTCGACTTTTCCGACGGGGTTTCGTGGCGTGACCAGTTTCGCTTCCGTGTTCCAGGTCAAATCACCGCAGGTCAGAAACCGAAAAGCACCGAACTGAAACAACAGGCTCAGACTGGCGGAATTGTCACTGGGATCATCAGGTTGTGGCTGATGTCGATCAGCGAAAGAGTTCGGTTCTCCATCGTTGCTGATAACGTCTCGTCCTGATGTCAGAACTCGAACGGAAAGTGGAGTCCGGCCGGACTTCAGGGGCAGGGCATCGCCCGCTCGAAGTGCACGTGACGCATTCTGAGATGCTCCGCGATAGGCGGCGATACGATTGGGGTATTCGGGGTCTTCGGACAGAGAATCCGGAATCCCGCGATCCCAGAATGTTCCAATTCCAAACTCGGCCTCCAGAGCAGCGTGATTGCCGTAGTGATCCAGATGCCAATGCGACACGACTGCGTGATCAATCTGTTTCAGGCCAGCCACATCACGGGAAACCTGCAGAATTCGATCCAGGTCACGTCGCTGATTGTCAGGATAGCCAGAGTCAATCAGGACGGATTCGCCGGTTGGGGTGATGATCAGCGTGGCTGCTCCCCCTTCCACATCAATAAAGTAAAGTGACAACGGCCCCTCATCGGCCGCGTGAGCATTGCTGCGGCAGCAGAACATGGACACGATGACTGCAGAAATCAGAATCTGTTTTCGAATCATCTCACTCACCTCAGGGTGGTCTGAAAAGCGGTGTCATTCTTCCGGTGAACTGAACTGTTGCGGCCGCCGGATCTGTCAGGGGATCTGGCGGCGTGTGGATCGCAAAGGTCTCCGGGTGTTCGGACCAGTCAGAGCCGAGACATCGGAGGGTGCCCAACATAGGCATTCCGGGCGCGTCAATCCAACCAATCTGAAATCATACGGAGCCGGAGTAAGGGCGATCAGGTGTTCCCATGTGGCGTGCGTTGAGTCGCAGGTTGCCCAATCGATTCAGTGGTTTGGTAAGGTTGATGGATCCGATCAGATGCGTGGAAAGTCGTCCCACTGAATCGTTTCCCAACGCCACGAACGGCTTGTCAGCGGGTGTGTGGAGCGATATCATCCGCGTTTCGCATTTTTTCCGCTCAGCCTGCGCGCAGGGATCGCGCGGGCGTCGACGTCGTCGTGAGTGAGCAGCTTAAAGCGTTGTTGCGGAAGAAGTTGTGTTGAAATCCACGGACCTGTTGCGCCTGGAAGATCGCCGGGATTTCTGGCTGATATTCGTGCGTCGGGCCGAGGTTGCCTGATGCGGTTTTTCGGAAATCTGATTGTGGGTCGTTTGATTCGTCGTGTTTGAAAACATCACACAAAGTCTTGGGAAAGCGTTTTCGGCCTTCCGGGGAACCGGAAAGATCACCGAAAGCAACATTCGCGACGGCATGCAGCAGGTGCGAACCGCACTGCTGGAAGCTGACGTTGCGTACGATGTTGTGCAGGATTTTGTTCAGAGTGTGACTGAGCAGGCGGTTGGCGAACGCGTTCTGAAGTCGCTTCGGCCTGACGAGCAGATTGTTGGGATCGTTCATCAGCATCTGATTGATCTGATGGGCCCGGTGGATCATACGCTGGCCACTCGGCGAGACGGTGTCAGCGTCATTATGATGTGCGGGCTGCAGGGATCGGGGAAAACCACGACCTGCGGAAAGCTGGCTCGGAGGCTGATCGAAGCAGGGCACGCGCCGTTTCTTGTCGCGGCTGACCTGCAGCGACCTGCGGCCATAGAACAGTTGAAAGTCATCGGCGGCCAGGTGGGCTGTCCGGTGTATTCCGAAGATCCACAGACCAGCAATCCGGTGCAGGTCTGTCGGAATGGTGTCAAAGAGGCAAAGCGGGTTGGCGCGAAAGTTGTCATCCTCGATACCGCCGGACGATTGCACGTCGATGCCGCTCTGATGAAAGAGCTGCAGCAGATTGACAACAGCGTGCAGCCTGATCAGGCGCTGCTGGTCTGCGATGCGATGACCGGACAGGACGCCGTCAACAGCGCGAAGGCGTTCAACGAGGCGCTCGAACTGGACGGGGTGATCCTGACCAAGCTCGATGGCGATACCCGTGGGGGCGCTGCGTTAAGTGTCAAGGCGGTCACTGGCGTTCCGATCAAGTTTATCGGCGTGGGTGAACAGCTTGATCGGCTGGAAGAATTTCATCCGGATCGGATGGCTGGTCGAATTCTGGGTATGGGCGACATTGTTTCGCTCTTTGAAAAAGCCCAGCGAGAGTTCGATGAAGATGAAATGCTGCTGCAGCAGGAGAAGATGCAGCAGGGCAAGTTCACGCTGGAAGATTTCCGCAAGCAGATGCGGCAAATCAAAAAGCTGGGTTCCATGCGGGAGATCATGAAGATGATTCCCGGCATGGGGGGAATTGTCGATCAGCTGGGCGATCTGAATCCCGAAGACGACATGCGGCGAATCGAAGGCATCATCAATGCCATGACGCCGAAAGAACGCCAGAATCCGGACGTGATTGATCGCAGTCGGAGAAACCGAATCGCCTGTGGCAGTGGAGTCCAGCCAGCGGAAGTGAACAAGCTGCTGAAGGACTTCTCTTCCATGAGCCGGATGATGCAGGGCATGTCCAGCATGGGTTTGCGGGACCGGATGCGGGCAGTCAAGGGACTGGCCGATGGCGGGTTTCTGAATCCGGGAGCCGAACTGCTCGACAAAAAGATGAGAAGTGTTCGTGGGCCGTTGAATAAGGACGAAGCTCGCGACAAGAAGAAGAAACAACGAAAAGAAGCACAAAAGGCAAAGAAGCGGAACCGAAAGAGATAGGACGTTGATTGAAGTGACGTGCCGTGCCTTGGTAGATCGGCAGAATTGGCCGATTCTGATAAGTTAAGCAATTGGTTCCCCTGTGATCAGCGTGTGCGGGTCAGAGGTTTGTGAGTTCAGTCTGTTGGAATTTGTTGGGCTTGGCCGAAACAGTTGGCTCGCGGGAGCGACTGATTCGGCGAGTTTTGTTCAGTGCGGTTGTTCGAATCCGGGTCGAGGGGCCGCCAGCCTCATTGACCTTTGCAGGAGTTGTCATGGCAGTTCGTATTCGCATGAAGAAGATGGGACGAAAGCATCGCGCGTTCTTTCGCATTTGCGTGATGGATTCACGTGTCCAGCGTGACGGCAAGGCGATCGAGGAAGTGGGTTTCTACGATCCCTCAATTCAGGATAAGGCGGCCCGCGTTAAACTGAACATGGAGCGTGTCGATTACTGGATGTCTGTCGGAGCTCAGCCGAGCGAAAAAGTGAATGCTCTGATCCGCAAGGTGAAGACAAACAAGTTCGGCAAGGCGCTGGCTCCTCCTCCGATGCTGGCTCCAAAGGTGAAAGAAACCCCGGCTCCGGCTGAACCTGCGGAAGAAGCCGCAGCGGCAGAATAATCTGGGGACGCTGAAACGGCGTCTGAGTTTCTGCCATGCGTTTCGATATCCTGACTTTATTCCCGGAGATGTTCCAGAGTTATCTTGGACAGGGGCATCTGAGGCTGGCGATCGAACGTGGTCTGGTGGAAATCTGCCTGCACAACTTCCGGGACTTTGCTCCGGGAAAGCGAAAGCAGGTCGACGACAAACCGTTTGGTGGTGGACCGGGTATGCTGTTGATGTGTCAGCCGGTGTTCGACTGTGTCGAATCGGTTCAACATCAGGGGCAGTCTCCGGGGCGTTTGCTGATGATGAGCCCACAGGGGCGAACGCTGAATCAGAAACTGGTCGAGGAACTTGCTCAGGAGTCTCGACTGCTGCTGTTGTGCGGGCGATACGAAGGTTTTGACGACAGAATTCGCCAGGGACTGCAGCCAACTGAGATTTCTGTCGGGGATTTTATCTGCAACGGCGGAGAGATCCCGGCCATGCTGATTGTCGACACAGTCATTCGGTTGATACCGGGCGTACTGGGTGACGAAACCAGCAGTCGATATGATTCCTTCAGCAGTGCCGGGTTGCTGGAGCATCCGCAGTTTACTCGCCCTCGTGAGTACCGCGGGATGGTGGTTCCGGACGTTTTGATCAGTGGTGATCACAAGAGAATTGAAGAATGGCAGCAGCAGGAGAGCCTGCGACGAACGGCCGAACGACGCCGCGACTTGCTGGATCGCTCAGGTTCAGATGCCAGTCACAACGAATAGGTGAAAGGATCCTGTCATGAGAAACAACCTGGTACTCGCAGTGGAAAAATCCAGTCTGCGTGAACAGCCGCTGCAGTTTGCCGTCGGTGATACCGTCGATGTCCATACGCGAATTCTGGAAGGCAATAAGGAACGAGTCCAGATTTTCAGCGGGGTCGTCATTGCAAAACGCGGTACCGGCACGAGCGAGATGTTCACCGTTCGCCGGATCGTCCAGGGAGAAGGTGTGGAACGAACGTTCCCCATCAACACCCCCAAGATTGCTCACATCGAAGTGAAGCGACATGCTCGCGTACGGCGTGCCAAGCTGTTCTTCCTCCGCGAACGAACTGGCAAGGCAACTCGCCTGAAAGAGCGAAAGGCCAAGCCCTGGGAAGTTCAGGTCAGCGATTCCGCCAACTGATGGCGGTTGTCCGGAACTTTACGGCTGCTTCATTGCTGCACTGACAGAGGCACTCTGACGGGCTTGTCGCCCGCGATTCAGCTCTGCGCAGCCTGAGCGAGTGCAGCTGGTGGATAGTCAAATGAAAGAGGCACACCGTTCAGGTGTGCCTCTTGTCGTTGGTGGCCTTTGGAGGCCGCACTGGCATGTTCCGGTGTGTGCGGGCCCGTCGGGAATAGATCACAGCAGTTCGGACGGGACAACGCCTCCAGGAACCAGCGTGATCGGGCGGCCGGTCAGATCGATGAGGTGGTCTTCAATGCTGAGCCCCATCGCTCGATAGATGATGGCACAGAAATCCTCGACGCCAACTTTGCGGGACGTGGGGTATTCGGCCTTGTCATTCGTACTGCCGATGACCTGACCGTGTCGATAGCCGCCCCCTGCCAGCAGGATACTCTGAGCCTGCGGCCAGTGGTCGCGGCCAGCGTTGTCATTGATTCGCGGTGTATGACCGAATTCCCCGGCCGCCACAACCAGAGTGTCTTCCAGCATGCCACGATCGGCCAGATCCTGAATCAGGACTCCCACACAGCGGTCATGACGCGGAAGTTTTTTCTTCAGAGCAGGTTCAATTTTGGAATGGTCGTCGAAGTATCCGGTGTTCAGAGACACGTAGCGGACGCCGGCCTGAACCAGACGTCTCGCCAGCAGGGCCTGTTCTCCCCAGCCGTCGCCGTAACGTTCACGAAGCTTTGGATCTTCCTCAGAAACATCAAACGCTTTGCGGACTCGTCCCGACAGTACCAGTTCCATCGCCTGTTGATCGACGGCGTCCATCTGATCGAGCAGTCGGTTTCCGTCAATCTGTCTCTTCAGGCCATCCAGTTGCTGACGCAGTGAGACGCGATTCATCACGCGATCCTGCGAAAGTCCATCGACCAGTGAAAAGCTTTTGTAATCACCCGTTGGCAACTGTCCGGCTTCGTTTCCATAGCTGAAGTCTCCGTAACGAAACGGGTTGGTGTTCACACCCAGCCACGCTCCGCCGTGGAAGCCAAATCCGCCGTCGTTCATATTGACGCTTGCCAGCGAGCCGGGTTGAGTCGGGCCCAGCAGGTGTGAAGCGACAGCTCCCATTGAAGGATATCGGGGCTTCCGATCAGATCCGTTGGCTCCCAGTCGGCCTGTCAGCATCCAGTGAGCTGCGGCCCAATGGTCACCGTTTCCATGCGAGAAACTTCGAATGATGGTGCACTTATCCATCACTTTCGCATGCTCCGGCAGCAACTCGCAAACGTCCAGTCCCGGCAGATTGGAGGCAATCGGTTTGAAAGCCCCGCGATATTCCCGTGGCGCGTCGGGTTTCATATCGAATGTGTCAAGCTGCGAAGGTCCTCCGTGCATCCAGATGAGGATAACCGACTTTTTTGACCTGGCGGCTGAATGCAGCGGGAGGGACTGTTCGGCCCGCACGAGGTCCGACAGCGAAAGGCCAAAGGCCCCTAAGGCTCCAATCTGCAGCATGCGGCGACGAGGAATCCCATCACACAGGTCGTGCCCGGAGCTGTTTTGACTGATGATGTTCAGCATGGCGTGTGGATCTGGCGAGAAAGCAGGGGAGGGAAGAGGTTCCGACGAATCGGAACGAGATTCAATTTACCCGTTCTGTTACCTGGGGCAAACCGAGATCTCTGTGCGCAGACGTCGAAAGGCGATCTGACGCACCGGACTCGGAAGAATACATCATGATTCCGTCAGCAGCATTCAGTCAGCAAAGGGTTGCCGATCTTCGGGCCGCTCAGTGGCCGCCTGTTGTGGGATCGGCAGAAGCCAGCAGGTGACGACAGAATTCTGAGTCGTCACTGAGCTTGTTTTGACAATTCACGGGCCGATTCCATCAATCGACGCTGACGGACGGCCAGTTCCCGAACCTGCTTCTGCAACCCGGGTTGTTCTTCAGCCGGGGCGGTTTGAAGCAGACTATCCACCTGCTTTGTGCGTTTATTGACCTGAAGCTGAAGGTTTCGCAGCATGCGGATCTCTGCCATCAGTGCGACCAGTTTCTGGTTCTCTTTTCCGGATTGCTGTTGCTGCTGTTCCTGGTGTTGCTGGTCCTTCATTTCCTGCATCTCCTGCTGCGTCGTTTCGATCAGCTGCCGCAGGGCTTCGATGATGTCCGTCTGCAGCGTCTGTGTCAGATCCGCCACGCGCGACTCCTGCAGCCAGGAGGCCACCGAAGTCATATCGGCTTCGATATCTTCCACCGCCATCAGGATGGCGACTGATGTTCCATCTTCACGCAGCAGATTCACGGTCTGAGCACATTCCAGGGACAATTCGCTCTGCTGCTGAGCCAGTTCGCGGCAGCGTCCATAGTACTGATCCAGCCAGTCCTTCTGCGGAGTTGCGGCCAGTGTGACGGTGCCTTCGTGAATCTGCGTCTCCACGATCAGCATGCGCTGAAAGCGGGCTTCCAGTGAAGCCAGCATCATTTCCTTCTCTTCTTCGCGGAGCTGCTGCAGCATCTCTTCAAGTTTTTCCTGAGCCTGGCGAAGTTCTTCCAGGGCTTCGTCCTGATGTTCGAGAGCTTCATCTTTTTGCTGCTGCTTCAGTTCTTCCAGGGCCTGCTCCATCTGCTCGCGGGCCCGCTGCAGTTCTTCCTTTCCGGGTGTGGGCTTCGAGTCCTGACCGGCCTGTTTCTGTCCGCCGCTTTTCCTGCCTGACTTGCCGCCTTTGGACTTAGACGAGTCGCTTCCCTGTTTCTTCGAACTGTCGCCGTCCTGATTCTGTGATTGATCCTCCGACTTTGAATCTCCCGACGGGTTTTCGCTGGACTCGTCCTGGTTCTTTTCGCCATCCTTCGACTTGCCATCTTTCGACGACTTGTCGCCTGATTTCTCCGCTTTCGAATCACCGCCCTTGCCGTCTTTACTGTCGCTGTTTTTATTGTCTTCCGACGACGGCTCTGCGTCCGAATCAGACGGACTGGATTTCTGATCCTCTTTCGCCTGCCGATCATCGTGTTCCTGCATCTGCTTCAGGACGTCGTCCGTCTTGTTCACTGCCTTCTGCTGACCAGGTGTGGCGCTCGATGGTGCCTGGGAATTCTGAGTCTCAGCGCGAGCCGATTTTTGTTCGGCCATGATTCCGCGAACGTCCTTCAGCAGATTGTTGAGTCGTTCTCTTTCGCGTTCGACACTGCTGCGACGGTCTTCGCTCTGCAGCAATTTCAACAGAGATTCCAGGCTGGCGACGACCTCAACCTGCTTCTCAGTGGCTGTTCCTAATTCACCACCAGACAACAGTTCCACGATGGATTCGATGTCTTCGCGAACCTGATCCTCGCGGCCTTTCCCGATGGCTCGTCGCAGCAGATCAGCTCGATCCGGGTCCTGTCGACCCAGGATATCGGCCATCTGCGACAACATGCGTTCAAAGCGGGCATATCGCCCGCTGATGGCCATCTGTCCGTCCCGCAGATCACCGGGGGAAACGGCTTTGGGTGGTTCTGCAGGCGGCGATGTGACAGGAGTCTGCTGGGCCAGAGCGGCGAACCACTGCCAGAGACATCCGCAGAAGCTCAACAGAAACACGGCGAGGCGAAACGTCATGGATTGAATCCGATTCCGGCGGCAGAACTACTCAGAGATTTCAGTCATCCGCGGTGCCTGCGGACAGTGTTCGTGCTGTATCAGGGCTAAGACGCCGGGTTGCCTTTATCAGCCGAAACGCGCTAGCGTCCGGTTCAGAACCGTGGGCTAGCGCCCAGCGGCTGATGGTACTGAACCCCAATTTCCAGCATTGACCGAGCACTATTCAAATTCCATTTGTGGCTTCCGCAGAACTCAACCGGGATTCCCGATGTGCCAGGCACTCCGAATCATTACTTCAACAGGTCATCGAGCAACTGGCTTTTCTGAAGCTTTCGTGTCTGATCCAGATTCTTCTGCTGCTCGTCAAGGATGGCCTTCAGGTCTCGCAGGGCTTCATGGAATTCGGCCATGTCGCGCACATTTTCCAGAATTTGCTTCAATGCCATGATCACCCGGCGGACTTCCTGGTCGGACTGGCCTGCCAGTGCCTGCGACGGCTGTCCGTCCTGCACAGCCACCCGGAATTCGCCCAGAACCCGGTCCACCTGCGGCAACGAGTCGTCGCTGACACTCCTGAGCGGCACCACAATGGAGGATCGCATATTCTCGGCGAGCGTCTGAGGAGGAACCTGGTTGTTGATCAGTTGTCTGACGATTTCTTCAAAGCCTTCCACAATCGCCTTCAGTTCATTCATCTGCCGACGAAGGCTGTTGCTGCTGCGCGTCGCGCAGGTGTTCAGACTGGCTCGATCCTCCGCTGCGGCAGTGCTCCCACCGGAATCCACTCGGCCTGCGATTGCCTCATGAAGTGTCAGATCGCTGCTGATCTCTTCCAGCTGAACAATGACTTCCTCAAAGCGAGTTCGCAGGGCGATCTCTCGCGTGTACAGCAGGGACAGAAGTTCCTCGATACTGACCACCCGGAATACCATAGGTTCACTGCGAGTGATTCCCGGCCCGGGAAATTCGTTAGCGTCCGTTGCTGTGATTGACAGCGTCAGAGTCTGCCCTTCCGACAATTCCAGCGGCTGAAGGTCAAAGACTTCAAACGCTTCCTGATCGCTGCGCTGCAGATTGAATTCTGACACTCCGCGTTCCGGAACACGGCTGAACGGCCGCGGTCGCCAGCCGGTCTCATCGTCAACAAGAAACAAAAATCCGGCCGATTGAAGTCCATAATCATCGCGAATGCGTCCGGCCAGAGGAATTCTTGCCAGACGAGTGACGGCCGTATCGATGCCCGTCATCTGTGCGACAACTACCGGTGGTTTGTCAGGAATTCCCTGAACACGAAGTGATTCCGGGCTGGCCGACATCACATCATCTTCGTCATGGAGAAAGAATCGCAGATTGGCACTTGCCGGAATCGCTAAAACGCCCGAGTCGTCCGGAATGGCCCGCGTGCTGGAGTCTGCAGCCGGACTTTCATTTGTTGCTTTTTCGTTTAAGGCACCTTCATTCACAGGCAGAACAATCGAAAACCGGGCCGTCAGTCCGGAACCATCCGGCAGAATCAGCGGAGCTCCTGTGGAACTGACTGCTCGCCCATCACGCAGTTTCAGGACGGAACTTTCCTGATCGCCGGACAGTTCAAACTCATCCGACACAATCCGCGCGGCCCTCAGTGGTTTGCTGGCCTGTGCCGTCAGCTGAAACGATGTGCCCACGGGCAGCTGAACCTCGCTGCCAGTCACAGTGACATTCCGCTCACGCAGTGCATTCCACTGAGTGTAGTCTGGATAACTGCAGCTCAATTGGATGGTATCGAGTCCCGGGGAGTTCACGATTTCGACTCGGTAAGGATGCCGAGTGCGATAGTCACCCGCCAACAGTTCAATTTCGATCGGTTCCTGCAGCCGGGTGATGACGAATCGGAACGAGCTCGGCGACGAAGCCGACGCTGACACATACGTCCGGCTCCGCGAACCATCGGCCCGTACCACGTCGACTCGTACCCGCTCGGGAATCACCCATTCCAGATTGGGCGACGGTCCGCCTTCCGGCACGAAAATGTCCAGTTCCAGATCGGCACCTCGAGGATGTCGGTACTGCAGATGTTCTTCGGACTGCTGAAACTCCATTCGCCGATCGCCGGGCTGCGCAATTGCGATGACGCGGATGTCAGTGGTGCGCTGATGATAGATTTCGTCGCACTGAATGAAGGCACTCCACCAGCGCGTGATCACTTGCGGCTGCGTCACGGCGACAGCGACAACGGACAGCAACAACCCACCAGTCAGCAGACACAGTCTCTTTAGGCCAGCCGCGTCGAAGACGTCTTCGGCTGTCACCTTTCCTGCCAGTTGCTCGGCTTCCTGAATGGATCGATTCAACATGGGCCGGGACAGCGGGCCTTCTTCGGGCAGTCCCTGAGCCGTTTCAACCGAAGTGATCAGGCGGTCCTGGAACTGAGGAAAGTGGCGCTCCAGGAGCAGGGCGACATCCAGATCCCGCAGCCGCCTGATGGCTGGCAGCACAATGCGAGTTGCCAGCAGCCAAAGCGTCGACGGGAGCAACAGTGCCAGCAAAACTGCGCGCAGCCCCACGGGCAATTCCAGACGCTGCAGCAGGAACCAGCTCACATCCAGAATCGTTGTGACCCAAAAGACGATCACCGCGAAGCTGACCGCGACGAGCAATCCGGTCAGCAGTGCGTCCCGGCGAATACGAAACCGCACAGAACTCAGCAGCGTTCGAATGCCCGGTGGTAATGTGACTCGGTAAATGGGATTGGACGATGACGACATACGTGTCCGGATTCAGGTCAATCCGATTCAGACCGATACGATCCGGCGGATTTCAGAACAGGCGTTGAATCTGCATGACTGGCTTTCCGTCTAACTCCTGTCGTGTCGACAGCAGCACCTGTTCCGGAAGCTGACGACACAACGTGTCGATCAGACGCCCGCGACACTTCGGAATTTTCCGGGAAAATCTCCGACAGCAGTGTAGCAGACCCGCCGGAAGGCTGTCTGCCGCGGTCCGAACCTTTTCAGCAGGGCCACGGCCTTTTCAGAAAACCGCAGCCCGCGACTTGAAAGCGAGAAACACGCTGCAATTCAGGCCTGCTGTTCGAACGAGGCGACTACTGCCAAAGCCTTGCGGCTCACGGAAGCGACGTTATCTGAACAGACTCCGGGCCAAGGCGATGCAGGATTCGCATCGCATCAGATCGAGATACCGAGCGTTACTCCACGACGATCTTCAAGGGAACCGCCTTGCTGATGGTGCTGCCGCTGGCATGCTGAACTCGAAGTGTCAGATTTGGCACTTCACCTGCCGTAGCGGCTTCCGGAATCATGACCGCCAGGCTGAACATCGTTTGATCGGCTGCCACGGCAATCGGGGCTGCAGCAAATCCCTGGGGCAAACCATCCAGCACCACACTGACAGGTTCAGCAAACGACGGATGGCGACTGAGTGTTCCAGTCACTGTGACGGACGAATTCTTAGCTCCCTTGATTGGTTCGGCCGAAGCAGTCAGCATCGTCGCGTCATCGACGTACAGACTGATGGGAGCTGTCCAGGAACGTGAGCCGCTGGTTGAGGCCAGCGGCTGAGGGACGAATTCCGCCGAGATCACCGCATCAATAATCGGCGATGGCACATCAGCTGGCACTCGAAGTGTCAGAGGAAACACGGCCTGCCCAACAGGGCCAAACTGAAAGTCTGCCAGAGCGACCATCGGCTTAAGCGGTGAATCCGGCTTCGCGGGATCTTCTTTGCGAGCGACTTCAGTCGTCATCAGGTCAAATCGGACATAGGCAGGAATCTGGTCTGTCAGCGGGATGACTCGGACAGGGATCGTCGCAGGAACGCCTCGCAGCAACATCGGAGGAATACCGTCCAGCAGAATGGTCGCGGGAACAGCGTCTGCGGGACCCGTGACAAGTGAATCGTCTGGCAGTGTCAGAGATCTGGCTGGCAGCGAGGGTGAGTCGATCTGGATTGAAGTCGTATACACCGGTTCGGCTCCTTCCGCTCGCGCTTCAATGGTCAGTCCCTGGCCAGCCGCAGCCGTTGCCGGATCAGCCGCTGCCGACCGCGTTACCATCAGCAGAACCTGCTGATCCTGCTCGCTGGCAGGAATCACGTCCGGCACGATGGCAACATTTGGCACACCACGGACTGAAAGCCGAACAGGGCCCGTATAGCGAAACGACGGAGATTGCCGGATGACTGACAGCTTCAGCGGAACGGATCCATTTAACGGCAAACGCAATGCTCCATCCTGAGTCTTCAGCACAAAGGCCTGACGATCGGTGCGGGCTACCTGCAGGCGATAAGCGGCCGCGGGCGAACCCTTTCCACTGAGATCTCGAATCTGCACCTTTAACTGAGTCACTCCATCGGGAACCGTCAGGTTGAGAGATGGGTCTGTCGCGCCGGAGTCGCCGTCATTCTGTGCGAGCACGGCATCCCCATTCAGAACACTCAGATGGGCTCGAAGCGTCGAAGACAGCGACGCTCGCGCTGCCACAGAAAAATGCAGCGACTGTTTGGGAGTCACCGTGAGGATCAGTGTGTCCAGTTCCTTCGGAGCGGCAATTCGCCCATGGACCAGCAGGGCTGGAAAGGGAGACGTTGTGAACGTGGCATCGACCGGAGTTGCCGGGTAAGTGCCTTCCAGTGGTTCGGAAATCTGAGTCCCGGATTCCGGCCGCAGTGCCGGCAGCGGCAACAGGGTCGTGCCGGATTCCACAATCAATTGGCCGTTTGCCGATTTTACAGAAACCGGCTCCGACACAGATTCCGTTCCCAGCGCACGAATGGTCGAGCTGTCACTGCTGACCATGGCCGGAAACGCAATGGCAGACGGCGGCAGATCACCGACAAACAGTCGCCACGGACTTCCTCCGGGAGCGGCGAACTGCAGGTCATGCACTTCCACGTAATACAGCCCTTCGGTGGGAATCACGAGTGACGTGCGGGCATCGCCCTGAAGTTCCGGCTGCTGCCACTGAATGGCCAGCGGCGTTCCTGCCTGAGATCGGATCTCCACCACCGGATCAAGTCGCGAGCCGATTCGTCGCGCTTCCACCTCAGCCGTAATGCGCTGTCCGGCAGCCGCTCGGAACCACAATCGTTTCTGTTCGGTTCCTGAGATCACTCCGGAGATCGCAACCGGGAATGTCGTTGCCGGGGTGGATTCTGCAAACGTGCTGTCCGGCTGACTTCCCAGACCATCGATGGCAATCACCACCGGGTTGCTCACTCCGGTGGCCGTGACACATCTGGCCACGTATCGTCCGGGTGCGACCGTCGAATCGACAACCACATCAAACGGAGCTTTCTTCTCGTTGCCGCCTGCTGCCGGGGTGGCTTTGACGCCCTTTGTGTCAACGAACAACTGCGCACCGGTCAGATCGGCGCCAAACACCGTCATCTGAGTTGTCTGACCCACCGCGGCTGCATGAGGTGAGATACGAGTGACTTTGGGAACAGCCTGAGTTGAGGCATCAGTCGCAGTTTGCTCAGCCAGTATCTCGCCTGCAGCCGGGCCAGCCACTTCTGTGAAGAGTGTCTTCGCATCGGCATCCGAAAGTGCCTCTGCAAAGAGATGGAAATCATCGCAGATCAGCCGAGTCAGTTCGCCGTTGGCAAAACTGGAACCGATCGTCAGCGGAGTGTCATTGACACATTTTGACAGGGCCACATCCTGCAGCCAGCCGGCAGTTCCATCAACAAATCCGCCCGTGGCTTCGGCGGGAGCGACTGGAGTCCCATTCAGAAACACGCGAATCCGAAGATCATCTGCATCCGTGTCGGCGTCTGCCCCTGGTGCATCGCCTGTATCAAGGCTGACCGTCAGATGAATTCGTCGACGGGAACCCAGCAGATTCTTCACGCTGTATTTTGACAGTTTGTATCCTGAACCATCGTTGACGTAGACCTGAAACACATCGGCAGACGGCTGAAAGTTGATGCCGTAGTTGGTGATGTCGCCGTTTGTACCGCTCGCTGGCTTTCGTTTGGCGAACAATCCATGAAATGACGCATCTGTCAGGGGATGCAGGCTCGCAAACATCCCGGAGATCGTGACTGCGTCCGGACGACTGCTGTCTTCACTGTGGGCGATGACAACCTGCTGCTGCATCGCGGGATCCAGCGACAACGAATGCTGGTTCCCCGCGGAATTGAAGGTGGCCGGGTATCGCGTTGGTGATCCTGTCAGTGTGACGGCATCCGCCAGCTTCCCGGACTTTGCAGAATCCACAACGGATACGGCTTCGCCCGATTCATCAAATGTCAGGCTGATGACAGCCCGATCCCGGATCTCGGCTGCCGTCAGGAAAGAAGTGCAGGTGAACAGAACGATGCTGAGCGTGGCCAGGGGCCTGAAGCCGGAAGGCATGAGCGAGGTCCTTCGGGGAAGTCGGTGGGCAGTCGTGGAGATTGGAATGTCCAAATGCAGACATCGGCGCTGCAATGTGGACAAAAGCCAACGTCATCGTGGCAACTTAGCGTCCGTTCATCAAGCCGGGGCTCCATCACGCTGTGGCTTTTCCGCGCATCAGCTCACCTTGCGGGACGATTCGCCCAGGGGCCGCAGCAGAATTTTCAGGCGAGTGGCGTGCGATGGAGATTCCAGCGGTGCGCGGACCGATCGTGATGCCCGTCAGCCGGTCTACAGAGCCCCTTCGCCCGTGATGACGACGCGAATGGTACGAATCAGGATCTTGAAATCATTCCACGCACTGCAGTTCTGCAGGTACAGCAGATCGTACGAAACCTTGCGGCGGAAGCCTTCGAGATCGTTGTCGTAGCCATTCACGACCTGAGCAATTCCGGTCATGCCAGGTTTCAGTCCCAGTCGGTCCATGAAGTTGGGAATATGCTGCTGAAGCTGCTGCATGAACTCCGGACGCTCGGGGCGCGGCCCGATCAGCGACATGTCACCCTTGAGAATGTTCCAGAGCTGTGGCAACTCATCAATGCGAGTGCGCCGCAGTAGTCTTCCAATGTGAGTCACACGCGAATCGCCGTGTTGAGCCAGCTGAGCCCCATCCCGTTCAGCGTCCGTTCGCATCGTGCGGAACTTATAAATCGTGAAGGGGCGTCCGAAATTGCTGAGTTCCCGACGATCGCGGCCGGGCTGCCGCCGATCTTCATTGTCTGACAACAGCATCTTCGAGGCACGTCGATCCTGTTTGGCCTTGCTGCGAAGATTCAGCCCGATACGGGTCTGACTGTAAATGACAGGTCCGGGAGACGTGATTTTGACCATCACGGCCGTCATCAGCAGAACGGGTGACAACAGCACCAGCATTCCCAGCGCTGCCGCGATATCGAACAGCCTCTTCGCCACTCGAAAGTACAACGGCAGACACCGCACGTTCTCACGTGGCTTTTCCAATGTAAGTCGCGTCAGCCAGTCTGTACCAGGCAGATCCACCGTATGCCTGGCGACCAGACTGGAAAATGTCGGCTGAGCAATATCGCGCCGGCTTGAAGCCGGTTGGGGAATCGTCGCTGTGGAAGTGTTGCCGGAATCGTCACAGAACACAGGGGAATTCATTGCAAGTTAATCCATGGGCTCGCAGGCGTTCGAATTCGGATCCGTCGCGTCGACGCGAAGAATTTCAGGCAGTTTAGGTCGCCGTGTTGCGAAATCGCTGCATTAACTGCGACAAAACGCTCGCACTCGGGTTGGTGTTCCTAAGCGTTCGCGTTTGTGCAGCGATGTTGACGAATTGCAACAGCGAGTGATGCCGAGATCCCTCACGAAGTCTCTTGCTTCATTCAGGAACGACTTTGTCAGAGAAAATAACGCCGCAGTTTGCTCGGCCTGATCGTGGGCGAATGGGCGCGCTGAACCGGAGTTCCTGTGCGGGCTGTGACCGTCGACGGCATTCGAACAGCGTCTGAATCCGAGGCAAAACCCGGACCATCCGGTCGACAGGGTCGATGGCGAGTCAAAGCTGAGAAATTCACACTCAGTAAGTTGTCGTCTCAACTTGCTGCTGACGCCCGTCGAGGGGAACGGAGTAGCGTTCTGCAAATTGCCTGCGTACGATATTTGTCCCGCCTGCACGTTCGTCGATCTCACCTGTTCGATGCGATGATCTCTCCATGTGCAATCTCCCACCGCTGCGTTCCGCTGCCGTAGTCAGCCTACTGCTGATTGTCATGACTCATTCCGTTTCACCGCTGAACGCGGATGAACGATCCGAATTCTTTGAGTCTCGGATTCGGCCACTGCTGTTGCAGAAATGCGCCGAGTGCCATTCGGGTGAAACACCGGAAGGAGACCTCAGAATTGATAAAGGCGATGCAATTCGCAAAGGCGGAATGCACGGCCCGGCAATCAATGAAGGCAAACCGGACACAAGTCTGTTGGTTGAACGGCTACTGACCACCGACGAAAAGCTGCAGATGCCTCCGCAGGAGCGGCTTGCAGATGCAGAGATCTCCGATTTGAAACGCTGGATTGCTGACGGTGCCTATTGGCCGGAATCAGAAACCGAATGGGCTTCCGAAAACGACCGCGCTGCACACTGGGCCTTTCAGCCCGTTCGCGACGTTGCGACTCCGGATGTTCCTGACCCATCCTCGTGTCAGAGTCCGATAGATCATTTCATCGCCGCACGCCATGTCGAAGCAGGCGTTCATCCCGTGCCCGCCGCTGAGAAGAGAACGCTGATCCGCAGAGCGACTCTGGATCTGACCGGTCTGCCGCCGCGAATTGAAGATGTTAATGCCTTCGTGGCTGATGAATCTCCGGACGCCTTTGCAAAAGTGGTCGACCGACTGCTGTCCAGTTCCGCCTATGGAGAACGCTGGGGACGTTACTGGCTGGATCAGGCGCGCTACGCAGACACCAGCGGTGATGGAACGGACACTCCGATTCCCGAGGCACGCTACTATCGCAACTATGTGATTCAGGCTCTGAACGAAGATCTGCCTTACAACGAGTTTCTGATTGAACAGATCGCCGGAGATCTTCTGGCAGCGCAGGACCCCGGTCATCCGCGTTCGAATGATCGCATCATTGCCACGGGCTATGTCGCCCTCAGTCGCCGCTTTGGCAACTCGGCGTTCGCTTCGATGAATCTGATCATCGATGACACGGTCGATACGATCGGCAAGTCCGTTCTGGGATTAACTCTGGGGTGTGCTCGCTGTCATCATCACAAATTCGATCCCGTGACACTGAATGACTACTACGGAATCTATGGCTACTTCCAGAACACTCAGTATCCGCATGCTGGAACTGAGCATCAGAAGGAACGCGAGCACTTCGTCTCGATGCAGAAGACTGCGACGTGGCGATCTGATTACGACTCCCTCGAGGCCTGGGCCGTCAGTGATCGGAAAAAACTCGAAGGCGACGCGAATATCCTCATCGGGGGCGACGAGAATCAGAAGGGCGAAAAAGTCCCACGCAGTTATCTGTCTGTTCTGACCAGCGAGCTGCCTGAGATTCCGAGTGATTCCAGCGGGCGACTGCAGTTCGCTCAATGGCTGACTCGTGACGACAATCCGTTGACGACACGCGTGATCGTGAATCGGGTCTGGCAGTATCACTTCGGCCGCGGGATTGTGGAATCCAGCAGTAACTTCGGTCTGCAGGGATCCAAACCCACGCATCCGGAACTGCTCGACTGGCTGGCCACCGATTTTGTGAAACACGGCTGGTCACTGAAGCATCTTCATCGCCGCATCATGCTCTCGGCAACGTACCAGTTATCGAGTACTGTCGATGCCGAAAACCTGAAACAGGATGAAGCCAATCAGACGTGGTGGCGGTTTGACCGACGTCGCATGGATGCCGAAACCATTCGCGACAGCCTGCTGGCCGTCAGCATGAAACTGCAGATTGGCGACGGCGGACGTCATCCCTTCAAAGCAACAAAAGATCTGAAGTATTCACAGGGGCGACCGTTCAACGAGATCTTCGACCATCATTATCGGTCCGTGTATCTGATGAGTCCTCGACTGAATAAACACCCCTTCATGGCGTTGTTTGATGGTCCGGACCCGAATAAGACGACCGAGAATCGCCGCGAAAGCACTGTCGCACTGCAGGCGCTGTATGTCATGAATGGATCCTTCGTGGCCGAGACGTCGCAGGCATTTGCCGATCGGCTGATAACATTTGCCAGCAATCCGGATCTAAGACTGGAGCATGCCTGGCAGGTGGCTCTGGGGCGAAATCCGCAGGACAGCGAACTGAGCAGCGCACGTGAGTACATCGCGGACTACACGCTGGCAATGACTCAGTCCGGCAAGTCACCGGAAGATGCCGAGCGACTTGCATGGACCAGTTTTTCACGAGCACTGCTGAGCAGTAACGAATTTCTGTATGTGGATTGATGTGGTGAGCAGAACATCGACGGAGATGTCTCTCACGATTTCCAGAGTGGAATCCGGGTTGACTCCGATTGAGGAATACCTTCGATGACGAATTCAGATTTCGGACGTCGCACACTTCTGGCTCGCGGCCTTCAGGCATCTCTACTGGGCAGTGCTGCCGGATTGTTCTCAAGCCGTGCGTTCGCAGAATCCAACCCGCTCGCACCTCGGCAGCCGCACTTCGAGCCGAAGGCGAAGCGAGTGATTCTGCTGTTTCTGCCTGGGGGCGTTTCGCACGTGGACAGCTTTGATCCCAAGCCGGGCCTCAGAACAGCTCATGGGACCACCGCCAGTAAGGACCGCGTTTATACCGGCAGTCTATGGGGCCATCACCGCTGCGGAGAGCAGGGGACTCTGGTCAGCGATCTGTTCCCTCAGATCGGCAGCTGCATGGACGACATCTGCCTGATGCGATCACTGCATGGCGATAAGGGCGATCATTTCGAAGCCACCCTCAGCATGCATTCCGGGACGATGGCTGAAGCACTGCCCGGGATCGGAGCGTGGGTCAGCTATGGCCTTGGCACAGAAAACGCCAGTCTGCCATCGCATGTGGTGTTTGCCGAAGCTCTGCCGTACGCTGGCGCGCAGTCGTGGGACAGCAATTTTCTTCCCGCGTATCACCAGGGGACTCGAATCGTTCCGGGAGCCGAACCCATCTCCAATCTGACTCCCGACAAGACCACCGCATCAATGCAGTCCCGGGAGCTCGATTTCCTGAGATCTCTCAATCAACGCCATCTGACCGAACGCGCGAATGATTCCCGCCTTGCCGCACGCATGTACTCCTTTGATGCAGCCGTTGGACTGCAGGAAAAAGCGCCCGAGGTCTTCGACTTCGCCGACGAATCCGACTCCACTCTTGCGCTCTATGGCATCGATCGCGACGATCGAAAGAGCTTCGGCTGGCAATGTCTGGCCGCTCGACGTATGAGTGAACGAGGCGTGCGGTTCATTGAAGTGGTCGATAAGGGAAACTGGGATGCTCACAGCAACATGAAGGGCTACAGCAAACTGGCTCGCAACGTCGATCAGGCCGTCGCTGGACTGCTGCAGGATTTGAAACAGCGAGGCATGCTGGAAGAAACGCTGGTGGTCTGGTGCACCGAATTCGGCCGCACTCCATCCGCCAAGTCAACGGCGATGGATGGCCGAGACCACTACAAGGATGCTTTCACCTGCTGGCTGGCCGGTGGCGGAGTCAAGGGCGGATTTGTGCACGGGGCGACCGACGAGTTGGGTGTGAAGATCACCGAAAACCCAGTCCACATTCATGACTTCCACGCCACAATTCTGCATCTGCTGGGCTTTGATCACACGAAGCTGACCTACCACTTCAGTGGTCGTGATTTCCGACTGACCGGTCTGGCCGGAAATGTGGTGCATGAAGTCATTGCATAACGACTGGTGTGGTGACACCCGACGCCCTTGAGCATTTAAGTAGCCGGATTCGTGAGGATTCGGGGCTCGTGGATTCAGGTCACGGTGTTCTTTCCGATTCGCTCGGGTCACCGCGATTTGCGAATCCCGTGCAGCGCCGATAATGTCCGCCACAGCCGGACTGCAACCTGTGGATTCGGCCGAGTCAACTTTGCGGCACTTGTCTGAATCGAGTCCGCAGGCAACAGACGGCGGAGCAATTCCCGGTGTCAACGGCGGCCTATCGACAGCATCTCAGTCAGCTTCGGCGTGCATTTCCGCAGCCGGTGTCCGATCAGGAACACGATGCCTGGTTTGTGTTTTCTGTGCTTCGTGCGCTGGACCGAGTGGATTCGATGAAATCCCAGCGCCCGATTCTGGGCGAATCGTCCGAGATCGATTTTTCGAAAGCTGTCACGGCCCGCCTTCCGGATTCGATGAGCTCCGTGGAACAGGTCTCCCGAACGCTGGTGGATCATCTGTCCGGCATGTTTATCTGGGGTCATCCCCGCGCGCAGGTCAATGTCATCAATCCCCCCTGCATTCCGGGAATTCTGGGAACACTGCTGCCGGCCATTTATAACCCAAATCTCTGCAGCGAAGAGGCCAGTCGCGGGGTGGCATTTGCTGAGGCGGAAGTCGTCAGCATGACCGCCGCGCTGATGGGGTATGACCCACAGCAGGCCGGAGGAGTGTTCACGTTTGGCGGAACCGGCACGCTGCTGTATGCGATTCGAGT
>Ga0209573_1002505_pt1 | contig 23219 bp, 23 predicted proteins | sample TNRBio252014_DNA_FD_185870 | JGI IMG/M metagenome (GOLD analysis project Ga0209573, IMG submission 185870) | Wastewater treatment Type I Accumulibacter community from EBPR Bioreactor in Madison, WI, USA - TNR Reactor_6/25/2014_ DNA (SPAdes)... | ecosystem: Engineered > Bioreactor > EBPR >...
TTTATAAGGGGAAAGCCCAATTGGATGCGATTGCCCTGAGGTTTATCTTGCAATATCTAATAGGGAAATATAAGCCATATGGCTTATACACAATCGTTGTGGCGCATTGTTTTATGGACGAGATAGTTAAACTATACAATGAACATTTGACGACTCCTTTTCCCGACAAACGAGGGGACGAAATATTTGGCATTGACTTAGTTTTGATTGATAGCGACACAGCAGGACTGATTAGCACATACATTGGGTCTCGTGGACAATTGAGCGGGGATAACATTAGAATATTAAATCATTGCTACTCCGACTTAAAAACTATTGTAAAAGAATTAAGTGGTACAGACCGACAATATTTCGCACGACTTCAAAACATCGCAGGACTAATAATTGAAAGACTAAAGGACGGCCGGACAACGGCTGACAAGGAATCATTTAAACCTGAATGGGAGAAGAATTTTTTAAAAATCAGGGAAATACTAAATGACTGGGACCCGATTGGCGTTGCTGACTCGGTTGACGATGAATACGACACAATGAATTTTCGGACACTGTCAGTGTTAATAAACAAGCGGGACAAAAAAGAAATAAAGGAAATCCTGGACGACTACACAAGAAACGCAATGGAGATAACAATTGACAACGACACTCTTGACAAAGTAGCGGATAAGATTTCAAAAATTAGTGTGGACTAAAAACAACGCGCCACAACAACGGCTATAAAGCATTACTTTTGATTAATTATTTTTTAAGGATAAAAGTAACGCTTCATAGCCAAGCGTTGTGGGCAATGCCGTGACAGACAAAGAATGAGAATCAGGATAATATTTTTAGTGACCTTAGTACTAGCTTCATGTGGTGACCTAGTTCGTTTTGAAGAGCCTCAGCCAGCGGGACAATCAAACGAGAAAAGAATTCCTAAAAGACTTATTGGACAATATTTGAGTTTGGACGACTCCGCAAAACTCATAATAGCGGATGGACTAATTATCAAATATTCTATTACTGACTTTTCGGACAAAATGGACACGGTTGACATGAAGAGTATCAACGGAGACACAACATATTCTGGAACTGAAGACAAGTTGAAGTTTGACGTGGTAGTCAAGGGTGACAGCACCTTTCAGCGCTGGAGTTACTACGACACGCTTTTTGACGTAAGCAAAGGTGACATTCTTAGAAAGTATAAAGGACACTATTTTTTGAATGAAAAGGTTTCTACAAATAATTGGAGCGTGACAACCTTGACAAAGATTGAGAATGGGTTGACCCTTGGGACAATTTCAACGAAAAATGACTTAAATAATTTAAGGGCAGTGACCGAGACAAAGTCTGATACCATCTTTAGTTTCCGACCGACAAAAAAAGAGATGAAGAAATTTCTAAAAGGAAAAGGATTTAGCAACAGGGATACGTTTATAAAAGTAGAGTAGTGAAAGGCACAGCCCACAACAAAATGTATAAAACATGGCTGGGGTTCAGTGTAAATTTGTAGTTTAGTTTTTCAAATTACGTTTGGTGTTGTGGGACAGTGATGCGCTTCGAAAGCCCAGCCACGTTTCATACATAAACGTTGCCAGCCATAGGGTCGCGACAAATTAGTTTTCAAAAGAAAAACGACCGACAACTTTCAAACAAAGATTTCCCACGTGGACAAGTACGCGACTAACGACTAAACTAAACGGTTGACTAAAACATAAACGAAAAGACTTGGTTGACAATGAAGTAAAGGTCGATCCTTCGCTTTTTTAAGAAGAGTTCCCCTCGAATTACCCCGCTTCATTTGGCACATGCCATAGCCGCGCAAACCCACCGCGACACCAAAGCTATGGCAAGAGCCAAATCTCCATTGCACTCAAAACGACAGAATGGGCGAGACTGGTCAGAACCCGACTAGTAACAGTCGAATTTACTTATAGTGAGTAATAGACCTCATTTTAAATAATTAGTTTTCAACTACAACAATCATGGATTTGGCTACATGAGGCGATTTTTTGACTTGCAATTTTGCACTGTAGAAATCAAAAAATAAAATCTTATGAAAAAAATCTTAATTACAGGAGCAAACGGAGGCTTTGGAGCCTTAACGGTAAAAAAAATGTTAAGTCAGGGGCATAGTGTTGTTGCCACAATGCGAAATACTGCTTCTAAAAACAAAGGTACCGCAGATGAATTATCCTCCTTGGGCGCAAAAATTGTGAATATTGATGTTACAAATGATGAAAGTGTAAATTCGGGTGTGGCAAAAGCCATAGAATTATTAGGCGGTTTAGATGTAGTGATAAACAATGCGGGTGTAGGAGTATTAGGCATTCAGGAACAATTCAGTACAGATGATTTCAAGCGACTGTTTGATGTCAACGTATTTGGCGTGCAGCGTGTAAACAGAGCTGTTCTCCCACACTTTAGAAATCAAGGTACGGGTTTGCTTATTCAAATCTCTAGTCTTTTGGGTAGAATAGCTCTTCCGTTTTACGGTCCCTACAATGCAACAAAATGGGCTGTAGAAGCATTAGCTGAAAACTACCGAGTAGAACTGTCAGGCTTTGGTATTGATTCGTGTATTGTTGAGCCAGGAGGGTATCCAACTAGTTTTATGAATAATCTGATGATACCATCCGACAAGTCACAAAATGAGAGTTATGGAGGAATGGTAAATGCGCCTAAACAAATGTTTGAAGGTTTTGAGCAAGCCTTAGCAAACAACCCTGCACAAAATCCTCAAAATGTTGCAGATGCAATTGCTAATCTCATTAACATCCCTGCTGGAAAGCGTCCTATGAGAACGGTAGTTGATAATATGGGAATGGGAACGCATATTGAACCATACAATAATCAATTAGCTCAAATTCACGAAGGGCTATATAACGCTTTTGGGATAGGAGAAATGCTTAAACTGAAAGTGCAATAAAAGCTTAAATTTATTGAAACAGATAGCTAGAACATCCAGCTATCTGTTTTTACATATAAAAATTAATTTAAGATGTGTATTTTTATTAACTCATAGTATGTTAAATACAGAAATATCAAGATTGAATACAATCAGCGATTTACATCGCTTTAACCAACTTCCACCCCCAGAACATCCATTGATAAGTTTGATAGATTACAGCAAAGTAAAACATACATCAGATACCAATGAGATGAAATGGATACAAGGGTTCTATACCATAGCTCTAAAACGCAATGTGGTTGGTAAATACCGATATGGTCAGCAATCTTATGATTTTGATGAGGGGCTGATGACGTTTTTTTCTCCTGACCAAGTCATTTCCGTCCAATTGATAGAGGCAGATGCAACCACTAATATACCTACGGGTTGGATTTTGGCAATACATCCTGACTTCTTATTTGGAACATCTCTTACTAAAAACATTAAAAAATATCCATTCTTTAATTATTCCGTTCGGGAAGCTCTTTTTCTTTCAGAAAAAGAGGAAGGTATTGTAAATGAAATTTTACAAAACATTAAAACAGAATACACCGCAAATATTGACCAATTCAGTCAGCAAATAATAATCACTCAGTTAGAATTGCTATTAAATTATTCTGAAAGATTTTACCAAAGACAATTCCTCACTAGAAAAATTTCAAGCCATCAAATTTTAAATCAATTAGAGGAAATTTTGGATAATTATTTTGATGGCGATAATGTTTTAAAGAATGGCTTACCATCTGTTCAAAATATTTCTCAAAGTTTCAATATTAGCTCGGACTATTTAAGCAGCATGCTAAAGAGTTTAACAGGCCAAACAACGCAACAGCATATCCATAATAAATTGATAGAAAAAGCTAAAGTAAAATTATCTACAACGAACTTATCAGTAAGTGAAATTGCTTATGAATTGGGGTTTGAGCATTCGCAATCTTTTAGTAAACTATTCAAGGCAAAAACGAATCAAACACCATTAGAGTTTCGCACAGCATTTAATTAAAGCCTAAAAAAATAAGGCATAACATTTTAGAAGGACACGAAATAACATTATTTCGCCCGAAAGTGTTGTAAGGACTTGTGATATGACACCACCTAAATCGCACACACATTGTCTGGCCGCACTTGCAGACCACATCCAAAGCCAGTCAAAGCGTGTACTCAGTTTAGTGTAAGTGGAAAAAATTGGGAATGAAACATTACCCACCGCGCGACTGAATTGTGAAGAACAGTGTAACTTTAACGGGGTGACGAAAGACAGGCTACGAATGAAGTTCAGAGAAGACCCTACGGCTGGCAACAAAATGTTTATGCAATGCGGGGGTTTGGTGAGTGTATTAAAAGTAATTTCTTAATTTCGTTCAGTGTCGGGGGACAGAGACGTGCAGGTCGGGCAAAACATTTCGCTGCGCTACATTTTTTTGCCCTCCTATTCCCCGCACTGCATAAACACAAACGTTGCCGGCAAGCCATTGGGACAGCGTCTCCGCGGACAGTTCCGGTGATGAATTTTTAAATTTGTTCCGCAAAATGTTACGGACGACAAACTTAAGTTGGAACTATTGAAATTTTACCCCTTCGACAATAACTTTATCTTTGACAAATTAAATCAGTAACGACCATGGCCGAATTCTTAGACACCCAAGGAGTTTCATATTATCTCAAAAAACTCATAAACAACGCAAATGACAAGTTGTATTTAATCAGTCCTTATTTACAGTTGAACAATCAACTTAAATTATCACTTGAGGACAGACATAAATTTTCAATTGACATTATCATCATCTACGGCAAAGTAAGCGACATCAATCCAGAGGACAGTACTTGGTTACAATCAATGCCAGGAATCAAACTATTATTTCATAAAGACCTTCATGCAAAATGTTATTTCAATGAGAAGGAAGCAATTATTACTTCGATGAATCTTTATATGTTCTCACAACAAAATAACGTTGAGATGGGAATTTATATTTCAAAAGAGAAGGATGAGGAACTTTACAAACAAGTTGCAAACGAGGTTGACAGAATAAAAAGAGGTAGTGAACATAGGACAATATCAGTTCAGAAAGTTGAAAAAGTTAAAACTGAACCAATAAAGGTGGTCCCTCCAAAACAAGAAGTCGTAACACCACCCAAGGTACCTTTTTTTGAGGGTAGATATTATTCAGCAACAGCCCTTTCAAAAGAAGTTGGACTTTCAAGTAAAGACCTGACTTATGCAATTGAAAAAATAAAATGGATTGAAAAGAAGAATGATGAGTGGGTTTTGACAAATTTAGGAAAGAGCAAAGGAGCAACAATGAAGAAAGGACAATATGGAGACTATATTGCTTATCCTGAGACAATCATTAAAGAATTAAAATTAGAGTATTAGGTCTTGTTGACAATTGTGTATTTGGACAACGTGGAGAACTTTAAATAAATACAAATAAGGACCGACCAAAACGTCAAGGTGGACGAAATGGCCAGCCGGCAACAAAATGTTTGCGCAATGGTGGCGTGACATCAAGGTATGAAGTTTAGTTTTTATATTACGTTTGCCCACGTGGATAGGACGCGGCTTCGATAGGCCACCACTGCGCAAACACAAACGTTGCCGGCAAGCCATTAAGACGATGGAGAATGAATTAAAGACATATTAAATAATGATTACTCGAACTCTTAGACTTTACAACCTTTTATTGGACTCTTTATTCTATTTAGTGACTGTGTCAATTCTTATACTAATTCTAAGAAGCTTTTTTAATAAGGAGTTCTTAAAATGGATATTAATTACATATTATTATATTTACTACCTGACATTTGAATTAACTTTTGGACAAACAATTGGTAAAATGATTACAAAGACAAAAGTTGTTTCTTCTAACGATACAAGAATTTCATTTTCAAAAATTCTTTTGAGGACTCTACTGAGACTAATCCCAATAGACTTTATTTCATATTTAATATCTCCAAATGGAATTCATGATAATCTATCTAATACTAAGCTAATTAAACTTTAAACTTAAATTCTATACTTATGAAAAAAATGACTAAGGTCTTTGCATTCCTGATTATTGCCGGAGTTTTTTCAAGCTGCGCAACAGTTTTTGGAGGAAAAGTTTCGACTTATCAAAAAACTAAGCCAGCTGCTGGACAGCCACAAAGAGATGTAAGAGTTGGGGCATTAATTGCTGATATTCTCTTATTTTGGCCTGGGTTAATTGTAGATTTTGCAACTGGGGCAATTTACAAGCCAGAGGGTAAGTAAAATTTATTTATTCGGACTAAGAAAGATGTTAACAACAGCATCTTTTTTATTTTAACAATTAAACTAAACCACAATAACTATGAAAAACTATACTAAAGTTTTATCAATACTGACATTGTTATCTTTCATATTCAGCAGTTGCGGAGTAATGTTCGGGGGAAGCAAATTCAGTGGTTCCATTATTGCAAAAGACCACCCTAATGCTCAAATTTATGTTAACGGGAATAAAATTGGACAAGGGTCTGCTATTGGACTTTATCCGAGAAATAGACCTTTAACAGTTGAATTAAAACAAGATGGTTGCGAGAACAAAACACAAACATTTGACAATACTTTTAGAACTGGTAATTTTATTTTAAGCCTCTTGACTTGGGGACTAGTTGGTATTGCAATTGACTTGGGGACAGGAGCATCTTACAAGCCTGACCATAAGAGCAATCCAGCAATTGAAAAAATGAGTGACAAGAATTTTACATTTATGGTTGACTACTCAGGTTGCCCTACCAAATAATTAAACTAAACGGACGACAATACAAAAGAGAACTGTACGCAGACAGTTTGTGTTCATCGACCTAGACTTGTGTACGCGGAGAATTGGGAATAAAAAATACAAATGCCAACTGACCTTACGTCACGGTGGACGAAATGGCCAGCCGGCAACAGCGTGTTTATGCCAGCTTGGGGTTGACGTGTGCTATGAAGTTTAGTTTTACTAATTTCGTTTCGTAACGGTGGAGAATGACGCGCTTCGAAAGCCCAAGCCGTCATAAACACAAACGTTATGCACAAGGCTCCCGGAAAAATTTTCTGCTTCGTAACGACAGACAGGTAATTGAGTCAAACTCATTTCTTAACGACATTTCCGCTTGGTGCACAACTAACTTTAAAATTCTCGTACTCTCTCCCACCGCGGACTTAAATGCAGACTTCAAACAAGATTTCGTAACGCTCGACATTTCATTCTCGTAGGACAATTCGACTAAAAATTATTAACGGGTGACACGAACGACATTCTCAACACTTCAAAACAATTTTGTTACGCTGGATACTGTGGGCTTGGCCGACCCGCTAACGTTTAAATGGACAGGACGAATTCCGTCTGACCTTAAATTAACGTATCGACTTTGGCTCGTTGTTCAATTAAAATTTTAACTGTTGACAAAGATAGTTCTTCAATAAACGGTCGGACGAAATCCGCCCTGTGCATAACACCGTGTTTAAATCAGGCGGGGCTGACAGCCAATTAAACCTTTTATTATCTTTACCACGTTTGGTAGCGGTGGACTATTTAAATTTCAAAGCCCGCCCGCTTTAAACACAAAACGTTATGCACAAGCGTCTCCCCGCACTTCTGACTTCCGCTTGTGCTTCCAACGCACAATGAAATCATTAGAAGGTTCTATTAAGCACTTGTGTTGTGAATTAAAATACAACCCATTTAAGCTGATACGCAGAAAGAAAGGCTGCGAAACTTTCCAGGCTAAGCTCTCCGTGGGACTATGGCCGATGCACGCCAGTGCATAACAAAGTGTATAGGCCATGGCGGGGTTTTGTGTAAATTTTAATATTATCTTTCCTATTAATATTGTGTACACGGACAGTGACGGCCCAGTCGGGACTTAACATTCGCTTTGCTCATTTTTAAGCCCTCCTGACCCGCCACGTCCTATACACAAACGTTGTGGGGCATTTTTAGGATAGAGTAGACTATGGATTCAAGAGAAATGTATAACGCGACAAGTCATTTGATACAATTGGTGACATGGGACAAAGATTGGATACATTTTGGGACAGAGAGTGAAATCAAATTTGACCTGCTGGAGAAATTGATCGAAGACCGCTTAAAGGACAAAAACTTGTTGTTTATTCACGGACGGACAACTTCTTGTCAACTCGGAAAGGAAGAAGCAATTAGCAAAATAAAGCCACTACTTTGGACTGATGATTTTCAACTTTGGACTGTTACTATGGATAAAGTAGTTCAATTCAAGAAGATTGGAATTCTTAACGTTGGACAAAAGAGTGAATCAATCAAGGTATGAGGACAAGGGACTATCACCTAATTCAGATCTACAACCAATTTAATATTCGAGATTTCGGTCGACACCTTAACGACTTCAACGAGCTAATTGAATTATTGAACGACTTACAGGACGCTATTTATCATGGTAGATCATCAATTAAACCTTGGCAGACAAATTTAGAGGTTCTAATTGCCAAGTTTTCTATACTCTGTTCTTCAATATCTCAGTTATCAAATGGAACAAAGATTAGAGCCAGGGGAAAAGACATCATGGTTTACGACATCCATTCAATATATGTACTCTCTCGCTCACTAATTGAGAGTTACCTTGTAATCAATTACTTGAATCACTCACCGAGAACCGATGAACAAGGAGAATTTAGAAACGACCTTTATGCTTTAGCTGGACTATCTCGTAGACAAGAATTTGACACAATATCTGAAGACGGAAGAAGAAAGAAGGAAAAGGAAAAAACTGAAATAGATCAACTCATAACTAAGATTAAGAAGAATAAATATTTTAAAGGGCTGACTACCGATAAGCAGAAAAGACTTTTAAAGGATAGGCCAGCCAAAGAAGTTGGATGGGAAAATTTGCTTAAAACAGCCAGAATTCAGAATCGTGAATATCTGCTTATATGGAAGCTGTATTCGAATTATGCACACTCTGAATATTTAAGTTCAATTCAATTAACTGACTATTTAAAAAATGCTGCACTTTTGAAAGAGACAGTATTAACAAGTCTTGTTCAAAACATTGTTACGTTAAGTATCCTTATTTCAGACATTACTGACAACTTTATATCAGCAAGACTAAAGTTCAATATGGTAAGACAAGAAACAAGGACAAAGGTGGAATTCTGGGGTACGTTTGGACGAGAGTCAAAAAACGCCCCACAACAACATGTTTCTTCAATGGTGCCGTGACGAGTTGTATTAAAGTTTTATCTTCGTTCAGCGTTTAGTTTCGTGGGACAGGACGCGGCTTCGAAAAGGCACCACTGCAGAAACACAAACGTTAGGTGCAAGGCGGTTAAAAAAAAATGACAAATGAGACATGGGACACTTGGACTGACAACTTTCATCGTTTTGACTATCCTTTCATGTGGTAAACAGGCAACCAAAGACACAGTTGGAATGACTTCAATAAATCAAATAACTTCAGACTATGACAGCCTAATTTACAATGTAAAGGTGCATGGGGACACTAATGCATACGATGAATTGTTCTACGGGTTTATTGACGCTAATGAAATTGAAAGAACAGACAGTGTCCTACGCTACTCAAAAATAATGGCGACAAATTTTCGATACGAAAAAGCGTATTATGATTATCTGACCGCATTATGTGAAAAAAATGGAATAGATACTGATTTTTATCCTCTTTCAAAATTAGACTTAACCAATCAAGACGAACAGACAAAAAAAGTAATAATTGAATGGTTACAACAAATGCTACAAGACAAGGTTATTACCCAAGAAGAGTTCAATTCTGTAAAATAAAAATATTGAGTTGTTGACGCTGGACTGTTCCGTCTGACTTGGACTCGTAAGTCAACATAGACTCTGAGACAAATTCAATTTTCAACTGCCGACATTGACTCTTTATTAAATAACGGTCAGACAGAACCGCCCAGCACCTAACAACGTGTTTATGCCAGCTTGGGGTTTAGTGTAGTTACAAAGTTTCATTTCTTTAGTTAGTTTTGTCACGGTGGACACTTTGGACTGGTCAGCTTTGTCATGCTTCGCATTTAACAAAGCTTCCTATGCCCAAGCCGTCATAAACACAAACGTTAGGGGCAAGCCGCATTGGACAATGATACGTTTACTAATAGCACTGACATTTTTAGTATCGGGACAAGTTTGGTCACAGTCGACAGAGAACTATGTAAAGACAATTGAAAAATTAAGAAGTAAAGGTAAACTATCGACAAAGAATTCCAGCGACAAAACATTTGTAGGTTTCGTGACAGGTTACTACGACAAGGACTCGATTGTATTAATAAGTAGTTTAACAGACGCAGAAGCAGCGGGGACAGAGACGTTATATTTTATTAAAGACGGGACTCTCAAGAAAGTATTCGTGATGGCGGCCACTTTCGACTCGAATGACGAATGGAAAGACTATTATTCAAAGCACGTGTTAGTCGACAATTGTTACAAATGCCATGGAAAACCAAATTGTATCGTTACAGAGATAACATTTGGCGGCACGCCAACAATTTTTGTGACTGATAACAAAAGAAAAAGAGGGCTGACCGGAGAAACCAAAGAAAAGTTGTTACTTGATGTTAAGCGGACATATGACGAATTAATGGTTCTTGTAAAAGATTTGGAGTAGATGCGGCCAGCCCCTAACAGCAGCTATTTGACAATTGCGGGGTTTGGTGTTAAATTAAAGTTTATGTTTCACAATGTAGTTCGGTCACGGGGGACAACTTTACAGCAGGTCGGCTTTAACATTCCGCTTCGCTCCATTTTTAAAGCCTCCTATGCCCGCAACTGCAAATAGCCAAACGTTATGCACAATGCCGCGGGACAAATTCGGTGCTTCGAACATTGGCACTTTTACTTGCCGCACATTCCCGCGCGACACCAAAGCAAGTAAAAGAGCCAATCAAGACCGGAAATGAAAGAAGAATAGGATTACAGTTTTAAAGAAATTTCCTTTATTCTTTATCCAATCAATTGCTCTTTGAAGAACATTAGGGTCATCGTAAAACTTACCAATACTTGTGTTACAGCTACTACAAACCCAACCTCTGACACCTCCATCAATATGGCTGTGGTCTAAGACGACATCATTCTGAAAATTTCGAACTTTTTTTCGATGACAAATCGGACAAGTGAATTCTTCACCAATTTTAGGACGAGGATGCTTCTCAATATAAGCCTTCATCTCCTCCTTATTAATTTTGACTTTCTTAGAATAACATTCCTTGCATACAGGTCTTCTTAAAATCCTATTATTCTTGCCAAACTGATTTTTTGAAAACGATTCTATCGGTTTTTCAATACCACAGCTAGTACAAACTTTGGACTTTGGTTCTTCAGATGGAAGTAATTTTGCTTCCTCGCGTTTTGACATAAAACTGACTTGTTGAATTAACTACGCTCTCGATTCTCTTAGAAGCAATTTTACAATATGCCTTGTTGATTTCACTTCCGATAAACTTCCGACCTTCCAAAATACACATCTTTGCGACAGTCCCGCTTCCCATCATTGGGTCATAGATTAAGTCACCTGGATTACTCCAAGAAATTATGTGGTCTCTTGCAAGCTTTTCAGGAAAAATTGCAGGATGCTCATGCGCAAATTCATCACTTGCAGAATGTCCTTTTCCAATATTGTATTCCCACACATTAGTCCTGCGACCAAACTCACCATAACCACCTCTTTTCAATTGAAGGAGTTCACCATTTTGAAGTCTCTTAGTTCCGTTGTCACCTTTACGAGCCTCTTTATTCTCTCTATCCTTAATAAGGTTAATAGTCTTTGGATAACCTTTACTTAGGACAAACATATACTCAAATGACTGCCAATAAGTATTGTTATTCCCAACAGCACCTCTAGGTGGTTTTAAATAAATCATCGTATCAAAGAGATTAAATCCACACTCCTTAAAGAATAAGGCTTGGCGAAAGCTAGTCCCAGTTTCGTTACCAGCCGCAGTGGCATCACCAACTACCCACACAAGTACTCCTCCTTCTTTAGTTACACGATATAGCTCTTTTGCAATCTCTTCAAAATGGAACGTGTAACCATTAAATTGTGGCTTCTTTCCGCCTATTTTATTGTTATAAGTTCTCAAGTCATCATAAGGTGGCGAAGTGACCGTTAAATCAACAAAGTTATCAGGCATTTGAGCCATCGTGACAAGACAATCTTCATTGTAGACCCGGTTCTTAGCAATATCCTTCTTCATAAAATGGTTTCATTAAATGACCTCTAAAAATACGACAGACATTTCGCTTAACCAATACCACGATTGACAATTCGTGTCAAGGGATAATCTAATTACGTGGACAATGCCGACAGTTAAACAAAACCTGACACCATAAAAGATTGGTGCTTCGAATAGCAGCACCAATACCAAAGCCCCGCGACTTCAGCCCACATCCAAAGCTTTGGTATCCGTGCTGCTAGGTTTCGGTTGACTGCGGCACATGTGCATAACAAAGTGTATGCGCAATTTAAATTTGATTGTTTATTTTTAAAGGTAAATTTAAACTGCGCATACACAAACGTTAGCGTGCATTTTCTAATTGACCTCACAACAATGAGACTACTGACAATTCTACTAATAGTGACAAGTTTGACTACTTGGGGACAGACTATTAAGGAAATGACTCCAACATTGGGATATCTGGTTGACAAAAGTCCTGAAGGAGAAATTGAGTTTAATCGCCAAGTGGAAAGATGTAATAAAGTTTGGGGACGCCCTCAAAACACATTGACTGAAGAGGAGCAGAAAGTTTTAGAGAATTGTAATGAGAACTTCGATGGAGTTGAAAACTATTATGACATTTTAGGTCCCGGATGTAGTTGGTACTGCGGTGGCGGATTGGACACACAAACAGCATCATCTGAACTTAATTCACAAGGACAAAATAACTATTCGGCAAGTAATGTTCATGACCTAAATTATAAAACCGCTTGGATTGAGGGAGTTCCAGGATATGGAATCGGAGAATACATGATTTATCACTTTCCACCCGAGAATCCACGAATTACAAAAATCATCATTGTAAATGGCTATGTTAAGTCAGACAAAGCATGGAAAGAGAACTCAAGAGTAAAAAAATTAAAACTCTACATTGACGACAAACCATATGCTCTCCTTAATCTCAAGGACACAAAAAATGAGCAGATATTTACATTAGACAATGCAATTGGACAAGGCGAAAGAATGGATAGGAAAAAATTAAAGACTCTTCCCTCATGGACAATGAAATTTGAAATATTGGACATCTACAAAGGTGACAGATATGACGATACAGCAATCACAGAAATTTATTTTGATGGCATTGATGTTCACTAAAAAGACAGACTGAGAAAACGCACGCTAACAAAATGTTTATGCCAGCTTGGGGTTAGCGTAAATACTAAAATCATTTTCTTAATTTAGGGCAGTTACGTGGACGACTTCGCTGTAAGTCGGCTTTGTCATTCCTTCGTCATTTAACAAAGCCTCCTACGCCCAAGCCGTCATAAACACAAACGTTATGCACAAGCGTCCCTCCCACACTTCTGACTTCCGCTTGTGCTTCCAACGCACAGCGGCAGGCTTCCAAATTTCTATCAAACAATTCTGCTTCGAACCAAACGTATAAACTGCTAAGGCCGATACACAAGTGATAGTGCATCGGAACTTTCAAGTCTTAAGTTCTCCGTTGGATTTGTGGCCGATGCTGCGCCAGTGCATAACAAAGTGTATAGGCCATGGCGGGGTTTTGTGTATATTTTAATATTATCTTTCCTATTAATATTGTGTACACGGACAGTGACGGCCCAGTCGGGACTTAACATTCACTTCGTTCATTTTTAAGCCCTCCTGACCCGCCACGTCCTATACACAAACGTTGTGGGCAAGGCCGCTGGACAAAGTGGTTGACTCACGACAACAAGGAAAAAAACTGAGATAAGAATTCATGGACGGACAAGTTTTTACATACATTTTTGGAATCACTAATCTTTTCATTGGGACAGCAATTATCTACCGACTGTTTAGACCAAATCGACAACCAGAAAATAAATGGATAAACAAAAAAGGAATCATTATCCCACTTGGACTAGTTCTTATTGGTAACGGACTGTACGACCTTTCGAACAGCGACAGCGGACGGTACAACATTGGCGACAATCATTGGACAGCAGAAAAAAGGAAAATCTTAATAGAGACTTGTTTACGTGACGCTTCAACAACGGCTGACAAACACCCCGAGATAATGAAGACTTATTGTGAATGCTCTATTGACAAAATAACAGAGAACCAAAAATACTCAGAGTATATTGACAATCTAAAAAAGACTCAAGACGAACAGATGAAAATAATTATGCCAATTATAAAGGACTGTTACGACATAATGAGAACACAGATTGGAATTGAGAACAGTAAGTAAGCGGCCCAGCCCACAACAAAGTGCATAATCAATGGCGGGGTTCAGTGTAAATTTGTAGTTTAGTTTTTCAAAACACGTTTGGTGTCGTGGGACAGTGAAGCGCTTCGAATTCCCGCCACTGCTTATGCACAAACGTTATGCACAAGCGTCCCTCCCACACTTCTGACTTCCGCTTGTGCTTCTAACGCACAGCGGCAGGCTTCCAAAGTTCTATCAAACAATTCTGCTTCGAACCAAACCTATAAACTGCTAAGGCCGATACACAAGTGATAGTGCATCGGAACTTTCAAGTCTTAAGTTCTCCGTTAGATTTGTGGCCGATGCTGCGCCAGTGCATAACAAAGTGTATAGGCCATGGCGGGGTTTTGTGTATATTTTAATATTATCTTTCCTATTAATATTGTGTACACGGACAGTGACGGCCCAGTCGGGACTTAACATTCGCTTTGCTCATTTTTAAGCCCTCCTGACCCGCCACGTCCTATACACAAACGTTGTATGCAATGCGCTAAAATAAATGGACAGAGGACTAAAGACTAAGATAAAACTATTTGGACTCCTTGGAGGTATTATCGCATGGCGGACATGGAATCTCATCAATTACGTAATTGAATATCCCGAATCCTTCACAATAGACATACTGACAATAGGAATTTTTACTACTATTCTTATTCTACTGACAACGATTATAATGATAACAAAGAGAAATCAATTTGCAAGAATAACAATTCAACTCATCTTTATTTTTTTCATTCTGACAAAAATATTGACATACTTTACAACTCCCTCAGACATTTACACGACAACAGATTATATTCGACATGGTCTCATTTTAATAATATATGGATATATAATTTATTTCCTTCAATCTAAGGACATGAAAGACTTTATGGACACGAGACAACAACAGACTGTTGAGAATTAAAGTAGGACAAGCGCACAGCATACAACAGCGTGTTTGTGCTACTGGCGGTGGACGACCAATTATTTAATACATTTGCTTAACAACGTTTTCCCACGCGGATACTGGCGGCTTCGCAAGCGCCAGCATCACAAACACAAACGTTGTAAGCAAGGCGGTGGACACAAACTAAGGACGATTGATGTACAAAGACCAGGTTTCAAAACCAAGAATAACTCAAAATTGATATTTAAGACATACCATTATTTATACTACTGCTATTATAATTTAGTAAGTAGAAAAGGAGGTCACCGAGTTGATGCTGCAAGTAGTGCTCTTACAGTATTTGATGCTTCAATCATTATAGCACTCTACTGCTTTTCTAACATAATTTTTGGTAGAAAATATTTTGTGCCGGCTGTAGAGGGTTTTGGTATTCTTTTTCTTGGAATCTTATTGTCAATATTAAATTGGGTATATTTTGTTAAAAATAAAAACTACCAAATTGCAATAGAAAACTCTAAAGACAAACCTAAAACCATTACTCTTATAGTTGGACTTTTGCTATTAATTTTACCCTTGGCTTTGTTTATTTTCAGTGGTATTAAGATGGGCAACTATATAAGGAGTATTAAATAATAACAGACACCACGGGTTGTATCAGCTGTACAGAGAGAAAATTGAAAAATCGGAATGACAATAATATTTTGTATACGCTGACAAGATTTTAACTGTACGCAGACAATTTTATTAACGTAGGACACTTTTCGTACGCAGACAATGTAGTTAACGAGCTGTTTCCGCAGGACGTTTTAGTCAAGACCTGAATTTCAACGGCAGACATGAACTCATTTGACAATTTATTCTTTAACCAACGACATTGACTCTTTAATAATTAACGGTCTGACAAAACCGCCCAGCTTACAACAGCGTGTTTATGCCAGCTTGGGGTTGACGTGTTGCTATAAAGTTTAGTTTTATTAATTTCGTTTCGCAACGGTGGAGAATGACGCGCTTCGAAAGCCCAAGCCGTCATAAACACAAATCGTTGTGCACAATGCCACGCGGACAATGACGACATCAACGCACATTGGCACATTTGCTTGCCGCAAGTTTCACCGCAACACCAAAGCAAGCTAAAGAGCCAATTAACCCAACGCGCGGAATAAGATTGACGACTATACAGACAACTTTCTAAATTAAGACAAATGAGAGTAAAAGTATTTCACATAAGACTAACGAAAGAGAATTTACAATTAGACCAAGAAAATTTAAATGACTTCTTGGACAGTGTTTCTATAAAAAAGATAGAATCAGAACTAATAACAGGACAACCTAACTTTTGGTCAATACTTTTATTCTATGAGGAAAAGGGAATAGAACTGCAGAAACCTTCTGATAAAACTGCTGTCATTACCGAAGACCAGTTGACAGAAGAAGAAAAATATATTTACAATGCATTAAGGAAGTGGCGCAACGACAAAGCTATCAATCAGAATCTTCCAAGTTATGTAATTGCTCATAACACGCAATTAATGACAATAGCGAAAGTTAAACCTCAAACTTTAGACGACTTTATAAATATAAAAGGGTTTGGCGGACAGAAGGCAGCAAAGTACGGTGAGGATATAATTGCAGTCTTAAACTCAATTTGACAATTAATTTTCCAATAAATAATCAATTCAAAGTCTTAAATTGGGTGTATAATCTTGATATTTTAACATGCTTGAGGCACCTAAGACCAATCTAAGCGCATTAAATGATAGACAGAAAGAAGCAGTTATCAGTGGCGAAAAGCGCTTGCTTGTTTTAGCAGGGGCAGGTTCAGGTAAGACCAAGACACTACTTCAAAAGCTTGTTTATCTAATAGAAGAGAAAAATGTGAGTCCTGCAAGCATACTTGCAATCACTTTTACTAAGAATGCTACAAATGAAATGATTGACCGCTTAATTGTTTCAGCGGACAACACCGGAGAATATGAAAAAATCCTTATTGATAAGTTTAAAAGCAAGATCGACAAGGATAAAGAGCGGTTTAACTATCAAAGAAAATTTAAATGGATTGACGCTCTTACAATTAGAACATTCCACAGCTTTTGTTATAGTGTTCTGAGAAATCACGGAGTGAATGAATTTGATAATAAATTCAGAATAATTGGAGATGAGAAAAGGGATGAAGAGGATGAGTTATCAAAGCACGTTGCCCCTGAAACAGTATTTGAAGTTTTTCACAAAATATTAATTGAGGAATGTGAACAAACCGAGTTTTTACTTCGTCTTAAGCGGTACATCTTAGACTATATAATTGATAAAATCCATCTTGATAAAAACCAAGGTAAGTTCATCCCCAAGGATGGAAAATATTTTACCGCATTGGACGGAACTAAAGTAAGGTCAAAATCTGAACAATTTATAGCTGATTGGCTCTATAGGCATAGTATAAAGTATGAGTATGAGCCATTATTAAACGTTAAGGACTTTCCATTTCACCCAGACTTTTATATTCCAGAAGCTAATCTCTATTTAGAGCATGTCAGCGAAAAAAGTTACTCGACAAGGGACAAGGAAGAGCAATTCAAAAAAGGCAATCTCTTATTAGTAAAGACTTATGAGAGCATGACAAAAGACTCAGCTCTCTTCAACCACACCTTAGACAAAGTAATCAAGAACCGTCTTCCTGCAAATTATCATGTTAATGCTGCACTCACTTACAAAGAGGAATTCCATGGTTATCATGAGGATGTGAAAAAATTTCTTACTCAAGTCATTCGTATAACCGACATGATTAAAGTAGAGAACATTAGCACAAAGACCGTTTTAGGTAATGCAAAACAAGACCAACACGAAAGAGTTAGAAGCTTTTATGATTTAGCAATTCCTATTGTTGAGAAATACGTAACCTATTGCACCGATAAATCTTATCTCGACTTCAATGACCTTATATCAAGGACTGCTTCTCTCTTTAAGAACCACCCAGATATTGCAAACAAATACAAAAGTAAGTTTCAATACATTTTGGTTGATGAATTTCAAGATGTCAACAATTTACAAGTTGAGTTAATTAAACTAATGCTGACGGATGAAACTCAGCTTTTTTGTGTTGGTGATGATTGGCAGAGCATATATGGGTTTAGGGGTTCAAATGTGAGTTACATAATAGACTTTGAGAACCACTTTAATAATGCTCGTGTTGTAAAATTGAATCTCAATTATAGAAGCACACAGCATATCGTTGGAGCAAGTAATGAAGTAATAAAAAATAATAAGTTTAAGGTTGATAAAGAAATTCACTCCTCAAAACAGTCGGAACATAAAATCGTTGTGTTTGCAGGAAATAGTGAAGAAGAAAATATTCAATTTGCAGTTGAGGAAGTGAGAAAATTTCAAGAAGAAGGACTAACAAGCGAGGACATTTTATTCCTTTATAGAAGAAGTAAAATGTTTAGCAACTCATTCAATCAGGACAAATCTTACTACCATAGACTAAAGGAAGAGGGATTAAGGGTTCAAGGAAAAACAATTCACGCAGCAAAGGGACTTGAAGCTAAGGTCGTTTTCATAATTGGCCTTACGGAAGGAGACGGTGGGTTTCCCGACATTTGGCTTGAGGACAGAATCTTTCAAACAATAAAAAAGGCAAACCACGATTTATTGCTAGAAGAAGAAAGACGACTCTTTTATGTAGCAATGACAAGAGCGAAAGAGAAACTCTTCCTAATTACTGAAAAAGGCAATGAGTCAAGTTTTTTAAAAGAAATTCCTGAAATATTTACAGTAAGGACAAGTATTCCGCTCAAGTCAATGATGGACAAGGTAATTATTTGTCCAAAATGCTTTAGTGAGTTGACTAAGTTAATGGTAAGGTGTCCTTATTGTAAAGAAGAATGAATAGTATTTCAAAAAAACCACACCAATGCCATTGCCGCACAATCCGACACACAACCAAAGCAGTGGCATCCGTGTGGTTAAAGTACGGTGAATGCGTGGCACTATGCACAACAAAGTGTATGCGCAATTTAAATTTGAATAATATTTTAAAGGAAATTTAAACTGCGCATACACAAACGTTGTGGGCAATTTATTTCTGGACAATGAGGACTTCACTAACAATATTCTTGGGACTTCTTATCAACTACGGGACAGCTCAACAATTAAATATTAACTATCGGACAACTACAGATAGCACCGAGAGACTACACTACCTAGTGTTTGCTGACAAATCAAATTGTAGACTGATTTATCCAATAAGAAATCACGGGGACGCAATGTTTCCACAAAAACGCGAGTTCAACTTGACATACAAGATTTCTAAGGACACAATCACTTTCCAAGGTGACGACACGGATTCAAATAATAGAACAATCGAACGACTTTTGAACTCAAAATTTGTAATAACTGGAGATAGGAAAATATTTGATGTGGTTTCAGGCTATACGTATGTGGACAGTGACTTGATTTCAGACAGGTATGACATTTATTCCATTGACGGTAAGATTTACAAACAAAAAAGAACAAAGACAGACGGATATGGACTTGTTCGTAAGGACTATAGACCGAATAAGAGACTCAAAAAACAAGTAAAGCAAATTGACGCAGACAATTACGAAATTAAAGTATTGAGAGGAAAGGAAGCTTACGACAAATATGGACTGATTGGAATGAACGGAGTAATAGAAATTACGGAGAAGAAATAAACAGCCCACAACAAAATGTTTGCGCAATGGTGGGGTTCGGTGTAGCTATAAGTTTATATCTTCGTTCAACGTTTGGTCACGTGGGACAGTGAAGCGTTTCAAAGCCCCACCACTGCGCAAACATAAACGTTGGCAGTCATTGCATTTGGACAGATGAGAATACTAATATTAATATGGACTTCGGTGACGATTTGGTCTTGTGGGACAAAGTCGGCAAACAACGACAAGAAAGAAACAGGAAATGACTTCCAAGTTTTGGTTTCAAATTTAAGGACTTTGGAGACCGGATACACGTATGACGTGGTCAAACAAGACGCAGAAGATTGTTATACCCCAGACAATAACGCAGACTCATTATTTTACAATCCACCATTCCCCATCCTTGGACAATTTAATAACGGGACGATTTTTTCAATAATACATTTCCAACCAGGTGACGACATGTGGCCAATAATTCAGACGTTTGACAAAGAAGGAAATTTAATTGAAAGTGAAACTATTGCATTTGGCCACTGTGCTATCGGAGACTGTGAGTATGATGAATGTGATGAGAAATTTACAATTATAAATAAGAATAAGATTGAGGACACAATGACTATTGTATGGACCCCCTGTGACAGCTTAGGGAACAAGGACGCCAACTTGACGAAGAAAGAGATTTGGAAAAAGACCATAACCGTAGACGAGAAAGGAAAATTGATTTTAAATGAAGAGAAGAGTTAATGCAACGACTGCCAACAAAATGTTTGCGCAATGGTGGCGGGACATCAAGGTATGAAGTTTAGTTTTTATATTACGTTTGTTCACGTGGACAGGACGCGGCTTCGATAAGCCACCACTGCGCAAACACAACGTTGCCAGTCATTTTTTCTATGAAGAATCAACTACTAATCTTAGGACTTTGGACACTTTTGAGTTGCTCTACTAAAACGGACACTCAATCCGTTACTCAAGCAGACACTTTAACCAATGACATCAACGTTGGACAAACTGAAGTAAAGACTATTGACACAGTTCTTTATAAAAGTGAGACCCTTCATAACTTTTCTTCAACTGCCGACAAAGACACATTTAAAATCGTTGTAACAGGACAATCTATCAAAGACGGACAATTTAAATTTCAAATAATTACAAAAGGCGGACAATTAATTCTTGACGAGAGTTACGAAACAACAATGCTATTGGACTATGGACTTAAAAATAATCCAACTGACAAAGAAATAGAGGAATACATAAAAACGAGAATCGATAAATTTTTCACTGCGGACAATTTCCATCAGCCGGCTATTTCAAAAACTGACACTTTTGACGAGGACTATGGAGAAAAAGAAATTTGGGACGACATTATTTCCGACCAGACTTCGGTTGGATTTTATTATTTAATTGGAGAAGAGGACGGACGACAAATTGCTTTTTCAAAGAAATCAGGAAAAGTGGTTCTCTATTATAATTGCTGTTGAAAAAACGCCTGCCAACAGCGTGTTTATGCCACTTTGGGGTTTGTCGTTAATCATAAACTCATTTCTTAAGTTAAATTTGTAACGGTAGACACTTTGGGCTGGTCGTGTTTGTCATGCTGCGCATTTAACAAACACTCCTACACCCAAAGCGTCATAAACACCAACGTTGTGGGCAAGGCCGCTGGACAAAGTGGTTGACTCACGACAACAAGGAAAAAAACTGAGATAAGAATTCATGGACGGACAAGTTTTTACATACATTTTTGGAATCACTAATCTTTTCATTGGGACAGCAATTATCTACCGACTGTTTAGACCAAATCGACAACCAGAAAATAAATGGATAAACAAAAAAGGAATCATTATCCCACTTGGACTAGTTCTTATTGGTAACGGACTGTACGACCTTTCGAACAGCGACAGCGGACGGTACAACATTGGCGACAATCATTGGACAGCAGAAAAAAGGAAAATCTTAATAGAGACTTGTTTACGTGACGCTTCAACAACGGCTGACAAACACCCCGAGATAATGAAGACTTATTGTGAATGCTCTATTGACAAAATAACAGAGAACCAAAAATACTCAGAGTATATTGACAATCTAAAAAAGACTCAAGACGAACAGATGAAAATAATTATGCCAATTATAAAGGACTGTTACGACATAATGAGAACACAGATTGGAATTGAGAACAGTAAGTAAGCGGCCCAGCCCACAACAAAGTGCATAATCAATGGCGGGGTTCAGTGTAAATTTGTAGTTTAGTTTTTTAAATTACGTTTGGTGTCGTGGGACAGTGAAGCGCTTCGAATTCCCGCCACTGCTTATGCACAGACGTTGGGCGCAAGCCATTTTAAAAAGATGAGGTTACTAATTGCGATATTAATATTAGGGACTGGTTTAAATTCTTTGGGACAAGAGAACAGACCGTTTTCAAATCTGAAGGAATTTAAGACAAAGTATTCCTTCATGGACATTAGAGTTCTTTACAACGAAAAGACGGCAAAACTTTATAACAAAAAACTAGAGGACTTAGACAAAAACCACCCACTATATGCGGCTGACGGTTGTGAGACGGAGATGCTATTAATATTGACCACTAAAATTGATAACACCGACAAAGAGTATGCAATAATCTATGGGACTTGTCCTGAGCCTGAATTTACAATCTATGACGCAAAGGACTTAGGTAAACACTATGGAGACGTCAGTGGACTTGAACTAATAGTTCCTGGAAATGGATTTCTGTATGGAAAAGGACACGTGAACTCAAACTTCAATCTGACACAGAAATACAAAATGGAGAATGGGACATTGACAGAAATTAAACAACCCTACTACTTTGTTGGACTGAAAACAAAAACGTTAAGACCTCTAAAGTTGTATTCTGACAAGACAGAGAAAGAGATAGTTGCAGAATTGCCGACAGGTTACGAGATAGAAATATTACTCGCTGAAAGCGGCTACGACCAAGAATCATTCTATTTAGCAAAAACACCCTTTGGACTGATTGGATGGTTAAAAATAAAAGCAGGACAATACAAGTCTATTGACGTTGAAGGTATTTTTTGGAATGGTGACTAAATGGCCAGCGCCCAACAAAATGTTTCTGCAATGGTGCCGTGACGAGTTGGTATAAAGTTTTATCTTCGTTCAGTGTTTCTCCACGTGGACAGGACGCGGCTTCGGAAAGGCACCACTGCAGAAACACAAACGTTATGCACAAGCGTCCCTCCCACACTTCTGACTTCCGCTTGTGCTTCTAACGCACAGCGGCAGGCTTCCAAAGTTCTATCAAACAATTCTGCTTCGAACCAAACCTATAAACTGCTAAG
>Ga0209573_1002507_pt1 | contig 23186 bp, 18 predicted proteins | sample TNRBio252014_DNA_FD_185870 | JGI IMG/M metagenome (GOLD analysis project Ga0209573, IMG submission 185870) | Wastewater treatment Type I Accumulibacter community from EBPR Bioreactor in Madison, WI, USA - TNR Reactor_6/25/2014_ DNA (SPAdes)... | ecosystem: Engineered > Bioreactor > EBPR >...
TCCAGGCCTCGGAGCGCTGGTACTGGAAGTAGAGGTCGGCGAAGTCGATGTCGTGGCGCATCAGCTTGCGGAAGGTCTTCTCGATCTCCGCCTCGCCCAGGCCGTAGGGCGACAGCAGGTAACGGTCGGCGACCTTGAGGGGGTTCTGGCTCTTGCTCATCGGGAATCCTTGGCGGGTGATGCCGATTGGACCGGCATCAGGCAAAAACGATCGGTGCGGGGGCGGCGCGGCGAAACGGCCGCGACACGCGCCTCGCCGGGTGCATCGCGCGCACGGTGATCAGGCGAGACAACGGTGGCGCAGCGCGGGCAGGCTCTCACGCACCGCGGCGATGCGTGCGGGGTCGACATCTGCGATCACTACGCCAGGCCCTTCATCGCGACAGGCGAGGATCTCTCCCCAGGGGTCGATGATCATCGTGTGCCCCCAGGTCTCGCGCCCGCTCTCGTGCCGTCCTCCCTGCGCCGGCGCCATCACGTAGCACTGGTTCTCGATCGCGCGCGCGCGCAGCAGCACCTCCCAGTGCGCGCGCCCGGTGGTCCAGGTGAAGGCCGCCGGCAGCACGATGAGGTCGACCTCGCCCATCGCACGGAAGAGCTCCGGGAAGCGCAGGTCGTAGCACACTGACAGCCCGGTACGCCCGGCGGGCGAATCGAAGCAGACCACGGTGCTGCCGGGTTCGATCGTCGCCGCCTCGTCGTAGCGCTCCTCGCCGCGCTGAAAGCCGAACAGGTGGACCTTGTCGTAGCGCGCGACGCGCCGGCCCTGGTCGTCGAACACCAGCGTGGTGTTGCGCACCTTGTCGCCGGCATCGGCGACCAGCGGGAGGGTGCCGCCGATCAGCCACACACCGTGGCGGCGAGCCGCATCGGCGAGGAAATCCTGCAGCGGCCCGGCGCCCTCCGCCTCGCGGATACGCACCTTGGCGGCCTCGTCCCTGCTGATCAGGGGGAAGTACTCGGGCAGCGCGACCAGCTTCGCGCCGCCCGCGGCCGCCTCGGCGATGAGGCCGGCGACGATGTCGAGATTGGCCTGGACATCGGGGCTGGATACCGTCTGGATGGCGGCGATACGCACTGGGGTGGAGGGCTTCTGGGGGGTCATGGCTTTATTCTTGGTCGTGGAGGACACATCGACGCATCCGATCGGTTACGGTTTGAATCAGGGCTCGGGAACGGGCATTCGCACCAGCGACCGCTGCAAACCCCGGGGTTCGGCGATCGTTCGTGGTCATTCGCACGGCCGTTGAGGCAACTCAAGGCCGCTCCGCCACCTGGCCTCGCTTGGCCACCTGCGGGTCCGACCACGCCCCTGTCACCGCGTATTCGAAGGCAAAGAGCTTTTCGATCGGATCGCTGAGCACCTTCTGCGCGAGGTAGGTGATCACCCCCACCGCCGGATTCAAGAGCCCGGCCGCCGCGCCGATCGCAATCGATTCGGACAGCGTGGGCTGCACCAGCACGCGCAGATCCTGCGTCTCGGCAACCACATCGGCAGCGCCGGTCATCTTCACGCGCGCCGCGGGACCGCGTATCTCCAAGTCTTCGGTGCGCAGTACGCCAGCGGCCACATCGATGCTACCGGAAATGCGATCGAAGGCGAATCCTTCGGAAAACACGTCGCGAAAGTCGAGCGTGATCCGCCGCGGCAAAGCCTGCAGGCTGAGGATGCCGAGCAGACGGCCGACCCCGGGCTCGAGCTTGTTGAACTGACCGCTACCGCTCTCGAGCTTGAGGCTGCCGTCAAGCGATGGGTAGTCGATGCGCGTGGGCGCGCCCTGCCACCCGAGCTGCCCGCTCAGTCTGGCCTGCCCGCCGCGCACCACGTCCGGATAGCCCAGGCGCTGGGACAGGCGTCCGACGTCAGGCGTCTGCAGGGTGAAGTCCAGCCGCGTGCGCTGGCGGCCCTCTGCCTGCCACTGACCGCTGCCGGCGAGGCGACCATCGTCGTTGGCGAGATTGAAGCGCTCGAGCTGCCACAGCCCGCCGCGATTGCGCGCGAACACCTCCAGCCGACCGAGCGCGAGGCCGCGCAGTTCGAACTGCTCGGCGACCACGTCGAGCGCGGGCAGACGGCGCGGCGGCGCCTCCTCGACAGGCTCGGTCTGCGCTGCGCCACCATCACCCTCCCCGACACTGCGACCGCTGCCGCCCTCGTTCCCGCCCTGCGCATCCTCCTGCCCCACGCGCAGATGGCGGAAGCGCGCCCGCAGCGCGCCATCCCCCGCCTTGCGCCAGTCGAACGCACCATCGGCGATGTCGCTTTCCAGACGCGCCTTCCAGCCCCCCGCATCGGCTTCGGCGCGCAGATCGACCGCCTTCAGGGTGTGACCGAACGCGCGCACCTCATCGGCAGCGAGCGCGAGATCGCGCAGCCCCGCCACGGCCACGGTCGCGCCCCCGGCCGCAATCGCAGCGGGGTCTGCGGCACCTTCGGTGGCGCTCGCGCTCGCTTCCGCTTCACGCCCAATCTCCCCGGCCTCCAGCACGCGTCGCCATGCGTCGACATCGAGCCGGTCGAGCACGGCCGCCACCCGCAGCCCCGCCTCGGCGGCTGGGGGCGCGTCGCCGGTGGCACGACCGATTGCAATGCCGCCGCGTATCTCGCCGGCGCCCGGTGCCTGCGTCAGTTCCGCACGCACCACCGCGCCGAGCTTGAGCCCGAGCGTGTCGATGTCTCGCCCGCTCGCATGCTCGAACACGAACCGCGAGGTCCAGGCCTCGCCAGCGGACTTGTTGAGCGGTGCCGGCAGGCTGGAGGCGACGCCGAGCAGGTCGGAGTCGACCTCGACCCGGGTGCTGCCCTTGCCCACACGGATCGCAGCGCGCCATGCGGCCGTGCCGGAAAGACCGTCGAGCAGGGGCTGCGGATAGCGCGCGCGCACCGCTGCGGCGTCGGCGCGCCCGACCGCGTCGAAGCGCACCACGCCATCCGTCCCGGTTCTGGCACTCAGTTTGGCGGTGTGACCGAGAAACTGCGCGCTCGCGTCCGGGATGGCGAGCGTGTCGCCAGTGAAGCGCACCACGCCCCCTGCGCGCTCGAGCGCGGGAAGTCCATCGAGCAGCTCGATGCGATTCCCGGCAAAGCGGAACCCCCCCTCAAGCTCGGTCTCATCGGTGTTCCGGAGCGGCATCACCAGCTTGAGCTCGAGCTCGCCGCTACCTTCGGCGCGGATGCCGTCGGTGAAACCGCCGATGTGCCGCGACACCGGGCTGGCCGCCACGAAGCGCAGGAACTCCGCGGTCGGCCCCAGCGCCCGCCCGGTGATGGTCATGACCTCGCTCGGCCCGACGTCGAGGTCGGGCACGTCGGCGACCACATCCACCAGATCGACGCCCAGGATGCGGCCGCGCTCGGCGCTGATACGCATGCCCGGCCCTTCGAAGCGCACCTCGCCCTGGAAGCCTTCCACGCCCGGCCAGCCGGGAGCGTAGTCCAGCACCCCATCCGCCACCCGCACCGTGACCAGAAACTTGCCCGAGCCATCGCGGAACGGGAAGTCCTGCAGCTTGCCCTGCAGGCGCAAGCGAGCCTCGGGCACGCCGGCGGCGAGAATGCCCTGCTGCACCCATTCACGGGTGTCCGCACTGACCACGCGCGGCAGGTAACGCCACACCGCGGTCGAGTCCGCCCGGCTCAGACGCGCCTGCAGGTCGATTTCGCCGGGACCGTCAGCCGCCGGCCAGTAGCGACCGGACGCGGTTCCTGCCGCGTCGGCGTTGTCGAACTCGGCGCCGTCGAGCGCGATCTCCATCCGCTCGTTGCGACGCTCCCAGCCGCCCTCGGCGCGCAGGCGATCGAAGTCGAGGCGACCGGGATCGAACACCGTCGGCAGGTCAATGTGCATGCCTGAACCTGCCAGGCGGAAGCGCCCACCGTCCTTGTCGCCGTCTATGCTGCCGGACAGGCCACCCAGACCGGGCCAGCCCTCGCGCGCCAGCAGGCCGACGTTCTCGAAACGCGCCGTCAGCGACCAGTGGGTCGCCGCACCCGGCTCGCCGCGCCACGCGAGGCGCAGGTCCTCGACCTTGCCGCTGGGTTCGACGCGCGCGAGTTGCGCGCGCACCCCGGCATCGAAAGGCAGATAGCCCGCCAGCGCGGCGAGCGCGGCAAAATCGAGCCGGTTCGCACTCACCGCGCCGCCCGCCGGCTCGCCCTCCCCGACCGGATCGAGCCGCAGGTCGAAGTCGGTGGGCGCAACGGTCAAGCCGTCGGCCAGGGACAGCGTGAGCCCGCGCGCGCCAAAGCTGCTGCCCTTCGCGCCGCGCGTCATCGACAGACGCCCATCGAGCTGCACGACGTCGAGCGCGGGCAACCCCTCGGCAAACCGTGTCTTCACGCCATCGAGCGCGACATCCGCGGTCAGCGCGAAGCTGCCCTCGCCATCCGCGTCAAGCCAGGCGCGCACGCCGCCGTGGCCTGCAAGCGGCAGCGGGTAATCGAACCACGGCTGCCAGCCGCCGAGGTCAGCGCGCTCGAGTTCCAGGTACAGGCGGCCGGCCGCCGTCGACAGCCGCTGCACGCTGACGAGGCGTGACGCGCGCCCCACCTCGCCACGCGCGACCAGCGCCGCCGCCAGCGCCGGCGGCGGCCGCGCATCGAGCGCAAAGCGCACCGTGCTGCCGCGCCGGTCGAGGCGGAGGGCCACGCCATCGAGCACCAGCGCGGGAGCGGCGCGCGCCTCGTCCTGCCAGGTGAGACGCGCGCCGTGGATCACGATCTGGCGCTGGGCGAGCAGCCAGGCCAGCCCGCCGCCGTCCTCGCCCGTGCCCGCGGGCAGCGCAATACCAGCCACGAAGATGTGCCCCGCGAGATCGCGGCGCAGCACCAGATCGGGCGCCTGGATGTCGAGGCGGTCGAAATGCGGCTCAACCCGCAATAAGGAAGACCAGGCCACGGTGGCCTCGACGGCGCCCAGCGTCAGCGCCTCGCGTCCCTCGCGGTCGGCAATGCGCAAGCCTTGGATGCGCAGGCGCGGCCGCCAACCCGCCCAGCCGCCCTCGATGTGCTCGATCGACACCGGCAACGCGAGCTGCTGCGCCAGCATCGCCGCGATCGGCTCGCGCAAGGCATCGACGGAGGGCATCAGCACGTGACGCACCACCAGCACCGTGCCGGCCGCCACGAACCAGGCGATCACGCACATGCGCAAGGCCCACGTCATGACGCTGCGCAGCACGCTGCGCCCCGTGCGCGCAGGCGCAGGCAGCGGGGAGTCTGCGTTCGAGGGGAGAGGCGCGGGCGTGCTCAGGGAACTTGCTCGGAGACGTTGCTGGGAGGTACGGATTGATGGCCTTGATCGGAGAGCTTGCATCAGCACCCCGCATGCGCCATGCCGGCCGACTGCCGGGACGGATAAAATGCCTGCGAACCGCCCGCTGGCGCAGAATCGCCGGCCAAGCCCGCATTCTACCAACGATCCGCGCTCGCACTGGAGCCACGCCATGTCCTCCCTTCCCGACGCACTGCCGCAGCCCGTGCTCACCGCGCGCCGCCTGTCGCGTTATCTGTCACGCATGCTGGACAGCCAGCCCTGGCTGGGCTCTGTGCTTGCCGAAAGCGTCGATGCGCCGATCGGCGAGGCCGACATGCAGCGCTTCCTCGCCACGCGTGAACTCGTGTTCGGCGGCGGTGACGGCGCGCTACGCCCGGCCTTGCGCCAGTTGCGCATGTGGACGCTGTGTCACCTGATCGTGCGCGACCTCGAACTTGGCGCGCCGCTCGCCGAGGTCACCGAGACCATGACCGTGCTCGCCGAGGTCGCCGTACGCCACGCCCACGACGTGCTGCGCGCCAGCCTGGTCGAGCGCTACGGCCAGCCGCTGTCGCCCACCGGCTGGGAGCAGGAGCTGCTGGTGATCGGCATGGGCAAGCTCGGCGGCCGCGAACTCAACGTGTCCTCGGACATCGACCTGATCTTCATCTATCCGGAAGACGGCGACACCGGCGGACGCAAGACGATCAGCAACTACGAGTTCTTCGAGAAGCTCGGCAAGCAGCTGATCCAGGCGCTGGCCGACGTTACCGAGCACGGCCAGGTCTTTCGCGTAGACATGCGCCTGCGCCCGAACGGGGATTCCGGCCCGCTGGTGTGCTGCTTCGACATGCTCGAGAACTACTTCGTCACCCAGGGCCGGGAGTGGGAGCGGTACGCGTGGATCAAGGCGCGCGTGATGCTCGGCGAACGCTGGACCGAGTTGCAGGGCATCGCGCGCCCCTTCGTGTTCCGCAAGTACCTCGACTTCGGCGCGATCAATGCGATGCGCGACCTGCACGCGCAGATCCGCCGCGAAGTGGCGCGTCGCGACCGCGTGAACAACGTCAAGCTCGGCCCTGGCGGCATCCGCGAGATCGAATTCATCGCACAGGTCTTTCAGCTCATCCGCGGCGGCCGCGACACCGCGCTGCAGCTCAGACCGACGCTGAAGGTGCTCGCCTTGCTGCCCGAGCGCGGCATCCTGGCGGCGGAGGCGGTCGCGGAACTCAGCGCGGCCTACGTGTTCCTGCGCCGCCTCGAGCACCGCCTGCAGTATCTGGACGACGCCCAGACCCACGACCTGCCCGCCAGCGCGGCCGACCAGACGCTGGTCGCCGAGGCCATGGGGTTCGCAAGCTACGACGCACTGCTCGCGGGGCTCGACGCACATCGCGCGGTCGTCAGCAGGCATTTCGACAGCGTGTTCGGCGACCCTTCCGAGGAAGACCACAGCCTCGGCGCCACCTGGGCCAACGCCCGCGACACCGAAGCGGCCACTGCAGCACTCGGCGAACTCGGCTACCGCCAGCCGCAGGCCGCCGCCGAGCGCCTCGCCGCGATCCACGCCAGCCCGCGCTACCGCCAGTTGCCGAACAACATCAAGAGCCGCTTCGACGCGCTGATGCCGCGCATGATCGAGGCCGCAGCCTCCACCCCGGGCGCAGACGACACGCTTGCCCGCATGCTCGACCTGATCGAGGCGATCGGCCGCCGCGGCGCCTACCTCGCGCTGCTGCAGCAGTACCCGCAGGCGCTGCGCCGGGTCGCCGACCTGATGAGCGCCTCGCGCTGGGGTGCACAGTTCCTCGCCCGCCACCCGATCCTGCTCGACGAGATGCTCGACGCGCGCAACCTCGAGCACGCGCCCGACTGGCCGTCCTTCCGCGCCAGCCTCACGGCGGAGCTGGAGGCACTCGAACCCGATATGGAACGCCAGATGGACGTGATGCGCGAGCAGCACCACGCCCAGGTCTTCCGCCTGCTCACCCAGGACCTCGCCGGCTTGCTGACGGTCGAGAAGCTCGCCGATCATCTGTCCGAACTCGCCGACATCATGCTCGACCTTGCCGTGCCGCTGTGCTGGCGGCGGATCAAGATACGCCACCGCGAAGCCCCGAAGTTCGCGGTGATCAGCTACGGCAAGCTCGGCGGCAAGGAGCTCGGCTATGCCTCCGACCTCGACATTGTCTTTCTGTACGACGACGACGCGCTCGAGGCGCCCGAGGTCTACACGCGCCTGGCGCAGCGCACCAACACCTGGCTGTCAAGCCAGACCGCAGCCGGCCAGCTCTTCGAGACCGACCTGCGCCTGCGCCCGAACGGTGACTCCGGCCTGATCGCGACCTCGCTCGAGTCCTTCCGCAAGTACCAGCTCGAGTCGGCCTGGGTGTGGGAGCATCAGGCGCTCACGCGCGCGCGCTTCTCCGCGGGCGACCGCGCGATCGGCGACGCCTTCGAACGCATCCGTTGCGAGGTGCTGTGCATGAAGCGCGAACTCGACACACTGCGCGCCGAGGTGCTGGCGATGCGCAGGAAGATGCGCGACGCCCATGGCAGCAAGAGCGAGCTGTTCGACCTCAAGCACGACGCGGGCGGGCTGATCGACGTGGAGTTCCTGATCCAGTACCTGGTGCTCGGCCACAGCCACGACCACCCGCGGCTCACCGGCAACCTCGGCAACATCGCGCTGCTGCGCATCGCCGGCGGGCTCGGGCTGATCCCCGCCGATCTCGCCGCCGCCTGCGCCGACAGCTACCGTGAGCTGCGCCGCCTGCAGCACCGCCAGCGCCTCAACGACCGCCCTTCGCGCGTCGCCCCCGACGAGGCGGAGGCCGCACGCCAGCCGGTGCGCACGCTGTGGCGGGAGGTGTTCGGGGAATAGGCGGCGCGGCGGCGATAGACGGCAGCGCGTAGACGGACACAGCATTCGCGCCTGCCGGCGCTCCTACAGGAACCGATGCGCCCTGCACGAGCGGCGGCAGCCGCGAAAACGACATTCCGGCGGCCGTGTGCCTGGTGAAATATTTCATGTCGTAAAAGCGTGCATGACGCCCTGCAGGGCGGGGGCTAGAATTCAGGCGCCTTCTCTTCCAGCGCCCGCTTGCGGGCGACATCCATGAGCCACGAAATCGAACTCAAGCTCGCGCTCCCCAAGCGCGCGCTTCCCGCGCTGCGCCGCCACCCGCTGGTGGCCGCTGCGGAAAAATGCAGCAACGCCGTAACCCTCGACAATACCTATTACGACACCCCCAAACTGCAGCTCAAGGCGCACAAGGTGGCCGTGCGCACACGGCGCCAGGGCCGCCTGATGCTGCAGACGGTGAAGTGCGCGGCCCTGTCGAGCGGCGGACTGTCGCAGCGGCCGGAGTGGGAAACGCCGTGGAGCGGCGGCTTCGACTTCACGATCATCGACGACGCGGCGGCCGCGCGCCTGCTCGATCGCCATCGCGACGAACTTGTGCCGGTGTTCTCCACGCGCTTCCGGCGCGAGACGCGGCGCCTCGCCCCCCAGGAAGGCGTGAGCATCCTGCTGATGATCGACACCGGGGCCGTGCATGTGCGCACGCCGGAGGGCGTGGAACGCCAGACCGAGATCTGCGAACTCGAGCTCGAGCTCGAAAGCGGGCGCGCGCAGGATCTGCTCGATCTTGCGTGCACGCTCGCACAGCAGCTGCCGCTGATGCCCGCCGACATCTCCAAGGCGGAGCGCGGCTACCGCCTGTTCCTCGACACCCCCACCGCGCCGGTGCGCGCCGAGGCGTCGTCCATCGCTGCCGCCCAGAACGTCGTGGAGGCCTTCCAGGGCCTGGCACTGTCCTGCGTGCGTCAATGGCAGGGCAACGCCGCCGCCGCGCTCGCCCACGCCGACGCAGACGCCATCGACCCCGACTACATCCACCAGCTGCGCGTCTCGCAGCGGCGCCTGCGCGCGCTCCTCAAGCTGTTTGCACCGGCGCTGCCGGCCGACTTCGCCGGCCCCTGGAACGCACGCCTGCGTGACAACGCCAACCGCTTCGGCGATGCCCGCGACCTCGACGTCTTCCATGCCGAGCTGCTCGACCCGGTGATCGCGGAAGAACTCGCCGACGCCGACGCCATGGCTGCCCTGCTCGACACCGCGCGCGCTGCGCGCGAAGCCGCGCGCAGCCATGCCGGAGACAACCTTGACATGGCCACCCAGGGCCGCCTGCTGCTCGAGTTCACCGCGGCGCTGCACCGCCTGCGCGCCGACAGCCTCGCCGAGGCCGCAGACCTGCGCAGCTTCGCGCGCCTGCGCCTCACCCGGCTGCGCAAGCGCGCCCGCCGCGGCGCGAGCGCAGCCGCGAGCCTCGAGCCCGTTCGCCTGCATGCGCTGCGCATCGACTTCAAGCTGCTGCGCTACGGTGTCGAATTCTTCGCCCCTCTGTTCGGTGCGAAGGGCATCGCGCGTTACCTCGACGGCCTGGTGCGCGCACAGACCACGCTCGGTTTCCTGCAGGATGTCGACATCGCTCAGCAGCGCCTGGCCGAGTGGTCGCGTGCGCAGCCGCTGCTCGCCCCCGCTGCGGCCTTCGTGCTCGGCTGGCATGCGCCCCGCTACGCCCGCCTGCGCCGGCGCGTGCTGCGCGAATGCGAGCCGCTGTTGTGGGGCAGCAAGCCGTGGTGAGGACGCGGACGCGGCACTGCGATTCATCCGCCTGTAATCTCCGCAGCCGATGATGCGGCCCCTTGAACCCCGGATAACGGACATGGACCTGCTGCTCTGGCGACACGCCGAAGCGGTGGACGGCATCCCCGACCACACGCGCGAACTCACCGCCCGCGGCCTCAAGCAGGCACGCCGCATGGCACGCTGGCTCGATGAGAACCGCCCCAAGCAACTGAAGGTGCTGGTCAGCCCGACCCTGCGCACGCGCCAGACCGCGACCGCGTTCACCGACGAGTTCGAGATCGTCAGCAGCCTGGGGCCCGACGGCAACGTCCCCGACATCCTCGCCGCCACCGGCTGGCCGGAAGGCCGCGGCGCCGCCCTGGTGGTGGGCCACCAACCTGCACTTGGGCGCTTGTGCGCGCTGCTGCTGTCGGGCACCGAGGCCGACTGGACGATCAAGAAAGGCGCACTGTGGTGGTTCACCAACCGCGTCCGCGAAAACGAGACGCAGACGGTGCTGCGCGCCGTGATCCCGAGCGAGCTGGTCTGAGCGCGGCACGTTCCGGTCAGGCGTGAGGTGTAAGGGCGAGGAGCGCGCTGCGCCGCCGCTCTCCACACCGTACCGAATTTCCCGCCGCGAACGCGGTCCAAGGACGCGACGATCACCATCGGACGGCGTGTTTCCGGGCTGGCATGGATGCCGGCGACGGGTTTCCTTGTGCTTTGCGGCGCAATGCGTAACATGCCGTCTTCGCCCCGGACCGGACCATGCTCGAACGCTTGCTGCCCACCCGCGAAGCCATCATGCACAGCCGCATGCTGCGCTGGCTTGGCCCACGCCTGCACGACCCGCTGCTGTGGCACGTCAACCGGCGCTCGGTGGCGCGCGGGGTGGCGATGGGGGTGTTCTTCGGGCTGATGATCCCGATCGCGCAGATTCCGGCAGCAGCGATCGCCTCGCTGCTGCTGCGCGGCAATCTGCTGATCGCGGCGATGTCGACGCTGGTCAGCAATCCGCTCACCTATGGTCCGCTGTATTACTTTGCCTACCAGCTCGGTGCCGGCGTGATCGGCCGGCGCCCGCCCGCCGGCCTTACCGCCGATGACGTCGAGGCGCCGGTGCGGGCGATCGACTCACTCGCCCAGGCGTGGACCTGGCTCAGCGGGATCGGTCAGCCGCTGCTCGTCGGCATGCTGATCATGGCGGTCACCGGCTCGATCGTGGCCTATCTGGGTGTGCAGCTTTTCTGGCGCGTGCGCGTCGGCGCGCGGCGGCGGCGCCAGCGCCAGGCACGCAGCGCACGTGCGACCGCGCAGGCTATTGGAAGCGCCTGAAGGCGGGCGTATCCTTCGCAACCTCATTCCGCTCAACGGACGGCCCCGGCAATGGACGAGCCCATCCCCGAAGGCACGGTCGCCATCATCGACGGTGTCAGGCGCATTCTCTACGACGGCTACTGGCTCAAGGCCTACGAGCCGCCGGCCGATTCGCTCGACGCCAAGAAGCGGCTGATCCAGGCCCTCACGCGCCGCCTGTTCAACCACGTCGAGCACGGCATCAACATCCCGGGCAAACGCCTGGAGGATGCGCGCCGTGCCTACGAGAGCGAGCAGGACCCCGCGCGCAAGCGGGTCAAGGGTGCGATGTACGCCGGCGCGATGTTCAACCGCGCCACCGACATCTTCACCAAACTGGTGGAGCTGCAGGAACTCGGCATCGAGATCGCCACCGACAATCCGCTGATGCGCGAGTGCGGCGGCTGCCTGCAGGAAGCGCTCAAGCTCGGCCGCCTGGTGCTGCACCGCAGCGGCGACGAGGGGATCGACGAGCTGTGGGGCGAGCCCTTCCGCGCCTTCTCGATCCCCGTCGAGGCCTTCTACGAGAGCCGCTACATCAAGATCGCGCAGGCCCTGCGCGAGGTTGACCGCCTCGCCGCAGTGATGGCGAGCACGCTCGCCATCACCCCGCTCTTTCGCGGCATCGAGCCGCTGGTGCTCGAGTTCGCGCGCATCGCCAAGATCAAGTGTGAGACCCTGCGCACCGACCCCGACATCTTCGACGTGTGGGCGGACTTCGTCACCGCCTCCGAGCGCCTCGGCGCAGTGGTCCCGGCGCTCACGCCCGCGGCCGACGAAACGAGCCGCCAGCTCGCTGCCGACGGCCTGCACCTGATCGTGCAGGGCCGCAACCTGGTCACCGACATCATCCGCGCGCGCGTGACCATGCCCAAGAGCGCCCACGAGTACATCGAACGTTGCGAAACCTTCGCCGCCCGCGCGCATGCGGCAGCGCATCCAGCGCTCGCCGCCGCCGACATCGGCCAGGTTCAGGCCTCACGCCTCACAGGATGATCCCGCCGCCCAGGCAGACCCTGGATTCGTAGATCACCACGCTCTGCCCGGGGGTGATGGCCCATTGCGGCTGCGCGAAGGCGATCTCGGCGCGGCCGTCAGCGATGCGATCGATCTCGCACGGCTGGTCGGGGGTTCGATAGCGCGGCTTGGCGGTGTACACCCAGTTGGTGTGCGGGTCGCACCCGGCGATCCAGTTGAGGTCGGCGGCCACCAGGCGGTCGCGCAGCAGCGCCGGGTGGGCGTGGCCCTGCACCACATAGAGCACGTTGGCGTTCACGTCCTTGGCGGCGACGTACCAGGCGTCATGCTCACCCGCGTCGTCCTGGTTGCCCTTGAGGCCGCCAATGAAGAGGCCCTTCCGCTGCCCGATGGTGTGGTACATCAGGCCCTGGTGCTCGCCGAGCACGCGCTCGTCGTCGAGCGCGCGGATCTCGCCCGGCCGGGTCGGCAGGTAGCGCATCAGGAACTCGCGGAAGGGGCGCTCCCCGATGAAGCAGATGCCCGTCGAGTCCTTCTTGTCGGCCACGTGCAGGCCGGCGTCGGCCGCGATCCTGCGCACCTCGCGCTTGTACAGCGCGCCGAGCGGGAACAGCGTCTTCGCCAGTTGCTCCTGGTTCAGGCGATGCAGGAAATAACTCTGGTCCTTGGTGCCGTCCTCGGCCTTCAGCAACTGGTACTCGCTGCGGCCGTCGTTGGTCCATTCGCGCACCTGGGCATAGTGGCCGGTGGCGATGCGCTCGGCGCCCATCTGCATGGCGTGGTCGAGGAAGCAGCGGAACTTGATCTCGGAATTGCACAACACGTCCGGATTGGGGGTGCGGCCAGCCTCGTACTCGCGCAGGAAGTCGGCGAACACGCGGTCCTTGTACTCCTTGCTGAAGTTCACGACCTCCAGGTCGATGCCGATCACGTCGCACACCGAGGCCACATCGACCAGGTCCTGCCGCGTCGAGCAGTACTCGGAATCGTCGTCGTCCTCCCAGTTCTTCATGAACAGGCCGCTCACCTGGTAGCCCTGCTGCTTGAGCAGCAGCGCGGTCACCGAGGAGTCCACCCCGCCGGACATGCCGACCACCACCTTCATGCCATCTCCTTCCTGCTTACTCGACATCCGGTCCACCTCCATTGAGCCATTCCGCGAGCGGCAACACCACGGCCGGCTCGCCATTGTCGACAAACCAGCTGTCGACCACGTAACGTTCGCCCGGACGGTCGGCGCCGTCCGCCTCCTCGATCACCTGCCCGTCCTCGCTGCAGTTGCAGCCCGCCAGCGCCTGCCCCGGGGGCAGGCGAGCGACACGCGCCGCCGCCGACAACACCTCGATCACCGCGCTGAAGTGCTGCAGGATCAGGCGCGTACGCCGCGCCGGCTCCACCACGCGATGAAAGCGCAGCGCCCCGCGGAGCTCGAGCAGCTGCAGCAGCCGGGTCGTGGAGGTCGAGTGGTCGATGCAGTCCATCCTCCCATCCGCACCGCGGTCGAGGAAGTTGCCCGCGCGGTCGGCCCCGACCGCGGTCTGGGTCGCGGCGACGCGATAGAGCCCGCCCACCGCCGCGGCGAGCAGCACGCGCTCCTCGCCCGCCGTGCGCGCCACCGCCAGGCGGGCACCGAGCCGGTCCAGGGTCGCCCCGCGGTAGCGCACCACGTCTTCGCGCAGGCAGCCATAGTTGTAGCAGATGTTCACCCGCGCCTCGCCGCGCGCGCCCTCTGCAGGCAGCGCGTGCGCCAGCGCCGGCAGCGCCAAGGGCAGGAGCAGCAGCGCACGCCGCATCGACAGGGTCAGCAGTGATGCACCAGCGACAAGGGATGCCGCTGCCCCGCGATCCAGTCCTCGATGCACTGCAGGATCAATGGGCTGCGATGACGTGCGGCGGTGGCGCGCACTTCTTCGAGCGTCATCCACAGTGCACGCGCGATTCCCTCATCGAGCCGGCGGCCGACGTCCTCGCCCGACAGGCGACCGCCGTAGGCGAAGCGCAGATAGGTAATGTCGCCTTGCGGCCGCGTCCACTGGTAGATGCCGACGAGGAATTCAGGCACGAAATGGTGCGCGGTCTCCTCCAGCGCCTCGCGCACGGTGGCCTCGAGCAGGGACTCGCCCTCCTCGAGATGGCCCGCGGGCTGGTTGAAGCACAGCCCCTCGGGCGTTTCCTCCTCGACGAGCAGGAAACGCCCGTCGCGCTCAATGACGGCGGCGACGGTGACGTTGGGTTTCCAGGGACGATCCTTCACTGCAGCACTCCAGGCGCCTGCGACCGCGCGCATTCTACCCCGCGACGCCATTCCTGTAGGAGCGGCGGAAACCGCGAACACGGCGCTCGATCCACCGTGCGGCCAATTCCGTGCGCCAGAGTTCGCGCCTTCCGGCACGCCTGCATGAACCACCGGGTCTCCGTAACCGCGCGGCAGGCGCAGCGCAAACCGCAAGTCCTTGCCTCGGCCAGCCGCACAGAGCCCACGCCAGCACGCCGTTGACCCGATCGCCCGGCCCGGGGCGCGCGCTGAACGCATCGCCGGGGCTGCTTTACGCTAGAATCCGGGAGCTTTGCGCCGGCCGCCCGATCGCCGGGGCACTACGAACACCCATCCAGCGAACATTTTTCAAGGCGGAGATCTTCATCATGTCCATGGCTGACCGCGACGGTTTCATCTGGCAGGACGGCAAGCTCGTTCCGTGGCGCGAGGCGACCACGCACGTGCTCACCCACTCGCTGCACTACGGCCTGGCCGTCTTCGAGGGCGTCCGGGCCTACAACACCGTCAGCGGCACCGCGATCTTTCGCCTCGCCGAGCACACCCAGCGCCTGATCAACTCCGCCAAGATCTACATGATGGACATCCCTTACGCCAAGGATGAACTCATGGAGGCCCAGAGGGAGGTCGTGCGCGCCAACAAGCTCGAGTCCTGCTACCTGCGCCCGATCGCGTTCTACGGCTCGGAAAAGATGGGCATCTCCACCGTGGGGGCCACCGTGCATGTGGCGATCGCGGCCTGGCCGTGGGGCGCCTATCTGGGCGAGGAAGGCCTGCAGAAGGGCATCCGCGTGAAGACCTCGTCCTACACCCGCCACCACGTCAATTCGACGATGCCGCGCGCCAAACTGTCCGGCACCTACCCGAACTCGATCCTCGCCAACCTCGAAGTCACCCGCATGGGCTACGACGAGGCGCTGCTGCTCGACAACCAGGGCTTCGTCGCCGAAGGCGCGGGCGAGAACCTCTTCATCGTCAAGGACGGGCGCATCTACGAACCCGAGATCGCCTCGGCGCTGACCGGCATCACCCGCGACTCGATCCACGTCATCGCGCGCGAACTCGGCTACGAGGTCGGCACCAAGCGCCTGACCCGCGACGACATCTATCTCGCCGACGAAGCCTTCTTCACCGGCACCGCCGCCGAAGTCACCCCGATCCGCGAGCTCGACGACCGCAAGATCGGCGAAGGCAAGCGCGGCCCGGTCACCGAAAAGGTCCAGGCCCGCTTCTTCGACATCGTGAACGGCCGTGCGCCCGAATACGCGCACTGGCTCGCCCACGTCTGATTCCCACGCTCCGAGGATTGCGACATGGTTGAAACCACCGACAAGCCCCACGCCATCGTCCTGGCCGCCAAGGATCTGCCGCTGCACTGCCCGCCGCCGGGCGCGCCGCTGTGGGCCCGGCACCCGCGCGTCTTCCTGGATGTCCTGAAGACCGGCGAGGCGGTGTGCCCCTACTGCAGCGCGCACTATGTGTTCGCCGGCGAACGCCCGAAGGGTCACCACTGACCCCTGCCGCATTCCCGACGTCACGCGTGCACGGGGGCCTGGGCCCCCGTCGCGTTTTTCCGCCCCCCCTAGCAGCCCCCACCCGTGAGCAGACCGATCTTCACCACCGCACTCGAAGCCGAAGCGGCTTTCTACCGAGCCCTCGCCGAAGGCGACTTCGAAGCCCTGATGGCCGTCTGGTCAGAAGAGGATGAAGTCGTCTGCATCCCGCCGGGCGGCCCGCGCATCGTCGGCCTCGCCGCGGTGCGCGAGACCTGGCGTCACATCCTCGCCAACGGCAGCCGGGTCCGCGTCGAGGTCGGCCAGGCGGTAACGAGCGCAGGCGCGATGATGGCGATGCACTGCGTCATCGAGCGCGTGGGGGCGGACGGCCCGGGCCAGCGCAGCGCGACACTCGCCGCCACCAACGTGTACGTGCGCGGCGCCGATGGCTGGCGGATGGTGCTCCACCACGCATCGCCCGTTCCCGAACTGTCGGACTTCGGCGAGCAGGCACCACGCGTCGTGCATTGAGCGAGGCCGCCTACCGCGCCCCGTGGTGGCTCCCCGGGGGCCACCTGCAGACGATCTGGCCGCTGGCCAGCAAGGCCCGCCTGCCCGCCTACCGGCGGGAATGCTGGGAGACGCCCGACGGCGACTTCATCGAACTCGACTGGCTGGCGCTGCCCGAGCGAACGGCCGCGACATCGTCGCCCGCCCGCGCGCCGCTCCTCGTGCTGTTCCACGGGCTGGAGGGCAGCAGCCGCTCGCACTATTCGCGCAGCCTCATGCAGGCCGCGGGCGCCCTTGGCTGGCGTGGCGTGGTACCGCACTTTCGCGGCTGTGGCGGCACGCCCAACCGGCTGGCGCGCGCCTACCATTCCGGCGACAGCGAAGAGCTCGACTGGATCCTGCGCCGGCTGCAGCAGCGTGCGGCGGATGCGCCGGTGTACGCCACCGGGGTGTCGCTCGGCGGCAATGCGCTGCTCAAATGGCTGGGCGAACGCGGCACGGCGGCGCGCGGAGTTGTGAACGCCGCCGCGGCGCTGTGCGCGCCGCTCGACCTCACGGTCTCGGGCTGCGCGCTCGGAAAGGGCTTCAATCGCATCTATAGCAGCCACTTCCTGACCACCCTGCGCCGCAAGGCGCTGGCCAAGTGCGAACGCCACCCCGGACATTTCGACGCCGGCCGCATCGCGCGTGCGCGCTCACTGGCCGAATTCGACGACGCCTACACGGCGCCCGCCCACGGCTTCGCCGGAGTGGAGGACTACTGGCGGCGCGCCTCGGCCCGGCCGTGGCTGGACCGCATCGAGGTCCCGACCCTGGTACTCAACGCCGCGAACGATCCCTTTGTCCCGGTCGCGGCATGGCCCGATCCGCGGGCACTTGCGCAGGCCGTGCGCTTCGAGTGCCCCGGCGAGGGCGGCCACGTCGGGTTCCTCGGCGGCGCCTGGCCGGGCGATCAGGGGTGGCTCGCCGCGAGGGTTCTGGCGCATTTCGTCGCGCTCACCCCGCGTATCGACGCGGCGCTCTAGCGTATCGGCGCGGTGGTTCCGGAGTCGCCGTAAACCTCGGCCTCGGCGAGGTTCGAGCCGTGCGCGTCCTTGGCCGACAGCAGCGGCGCCCCGTCCAGCGGCCAGTCGATACCGACCTGAGGATCGTTCCAGGCAATGCAGCGCTCATGCGCGGGCGCGTAGTAGTCGGTTGTCTTGTAGAGAAAGTCCGCCGATTCGCTCAGCACCAGGAAGCCATGCGCGAAACCGGGCGGAATCCACAACTGGCGGTGATCGTGCTCGCCCAGCTCGACCCCGGCCCACTGCCCGAAGCGCGGCGAACTGCGGCGCACATCCACCGCGACGTCGAACACCCGCCCGCGCACCACACGCACCAGCTTGCCCTGCGGCTGAAGCAGTTGATAGTGCAGGCCGCGCAGCACACCGCGCGCCGAGCGTGAGTGGTTGTCCTGAACGAAGTCGACTTCAAGGCCAGTCAGTTCGCGGAAAGTCCGCGCGTTCCAGCTCTCGAGGAAGAAGCCGCGCGCGTCGCCGAACACCTTCGGCTCGAGCAGCAGCACCTCGGGCAGCGCAGTGGGGATGGCCTTCATCAGAACACCCGCTCCTCGAGCAGACGCAGCAGGTACTGGCCATAGCCGCTCTTGGCCAGCGGCTGCGCGAGCGCACGCAACTGCGTGTCGTCGATCCATCCTGCACGCCACGCGATCTCCTCGGGGCAGGCGATCTTCAGGCCCTGCCGCTTCTCGATGGTCTGGATGAACATGCCGGCTTCGAGCAGGCTCTCGTGGGTGCCGGTATCGAGCCAGGCATGGCCGCGGCCCATGACCTGCACATCGAGCGCACCGCGCTCGAGGTAGAGGCGATTGAGGTCGGTGATCTCGAGCTCGCCGCGCGCGCTCGGCGTGAGGCCGCGCGCGAACTCGACCGCGCGCTCGTCGTAGAAATACAGCCCGGTCACCGCGTAACGACTCTTGGGTCGGAGCGGCTTCTCCTCCAGGCTCACCGCGTGCCCGGAGGCGTCGAATTCGACCACGCCGTAGCGCTCCGGATCCTGCACCGGGTAGGCGAACACCGTCGCGCCCGCGGTACGCGCCGAGGCCGTGCGCAACTCGGTGGCGAGGTCGTGACCGTAGAAGAGGTTGTCGCCGAGCACCAGCGCGGAGGGCGCCCCGGCGAGGAACTCCTCGCCGATCAGGAAGGCCTGCGCGAGGCCGTCCGGACTCGGCTGCACCGCGTACTGCAGGCGGATGCCCCAGCGGCTGCCGTCGCCGAGCAACTGCGCAAAGCGCGGCGTGTCCTGCGGCGTGGAGATCACCAGGATGTCACGGATGCCCGCCAGCAACAGCGTGGCGAGCGGGTAATAGACCATCGGCTTGTCGTACACCGGCAGCAGTTGCTTGGAGACCGCCAGGGTCGCCGGATGCAGCCGGGTGCCGGAACCGCCGGCGAGGATGATGCCCTTGCGTCGAGTCATGACGTTGATGTGCTCCGGTAAGAGGACCAAGGCCTTTCGGCCAGACATTAGCCGGTATTGTAAGGCCGGCGAGGAAAGGACCCATGCACAGCCCTGCGTCGCAGCATAAAATCCGCCGCTGACGCCCCCTGGTCGCAGCCAAAGCGTGACGGGCCCACGCCGCCGGCGCAAGCCGGTACATCGCTACCCATTCAATCCGGACCTCCTCATGCGCCATACCCTCCCCGCCCCCGAAATCTTCAAGGCCTACGACATCCGCGGCATCGTCGACACCGTGCTCACTGGCGATGCCGTGCGCGCGATCGGCCACGCCCTCGGCGCCGAGGCGGTGGTGCGCGGGCAGCAGGCGATCGCGGTCGGGCGCGACGGCCGCCTGTCCGGCCCGGCGCTCGCCGGTGCGCTCGCCGACGGCATCCGCGCTGCGGGTGTCGACGTCATCGACATCGGCTGCGTGCCCACCCCACTCACCTACTTCGCCGCGTATCAGCTCGGCTGCGACTCCTGCGTGTCGGTGACCGGCAGCCACAACCCGCCGGATTACAACGGCCTCAAGATGGTGCTTGGCGGCCAGACGCTCTACGGCGACATGATCCAGGGCCTGCGCCGGCGCATCGCCGAGGACGATCTCACCCACGGCGCGGGTGCACGGCACACGGCGGATGTGCGTGCCGACTACATCGAGCGCATCGTCGGCGACGTGAAGCTGGCGCGGCCGATGAAGATCGTCGTCGACTGCGGCAACGGCGTCGCCGGCGGCATCGCCCCCGAACTCTTCCGCCGTCTGGGCTGCGAGGTGGTCGAGTTGTTCTGCGAGGTGGACGGCAGCTTCCCCAACCATCACCCCGACCCGTCGAAACCCGAGAACCTGCAGGACGTGATCCGCGCGCTGCGCGACACCGACGCCGAACTGGGGCTGGCCTTCGATGGCGACGGCGACCGCCTCGGCGTGGTCACCAAGGACGGCGAGATCATCTACCCCGACCGTCAGCTCATGCTGTTCGCCGAGGATGTGCTCGCCCGCGTGCCGGGCGGCGAGATCATCTACGACGTCAAATGCACGCGCAACCTGGCGCCGTGGATCCGCGCGCGCGGCGGCAAGCCGACGATGTGGAACACCGGCCACGCGCTGGTCAAGGCCAAGCTCAAGGAGACCGGCGCCCCGCTCGCCGGCGAGATGAGCGGCCACATGTTCTTCAAGGAGCGCTGGTTCGGTTTCGACGACGGCCTGTACGCCGGCGCCCGCCTGCTCGAGATCCTGTCCGCGCGCGCCGACGCCAACGCTGCGCTGAAGGCCCTGCCCGACGCGGTGAGCACACCCGAGCTCAACCTGAAGATGGCCGAAGGCGAGCCCTTCGAGCTGGTGCGCCGCCTGCGCGAGGCCGCGCTCGCCTCGCCGTCGTGCTTCCCGGACGCGGGCGAGGTGATTACGCTCGACGGCGTGCGCGTGGAGTTCGCGCACGGCTTCGGTCTCGCGCGCGCATCCAACACCACGCCGGTGGTGGTGCTGCGCTTCGAGGCCGACGACGCGGCCGCGCTGGCGGCGATCCAGGCCACGTTCCGGCACGCCATCGACCGCGTGTGGCCGGGGCTGCACCTGCCGTTCTGAGCGCCGGCGGACCGCCGATGCGCGCCGGTGCGCAGTTTTGCACGGACGCCCACGTGACGCCGCAGCCGGCGCGGGTACGGCGTGCTACGTTGCACGCCTGGAATCGATCCGAACGGAGAACGACACGATGAGCACACCGGCGCGCAGCGCAAACAACCTGGAACAGGCGGTCAAAGGGGTGAACATTCCCTCCTGCCCGGCGGTGCTTGCGCAACTGATGGACGAACTGCGCCAACCCCAGGTCAGCGGCAAGCGCATCGCCGCACTCATCGGCAAGGATGTCGGGCTCGCCGCCATGGTGGTCAAGTCGGCCAACTCGCCCTTCTTCGGCGCCGGAAGACGAATTGCGTCGGTCGATGAAGCGATCCGCCTGCTCGGCTTCGGCATGCTCACCAACCTGGTGCAGGAAGCGCTGCTGCGCAGCGCGATCGCCGAGCCCGGCGCCGCACTCGAGCGCTTCTGGGACAACTCGCGCTACACCGCCGCCGCCAGTGCGCTGATCGCCCGCAAGACGGGCTGCGCCCGCCCCGAAACGGCCTACACCTTCGGCCTCTTTCACGACTGCGGCATCCCGCTGCTGGTCGCGCGCTTCCCGCACTACAAACAAATCCTCGGTAACGCCAACCAGGCCACCGAGCGCTGGTTCACCGACGTCGAGGACGACGCGCTCGCCACCAACCACGCCACCATCGGCTACATCCTCGCGCGCTCCTGGGGCCTGACCGAGAGCGTGTGCCAGGGCATCCTGTGCCATCACGACTACTCGGTCCTCGCCGAGGATTCGGCGCTGGAGCAGGAATCGCGCACGCTGATCGCGGTGAACGTCGTCGCCGAGTACATCGCCGGGACTCACCTGCGCACCCGCCGCGACGCCGAATGGGACAAGGGCCGCGAACCGGCGGCGCGATTCCTCGGCTATTCGGTGACCGAACTCGAGGACCTGGCCGACGACATCATCTACAGCTTCGATCGCAAGACGAGCGAAGAGCCGGCCTGAGCCAGCGCCCCGCGCAACGGCCGACAGGCCGCGGCGAGAGTTCGCCCGCGCGAGCCATGTGCGCGCCGCCCGGCCGCGTCACGCGGGATCGAGCTTCGCCACCGCCAGCAGCAGCCACTTCATCCCCGCCGGGCCGAAGTTGATCTGTACCTTGGCATCGCTGCCGCTGCCCTCTGCGGCCACGATCACGCCCTGACCGAACTTCGCGTGGCTGACCGACTGCCCGATGCGCAGCCCGTTGGGCAGGGTCGCGAACGCCGGCCGCGGCGCGCGCGCAGCCTGCGCGCTCAGCAACGACGGCTTGAAGTAGCCGCCACCCATGCCACCCATCGCCCCGCCTGCGGCCGAGCGCGGGTTCGGCGGCGTCAGCCACTTGGTGAGCTCGGGCGGAATCTCCGCCAGGAAGCGCGAGCGCAGGTTATAGCGCGTCTGGCCGTGCAGCATGCGGCTCTGCGCAAACGACAGGTACAGCCGTTCGCGCGCGCGCGTCACCGCGACGTACATCAGGCGGCGCTCCTCCTCCAGGCCGTCGGCTTCGAGGATGCTGTTCTCGTGCGGGAAAAGGCCCTCCTCGAGGCCAGACACGAAGATGATGTTGAACTCGAGCCCCTTGGCCGAGTGCACCGTCATCAACTGCACCGCGTCGGCGCCTTGGTCGGCCTGGTGGTCACCGGCCTCGAGCGAGGCGTGGGCGAGAAAATCTGCCAGCAGCGCATGCGGCTGCGCGAGCCCTTCCTCACCGCTGATCGATCGGGCCTGGGCCTCGGCGAGGAAGTTGGCTGCGGCGTTGATGAGCTCGTCGAGGTTCTCCAGGCGCTCGCGGCCTTCCTTGTCGGCCTTGTAGTGCGCGCGCAGGCCGCTCAGGTCGAGCACGTGGTCGACCAGCTCGGGCAATGGCAGGCCGGCGGTGTCGCGGCGCAGGTCCTCGACCAGGCGCACGAACACCGCGAGCGCGCTGCCGGGCTTGCCGGACAGATGCGGCACGGTGGCGTAGAGGCTGGTGTTGTACGTGCGCGCGGCATCGGTCAGCACCTCGAGCGAACGCGCGCCGATGCCGCGGGTGGGAAAGTTCACCACACGCGCAAAAGAGGTGTCGTCGTCCGGGTTGGCGATCAGGCGCAGGTAGGCGAGCGCGTGCTTGATCTCCTGGCGCTCGAAGAAGCGCAGACCACCATATACGCGGTAGGGGATGCCAGCCGAGAACAGCTGATGCTCGAGCACCCGCGACTGCGCGTTCGATCGGTACAGCAGCGCGATCTCGCTGCGCAGCCCGCCGTCGCGCACCAGCGCCTGGATCTCCTCGACGATCCAGCGCGCCTCGTCGGCGTCCGCATAGGCCTCGAAGACGCGGATCGGCTCGCCCGCGCCCTGGTCGGTCCACAGGTTCTTCCCGAGGCGGTTGCTGTTGTGGAGGATGATCGCGTTGGCGGCGTCGAGGATGTTGGCGTGCGAGCGGTAGTTCTGCTCCAGGCGGATCACGTTGTTCACGCGGAACTCGCGCTCGAAGTCGCGCATGTTGCCGACCTCGGCGCCGCGGAAGCGGTAGATGCTCTGGTCGTCGTCGCCGACGCAGAACATCGCCGCGCCGCCCTCGCGGCCCTC
>Ga0209573_1002508_pt1 | contig 23181 bp, 18 predicted proteins | sample TNRBio252014_DNA_FD_185870 | JGI IMG/M metagenome (GOLD analysis project Ga0209573, IMG submission 185870) | Wastewater treatment Type I Accumulibacter community from EBPR Bioreactor in Madison, WI, USA - TNR Reactor_6/25/2014_ DNA (SPAdes)... | ecosystem: Engineered > Bioreactor > EBPR >...
TACGACGCTCCGCTCGGGATCCGTGAGATCAAGCGGTTCGCCTTCGAGAACGGGACGAGCCAGCACGAGATGGCCGCCGAGGCGAACGGCGTGACGGTCGCCATCGTGGGCGCCGGGCCGGCCGGGATCTCGGCCGCCCTGAACCTCGCCCGCGCGGGCTTCACGGCCGAGCTCTTCGAGGCGAAGAGCCACGCCGGCGGCATGGTCGGCGGCGCCGTCCCCCGCTACCGGCTCGACGACGGCAAGCTCGCGGTCGACCTCGAGCGGCTCGCGTCGCTCGGCGTGAAGATCCACCTCAACACGGCGGTCGGCCGGGACGTCTCCCTGGACGACCTCCGGTCGCGCTTCGACTACGTCTTCCTCGGCGTCGGAGCGCAGAAGGGAAAGCGCCTCGGGATCCCCGGCGAGGACGCCGAAGGGGTCGTCGACGCGCTCGAGTTCCTGGACGGCCTTCGCGAGGGGGTGAAGCGGGACTTCGGCAAGCGCGTCCTCGTCGTCGGCGGCGGCAACTCCGCCATGGACGGCGCCCGCTCGGCGAGGCGGCTCGTCGGCGGCGGCGAGGTCTCGCTCGTCTACCGGCGAACCCGCGCCGAGATGCCCGCCGATCCGGCGGAGGTGCACGACTGCGAGGTCGAGGGAATCGGCCTGCTTCCACTTCTCGCCCCGGTGCGCGTCGTCGTCGAGAACGGCCGCGCCGTCGGCCTCGCCTGCACGCGGATGACGCTCGGAGAGCCCGACGCTTCCGGCCGCCCGCGCCCGGTCCCGCTCGACGGGAGCGAGGTCGTCCTGCCCGCCGACACGATCGTCACGGCCATCGGCCAGGAGACCGCCCTCGAGTTCCTCGGCGGCACGGCCCTCGACGCGAAGAGGGACGGAACCCTGGCCGCCCGGCTCGACACGGCCGAGACGTCGCGCCCAGGCCTCTTCGCCGGCGGCGACGTCGTCCGCGGCCCGGCCTCGATCATCAAGGCCGTCGCGGACGGCCGCGCCGCGGCCGACGAGATCGCCCGGCGCCACGGCATCGCGCTGCCCGTCGCCGAGCCTCACCTCGAGAAGGAAACATCCGTCGCCGCGATGATGGAGAAGAAGTCGCGGCTCGCGCGCCCCGCCCCGGTCCCCGAGCTCCCGGTCGCCGAACGCGGCGGCTTCGCCGAAGTCCTTCTCTCGCTCGACCCCGATGCGGCCCGGCGCGAAGCCTCGCGCTGCCTCGACTGCGACGAGGTCTGCAGCCTCTGCGTCACCGTCTGCCCGAACCGGGCGAACCAGGCCTACCTGGTGCCACCCCTCGCCATCGAGCTCCCGTCGTTCGTGGTCGAGGGAGGACGTGCCGTGCCGAGGGGAACGACGAAGCTGGCGGTCGAACAGGGCGTCCAGATCGTCAACATCGGCGACGCCTGCAACCAGTGCGGCAACTGCGTCACCTTCTGCCCGACTTCCGGGTCCCCCTACCGCGACAAGCCCACGTTCTGGATCGACGCGGAGGGCTTCGCCGAGGCGAAGGGGGACGCCTTCCGGATCACGCGCGACGGCGCGTCCGTCGCCATCGAGGCGCGGATCGCCGGTCGCCCCCACCGCCTCGAGCGCCACGCCTCGCTCGCCGAGTACCGCTCCGACACGCTCCGGGTCGTGCTCGAGCCCGCGGCGTGGCGCCTCCTGGACGTCCGCGTCGAGGGAACCCCCGCGGAAGGCGACGCCCTCGACCTCGGAACCTGCGCCCTCCTGATCGCCCTGCTCCACGCGGAGCCCGCTCTCCCCTCCCTCCCGCTTTCCCTCGCCGACGTCGTCGGCATCTGAATCGAGGAGACGCCATGTCCAAACAGAACGCCATTCACCCGGTCGACGAGGTCCTGCCGCCGACGCGGCTCACCCTCCTCGGCCTCCAGCATGTCCTCGTCATGTACGCGGGCGCCGTCGCCGTTCCGCTCATCGTGGGCGGCGCCCTCAAGCTCCCGAAGGAGCAGATGGCGATGCTCATCAACGCGGACCTCTTCGCGTGCGGCATCGCGACCCTGGTCCAGTCCATCGGCTTCTGGCGGTTCGGCATCCGCCTCCCGGTGATGATGGGCGTGACCTTCGCCGCCGTCAGCCCGATGGTCGTCATGGCGACGAACCCGGAGATCGGGCTTCTCGGGATCTACGGCGCCGTCATCGTCGCAGGCATATTCGGAATCCTCGTGGCACCACTCATCAGCCGCATGCTCCCGCTCTTCCCGCCCGTCGTGACCGGCTCGATCATCACCATCATCGGCATCTCTCTCATGAGGGTCGGCGTGAACTGGGCCGCCGGCGGCAACCCGATGATCAAGAACCCCGCGGACATGGCGGGCCCGATGATCGCGAACCCGGCGTACGGCGCCCCGCTCCACCTCGCCGTCGCCGGGATCGTCCTCGTCTTCATCCTCCTGATCACGAAGTTCGTGAAGGGCTTCTTCGCCAACATCGCCGTCCTCCTCGGGCTCGTCCTCGGAATGATCATCGCCATGCTGCTCGGCAAGGTCAGCTTCGCCGGCCTCTCGGAGTCGGGGTGGTTCGCCGTCGTCTATCCGTTCCAGTTCGGCATGCCGACGTTCGACCTCGTCGCCTGCCTGACGATGTGCATGGTCATGGTCGTCGTCATGATCGAGTCGCTCGGCATGTTCCTCGCGGTCGGCAACATCGTGGGCAAGGATGTCCGCCAGAGCGACCTCTCCGACGGTCTGCGCGTCGACGGCCTCGGCACCCTGATCGGCGGCATCTTCAACACGTTCCCCTACACGTCGTTCTCCCAGAACGTCGGCCTCGTCGGCGTGACGGGGGTGAAGAGCCGGTGGGTCACGGCCCTCGGCGGCGTCATTCTCCTCGCCCTCGGCCTCGTCCCTAAGCTCGCCGTCATCGTCGCCTCGGTCCCGCAATTCGTCCTGGGCGGCGCCGGGATCGTCATGTTCGGCATGGTCTGCGCGACGGGGATCCGGATCCTCGGCGGCGTCGACTTCGCGAAGAACCGCCTGAACCTCTACATCGTCGCGCTGTCGATCGGCTTCGGAATGATCCCGCTCGTCGCGGACAAGTTCTTCAGCCAGATGCCGAAGAGCCTGAGCCCGCTCCTCCACAGCGGCATCCTCCTCTGCTCGATCGTCGCCGTAGCCCTGAACGCCTTCTTCAACCACCTGCAGGGGGCCGAGACCGCGGCTGCCGAAACCAAGCAGGCCTCCGCCAAGAGCGAAGCGTGATGAAGAACCTCCGCAGCCTCCTCGTCGCCCCGGCCGCCCTCCTGCTTCTCGCAGGCGCCGCGCCGGCTCCCGCCGCCGACTGGACCGACCTGTTCGTCGGCTACCGCTACTGCTACCACGTCAACGATCCGGCAATCGACCACGACATCATCAAGAACGTCGTCCAGTTCACCACCGCGAACCGCTACTCGCTCGGCAGCAACTTCCTGAACGTAGACGTCCTGATGTCGAACGGGTACGACCCGGCGAACGGCGCGACCTCGGGCGGCGCGCAGGAAATCTACGTCACCTACCGGCACCAGCTCAGCATGAACAAGGCCTTCAAAGCCGGCATCAAGAGCGGCCTCGTCCGCGACGTCGCCCTCACGGTCGGCGGCGACCTCAACTCCAAGAACACGGGATTCGCGCCCGGCAAGCGGATGATCGTCGTCGGGCCGACCGTGAACCTGAACCCGAAGAAGGGATTCGCGGACTTCGGCATCTGGTACTACAAGGAGTGGACCCACAACGCCTTCGCCGCCACCGGACAGAGAGACGTCGAGTTCGACGGCACCGTGATGTTCAACCTCACCTGGGGGATCCCGATCGCGCTCAGCAAGGACGTGAGCTCGACGTTCAAGGGCTTCGCCTACGCGACGCTCCCCAAGGGGAAGGACGCCGTCGGGGTCGAGACCGAGACCGAGGTCCTCTCGAGGCTGACCTGGCAGTTCGACGTCGGCGCGCTCCTCGGGGTCAAGAAGGGGACGATCTCCATGGGCCCCGGCTACGAGCTCTGGTACCACAAGTTCGGCAACCCCTCACCGATCCCGGTTCCCGGCACGACGACCACGCGCCCGAACCACACGACCTCGGCTCCGACGTTCCAGGCCGAGATCCACTTCTGACCTCGAAGAGAGAGGAACCACGCCATGACGTCTGCCGCCATCCGCGAATCGCTCGCCGAGTTCCAGGGCCTGAAGAGCAACCTGTTCCAGAAGGACTTCCTCCTGACCTGGGAGCACCCTGACGAGCAGATCCGGGCCATCCTGACGCTCGCCGAGACGTTCAAGCGCCTTCACCAGGAGGGGTACTCCTACCGCACGTTCGACACGGGCCTCGCGATCTCGATCTTCCGCGACAACTCCACGCGGACCCGCTTCTCCTTCGCCTCCGCCGCCAGCGCGCTGGGCTTCTCTCTCGCCGACCTCGACGAGCAGAAGAGCCAGGTCGCGCACGGTGAGACGGTGCGCGAGACCGCGAACATGATCAGCTTCCTGACGGAGGTGATCGGCATCCGCGACGACATGTTCCTCGGCGAGGGGAACAGCTACATGCGCGAGGTCGGCGACGCCCTCACCGACGGCACCGCCCAGGGCGTCCTCCACCGCCGGCCGAGCATCGTCAACCTCCAGTGCGACATCGACCACCCGACCCAGTCGCTCGCCGACCTCGCCTGGCTGAAGACGCACTTCGGCGGCCTCGACAAGCTGAAGGGGAAGAAGCTGGCGATGACGTGGGCCTACAGCCCGAGCTACGGCAAGCCGCTCTCCGTGCCGCAGGGGATCATCGGCCTGATGACCCGCTTCGGGATGAACGTGAGCCTCGCCCATCCCGAGGGGTACGGCCTCATCCCCGACGTGATCGACGTCGCGAAGAAGAACGCGGCCGCGACGGGCGGTTCGTTCGAGATCGTGAACAGCATGGAGGCGGCTTTCGCGGGCGCCGACATCGTCTATCCGAAATCCTGGGCCCCGTTCGAGGTGATGGGCCGCCGGACCGAGCTCCTGAAGAAGTCCGACAAGGAGGGCCTCAAGGGTCTCGAGAAGGAGTGCCTGGCGAACAACGCGAAGTTCACGAGCTGGGAGTGCGACCGGGCGAAGATGAACCTGACGAAGGGCGGGAAGGCCCTCTACATGCACTGCCTCCCGGCCGACATCACCGACATCAGCTGCAAGGCGGGCGAGGTGAGCGCCGAGGTCTTCGAGCAGTACCGGATCCCGACCTACCAGGAGGCGGCCTACAAGCCGTTCGTCATCAGCGCCCTGATGTTCCTCGAGAGAATCGCCGACCCCGCCGCGAAGCTCGCCGAGATCGTCTCGCGCGGCCGCAAGCTGATCATCTGAAGGAACGCGCCATGACGCGCATCTCTCGAACCATCGGAACCGTCGATCAGGAGGTCCGTCACCGGACGGCGAAGCGCTGCCGGGAGCGGGGAATCGTGATCCCCACGTTCAAGCAGATGCGGGACCCCTCTCTTCTCCCCGCGTCGGCAGCGGCGAAGCTGAAGGGCGTCGGCGTCTGGGACGTGAACCCCGCGAACCTCTTCCGGATCACCTGGAAGAACGACCACGAGACCGGTCTCTTCGGCGGCCCGAACTTCCTCGAGATTCCCCGGGAGATCACGGGCATCAAGGCGCGCGTCGTCGGCCTCGTCGGGAAGTACTTCCCGACGGGAGCCCACAAGGTCGGCGCCGCCTTTGCCTGCCTCGTCCCGCGCCTCGTCAGCGGCGAGTTCGACCCCGAGAAGCACAAGGCCGTCTGGCCGTCGACCGGCAACTACTGCCGCGGGGGGGCGTTCGACTCCGCGGTTCTCGGCTGTACTCCCGTCGCGGTCCTGCCCGAGAACATGTCCCAGGAACGCTTCACCTGGCTCAGGCAGATCGGCTCGGAGGTCATCGCGACGCCGGGCTGCGAGAGCAACGTCAAGGAGATCTACGACAAGTGCTGGGAGCTGAAGAAGGACCCGGTGCACGTCGTCTTCAACCAGTTCGAGGAGTTCGGCAACCCGATCTGGCACTACAACGTGACCGGCCCCGCGGTGGAAGAGGCCTACGCGGCGGTCCGCGGGCCGAAGTCGCGCCTTGCGGGGTGGGTCAGCGCCACCGGCAGCGCGGGTACGATCGCCGCCGGCGACTACCTCAAGACCCTCTTCCCGGGGATGAAGACCGTTGCCACAGAAGCCCTCCAGTGCCCCACCCTCCTGTGCAACGGCTTCGGGGACCACCGGATCGAAGGGATCGGCGACAAGCACGTCCCCTGGGTCCACAACGTGCGCAACACCGACGCCGTCGCCGCAATCGACGACGAGGACTGCATGCGTCTCCTCCGGCTCTTCAACGAGCCGGCGGGACGGGAGTTCCTCGTGTCGGCCGGTGCGCCCCTGGCGACCGTCGAGAAGCTCGACCTCCTCGGAATCAGCTGCATCTGCAACGTCCTCGCCTCGATCAAGGCCGCGAAATACTGGGAGCTCGGCGAGAACGACGTGGTCATGACCGTCTTCACCGACAGTGCCGAGATGTACCTCTCGCGCCTGGCCGAGCTGAACGCGGAACGTGGCCCCTTCACCGGGATCGACGCGGCCCGGACCTTCACCGGGAGCCTCGAGAGGCAGTCGGTCGACTACTTCAAGGAGCTGACCTACGCGGACCGCAAGGCGATCCACAACCTGAAGTACTACACCTGGGTCGAGCAGCAGGGGAAGACCTACGAGGAGATCCAGGCCCAGTGGAACCCGGAGTACTGGCGCGAGCTCTTCGAGGAGGAGGTCGTCGTCTTCGACCGGCTGATCGACGAATTCAACGCCGAAGTCGGCCTGGCGTAGCCGGCCGCGAACGTCCCCGAGCGAAGAGAACGACGAGGAGGCCCCGATGCGACTCCTGATCCAGGGCGGAACGATCATCACCTTCGGAAGGGAGTGCCGGGTCCTCGAGGGGCAGGCCCTCCTCCTCGAAGACGGCCTCATCGCGCGGATCGCCCCCGCGGAGGAGATCCCGGGCCCGTTCGACCGCGTGCTCGACGCCCGGGGGAAGCTCGTTCTGCCCGGCCTCGTCAACGCCCACATGCACTTCTACTCGACGCTCGTGCGCGGCCTCGGGAAGGCCGCGCCGAGCGCTTCTTTCCAGGAAGTCCTCGAGAACCTCTGGTGGCGTCTCGACCGGAAGCTCTCGCTCGACGACGTCGAGATGAGCGCCCGGATCATCCTGATCGACGCCATCCGCAAGGGAACGACGACGCTCGTCGACCACCACGCGAGCCCCGGTGCCGTGGCGGGCTCGCTCGACAGGATCGCGCGGGCCGTGAAGGACTCGGGCCTGCGCTCGTGCCTCTGCTACGAGGTCTCGGACCGCGACGGCGCCGCCGTGATCGACGAGGGGCTCGAGGAGAACGCGGCGTTCGCCCGCACCTGCGCCGCGTCGCCCGACCCGCAGCTGCGCGCCCTCTTCGGGCTCCACGCGGCCTTCACGCTTTCGGACGAGACGCTCGAACGCGCTTCCCGTATGGGGCGCGACCTCGGTATCGGCTTCCACGTCCACGTCGCCGAGGCTGCGTCCGACGTCGCCTCGAACCGGAGCCGCTTCGGCCGGAGCCCCGTCGAGAGGCTCGTCGCGCACGGGATCCTGGGCGAGGGAAGCATCGCCGCCCACGCCGTCCACTGCGACGAGGCGGACAAGGACGCCCTCGCGGCAAGCGGCGCCTGGGTCGTCCACAACCCCCAGTCGAACCTGAACAACGCGGTCGGCATCGCCGACGTCGTCGGCCTCGTCCGTCGCGGCATTCCCGTCGGCCTCGGGACCGACGGCATGACCGTCGCCATGCTCGAGGAGCTCCGGGTCGGTCTCTGGGCGCAGCACTTCAGGCAGGAGAACCCGAGCTGCGGCTTCATGGAGCTGACCGGGGCCCTCGTCGTCCGCAACCCTGAAATCGCCTCGCGGCTCTGGGGATTCCCCATCGGCACGCTTGTAGAGGGGAACGCAGCCGACGTGATCCTCGTCGACTACCACGCCCCGACGCCTCTGAACGACTCCACGGTCCTCGGACATCTCGTATTCGGAATCTCGCAGGCCGTCGTCGACACGACGATCTGCGGGGGCCGGGTCCTGATGCACGGCCGACAGCTCGAGGTCGACCTCGACGAGGCCGCCCTCGCGGCGGAAAGCCGACGGCTCGCCGCGGCGCTCTGGGAACGGTTCTGAACGAGACCGGCGCGATTCACACGAAACCGGTCGCGGCCCGGGGCCGCGACGAAACGAGGAGGCTCACGTGACAAGGACGGCCGTCATCGCCATCGGTGGCAACTCGCTCATCACCGACAAGGAGCACCAGACCGTCCCCGACCAGTACCTGGCGGCCGCGGAGACGTGCCGGCACGTCGCGCCGCTCTTGAAGGACAGCGACCTGCGCCTCGTCATCACGCACGGCAACGGACCGCAGGTGGGCTTCATACTGCGCCGCTCCGAGCTCGCCCTGAACGAGCTCCACATGGTCCCTCTCGACTCCTGCGTGGCGGACACGCAGGGGGCGATCGGATACCACATCCAGCTCGCCCTCTACAACGAGTTCAAGAGGCTCGGTATCCAGAGGGGTGCGGCCACGGTCGTCACCCAGTGTCTCGTCGACCGGGAGGACCCAGCTTTCGCCGGCTCGTTTCTCCCGAAGGAGCAGGCGGACCACCACCGGGCGGCGGACGGATGGGACGTCGTCGAGGACGCCGGACGCGGCTGGCGCCGCGTCGTCGCCTCGCCCGCCCCGAAGGCGATCCTCGAGCTCGACGCCGTAAAGAGCCTCCTCGACGCCGGCTTCGTCGTCGTGGCGGCGGGGGGCGGCGGGATCGCCGTCGTCGCCGATGCCGCCGGGAACCTGACGGGCGCCTCCGCGGTCATCGACAAGGACCACGCGTCGAGCCTCCTGGCGCGCGAGCTGGGCGCCGACCTCCTCGTCATCTCGACCGCAGTCGAAAAGGTCTGCCTGAACTTCGGGAAGCCGAACCAAGTCGACGTGGACCGGATGACGGTCGCCGAGGCGAAGCAGTACGTCGCCGAAGGCCACTTCAAGCCGGGCAGCATGCTCCCCAAGATCCAGGCCGTCATCGCCTTCCTCGAGGGAGGCGGTCGCGAGGCGATCATCACCGACCCTGCTCACCTGAGCCTCGCCTTCGCCGGAAAGTCCGGCACCCACGTCGTCCCCTGACCCCGAGTCCCGGAGGCCGAAGATGAACGCCACGACCCTCGCCACGGAAGCGACGCTCCTCAGGAACCCGCTCGCCAAGCCCGAGCACCGCTGGCCGGCTCCCGACCCCTCGGTCTGGATCTTCCACCGGCGGATGCCGGCGTACCGCGCCACGACGCTCTACGACTGCCCGGAGCTCGCCCGCCGCTACGGCGTGGGACGGGTCCTCGTGAAGGCGGAGACGCAGCGGCTCGGTCTGCCGAGCTTCAAGATCCTCGGTGCGTCGTGGGCCACCTATCGGGCGCTGAGCGACCACCTTGGGTTCGAGCCGGAGCCGTGGGCGAACATCAACGACCTCTCCCGCCGCATCGGCTACCTCCGCCCCTTCTCGCTGGCGGCGGCAACCGACGGGAACCACGGGCGCGCGGTCGCCTTCATGGCCCGCCTTCTCGGCTTCGGTTGCCGGATTTTCGTTCCCGCCGGGACCGTCCCGGCCCGGATCCACGCGATCCAGAACGAGGGGGCCGAGGTGACGGTCGTCGACGGCGACTACGACGCCGCCGTCGCCCGCTCCGCGGAGGAGGCGAGCGACAAGTGCCTCGTCATCTCCGACACGTCATGGCCGGGCTACGACGTGACGCCCCGCCGGGTCGTCGACGGCTACACGACGATCTTCATGGAGATCGAGCAGGCGCTCGCGGCCGCCGGGATCGGCGCGCCCGACGTCGTCGTCGTCCCGATGGGCGTCGGCGCCTTCATGTCGGCCGCCGTGAGCTACTACCGGAGCCGGCCCTTCAAGGGCGCGCTCGTCGGGGTGGAGCCGGCAGACGCGAACTGCATCCAGGTCTCGGCGAAGGCCGGCGGGATGACGGCCGTCCCGGGGCCCCACCGCTCGATCATGGTCGGCCTCAATTGCGGCCTGCCCTCGCCCGTGGCCTGGCCGAGGGTCTCGACCGGCGTCGACTGGATGGTCTCGATCGGGGACGAGCGGGCCCGCGAGGCGATGCGGGGCCTCGCCGATGCGGGGGTCGTCGCTGGAGAGACCGGGGCGGCCGCGCTCGGGGCGCTCGCCGCTCTTCACGACGACGGCTCGACGGCCGAGTTCCGCGACAGCGGCCTCCTCGGGCCGGACAAGACGGTCCTCCTCATGATCACGGAAGGGGCGACGGACCGCGGGAACTACCAGGCGGTCGTCGGGCGGACGCCCGAAGAGATCGGAACGATCCTCACCGTGGCGCGCTGAACGTGCGGAGGGGCCCGGACGAACCGGGCGCTCACGACCTGGAAACGAGAGAGCTAGACTCGATTCGGACCGGCGAGAGGTGAAAAATGGCGAACTTCCAGGTCAACGGTCACGACGTCAGCTGTAGCAAGGACGTGAATCTCCTCGAGTTCCTTCGGGAGGATCTGAACGTCACCTCGGTGAAGAACGGCTGCTCCGAAGGGGTCTGCGGCGCCTGCATGGTCCTCGTGGACGGCAAGGCCACCCGTGCCTGCCTCCAGAAGATGGACAAGCTCGAAGGGAAGAAGGTCGTCACCGTCGAAGGGCTCACGGACCGGGAGAAGGACGTCTACACCTACGCCTTCGCAAACGCGGGAGCGGTCCAGTGCGGCTTCTGCATGCCCGGCATGGTGATCAGCGCCAAGGGGATCGTCGACGCCCACCCGGAGCCGACGCACGAGGACCTCGCGAAGGGGCTCGCGACGAACCTCTGCCGCTGCACCGGCTACGTGAAGATCGAGAAGGCGATCGTCGACTCGGCGCGGCTCTTCAAGGAAGGGGCCGCGATACCCGGCGGCCACGAGGCCGCCCTCAGCGTCGGCGCAAGAATCCAGCGGGTCGACGCGCGGGAGAAGGTCCTCGGCAAAGCGGTCTACGTCGACGACATGAAGGTTCCCGGGATGCTCCACGGCGCGGTGCTGCGGCCTCCAAAGGCCCGGATCCTCCTCAAGGGGATCGACGCCTCCGAGGCGCTCGCGATGCCGGGGGTCAAGGCCGTCCTGACGGCCGCCGACGTTCCGGGCGACCGCTTCCACGGCCACATCATTCACGACTGGCCCGCGATGATCGCCGTCGGCGAGGAGACGCGCTACGTCGGCGACGCCATCGCCCTCGTCGCCGCCGAGACCCGCAAGCAGGCCAAGGAGGCGGCGGCGAAGATCCACCTCGACTACGACGTCCTCCCGCCGCTCGTCGACCCGAAGCGCGCCCTCGACGAGGACGCCCCCAGGCTCCACCCCAAGGGGAACCTCCTCGCGTCGTCCCGCCTGAGGCGGGGCGACCCGGACAAGGCGATCGCCGAGGCGGCCATCGTCGTCCGGAAGAAGTTCCGGACGCCCGAGACCGAGCACGCTTTCATGGAGGTCGAGAGCGCCCTGGCCATCCCAGGGGAGGACGGGACACTCACGGTCTACACCGGGACCCAGAGCATCTACGACGACTACAAGGGGATCGTCGGCGTCCTCGGCGTCCCCGCGGAGAAGGTCAAGGTCATCAGCGCCTACGTCGGGGGCGGCTTCGGAGGCAAGGAAGATCTCATCGTCCAGCACCACGCCGCGCTCCTGGCCTGGAACCTGAAGGTGCCGGTGAAGCTGACGCTCGACCGGCAGGAGTCGATCCGGGTCCACCCGAAGCGCCACGCCTTCGAGATGGACTACGTCGTCGCCGCCGATGCGTCTGGCCGCGTCACAGCGGTGAAGGCGAACCTTCTCGAGGACACCGGCGCGTATGCGTCCCTCGGCGGCCCGGTTCTCCAGCGCGCCTGCACGCACGGCGCGGGGCCCTACAAGATCCCGAACGTCGAGATCGTCGGCACAGGCGTCTACACGAACAACCCCCCCGGCGGCGCTTTCCGCGGCTTCGGCGTGACGCAGTCGTGCTTCGCCATCGAGTCGTGCCTCAACCTGATCGCGAAGGAGGCGGGACTGACGCCGTGGGAAATCCGCTGGCTCAACGCCTGCGAGCCGGGCGACACGCTCCCGAACGGCCAGATCTGCGACGAGGGGACCGGCCTCAAGGAGACGCTCCTCGCGGTGAAGGAGCTCTGCGAGAAGCGCCCCGACGCCGGCATCGCCTGCGCCATGAAGAACGCCGGGATCGGCGTCGGCCTCCCCGACATCGGCCGCGTGCGCCTGATCGTGGAGAAGGGGAAGGCGGTCATCTACACGAGCGCCGCCTGCATGGGCCAGGGGCTCGCCTCCGTCCTGATGCAGTTCGTCGCCGAGACGGCCGGCCTCTCGTGGGACCAGGTCGAGGTGTCGCCGCCCGACACTTCCAACTCCCCGAACAGCGGGACGTCGACCGCTTCCCGCCAGACCCTCTTCACCGGAGAGGCGGCCTGCCGCGCCGCCGCCGCCCTGAAGGAGGCCCTCGCGACGGCGACCCTCGCCGAGCTCGAGGGGAAGGAGTTCTACGCCGAGTTCTCCGGCGTCACGGACCCCTTCGGCAGCGACAAGCCGAACCCGGTGAGCCACGTCGCCTACTCGTACGCCACGCACGTCGTCCTCCTCGACGCGAACGGGATGCTCGAGAAGGTCGTCGCGGCGCACGACGTCGGCCGGGCCATCAACCCGGTCCAGGTGGAGGCCCAGATCGAAGGGGGCGTCGTCATGGGGCTCGGGTTCGGCCTGACCGAGGACTTCCCGCTCAAGGACGGGGAGCCGCAGGTGAAGTACGGAACGCTCGGGCTCTTCAAGGACTCGAAGGTCCCGCCGATCGAATCGGTCGTCATCGAGAAGAACCCCGACCCGAAGGCGTTCGGAGCAAAGGGGCTTGGCGAGATCGCGACGATCCCTACGGCTCCCGCCGTGGCGGGCGCCTACTTCAACCGTGACGGGGTGTTCCGGACCGACCTCCCTCTGGAGGGGACCCCCTACAGCCGGAAGAGGAAGGCATGAGCCTTCCGCTCCTCGAAACGCTCCTCGCGGCGCGGGGTCCCCTCGCCCTCTGCACGGTGATGCAGGTGAAGGGCTCGGCCCCGCGCCACGCCGGCTCCTGGATGCTCGCCGGCCCGGAGGGTCTCGTCGCGGGCTCCGTCGGCGGCGGGAAGGGGGAGTCTCTCGTCCTTGCGGCGGCCCGAGTCGCGCTCGCCGACGGGAAGGCGCGCGTCCTCGAGGTCGAGATGCAGGGGAACGAGGCCGAGGGGATGGACATGATCTGCGGCGGGACGAGCCAGGTGCTCGTCGAGCCGCTCGCGGCGAAGGCCGTGTACGAAACCGCGCGAGACCTCCTTCTCCGCGGCGAGCGCGCCGTCCTCTCTCGGCGGTTCGCGACGGGCGAGACTTTTCTCATGGACGGGAGCGGCCGCTGGGTCTCCGGCGTGCCCGGGGGCGCCGACCCGGAAACGGCCCGTCGCGTCCTCGATCGCGGCAAGCCCGTCCTCGAGACGGAGGCGGGCTTCTTCTACGACCCGCTCCTCCCGCCCGAGAAGCTCCTGATCCTCGGCGGTGGTCACGTCGGCCGGGCGTTGGCATCGGCCGCCCAGCCCCTCGGCTTCGCCGTCACCGTCGCCGACGACCGGCCGGAGTTCCTCGTCCCCGAGAGATACCCCGCAGGTGTCGCGACAATCTGCGGCAGCTACACGGAGATCGTCGACCGATTCCCGTTCGATGCATCGACCTACGTCGTCATCGTGACGCGGGGCCATCGCGCGGACCTCGAGTCGCTCCGCGCCGTTCTCGGAAAGACGTGGCGCTACGCGGGGCTGATCGGGAGCAAACGCAAGGTCCGCCTCCTGACCGAACGGGTACTCGCGGACGGATACGACCGCACCCGGGTCGAATCCGTCCACACTCCGATCGGCCTCGACATCGGCGCGGAGACGCCCGAGGAGCTCGCGATCTCGATCGTCGGCGAGCTCGTCGCGGTGCGCCGCGGCGTTCCGGATGCCGGCCTCTCCGGGAGGGCGCGACGAAACGCGTCCTGAGGCTCGCGGACCTCCTCCTGCCCTTCCTACCCCAGGGGAAGGGCGTCGTCGCGTTCGTGGGTGCCGGCGGAAAGACGACCCACCTCCTCCACTTCGCCCGGGAGCTGGCGGCGGATGGCCGGCCTGTCCTCGTGACGACGACGACGCACCTCGCCGACCCCCGCGAGGAGGAGAACACCTTCGCCCGCATCGTCTTCCGCCCCGACCTGGAACATCCGCCGTCGCCGGGCCCGGCGCCTCCTCCCGAGCCGCCTGGCGGAGTCACGCTCCTCGTTTCCCGCCCCGCCGATACGCCGGGAAAGCTGAAGGGAATCCACCCGTCGAGAATCGCCCAGCTGCGCACGGCGTGGGATCTCGTCCTCGTGGAGGCCGACGGGTCGAAGCGGCTCCCGGTCAAGGCCCCCGCACCCTGGGAGCCTGTCGTGCCGGAGGGAACCGACCTCGTCATCGGGGTCATCGGCCTCGACGCACTCGGCGAACCGATGGACGAGCGGACGGTCCACCGTCCGGAGCTCTTCGCCTCCGTCACCGGATGCGCTCCGGGCGACGCGATCGGCTGGGACCACCTCGTCGCGCTCGCGCGCCACCCCGACGGCCTCTTCAAGGGAACCGGCTGCCCGCGCGTCGTCCTCCTCAACAAGGCGGACGCGTCTCCATACCTGCCGTCGCCCGGCCAGCTCGCCGCCCTCGGCGCCGACCTCGTCCTCCTGAGCGGCATGCAGGACGGGGCGCGCTCCTTCTTCACAGCCCGTCGGGAGCCGGCGCGATGACCCTCGTCGCCGGGCCTCTCGTCGTCGTGCGAGGCGCCGGGGACCTCGGCACCGGCTGCATCGTGCGGCTCGTCCGCGCCGGCTTCCGCGTCGTCGCCCTCGAGATGGAGCAGCCGTGCGCGATCCGCCGGACCGTGAGCCTCTCGGAGGCGATCTACGACGGCGAAGCGACGGTCGAAGGGATCCGGGCCTTCCGGTGCCAGGCTGCGCCCGAGGCGTGGGCGCCGCTCGAGGTGCCGATCCTCGTCGACCCCGAGGCCTGCTCGGTCGCGCGCCTCGCGCCCCTCGCCGTCCTCGACGCCATCGTCGCCAAGAAGAACGTCGGCACCCGGATCGACATGGCTCCGGTCGTCGTCGCGCTCGGGCCGGGATTCGAAGCGGGGCGCGACGTCCACGCCGTCGTCGAGACGAACCGTGGCCACGACCTCGGGCGCGTGATCCTCCGGGGCGCTGCAGAGAGGGACACCGCCGTTCCGGGGCTGATCGCGGGCGCGGGCCGGGATCGCGTGATCCGCGCGCCGGCGGCGGGCCGCGTAGCGGCGATCCGCGAGATCGGCGACCTCGTCCGTGCGGGCGAGGCCGTCCTCTCCGTCGGCGGCGTAGAGGCCCGCGCGACTCTCGACGGTGTCGTCCGCGGACTGATCCGCGCCGGGTTCGAGGTCCCCGCGGGCTTCAAGGTCGCCGACGTCGATCCGCGCGGCGCCAGAGAGCACTGCTTCTCGGTCTCCGACAAGGCCCGGGCCATCGGCGGAGGCGTCCTCGAGGCGATCCTGGCGCTGGCGCCCGGACCAGACCGGACCGCGACGCCCCAGCGGCCCCCGTAGGCTCCTTTCGCCTCCCGACGCTTCGGGCCGCGAACAGCTCAGGAGTCGCGCGGCTTCGGCGGCCGCACGACGCGGATGGCACCCGGCTGCATCGGAAGCCAGTGCTCCACGAAGAGGGGCTGGGCCACTTCGTCCGCGGCCTTGATCCGGCGGGCGGTCCCGGCGGTGTCCTTGGAGGCAACCGCGATCGCGAGGGCGTGAGACAGGACGGAGAACGTCGAGAGTCCGAAGCCGAAGAGGAAGTCCTCCGCAGGGAGGACGATCGTCACGCTCGCGGATCCGGCGAGCGGCGATTCCCGCCGGTCGCTGAAGGCGAGGATCGGGATCCCGCAACGCTTCGCGAACGCCGCCGCGTCGACCGTCTCACGGCTGAACGGGGCGCAGCTCACGACGACGAGGAGGTCCCGCGACCCGAGGTTCGCCACCTGGCTGGAGAAGTCGGACGGGATCGCCGCGATGCACGGGAGACCCGCCTGCGTCAGGTTGAAGGCGAGCACCTGGCACATCACGTGCGACACGCCGCGCCCAAGAAGAAGACGGTGCTCTGCCGTCGTCAGGAGCTGCGTCGCGGCCTCGAGCGTCGAGCCGTCGAGGGTGTCGAGCAGCCTCTTCAGGTTGTCCTGGTCCCGCCGGACCACCTCCGAGAGAGCCCAGAACGGGTTGGTCGGCGCTTCGAGCGCTTCGAGAGGATCCCCATCCGAGCGCACCTGGCAGGCGGCCCTGAGCGCGTCGCGGAACTCGCTGAATCCGCGGTACCCGAGACGCTTGGAGAACCTCGCGACGGTGCCGATGCTCACGTTCGCCCGTTCGGCCATCGACTCGATGCCCCAGAGAGCCCCAAGGAGTGAGTCGGACATCAGCGCGTCCGCGATGCGTCGCATCGCCTCCGGGAGGTCGTGGTAGACCTCCTTGAGACGGGCCTGAACGTCCGGTAACTCTTTGTCCGCGGCCATCATCGACCGGTCATTCTACCGCCGTGGCGACGATGCCCTCCGCCCGCCCGGCCCTCGAACGGGCCGGACGGGCGCGGACTCTCCCCTCACGGTAGTGGAACGTCCCTGAAGACGAACGTATGCCGGACGAGGCTCCTGTCCGACTGCATCAGGACCTTCATCGTCCAGTCGGGCTTCGGCTTGTCTCCCCAGAACTCGAGAATCGTGAGACCGGCCTCGTCGGACTTCCCGTTGAACTGCGGGTTCCCCTCGCCGTCCGCCATCTTGAAGTCCTGAATGGCCTTCTTCGGGTCCTTTACGCGGAGGACGATCTGGCCCTCGCCCCCCTTCGGGAAAGAGTCGACGGCGTACTCGACCATCGACCGGATCGTGTCCTCGTCGGTGATGCCTTCCTTCTTCGCCTTCGCGCGCTCGGCCTCACCGGCCTTCTTCCGCTCGACTCCGATCTGCGCCTCGGACAGCACCGAGATCTCGACCCCGTTCTCCTTCAGCGCCGCGTGGGCGAGGGGCTTGCCGGCCATGGAGAGGATCTTCGGAAACTCCGCTTCGCCGTTCGGATCCCGCCCCGGGATGTAGAGCTCGATCTCGCCCGAAACCTCCTTCAGGGTCGTCGCCTTCCGAGGAGGGTTCTTCAGCTCGGCGAAGACGATCGTCGGCGGCGGGGGCCCGTCTTTGGGCTTTCCGAACGAGCCTCGCTGCGTCGGCTCGAGACGAGTGTCGGCCGCGTCCTCGCGGACGAGGTTCGTCCCAAGGTCGTCGACGGCCTTCATCACGACGACGCGCGACGCCCTCGCCTCGTGGGCCGGGATGTCGGGAAGCTCGATCCCGAGCGTGCAGCGGGGGAAGTGGCCCTCGGTGCGGCGGTCCTGGACCGTCTTCAGCGTGGCGTTCGCCGGGGTCGCCTTCGCCGGGGCGGGAGCTTCAGTCTTCGCGGCCGGCTTTGGCTTTGATTTCACCTTCGATTGCGCGGCGGCAGGAGCCGCGACGAGGGCCATCACGAGGAGGAGCGGCAGGGAATTTCGGGTGGCGTTCACGGGAGCCGGACCTCCTTGATGTCGAACGGCACGGAGACGATGGCCTTTTCGGTAAAGAGACTGAGGACCAGGACGGCGTCCCTGGGCAGGGCCTTCTTCACGTCGATCTGCTTCAGGACGACGTCCTTGTCGGTTCGCGCGGAATACCCGCCGGTCTCTATCCGCTCTCCCGTCGGGGTCTCGAGCCAGAGCTCCTGGATCTTCTCCTCGCTCGCCTTCGGGAGCTGCAGGTAGAGGCCGTGCTCGGGGAAGTCCGACTCCCCCATCTCGTCGAAGGCCTTCGCCATCTCGATCAGGGGCCCGATCTCCTCGTCCTTCATTCCGCGCTCTTTCGCTTCGGCGCGGATCTCGGCGATCTTCTTCTCGTCGAGCCGGTTCTTTTTCCGGGCCTCCACGTAGCTCTCCTTCGACAGGACCGTCAGCTCGACCTTCGCGGCCTTGAGGCCCTTCGACGTGACGGGCTTGCCCGGCCGGGCCTGGAAGCCCGGCACCTTGACGACGCTGCTGGGGTCCCTTCCGGGCAAGAACAGGTCCGCCGTCCCCGAGATCCGCATCGACGTCGCGCTGCGAGGAGGATTGTCGAGGGCGACCTGGATGTTCCCGGCGTTGCTGTTGCGGTCGCTGAACTCGGGAGGCCGGGTCTTCGGGTTGACGAGGTTCTTCCCCGAGTCGTCCTTCGCTTCCTTCACCCGCATCCGCGCCGACTTCACCGCCTCGAGCCCCTCCCCTTCGAGGTTCAGCATCAGGACGAGCCCGCCCGACCCCATCCCGTCCGAGATCCGGTCGTCTACGACATCGGTCAGAACGACCTTCACGTTAGCCTGGCCCTCCGCCGGCCGGGCCGCGCACAGAACGACGAAAGCCAGGGGCGCAACGACACGACAAGCTGCGGTTCGTTTCATCGTCACCTCGAATCTTGAGAACAGATCCAGACTACCGCGTCTTCCCGTCCTCGGACTACACCGTGACGTTCGTCACGGTTTCCCTGGCGGACCGCAGCACGAACGCTCTTCTGGAAAGCGCACCCCCGGCCCGGACGCGGTAACATCCCCGCCGGCGGGCCGTTAGCTCAGTTGGTTAGAGCATCTGCCTTTTAAGCAGGGGGTCCCGGGTTCGAGTCCCGGACGGCTCACCAGTCACTCCGCATGACGGCCCACCCGTCGCCTGCTCGGTCAGGCGTCGAGCGTGAACCGCGGGAGCCCCTCCGACGTCGGAATCGCGCGAAGCTGTTCGGTGGTGAAGGCGAGGGACTTCATCCACGCCACCCACTCATCTTGGGTCATCGGACCGAGCCGATTCCGTTCGAGGGCCTCCGCGATCTCCGGTTTGACGACGGATGCACCGTCCGGCAGCGGCTCAGGGGCGCAGCCGCTCCCAGCGATCGATGAGTCCGGCGAGGGCGAGGGCATCACGCGCCGCATTCGGGTCGATTCCCTCCAGCTCGAGAAGAACGCTCAGGTCTTCGCCGTCCCTGAAACTTCGCCCCGCGCGACTCGAAGTGCGGCCGGAGCACGTCGAGGAGCCTGACAACGTCCATCCGAGAGGATCCTGGCGCGCACGAGCCAGCCACGGCACCTCGTGGTAGATTCTCCGGGCCGCCGAGAGGCGGTCCTGCCCGGGTGCCCCCATCGTCTAGCGGCCTAGGACGCTACCCTTTCAAGGTAGAGATCGCGGGTTCGAATCCCGCTGGGGGTACCACCTCTTCCCCAGTCGCTCCTTCCCTCGGACGGCCGCCCGGTGTAGCGCTCGAGCCATCGGCATCTCATCTGGCGAGCGTTCCGTTCGCTTCGTCGCCATTTCGTCCCTTCGCCGCGTAAGATGGCTGGTCGGCCCGCCGGTCCACCCCGGATGCGCGGGTGAATGCAGGGAGGAGACACATGAGAAGAGTTCTGACTGCCGTCGCCGGCCTCGCGATGGCGATGCCGTGCCTGGCACAGCAGGCGGCCGCGCCGAAAGCCGAGACGAACCCGTTCTTCATGGAGTGGGCGACGCCGTTCGGCATGGCGCCGTTCGAGAAGATCCAGGCCGCCCACTTCGTCCCGGCTTTCGAGGCCGGGATCGCCGAGCGGAAGAAGGAGATCGAGGCGATCGCGGCCAATCCGGAGCCGGCCACGTTCACGAACACGGTGGAGGCGCTCGAGAACGGCGGGCTCGCGCTCTCGAAGGTGAGCGACGTCTTCTTCACGCTGTCCGGCGCCGAGACGAACGACGAGATCCAGGCGATCACCCGGAAGGTCTCCCCGCTGCTCTCGTCGCTTCGCGACGACGTGCGGCTGAACGAGAAGCTCTTCGCCCGGGTCAAGTCGGTCTGGGAGAAGCGGGACACGCTCGGCCTGACGCCCGAGCAGAAGAAGCTCGTGGAGGACGGCTACAAGGACTTCGTCCGCGGCGGCGCGAACCTCTCCGACGAGCAGAAGAAGCGGTTCCGGGAAGTGAACCAGGAGCTCTCGGCGCTCGGCATCCGGTTCAGCGACAACCTTCTCAAGGAGACGAACTCCTGGCGTCTCGTCGTCGAGAAGAAGGAGGACCTCGCCGGGCTGCCCCCCGGCGTCGTCGCGGCCGCAGCCGACGCGGCGAAGGTGGCGAAGCTGGAGGGGAAGTGGGTCTTCACGCTCCAGTCGCCCTCGATCTGGCCCTTCCTGACGTTCGCCGAGAACCGTGAGCTCCGGAAGGAGATACTGACGGCCTACACGACCCGGTGCGACAAGGGGGGCGAGACGGACAACAAGGAGCTCCTGTCGAAGATGGCGGCGCTCCGCGCCGAACGGGCGAAGCTCCTGGGCTTCCCGACGTGGGCCGACTTCGTCCTCGACGACAACATGGCGAAAACGCCGGCGAGGGTCTACGAGCTGCTGGACCGCGTCTGGAAGCCGGCTCTCGAGGTGGCGAAGGTCGACGCGAAGGACCTCGCGGCCGCCCTGAAGGCCGACGGCAAGGGCGGGACGCTCGAGCCGTGGGACTGGCGCTACTACGCCGAGAAGGTCCGCAAGGCGCGCTACGACCTCGACGACCAGGCGCTGCGTCCCTACTTCGCGCTCGACCGCGTCCGCGAAGGCGCTTTCTCCGTGGCGAACCGGCTCTACGGCATCACCTTCACCGAACGGACCGACGTCCCGAAATACCACCCCGAGGTGAAGACCTTCGAGGTGAAGGACGCCGACGGCTCGTTCCTCGCCCTCTTCACGACCGACTTCCACCCGCGCCCGGGCAAGCGCGGCGGGGCCTGGTGCGGACGGCTCCGTGAGCAGTGGGTGAAGGACGGCAAGGACGTCCGTCCCATCGTCACGAACGTCATGAACTTCACCCGGCCCTCCGGAGACACCCCCGCGCTCCTCTCGCTGGAAGAGGTCGAGACGCTCTTCCACGAGTTCGGGCACGCCCTCCACAGGATCCTCTCGCGCGTGACCTACCGGTCGATGTCGGGCGTCCCGCGCGACTTCGTGGAGCTCCCTTCCCAGATCATGGAGAACTGGGCTCTCGAACCCGAGGTCCTCAAGGTCTACGCGAAGCACTGGAAGACGAACGAGCCGATCCCGGCCGCCCTCGTCGCGAAGATCCACGAGTCGGAGCTCTACGGCCAGGGATTCGCCACGGTCGAGTACGCCGCCGCGGCTTACCTCGACATGAACTGGCACACGCTGACCGAGCCGAAGGTCGAGAACGCGACGGCCTTCGAGAAGGCGTCGCTCGCGAAGATCGGGCTCATCCCCGAGATCGTCTCCCGCTACCGGAGCCCCTACTTCCAGCACATCTTCGGACCGGGTGGCGGCTACTCCGCCGGGTACTACAGCTATCTCTGGAGCGAGATCCTCGACGCCGACGCCTTCGAGGCGTTCCGCGAGAAGGGGATCTTCGACAAGACCACGGCCACGGCCTTCCGGAAGAACATCCTCGAGAAGGGGGGCACCGCCGAGGCGATGTCGCTCTACAAGGCGTTCCGCGGCCGCGAGCCTTCCGTCCAGCCGCTTCTCGTGCGGCGGGGGCTCGCGGCGACCTCGACAACGACTCCGGCGACGCACTGACCTGAAGCGCGGCGGGGGGAGAGGCCCGGCTTCTCTCCCCGCTCCCGCGCCGGAGGCGCCAGCCGGCGCGCGCTACCCCAGGAGCGGGCCCGGGTGATTCCTGCGGATGATCCGGGAGGCGACAGGCCCAGGCACGGTCTCGTTCATCAGGAGCGCGTTGACGAGCTCCTCCACCGGCTCCCAGAGGTAAGCGAGCCTCACGGCCGTCTCGCGGAAGACGGCGTCGATCTCGAGGCCGGCCCGCCGGGCGAAGACGGCGATGCGGTGCGTGTCGAGCTCTATGCCGACGTGGGGCTCGACAGGGAGCTTTCCTCCGGCCATCACCACGGCGATCGGGCCCGCCGCGAGGAGTCGGAGGTAGACGTGCTGCTTCTTCCGGTCGGCGTCGGAAACGCCCGACGGAAACTCCTGGCCGACGAGGATGCGGCCGCGCGTGTGCTGTTCGGGATAGATCGAGACTCTCGGGAGGCGCAGGCCGGCGTCCCACGCGACGACTGCGCGGCCGGCTTCGTGATGGGCGACGAGACGACGGAACCTCAACGGACCCTCCTCCGACAGATTACAGGTTCGGGAGGAGGAAAGGTGCGACGCCGGATCAGTCACCGCTCCTTCTTCCTGCCGCTCGCCCCTCCCCGTTCCTTGTCGGCCCGGCCGGGCCCCGCCAGAATGTCCGGGTGACCATGCCCCTTCGACCTTCCGCAAAGCGCACGCCGATTCCGATACGGCTTTCCGCGGGGCGGATAGAGGCCTTTCGGATCGTCCCGGACGAGATCCGGCCCGGCCTCGCCCCCATCGTCTTCCTCCACGACGCCCTGGGCGCCGTCTCTCTCTGGCGGGACCTCCCCGAACGTCTCTGCGGAGCACTGGGCCGCGAGGGGCTCGTCTTCGACCGCCTCGGGTTCGGCCGCTCAGATCCCTGGCCCGGGCTCCCCGGCCACGCCTTCTTCGAGGTGGAGTCGAGGCGGCGTCTCCCCGAGGTGCTGCTCCAGGCGGGGATCACGCGCCCGGTCCTCTTCGGGCACAGCGATGGGGCCACCATCGCCCTTCTGTTCGCGGCCTTCTTCCCGGAGGTCCCCGCCGCCGTCGTTTCGATCGCCGCGCACGTCTTCATCGAGGATGCGACGCTCGCCGGGATCTCCGCGACGGCCGCGGCCTGGCGGACGTCCGACCTCCCGGTTCGCCTCGCCCGTCACCACGGGGAGAAGGCCGGGGCCGTGTTCCGGAGCTGGGCCGAGACCTGGCACGACCCGGCTTTCCGGAGCTTCTCGGCGGTGGAGGCGATCCGCGCGATCCGGTGCCCGGTCCTCGTGATCCAGGGCGAAGAGGACGAGTACGCGACCCGCGCCCAGGTCGAAGCAATCGCCTCCGCGGTCTCCGGGCCGGTGCGAACGGCGCTCCTTCCCGGACTCGGCCACTTCCCGCACCGCCAGGACCCGGAGAGGGTCCTCGCCGAGACGGAGAGGTTCCTGATCGACCTCGGCGCCTGAGCCCGGCCGCCCAGGCGGCACGGGCCCGGCGT
>Ga0209573_1002509_pt1 | contig 23177 bp, 26 predicted proteins | sample TNRBio252014_DNA_FD_185870 | JGI IMG/M metagenome (GOLD analysis project Ga0209573, IMG submission 185870) | Wastewater treatment Type I Accumulibacter community from EBPR Bioreactor in Madison, WI, USA - TNR Reactor_6/25/2014_ DNA (SPAdes)... | ecosystem: Engineered > Bioreactor > EBPR >...
CGGCACCCCGACCATGCTTGACTACGCCACCATGGCCAAGGAAGGGTCGATGTACAACACCCCACCGACCTATGCCTGGTACATCGCCGGATTGGTGTTCCAGTGGTTGAAGGCGCAGGGTGGACTAGCCGGGATGGCCGCGCGCAATCAAGCCAAGGCCGAACTGCTGTACAAAGCCATCGACGAATCGGGCTTCTACCGGAACCCGGTCGATCCGGCCTATCGGTCCTGGATGAACGTGCCGTTCATCCTGCCCGACGAGGCGCTGGACAAGCCGTTCCTGGCCGAAGCCAAAGCCGCTGGTCTGCTGACCTTGGCCGGCCACCGCTCGGTCGGCGGGATGCGCGCCAGCATTTACAATGCCGTGCCGCTGGAAGGCGTCAAGGCGCTGGTGGATTTCATGGCCGACTTCCAAAAACGGCGCGGCTAAACGTTTTTTAGTCTTCGCAATCGGCCCCGGACGCGCGCGTCCGGGGTGTTCTTTTTTTCAGGTGATATGGTTACCCGTTTATGCACAAGATTTTAACCCTCAACAACATCAGCGTTTCCGGCCTGGAACGCCTCCCCCGCGACCGCTACGAGATTGCTTCCGAAATTCAGAACCCCGACGCCGTGCTGCTACGCTCCTACAGCATGCACGACTGGCCGATTCCCGCCAGCCTCAAGGCGGTAGGCCGCGCCGGCGCCGGCGTCAACAACATCCCCGTGCCCCAGATGACCGCCAAAGGGATTTGCGTGTTCAACGCGCCCGGCGCCAATGCCAACGCGGTCAAGGAACTGGTGCTGGCCGGCATGTTGCTGGCCGCCCGCAACATCTGCCCGGCCTGGGACTACGCCCGCAGGCTGCAAGGGACCGACGCCGAGTTGTCCAAGCAGGTGGAATCGGGCAAGAAGCAATTCGTCGGCATCGAACTGCCCAGCCGCACCCTGGGCGTCATCGGCCTGGGCGCGATCGGCGTCAAGGTCGCCAACGCCGCCCGTGCGCTGGGGATGCGGGTGATCGGCTATGACCCGCACATCACCGTCAGCAACGCTTGGCAACTCTCCTCGCAGGTTGAGCAGGTACTGAGCGTCAACGAAATGGCGGCGCAGGCCGATTTCATCACCCTGCATGTGCCGCTGAACGACGCCACCCGCCAGTTGATCAATGCGCCACTGCTGAAAAACGCCAAGTCTGGATTGATCCTGCTGAACTTCTCGCGCGAGGGTGTGGTGGACGAGGAGGCCATTCACGACGCCTTGCAGGCTGGCAAGCTGAAATCCTACGTCTGCGATTTCCCGACCAACCGGCTCAAGGACCATCCGCGCGTCATCATGTTGCCACATCTGGGCGCCTCCACGGGTGAAGCCGAGGAGAATTGCGCGATCATGGTCGCCGATCAGGTGCGGGATTATCTGGAGAGCGGCACGGTCCACAACTCTGTCAACTTCCCGGAGATGGCGATGGCGCGCAATGGCGGGCCGCGTCTGGTGATCGTCAACGCCAACGTCCCGCATATGATCGAGCGGATATCCAAGGCGATTTCCGGGGCCGGCATCAACATCCTAGACATGCTCAATAAATCGCGCGGCGAAATCGCCTGCACCCTGGTGGACACCGCTGCCCCGGCGCCAGCCGAAGTAGTGGCGCAGATCGCCGACGTGCAGGGAGTTCTTAGCGTCCGGGTGCTCTAGGGAGGCGGACATCAGGCATTTCGATATGGGGGGACAGGAAAAATCCATCTTCCCGCCCCCCGATATCTCGTTCCCCAAGTGCTTTCCGGCAAAGGTCCTGCCTGAATCGCGTTCCCGCCCTCAGCGTGGGAACGCTGTTATTGCCGTTCCAAAGGCGTCCGGTCACCCGACGCTGAATCGCCGCCGGCTTTCGCGCTCCAGCGCGGAGCTGGAACGGATCGCTTCTTCTCTGAAAATCGCCTTAATCCGCCTCTCCCTGCGTGATATCGAGGTACGCCAGCCAGTAGCGGGATAAATCCTTGATGCAATCGGCCCGGGTCAGCAACGTGGTCATATCGGTCTTGATCCGCTCAACTTCGGGCAGCAACGTGGCCAGACCGGCATCCAGTTCGCTCAGATGCTTGCTGCGATTGGAAGCGATAATGGCGATCCGGGTCGTCAGCAGGCGGATGCGCAGGTACAGCAAATCGCCGGGCGCGGTGGCGTGGCGCGTATCCTGCGTCTCACAATCCTCCAGCGCCACGTCCTTTTTACCCAGCAGATGCGCTTCCAGCCCCGCCACCCGGGACAGCATCATGCTAATGTGACTTTGGGTGGAGGTTCGGTGCGCCAGTGGCTCCAGCACCGCGATCTTTTCTTCCAGCACGCGCCGTCGTTCCTGAATCTGCGTCCGCAACCGGTCGACTTCACAGTCGGCCCCGATCAGGCGCTGATCCAGTTCTTGCAACTCCGCTTCGATGCCTTCAAGAAATTCGCGCAATTGGCGGGAGAAAATTCGCTCCAGCGTAAGGGTGCTGAACCGCTCCCAGATAGCGTCGGTCTGGGCGCGCAACTGCTCGAAGCCTTGGCGTAGCCCGACCATCCGGTCCAGGATTTCCCGCACGCTCTGCTCGTACTCGGCGCGATCCTGGGGGTTCCAGATTTGCGCCATCTGTTCTCCTTCCTTGAGTACGTAGGAGATGCTGGCTGGCGCTATGTTGTCCTCGACTTGATGAGTGTCGGTCTCCATGCGAAGCGTCTCCAAGGTGAGCAAGGCACGGTCTCGAAAAAAGGTTCGCCCGACGGTTCGGCCAAGCGTTCAGTCCTGATAGGTCCAGCCGTCGGGAAAGTCGCGGTTGACCTCATGAACGTCGTAGACGCAAAAATCCTGCTCGGGCAGACCGGGAAACAGCTCCCGTGCCTTGGCTTCCGCCCCTTGTTCGGTTTCGGCCAGGACGAGCGCGACGTTGAGCAACTTGTCGGAACCCGGGTCTTCGACCACGATGAGATAAGGTTTCATGGAGACTCTCTATGCAGTTTTCGGATTGAGCGTTGGCGATAGGCTTTTGCTGTTCAACAATGACATCATGCAAGCGCGAACGACTGGAAGCGGCTCAGGAATAACGATGGATGCGGAACCGCTGGTCCGACTCGCGGATAATATCGCCGAGATGGAGACCAAACACGCCGGTCGAGCGCTCGGCGAAATATTGACGCAAGGTTTCCCGCACCACCGTGAAGGCGAGCTGCTCCCAGGGGATTTCCTCCTCGGCGAACAGCCTCACCTCCAGGCTTTCCGCGCCGGGGCTAGCGGCGCCATCCCTGAGCTGGCCGCGGAACATCAAATACACCTGACTGACGTGCAGCAGCGAGTATAGACCGTACAGGGTCGGATTTTCGACCACGGCGTTGGCCTCCTCCCACGCTTCGCGTACCGCCGCCACGACCGCCGATTCCCCGTTTTCCATGAAACCGGCCGGTAGCGTCCACAAGCCATGGCGCGGCTCGATGGCGCGCCGGCACAGCAGGATACGACCCTGCCATTCGGGAATGCAGCCGGCGACAATCTTCGGGTTCTGATAATGAATGGCGTCGCAGGCATCGCAGACATGTCGGGGCAGATTGTCGCCGGCGGGAACGCGCAAAGTGACGGAAGCGCCGCATTGGCTGCAAAATTTCATCGAGCAAGGTCCTTCCGAACGGGTTCTTGATTCGGGTAAGGAATTATTTGACCATTTCCCGCATGAACATCATACCCCCCGACGCAGGCTCCACCACCGAACCGCTCTCTATTCGCGCGCCGTTGGCGACCGATTCTCGGCGGCGGCGCGGCGGAGGGCGTCGGTTGCTCCCCGCCAGCGCCATCACCCCTCGAACCGGCCCGGCAACGCCTCCCTCAGCTTGGCGCGCGCCTCGCGCAGCATCTGTTCGGTCGTCGCCCAATCCACGCAGGGGTCGGTGATCGAGACGCCGTATTTCAGTTGCGAGCGGTCGGCGGGAATCGCCTGGTTGCCCCATTCCAGATTGCTCTCGATCATGAAGCCCACGATAGAACGATTGCCTTCCAAAATCTGATGCACGCAGTCGTTCAGCACCAGCGGCTGTAAGGCTGGATCCTTGCGGGCGTTGGCGTGGCTGCAATCCACCACGATGTCGAGCGGCAACTTGTTTTTGGTCAGTTCCTTCTCGCACAGGGCGATGGTCACCGTGTCGTAGTTGGGGCTGTCGGAACCGCCGCGCAAAACCACGTGGCCGTAACGGTTGCCCGTGGTGCGGACCACCGCCGACCGGCCGTTCGCGTCGATGCCGAGAAAGCTGTGGGGCCGGGAGGCGGACTGCAAGGCGTTGATCGCGACCTCCAGGCTGCCGTTGGTGCCGTTCTTGAAGCCGACCGGGGTGGACAGACCGCTGGCCATTTCCCGGTGGGTCTGCGATTCGGTGGTGCGGGCGCCGATGGCGGTCCATGCCAGCAGATCGTCCAGATATTGTGGACAGAGCGGGTCCAGCGCCTCGGTGCCGGCGGGCAGGCCCAGTTCGGCGATTTCCAGCAGCAGCGCGCGGGCGATCCGCAAGCCCTCGGCGATATCGAAGGAGTCGTCCAAACGTGGATCGTTGATCAGGCCCTTCCAGCCGACCGTGGTCCGAGGCTTCTCGAAATACACCCGCATGATCAGGAATAAGGTATCGCCCACTTCGTCGGCCAGCACGCGCAACCGCCGCGCGTAGTCGCGCGCCGCCGCGACATCGTGGATCGAACAGGGGCCCACTACGACGAACACCCGGGAATCCCGATGGTCGAGGATGTTCTGCACGGTCCGGCGGGCGGTCAGCACCGTGGTCTCGGCGGTTTCGGTCATCGGCAGTCGCCGCTTGATCTCCTCGGGGGTGGGTAGCACATCCAGGGCGGCGACGTTGACGTTGTTGAGCAGATTCGAAGACATGGGCATTTCCACGGGCGAAGGGTAAGGGTGAATCGAGGTTTGGAGGGGGATGGAACGGGCTTTTACCACGCCCTCAGTCCCCGCGCAGGCTGATGATCGGCCAGCCGCGTTGCCGGGCGTGTTCCGCCAGAACGGCGTCGGGGTCCACCGCCACCGGATGGGCGACCCGATCGAGCAACGGCAGGTCGTTATGGGAGTCGCTGTAGAACCAACTGTCGGCAAGATCGCGGCCGGTCGCGTCCAGCCACTCGTCCAGTCGTTTCACCTTGCCACGCCGGAAACAGGGAACTCCGCGCGCGCGGCCAGTATAGCGCCCCTCAGCGAATTCGGGTTCGGTCGCCAACAGGTGCGGCACGCTCAGCAACTCGGCGATCGGTTCGGTAATGAAGCGGTTGGTGGCGGTAACGATCAGCAGGGTGTCACCGGCGTTCCGGTGCCGCGCCACCAGTTCCGCCGCCCGGGGCAACAGGATCGGGCGAATCTTGGCTTCGATGAAGCGTGCCCGCCAGTCCAGTAGCTCGGTCAGTGAATTTTCCGCCAGTGGCCGCAACATGAACGCCAGAAATTCATGAATGTCCAGTGTACCCGCTTGGTACTGGCCGTAGAATCGCTGGTTCTCGCGTTCGTAATACTCGCCATCCACCAAGCCCTGTTCGACCAGGAATTGGCCCCACAGATAATCGCTGTCGCCACCCAACAGCGTGTTGTCGAGATCGAAAATCGCCAGGCTCATGATCGTTCGGATCCCTCGATGCGCCGGTTCAGACCAGCCCGTATTGCCGGAGCTTCTTGCGCAGCGTGCCTCGGTTGAGGCCGAGAATGATGGCCGCCTTGGTCTGATTGCCGCGCGTGAACTTCATCACGACATCCAGCAGGGGCGGCTCCACTTCGCGCAGCACCAAGTCGTACAGGTTGCTGGGCGCTTGGCCGCCGAGGTTGTGAAAATAGATGCGCAGCGTCTCGGCGACGTGCTCGCGCAGCGGGGTGGCGGGCAGCAGATCGACCGGGAGTTCGGGGTTGGGGGTGCTCATGCGGCCAATCGCTCCTCGTCGGCCAGACGCTCGAAGAAATCGCGGGTCAGCCGCAACTGCTCGCGGGCCAGCTCGACCGAATTCACCCGCGCCCGGAACGCGACGCCTTCACGCCAGGGTTGGCTGTACCAAGCCAGATGCTTGCGAGCGATGCGAACCCCGGCGGCCTCGCCGTAAAACGCATACAGACTGTCGAGATGCTCCGCGACCCACCCCCCGATTTCGACCGAGGTCGGTGGCGGCAACCGTTTGCCGGTAGCCAGAAAATGAGCGATTTCCCGGAAAATCCACGGCCGGCCCTGGGCGCCGCGACCGATCATCACGGCGTCCGCGCCGGTCTGTTCCAGCACCCAGCGCGCTTTGTCGGGACCGTCGATGTCGCCGTTGGCGATAACCGGAATGGAGACCGCCCGCTTGATGGCTTGGATGCTGGCGTAATCCACCGGGCCGTGGTAACCGCAGGCACGGGTGCGGCCATGAACGGTCAAGGCCCGGATGCCGGCCTGTTCGGCAATGCGGGCGATAGCGCCGCCATTGCGGTGGGCGAGATCCCAGCCCGTGCGGATTTTCAGGGTCACCGGGACGGCCACCGCCCCCACCACCGCCTCCAAGATCCGCCCGACCAGCGCCTCGTCGCGCAGCAGCGCAGCGCCGGCCAGCGTTCCGCACACCTTTTTGGCCGGACAACCCATATTGATGTCGATGATTTGCGCGCCCCGTTCGGCGTTCAGGCGGGCGGCCTCGGTCATGGCGCGCGGGTCGGCGCCGAGAATCTGCACGGCGCGTGGCGCGGGTTCGCCGGCATGATCCAGACGTAGCCGGGTTTTATGGCTGTCCCACAACTGGAGATTGGCGCTGACCATTTCCGAAACCGCCAGCCCCGCGCCCAGTCGCCGGCACACACACCGGAACGGCCGGTCGCTAACGCCCGCCAACGGCGCCAGAAATACGGGTGGAAACAGAGCGTAGGGACCAATCTGCATGGGATGCTTGCGCGACGGAAGGGGTATTATTATAACGGAAGGGGTAATTATTATAACGGAACGCGTGGCGTGGATGAAGATCCGACGAAATCACCCCGCGACAGTATCTGCCGTCACAAACTCCGCGCCGCCCCTAATGATGAGTATCGGCTGCGCCTCCCTTGGGCGCCCCACCCCCCGGCTGCGCCATAGCGCGATTGCCCACAGCGCGGCGCTACTCAGTCAAACCCCAGGATGGTAAAGTTTTCAAAGGGCGTGGCGTCCCCCGTTACCGCAAAATCATGACGCCCATCGAGTGAGGACCGCGCGTGGACCATACCCTGTGGAAAAGCTGCCTGGAACGTCTGGAGCGCGAGTTGTCCGAACAGCAACTCAGTACCTGGATCCGACCGTTGCACGCCCAAGAGGAAGACGATGCCCTGCGCCTGCTGGCGCCCAACCGCTTCGTGCTCGACTGGGTTAGGAAGCATCATCTGGCGCAAATCGAAGCCGTGCTGGAATGCCTGCGGCCGGAACAACGACCGCAGGTGCTGCTGGAAATCGGCAGCGGTGGTCATCCACCCCTGCTGGCGCCCTCCGCCGAGGAGGCCGCTCCGGTGGAGGCGGCGAGTGAAAAACCCCTGGATACCACCGAATTGCTCAAAAGCGGCAGCCTGAATCCGGATTTCACCTTCGCCACCTTCGTCGAGGGCAACTCCAACCAGTTGGCCCGGGCCGTCTGCCTGCAAGTGGCCGAAAACCCGGGCCGGGCCTATAATCCGCTGTTCATCTACGGCGGCACCGGCCTGGGCAAGACTCACCTGATGCACGCGGTCGGCAACATGCTGCGCGAGCGCGGTTCCGAGGCGCGAGTGGTTTACCAGCATTCCGAACAGTTCGTGGCCGACATGGTGCGCGCCCTGCAACACAACGCCATCAACGAATTCAAGCGGCGCTATCGGGTGCTAGACGCGTTGCTGATCGACGACGTGCAGTTCCTTGCCGGCAAGGAGCGCTCGCAGGAGGAATTCTTCTACACCTTCAATAGCCTGCTGGAAAGCCGCCAACAGGTGATTCTGACCTGCGACCGCTATCCCAAGGAAGTCGCCGGACTGGAGGACCGCCTGAAGTCCCGCTTCGGTTCCGGATTGACCGTGGCCATCGAGCCGCCGGAACTGGAAACGCGGGTGGCGATCCTCAAAAGCAAGGCCGAACAGGCCCAGCTCGGTTTGCCCGATGAAGTGGCGTTTTTCATCGCCCAGCGCATCCGCTCGAACGTCCGCGAACTGGAGGGCGCCTTGCGGCGAGTGTACGCCAACGCCCAATTCACCGGCAAAGCCATCACCATCGGTTTCGTCAAGGAAGCGTTGAGCGACCTGCTGACCTTGCAGGACAAGCTGGTCACCATCGAGAACATTCAGAAAACCGTGGCGGACTATTACAAGATTCCGGTCAGCGACCTGTTGTCCAACAGCCGACTGCGCGTCCTGTCCCGCCCCCGGCAGATGGCCATGGCGCTGACCAAGGAACTGACCGATCTCAGCCTGCCCGACATCGGCGAAGCCTTCGGCGGACGCGACCATACCACCGTGCTGCACGCCTGCCGGAAGATTCGCGAACTCCATCGCTGCGAACCCCAGATCCGCGACGACTACACAAATTTGCTGAATATCCTGACAAACTAGCAAAATACCTGTGGATAACCGCTGTGGATAAGTTGAATAACTTTAAAAACGGCGTTTAAATTTGATTTTCCCCAAGTGTGATTTTTTTCGTAAATATATTTAAAATCAATCTACTGAATCGTAAAAAAACACCATTTAACGCCTAAATTTCTAAAATTTCGTAACAGTTTTCGTAAAATTCAGTAATTACAAGAAGATGAACTGTAAAAAATGGAAATTTTTCGATGCTCATAGCTCAATTAGCTTATTTCCGCAAAAAACTCGAAAAATGGCCTGTGGATAACTTTGTGGATAAGTCGACCATTTCTGTGGATAAGTCGGCTAAGCCTGTGGATAAGTTACCCACAGGCAAAAAAGTTATCCACAGGAAAACCGACTTATCCACATTTTATCCACAGGGTTATCCACAGGCAAAATGCTTATAAGCATTTGACTATTAAAAATAAAAAAAAGTTATCCACAGAAAATGGCCTCCCTAATAATAATAATCTTTTATATATTAAAAGAAGTTTATTATTGGGGAACCGCGAAAACCGAGGGACGCCAGCAGAGATAATTTTTAATGACCCTTGACTTTACTGGGAAATATCCCGAACCAAGGCCAAGGACCACGATGCATCGGAGACCCCATGAAACTGGAAGCCAAGCGCGAGCAACTGCTCAAACCCCTTCAGCATGTCATCGGCGCGGTCGAGCGGCGGCAGACCCTGCCGATCCTGGCCAATGTATTGCTGGCGGCGGGGGAGCGTGAATTGACCCTGACCGCCACCGATCTGGAGGTGGAATTGTCCACGCGGGTCGGACTACCCGCCGATGCCCCGGGCGAGATCACCCTGCCCGCCCGCAAGCTGCACGATATCCTGCGCGCCCTGCCCGAGGACGGCGTCGTGACCTTGAGCGTCGACGGCGACAAGGCGACGGTGCGTTGCGGCCGCAGCCGCTTCACCCTGGCCATGTTGCCCGCTGGCGATTTTCCCACCTTGGAGGATTTACCCTTCGCTGGCGATATCCGCCTGCCTCAGGGCGCCCTGCGCAGCCTGATCGAACGAACGCACTTCGCCATGGCCCAGCAGGACGTGCGTTACTACCTCAACGGTCTGCTGCTGGAAGTCGGTCCCGGGGCGCTGCGGCTGGTCGCCACCGACGGTCACCGCTTGGCGTTCCAGGAACTGCAAACCGAGGTCGACACGGCGGAGACCCGCCAAGTGATCGTGCCGCGCAAGGGGGTGATGGAACTGCTGCGGCTGCTGGCCGACAGCGATGCCGAAGCCCTGCTCGGGCTGGGCGCCAACCACATCCGGGTCACGATGGGCGACATCCGTTTCACCTCCAAACTGATCGACGGCAAGTTTCCCGACTACCAGCGCGTTATTCCTCGCGAGGGCAGCCGGGTGGTGATCGCCGACCGGGTGGCGTTGCGCAACGCCCTGACGCGCACCAGCTTGGTGCTCAGCGACAAGACCCAGGGCATTCGCCTGCAACTGGAGGACTGGATTCTGCGGACCCAGGCCCAGAATCCCGACCAGGAAGAGGCCGAGGAGGAGGTCGAGATCAACTACAGCGGCGGCCCGCTGGAAATCGGCTTCAACGGCGGCTACCTGCTCGACGCGCTGGGTGCGCTGAGCGGCGAGCTGGCCAAGCTGTCCTTCTCCGACGCCGGCAGCAGTTGCCTGATCGAGGAGGCCGAGGGCGGCGGCGGCAAGCACGTCATCATGCCGATGCGGCTTTGATCAGGAGGCGGGCGTCTAGGGACAGGGGACAGCTTGGGTGAGTCGTTGCGATCGCGCTGGCCTGGTCGCGGGCGTCGCGTCCTGAATGCGAGTCGCCAGCCTCGATATCGCCGGGTTCCGCAACCTGCGCCAAGTCAGCCTGAACTGCGCGTCCGGTTTGAACCTGCTGATCGGCCCCAACGCCTCTGGCAAGACCAGCGTGCTGGAAGCGCTGTACGTGCTGGGGCGTGGCCGCTCGTTCCGCGCCCACCAGCCGCGCGACCTCATCCAGACCGGCGCGGCGGCGTTCCGGGTGGTGGCCATGATGACCGATGGCGATGGCCGGCGGGCGCCAGTCGGTATCGAGCGCGACGCCCGCGAGCTGATCGCCCGGATCGGCGGTTCGCCGACCCGCTCGCTGGCGGAACTGGCCCGGCAGGCGCCGGTGTTGCTGCTCAATCCCGACAGTCACCGTCTGCTGGAAGACGGGCCGAAACAGCGGCGGCGCTTCATGGACTGGGGGCTGTTCCACGGCGGGCCGGGCTTTCTCGACGCTTGGCGGCGCTACGACGTCGCGCTGCGCCACCGCAACGCCGCCCTGCGGACTCAGGCCACCGACCGGGTGGTGGACGCCTGGGACGGAGAACTGGCGGCGGCGGCGGCGCTGCTCGATCCGCTGCGCGAATCCTTCTGCAAGGCCCTGGGAGGCGTTTTAAGGCCGCTAGCGGAGGCGACCCTGGGCAAGGTGGCGGTCGAGATCGATTATCGCCGTGGCTGGCCTCTGGAGCCGTTTAAACACGATTTCGCATCGTGGTTGCGGGCGGGCCGCGCCCAGGATCGCCAACAGGGCTATACCCGGCTCGGACCGCACCGGGCCGACTTTGTCCCACGCATCGGCGGTCGCCCGCTGGCCGAAGCCCTGTCGCGCGGCCAGCAGAAACTGCTGGTCATCGTCCTGGTGCTGGCGCAGGCGGAACTGTATCGGCGTCAGGCCGGCGACGCCTGCATCCTGCTGATCGACGACCTGCCGGCGGAGTTGGACCCGAACAATCGGGCCCGGGTGACGAGGACGCTGGCTGGATTGGATGCCCAGTTGTTCGTGACCGCCATCGAGCCGGGGCTGTTGGACACCGCCGCCTGGCGCGTGGCGCGAACCTTCCGTCTCACGCGCGGCGAGGTCTGCGAAGTGATATAATTCCGCGCCTTTAATCACGGATTTCAGGAAGCGGAGTTTTATGAGCGATTCGTCCTATACCTCGTCGAGCATCACGGTCCTGGAAGGGCTGGACGCGGTCCGCAAGCGACCCGGCATGTACATCGGCGACACCGACGACGGCACTGGCCTGCACCACATGGTGTTCGAGGTGGTGGACAATTCGATCGACGAGGCGTTGGCGGGTTACTGCACCGAAATCAGCGTGACCATTCACGCCGACGAGTCGGTGACGGTGGTGGATAACGGGCGCGGCATCCCGACGGACGAGCATTCCAAGGGCCGCTCCGCCGCCGAGGTGATCATGACCGTGCTGCACGCCGGCGGCAAGTTCGACGACCGTTCCTACAAGGTTTCCGGCGGCCTGCACGGGGTCGGCGTGTCGGTGGTCAACGCCTTGTCCGAGTCGTTGCGGCTGACCATTCGCCGGGAGGGCAAGGTTCATCTGCAAGACTACCGGTTGGGTGATCCCCAGGCGCCGTTGCGGGTGATCGGCGACACCGAGCTTACCGGCACCGAAATTCGTTTCAAACCCAGTCCCACCATCTTCACCCACATCGATTTCCATTACGATGTCCTGGCCAAGCGCTTGCGCGAACTGTCGTTTCTCAATTCTGGGGTGCGCATTCGCCTGAACGACGAGCGCAGCGGCAAGCAGGACAATTTCGAGTATCAGGGCGGCATTGAGGCGTTCGTGGAACATCTGAACCGCAACAAGACGCCGTTGCACGACAGCGTGTTCTATTTCAACACCAGCCGCGACGAAATTCAGGTGGAACTGGCGTTGCAATGGAATGATTCCTATCAGGAAAATGTATTCTGTTTCACCAACAATATTCCCCAGCGCGACGGTGGCGCGCATCTCGCGGGATTGCGCGGCGCCCTGACCCGCACCCTGAACCAGTACATGGAAACGGAGGGCATTCTCAAGAAGGCCAAGGTCGAGACCAGCGGCGACGATGCCCGCGAGGGTTTGACCGCGGTGCTGTCGGTGAAACTGCACGATCCCAAATTCTCATCACAGACCAAGGACAAGCTGGTGTCGTCCGAGGTCAGGCCGGTGGTCGAGTCGGTGGTGTCCGAGAAGTTGCAGGAATTCCTCCTGGAAAATCCCGGCGAAGCCAAGGCCATCACCGGCAAGATCATCGACGCCGCGCGAGCACGGGAAGCCGCTCGCCGCGCCCGCGAGATGACCCGCCGCAAGGGCGCTTTGGACATCGCCGGCCTGCCGGGCAAGCTGGCCGACTGCCAGGAGAAGGACCCGGCGCGGTCGGAACTGTTTCTGGTCGAGGGCGATTCCGCCGGCGGTTCGGCCAAGCAGGGCCGCGACCGCCGGTTTCAGGCGATTCTGCCGCTCAAGGGCAAGATTCTGAACGTCGAAAAGGCCCGGTTCGACAAGATGCTGGCCTCCGCCGAGGTGGGCACGCTGATTACCGCGCTGGGCTGCGGCATCGGCCGGGAGGAGTTTAATGCGGATAAAATACGTTATTATCGTGTCATTTTAATGACGGACGCAGATGTTGATGGTTCGCACATCCGTACCTTGCTGCTGACTTTTTTTTACCGGCAAATGCCCGAGCTGATCGAGCGCGGGTACATCTACATCGCCCAGCCGCCGCTGTACAAGGTCAAGAAGGGCAAGCAGGAGCAGTACGTCAAGGACGACGCGGAACTGTCGGCGAATCTGTTGCAGACGGCGCTGGAGGGCGCGGCGCTGGTCGTCGGCGAGAAGCCGACCCTGACCGGAACGGCGCTGGAGGAACTGGCCCGCGCCTACATGGCGGTCATGGCGACGATTCGGCGGCTGTCCCGGCGCTACGACGGCGCGCTGCTGGAACAACTGATTTATCTGCCGGCGCTGGACGACGCGCGCTGGCGCGATGGCGCTTATCTGCGGGAATGGGCCGGCGATCTGACCGGGCGGTTGCGCGCCTTGCATGGTGATCGTCCACGGTACGAGGCCGTCATTGAGGAGCGCGAGGATGGCGAAGGTTACAACGTGGTCGTTGCCCGTCACACTCATAGTCTGGCTCGCCACATCCGGCTGACGATGGAATTCTTTGCTTCCCATGAGTACGCCAGCCTGGCGAGGTTCGGCGCGCGGTTGGCGGGCGTGTTCGACCAGGGCGTGGAAGCACGGCGCGGCGAGCGCGCCCAGACCACGCGCAATTTCCGCGAAGTCATGGACTGGCTGCTGGAAGAGGCCAAGCGCGGCCAGCATATCCAGCGCTACAAGGGGCTGGGCGAAATGAATCCGGAGCAGCTCTGGGAAACCACCATGAACCCGGAAACCCGTCGCCTGCTCCAGGTTCGCATTGAGGACGCCATCGCCGCCGACGAGGTGTTCACCACTCTGATGGGCGATCAGGTGGAGCCCCGGCGCGATTTTATCGAGCAGAACGCCCTGGACGTGCTGAATCTGGATATCTGACCCGATTTCCTGTTTTAATCGCCCATTTCTGGATCGGCGTCAAAAAGGCGGATGTTGACCAAGTGCGGGGCGTCGGGGGAAAAAGTTCGCAGGCGGGACTGTCGATGAAGCGGCCCCACTCCCACCTTCTGGTGGGAGTGGGGTGAGTTCGATCGGACCGCTACAGAAAATCCTGGGAAAAACCTTCGTTTTCCAGAATCTTGCGTAGCCGGCGCAGCGCATCGATCTGAATCTGGCGCACCCGCTCGCGGGTCACGCCGATTTCGTTGCCGACCTGTTCCAGGGTCGCCTTGTCCTGACCCCCCAGGCCAAACCGCCGCTCCACCACGATGCGCTGCTTGTCGTGCAACTGACCGAGCCACAGATCCAGTTTTTCGTTGAGGTCAGCATCCTGCAACCATTGCGATGGATCGGGGTTGTTGTCGTCGGGAATGGCGTCGAGAAGCGACCGGTCTTCGTCCTTGCCGATTGGGGTATCCACCGAGGCCACCCGCTCGTTGAGTTGCAGCATCCGCTTCACTTCGGTCGTCGACTTACCCATCGCCTGGGCGATGTCCTCGGCGGTAGGCTCGTGGTCCAGCGTCTGCGCCAGTTGCCGGGCGGTTCGCAGGTAGCCGTTGATTTCCTTGATGATATGGATCGGCAGCCGGATGATGCGGGTCTGGTTCATCAGCGCCCGCTCGATGGTCTGGCGAATCCACCAGGTCGCGTAGGTCGAAAACCGGAAGCCGCGCTCCGGGTCGAATTTCTCGACCGCGTGAATCAGTCCCAGATTGCCTTCCTCGATCAGATCGAGCAGGCTCAGGCCCCGGTTCATGTAGCGGCGGGCGATCTTCACCACCAGGCGAAGATTGCTTTCGACCATGCGGTTGCGAGCATCGGCATCGCCCTGGAGGGTTCGCCGCGCGTAGTAGACTTCTTCCTGGGCGCTCAGCAGTGGAGAAAAGCCAATTTCGCTCAGGTACATGCGGGTGGCGTCCAGTTCCTCCAGGGTGAACTCCCGACCGGTCGCTATCGGCGCCGACCACGGGGGTTCTCCCGGCTCCAGTGTTTCCTCCGCGACCGCTTCGTCCTCGGTATCCTCTTGCTTGTCGTCATCCAGCAGAGGGTCGTCCATGCGCAGTTCGTCTTCACATACCACCATTTCCAGACAGACGGCAATCCGTCGGGACATTGATGACCTCCTCATGGCTTCGCTTGGTAGGTGCTCTTGTTGACGCTTGGGCCAATTTCGGCCGCGTCTTTATATTTCTGGGTCGGAAATCGGCGTTCGTTTTGAGAGGACTGGCAGTGGGCTCGCCCTACTGCTTGCGCCGACGCTGGAACCGCGGGATCGCCTTATCCTTGGTGCGTATTCCAAGCATTTGATGATGATAAACTTTTTCTGCCCCCTTCGTCTACTGACAGAATGCCTATTCGGTACAACAGAAAACCGCTCTAATTGGATTGCCAAGGTTGCCCGGCGCTCAACCATTCCCTCAGGGAACCGAGCGCGCCATGGCGGGTCAAGTCCACCTGCAACGGCGTGATCGACACCCGACCGGCATGCACGGCATGGAAATCGGTGCCGGGACCGGCGTCCTGTTCGGGACCGGACGGTCCCACCCAGTAGATCGTTCGGCCGCGCGGGTCGATGCTCTTGATGACAGGTTCGGACTTGTGACGGTGACCGAGGCGGGTGGCCTGGAACCCGGCGAGTCGTTCCCAGGGCAGGTCGGGGACGTTGACGTTGAGGATGGTATCCGGCGGCAGCGGCCGTTCGCGCAACCGCCGCACCAGCCAGACAGCGACGCGGGCGGCAGTGTTGAAATGCGCGGGGCAAAGCGCGTTCTGGGATATCGCGATGGCGGGCAGACCGAGGAAGCGGCCTTCCATCGCCGCCGCCACCGTACCGGAATAGATCACGTCATCACCCAGGTTGGCGCCGCTGTTGATGCCCGACACCACCATGTCCGGTTCCTGGTCCAGCAGACCGGTGATGGCGACATGGACGCAGTCGGTGGGGGTACCCTCGACGCTGTAGAAACCGTTGTCGTGCTGGGTGACATACAGCGGATTCTTGAGGCTCAGCGAGTTGCTGGCGCCGCTGCGGTCGCGGTCGGGGGCCACCACCGTGATCTCCGCCAGTTCGCTCAGGGCGGCGACCAGCCGCAGCAGGCCGGGCGCCTGATAACCATCGTCGTTGCTGACCAGAATGTGCATGATTTGGCTCTCCTCACCGCGCGGCCGACAGGGTGATCGGTATGATATTCGGCGGCGCTGACGTTAAAATGACAGTCTCCTTCACCGTCCTGGCCGGACGCCTGCCGCATTCCCGCCGAGGCGCCCATGACCAAGCCGTTCGTCCTTGACCCGCAAGACCGGGCTCTGTTTCGTCAGGCCGTTGGCCCGGTCGAGCCGCTACATTGCGACCGCATCGAACCGGTTCGTTTCCATCCCGCGCCGATTCCCCGCTTCACCGAGGCCGACGAGCGACAGGCGTTGGCCGACATGATGTCGAACTACTTTGAGCCGGCGGAACTGGATACCGGCGAGGAATTGTACTACCGCCGGGAAGGGGTGCAGCAGGCGGTGCTGCGCAAGCTGCGGCGCGGCCAGTTCCAGGTTGGGGCGGCGCTGGATTTGCACGGGATGACGGTAGCGATGGCCCGCGAGGCGCTGGCGGAGTTCCTGCGCCGCGCCCGCCGCGATAGCCTGAGCTGTGTCCGGATCGTTCACGGTAAAGGAAAAGGTTCCCGCCACCGGGGGCCGGTGTTGAAGCAAAAGATTAACCATTGGCTGCGCCAGCGCGACGAGGTACTGGCGTTCTGTTCGGCCCGACCCGTGGACGGCGGAACCGGGGCGATTTATGTGTTGTTGCGGCGAGTGTAGCGTGCTGGGGTAGAGCGCATGGCGATACTGGCCCTGATCCCCGGATTACTGGCTGCCTACCTCGCGGTCGTCCGCTCGTTGCGGTTCGCCTTTTTCAACGTCTAACCTGCCCTCGCTGCCGCTGTTCCCGGTAGTGGTGTTCGGCTTCGCCGGAGTGATCGCCTATTCCGAATATCGGGCCTCGGGCTACAACGACGCCCAGAACCTGACGTTCGCCATGCTGGCCTCGGTGGTCGTCCCCTATAGACTGTACAAAAACCAAGTCTTTGATCTATATGGCCGTAGATCTGGCTTCCAGCCGGTTTTTGGCCGATCCCGCCGGCTGAAGGTCAGCTCCACAGAAAATTTTTCTGAAAAATCAATGAGGGTTTTTTCGATAGTCTCTAGGTTAAAGCCCAGCACGGCCCGCAGCACCGGCCAGACTCGTTTCTGCGGCACGGCATAGCTGGCGGCAAGAAAACGGCAGCCAACTTCCCAACGAGCCCGAGCAGGAATAATGCCAGCGCCGGGCTTGGCGTGGTTTGTTCCTCGTGTCCGCAAGCCTTGCATGCCCATGCGCTTCACGGTTTTCGTCCTTTGTAGGTAAGGCTTGCTATGATTCGGGTTATCCGTTCGGTTCGGTCGCCCCCTGCCAGGAAACAGCGGTTTATGTCCAGATCCGTGCTAACGTCGCGGTCCACCGCGATTGGCGAGACGCGCACCCTCGCGATTTTCTCGATGATGATCGGGCGCTTTGGACCCAGCGCGTTCCAACGGCTGCCGGCGTTGCAACCGCTGGCGGAACCGATCCTGTTCCTGGGCCGATTTGCGAACACCACGTTCATCGTGGTGTTCGGCGTCACGGTTGGGTTCGTCTATTTTGATCGCTTCCTTGGGCCAGACCGCGTCCGGGTGTTGCTGGAGGCGGTCCATGCCCGCGCCCGCCTGCGGGTGCTGTGCGCGCTGATTATCCGCGTGCCGGACTATGTCAATTTGGGGCTGGCCGGCGATTTCGACTCCAGCCGCTGACGGTTCTTCGCCGGAATGGCGTTGCTGGAGAAGAAGTTGACCTGTCCCGTTGCCTTGTTCGGTCGGGCTTGGCTGCCGATTTACACCGCCCATACTTTTGTTTTGCCGGCGCTAAACTGGCTGGATCGTCTCTTTGTTGTTGAAGGTGTTTCTCGTATTATACTTCCACTGTTGCTATTCGCTTTTATCGCGCCGTGGTGATGGATTATTGCTACTGCAAATCGTTGCGTTCGTGGTCCTCGCGAAAGAGGCTGACCATGGTCATCGTTCTTCCAAAGCGGAAATCCTGTTAATTTATATGGAAAGCCAGGAGGGTTTATGCCAATCCGACATGTTCTTGTGGTGGATGACTCCAAATCCGCGCGGCTGATGCTGCGCAAGATTTTACAAAATCTCGGCATGACCGTGGACACGGCGGATTCCGCCGAGGAAGCGCTGGCCTATCTGCGCGACCGGAAACCGGACGTGATCTTCATGGATCACACCATGCCCGGCATGGACGGGCTGACGGCGTTGCGCCGGATTCGGAGCGAACCGACCACCGCCGGCATTCCAGCGGCGATGTACACCTCCAAGGACGAACCGGCGTATCGAAACGAGGCTCACGCCGCAGGCGCGGTGGATGTCTTGAGCAAACCCGCGACGCCGGAGGCGCTTGGCGCGCTTCTCGAACGAATGAACACGCTGCTTGATGCCGCCGTTCATCCGCCCGCAGCGCCGGCGCCGGCCGGCGAGGGGATAACGGCCGAATGGATCGAAAAGCTTATCCTCGAAAAGTCCGAGCAGGTTTTCTATGATGCGGTCGAATCGCAGGTGCTGCCACTGGTTAACGACGTGGTCGCCAAGCTGCGGCTGGAGTTGGAACTGAGCCAGGAAGAAGTCAGCAACCGAATCGCCGCCCAAGTCGTCGAGAAGCGGCTGGCGAACTGGTCGCCGCCGCCGGATGCCCAGGGAACGGTTGAGGCGGCGCTTCAAACCCAGTTGCCACCGCTGATGGAAGAACGACTCAAGACCTTCCAGCGCGAGGGGCGGGCGGAAGCCGAGCAGATCATCCAGGAGATCGCCACGCGGGTTTGCCAGGGTCAATTGCATGCGTTCACCGATCAATTGGCGCCGCAGTTGAGCGCGCGATTTTCCGAGACCATGCGGAAGGCGAGTGTCGCCGCCCAGGAAGCCGCGGTCGACGCCGCCCGCGAAACTGCCCTTGCCACGGCCCGGGAGGCTGCCTTGCAGGCGGTCGCGGAGGCTCATGCCGCCGCCCGCGCTGAGGAAACCCCGGCAGCAGCGGCGGCGCGAGTGGCGCGGAAATTATTGGCGGAAAACCAGCGGGAGTTGCGGCGCCATATTTATCTGGCGTGTCTGCTGGCGGCGGGCGGAGCGGCACTGCTGGTCTACTTGTTGCGATGAGAGACGGATGGACGGCGGCGTACCGGGTCAAAGCGAAGGTTAAAAAATACCATTGGATCTAAGAAGATGATCGATATCCTGTCGTTATTCATCGGGTTGGCCGCCGGCGCGGTGGTGGGCTTCCTCGTGTTCTATGGTCTGCCCTATCAGGCGTTACGGCGCGAGCATGGGGTGACACAAGCGGAACTTGCGGAAATGCAGTCCAGGAACAATGGGCTGCAAGCAGATTTACTCGATGTGCAGTCCACGGCCTACCAGGGTCGCCAAGCGGCGCTGCAGCAACAAAAACGGCTTGAGGATCAACTGGCCGAAGCGGGCGAGCGCCACGCCGAACTGGAAAAGCGGATCGCCGATTTGGAGGCGCAACACGAGCAGGAGCAGCAGACCTACCTGCGCGAAGCAACCCGGTTGCGGGGCGCGATCTCGCGGCTGGAACAAGAACAGGTGGCGTTACAGGATCGCTACGCTCAGGATAGCACGCGATGGGATCGGGAACGCCAGAGCCTGGGTTTGCAAACCGCGCACATGGAACGGCAGCACCAGGCGCTGCAGCAGGACAAGTCGGCGCTGGGCCAGCGATTGGAGCAGCAGCAGGAGGCGTGGGAGCGTGAACGTCTGGCGTTGCAGATCCAGTTGAATACCCTGGAGGATAATCTGGCGTTGCAGAAGGCGCGCTCCAGCAGTGGCCCGGCCCTGGCGCCGGACAGGGCGCTGATGGTGGAACAGGCGCGGGCGGAATCAGCCGCCGAGTTGAAGCGGCGGCAGGCGGCCTGGGACGAAGAGCGCCAAAACTTGCAGGAACAGTTGGAACGGTTGCAGGCCGAGCGGCGGGCGCTGCGGGAGCAGGCGGCGACAGCGAGCCTGGACATCCCATCAGCTTCGGGCGATTCGGATTTGCGCCAACAACTGGAGCAGGCTCAACACGACCGCCAAGCGCTGGAGGAAAAGTTGGCGGCGCGCAATCTCCGGGCGGAACAGGAGCGCGGCGCGTTGGAAGCCGAAATCGAACAATTGATGGAGCGCCTGCTGCGCTTGCAGGGCGGGCGCGGCGGCTAGCGGAGCGGCGGGTCGGCGGCGAAGAAGAACCGGATCCGAACTCGTTCCATCTCTCCGCGCACCGCGGGATCATGGGTTGCACGGTAGCGGTTCAGCAACTTTAGCCAGGGCAGCCGCTGGGTTTCAGCCGTCAGGCGCGCTGCCAGCGTGTCGAGTTGGCCGCCTACCCGCGCGGGCGTCTACCCCAAGGCCGCCGCTCCTAAACCGCCGTTTCACCCGCACTGCTACTGCCTGACCGCGCCCCACATCGATATTTTCGACGCCAAGCCCCGCTTCAACCCCAAAGCCGAGCGCGCCTTTCTCGCCAAGCTCCCTCCCAAGGAAGCGCGCGATATTGCCGGCAGTTGGGAAAAGCGCCGGCGCGTGCTGGAAGACGGCGAGACGCTGGAAGCGATCTACAACCAGGGCAAGGATCCGCTGTACCGGTGGCAGCGGCTGGGGGAGGTAGTGGATAACCCAGCCATGCCCGCATTCATCCGAAGCAGCACCGTCCATCAGGCCGAGCAGGAGGCTCTCAAGCTAGGCGTCAAGTCGGCGGATTACCAGCAAAGCCTGGATATTGCCAACGACATTAACGATATTTTCGATCAATGGAGCAAAAAGGGCGGTGTCTTGCCTAGCCATGTCAAGATTGATCCAGCCATTTTTGTTTCCTGGGGACAAAAATATCAGTTTAATCCTGACCGTATGCCCGCCGCTTTTTTTGTTGATTTCAATATGCAAGGTTCAAACCCCTGCCTTTCAGGTGGGCCGATTTCATCTGCAGCCCTCTGGCTGGTAGGGTTAAGGACTGAAGTGGACCCCATTGTCCAGACAATTTTTAGTCGAATTTAAGGTAGAGTCTCTGCGCTTGTTGGTGACAGGATTGTGGCCCTGTTGGCATAGACCTCGGCTGGGGTTTGATAGTCCAGGGCCTGATGGGGGCGCTGGTGGTTGTAGAACTTGAAGTACCGGTGCAGCCCGTGATAGGCATCATCCAATGTGTCATAGCCGTTGGGGTACACCTCCTCATATTTAACCGATCGCCACAGTCGTTCGACAAAGATCATTGTCATGGGCCCGTCCCCGACCCTCCATGCTGATCCGGATGCCCGCCTGCGCCAGACGGCCGGTGAACGCCGTGCTGGTGAACTGGACGCCCTGATCCGAGTTGAAGATCAGCGGCTGACCGACCCGCAACGCGTCATCCAGGCAATCGAGGCAGAACCGGGTCTCCAAGGTGTTGGAGAGTCGCCACGCCAGCACCTGGCGGCTGTACCTGTCCAAGATCGCCGCCAGGTAGACGAACCCCCGGCTCAGCCGGAGGTAGGTAATGTCGGTGCTCCACCCGTGATCCGGGCCGGTCACCGGCACGCCGCGCAGCAAGTACGGGTAGACCCGGTGATCGGGGTCGGCATACGACAGCGCCGGTTTCGGGTAGATCGCCGCCAACCCCATCTGTTGCATCAGTCGCATCACGCGCTTGCGATTCACCGCATAGCCAGACCGGCGCAGCACCGCCGTCATCCGCCGGCTGCCGTAGACCGGATGGGCCGTGTATTCCTCGTCCAGCCGGCGCATCAGCTCCAGGTTCAGGGCGCTCGGTTCGTCCGCCCGGTCATACCACGTGCTCCGGTTCAGTCCGAGCAGCTCGCACTGGGTGGCCAGCGGCAAGGCCGGGTGATCCGGTTCGATCCACCCCCACCTCACGGCGACGGGTTCAGTCCGGACTGTTTTTTCAGCCACTCCACCTGCACTTGCAGCCGCCCGATCTGGCCATACAGCGCGTCCGGGTCGGTCCCGTCCTCGACCCGCCGCTGGCCCCGCCGGCGCTCGAACAGCGCCTTGAGTCCGTCCTGGGCCTCGCGTTTCCAAGTGGCCACCTGATGCGGATGCACCTCGTAAGTCCCCGCGATCTCGTTGACCGTCTTGCGGCCAGCCAGCGCTTCCAGCGCCACTTTCGCCTTGAACTCCGCACTGAATACTTTCCTCCGCATCGCTCGTCTCCACGTCGTCATGCGATCCTACCCGTGTAGAGTACTACCTTATTTACCTGTCCAAAATCCGGGGACCATTATAGATACCACATGCACGAACTTTTACGGGCAAATTGGGGCGGGACTCTGAAGAAGCGGGACAGGAACCGGCTATTCTCTCTGGGGGTCATCGCAGCATCTTCCCCAAAGCCGCTCGCGAGCAGACCCTTGTATGCGGATTTTGCTCGAATCGTTGCCGTTGCCCATATAGCAAACAGCCATCGAGTACCCGTTACGGCACCTGTTTGTGTTGTCATTGCTTGTATTGCTCGTTGCTGACCTTCTCCATCCACTCTACATTCTTGCCTTCCAGAGCTTCCTGAATGGCGTAGTGCGACATTCCAGTTTTGTCGGTAGCGCCGTGCCAGTGTTTGACGCCTGGAGCAATCCAGACCGCATTGCCCGGCACGATTTCACGTCGCTCCTTACCCCATTCCTGTACCCAGCCCTTGCCGGAGGCGACGATCAGAATTTGCCCTGCTGGATGAGTGTGCCAAGCCGAGCGGGAACCGGGCACGAAATCGACAAGGAATACGGTAGTACGCGCTGGTGCTTGCGGCGTTGCCAGCATCGGGTCCACATATTCCAGACCTGTAAAGGTCTGCTGGGATCCGATGAAATGATCGCGCGCAGCGCTGCTCGTGATGACGATGCCTGTAGGTTTTGCGTCTTCAGCGAAGATCGGTGCCGACGCCAAGATGGCGAGTGAAGACGCGATAGCGAGTATAGGTTTCATCGTGATGCTCCGGTTCAAGGAAAATCAGGTGGTGTCATGACATGTGACCGTCGAACCAATCCAGCATCGCTTGCGGTTCGCGACCGAAGTGGTTGTATACTTTTAATTAAGCCAGATTTTATCTTTTAGTTGCTTTGTTTTATGGTATTCCGAAGATTAATCCAGGGTCTGGAGGGCGC
>Ga0209573_1002510_pt1 | contig 23164 bp, 14 predicted proteins | sample TNRBio252014_DNA_FD_185870 | JGI IMG/M metagenome (GOLD analysis project Ga0209573, IMG submission 185870) | Wastewater treatment Type I Accumulibacter community from EBPR Bioreactor in Madison, WI, USA - TNR Reactor_6/25/2014_ DNA (SPAdes)... | ecosystem: Engineered > Bioreactor > EBPR >...
CGATCCGTGGCCGTCACCCCCTGAGACGATCCGTAGCCGTCACCCCCTGCGACGATCCGTGGCCGTCACCCCCTGAGACGATCCGTAGCCGTCACCCCCTGAGACGATCCGCAGCCGTCACCCCCTTGCCAATTCCCGGAGATACATCTGTATCGTATTCTCCAGCCCGAAATACAAGGCGTCGCAGATCAGAGCGTGGCCGATAGAGACCTCTAGAAGGTTTTCCACATTTTCCTTATAAAAACGGAGATTATCGAGATTGAGATCGTGGCCGGCGTTGATACCGATGCCGATCTGGTTGGCCAGGCGGGCGCAGCGGGCGTGGGGGGCCACGGCCTTGTCGCGGTCTTGGGCAAACTGGTGGGCGTAGTGGCCCGTATAAAACTCAATGCGGTCGGCGCCGACGGCTTTGGCGCCTTCTACAAAACGCTCCGCCGGGTCGACAAAAAGCGATACCCGGATGCCGGCGTCTTGCAGTTGGGCCACAATATCTTTCAGAAAATCAGCGTGTTTGATCGTATCCCAGCCCTGGTCGGAGGTAAGCGCTGCGGGGTCGTCGGGCACCAGGGTACATTGATCGGGTTTATTTTGCAACACCAGTGCCATAAACTCCGGCGTGGGATTGCCCTCGATATTAAATTCGGTGCGCACTATCGTTTTTAGCTCCGGCACATCGGAATAGCGGATATGGCGCTGGTCGGGCCGGGGATGCACCGTAATGCCTTCCGCGCCGAAGGTTTCGCAATCCTGCGCTACTTCCAGCAAATCGGGCAGGTTGCCGCCCCGGGAGTTGCGAATGAGCGCGACTTTGTTGATGTTTACGCTTAATCGAGTCATGTGCGTAGATAATTACGTATAAAAATAGGATTTTTTTTCACCACAGAGTTAAACGGAGTTAAACCGAGTAACACAGAGCGAGATTTTGACTCTGTGGCACTCGGTTTAACTCCGTTTAACTCTGTGGTAAATAAATAACCCTGCACCCCCTTATCCCTCTTTCCGCAGCACCTCCAGCGGCGGATAATTCACCGCCGAGCGACTGTTGAACCAGCCCACGATCAGCGTCACGCCCACCACAGCTACAAAAAGCAACACCGGCGGCTGCCAGCGCATCGTAAAGGGTATATCAAACTGGAACACCGACAGAGCCCAGGCGCCTACTACGGCCAGCAATAGGCCGGTAAAGGCTGCCAGACTACCCAGCACGAGGTATTCCACAGAATTGATCAACATAATCTGCCGGCGGGTGGCGCCCAGGGTGCGCAGCAACACGCTTTCGCGAATGCGCTGATAGCGGCTCATCACCAGCGCGCTCACCAGCACCATGAGTCCGGTGAGGATGCTGAACAGCGCCATAAAGCGGATCACAAACGACAGCTTGCCCAGCACGTCGTCGACGGTGCGCAGGATTTGCGTGAGGTCGACAACCGATACATTGGGGAAATCGCCCACCAGCCTTCGCTGAAATTGCGCTGACTGCTCCGCATCGCCCGTTTTGGTGATCACCACGTGAAATTGCGGGGCTTTTTCGAGCACGCTCGTGGGGAACACTACCAGAAAATTAGTCTGAATCCTGCCAAAATCTACCTCGCGGATGCTGGACACCTCGGTTTCCATAAGCAGGCCCTGCACCGAAAAGATCATTTTGCTGCCCACTTTCACCTTCATATCCTCGGCCACGTTGCTCGCCACCGAGACGTATATTTTGCCGTCGTCGGGTTTGTCGCCGTGCCAGGTACCTTCTTTGATCGTCTCCGAATCGATGAGCGTATCGCGGTAGGTTACCCGGTATTCGCGGTCGAACACCCAGCGGCGGATGCCGTCGGTGGTGTCGGCCAGGGCTTCGGCCTTGGTGATGCCGTCGATCGATTCCAGGCGCATGGTGACGATGGGCACCTGCTGTATCAATGGCATTTTATAATCTGAAACCAATTTCGCCACGCCTTCTTTTTGGGGTGTTTGTATGTCAAATAACACCATATTGGGCCTGTCGCCGCCGCCGGCGAGACTTACCTGTTGCAGCAGCACGTCGCGGGTCAGGAATAGCGTGGCCAACAAATTTGTACCTAAACCAATGGTAATCAGAAGTGTAAGTGTCTGATTATTAGGCCGATACAGGTTAGCCAATCCCTGTCGCAGCGGGTAAGGCCAGTTGGAGGGAAAAAACCGCCGCAGCGTCCACATGAGTCCTTCGGCCACGCCGGCCAGCAGGGCGAGTCCCACGGCGCTGCCCACCGTAAAAAACAGGGCAGCCATAGCCCCGGCCTGCCACCAGGCCACGCCGGCTACAAAAGCAAAAATGGCGATATACAAAATCCAGCGTTCCAATCTGCCGGTCTGGGCGTCGTCTTCCACATTGATGCGCAGGATACGCAGCGGGGCTATATGTCGCACGGCCAGCAGGGGTAGGGTAGCGAACAACAGCGCCATGCCCGTGCCGGTAAGCCAGCCTTGCAGGGCCGCCCGCCAGGAGAGGGCGATTTCCACGTCTTCCAACGGCAAAAAATCGGCAAAAACCAGCGGCAGCAGCCATTGCAGGGCGCTACCCAGCGCCACGCCAATAGCCGCGCTGGCGGCGCTCACGGCCAGCACCTGGAATACGTACAACTGGAAGGTCTGCCGCCCCGCTGCGCCCAGGCAGCGGAGGATGGCCACCGTGCTTTGTTTTTCTTTGATATACACCTTCACCGCGCTGGCCACGCCGATACAGCCCAGCAGCAGCGCCACGAAACCCACCAGTTGCAGGAATGAGCCGAGGCTGCGGAAGCCCTGGCTGATACCTTCTTGTCGTTCCTGGGCGGTCTCTACATCGATAGCCGCCTGTTTCCAGCTTTCGCGGTACTGCTCGGCCAGGGCGTTTACCCCGGCGTTGTCGTCCCAGCGCAGGAGCCAGGTATAGGTGACCCGGCTGCCGCGTTGCAGCAGGTCGGTAGCTTGCAGGTATTCGGAGGGGATCAGTACCACGGGGGCCACGGCGGCGGCGAAGCCGGGTCGGCCGGGCAGGGCGGTGATCTCCCCGGCGATGTGGAACATCACGTTGCCCACCTTCACCGAGTCGCCGGGTTCCAGGGCAAATTGCAGCAGCACAGTCTTGTCCACCAATATCTGCGGCGACCCGTCCTGCCGGAATTGGGCCAGGGCGTTGGCGGGGTTGGTGGTCAGTTTGCCGTACAGCGGGTACTGGTCGTCGATAGCCTGTACAAAGACCAGTCGCGTAGCCTGCCTTTTGGGAAACAGCGCCATCGACACAAAGCTCACCGTTTTCGTGCGGGCGTCGCCCAGCGCGTCCACTTGCTTGGCGATCGTATCGGGCAGGGGCATCGCGCTTTCGAGGCGCATATCGGCGCCCAGCAGCGTGCGCGACTGCCGGCGTATGTCGCGTTGCAGGTTTTCGCTAAACGACTGGATAGCCACCATGGCCGCCACGCCAATGATGATAGAGGAGGCAAAAAGCAGCAGTCTGCCCCAGCTCCGGCGGCTGTCGCGCCAAGCCATGAGCAATAACCAACGGGTAGAAGTGAGTTTCTTTTTCAAAGTGGGTGCGTGTGGAATTTTTTATATAACGGATTTTGGGGGGAATGGTTGAGGGGTGGCTGTGCTTAATTATTGTATTTGGGTAGCTCCCCTTTTTTTTCTTATTTTGTACGAAGACAGAAACATTTTGTTGTATTTAACATTGTGTTTTTAAAATTCGCCGTATATTTAGTGCTTGTTCGTGCTGAATTAAGAACCAGGGAATGATAAAAAAAGTCAAAATCTCAAACTTTCAAAGCTTTGGGGAGGCTGTTATTGAACTACACCCTGAGTCCAATATCTTAATAGGTATTAACGGCTCTGGGAAATCTAATTTTTTTAAGGCAATAAGAATACTAAAAGAGGGAGTTGCCGGTATTGGTTTAAAAAGACATATTCTTGACAATCTTGGCGGATTTGATAACATGTATTTTAAAGGGCAAGTTAATAACGCAAATGGCAGTCTAAATAATAAAATTACCATAGAATATACATTAGATGGCAGCGCCATAGCAAAAGCAAAATATGGTTTCAAATTTGTTGAAGATGTCATCTATAGTATATCTATTATTAAATCGCCAAGCTACCAAAATTATTATGTAGTTGAAAACCTTAAAAGTGAACGGGGATATGTCTATCTCGATTTTAAGAATGGAGAGGGCCATTTAAATGAAAAAGTCGAAGAAGGGCCTAAGCCTACGAAAAGCCTTATACGATATACAGATTTTGATCCGCAAGAATTAGTTATTAAAGAGGTTGGCGATACTGATCGCTATTATGCGATAACTACTATTAAAAAAGCGATTAAGGATATCGTTGTATATGATTATTTTGACACAACGCCTGGCAGTAATATTAGAAAGTCGATGTTGCCAACATCAGAAAAACGGCTTTTTTCTGATGGGACTAATTTGCCCCAAATATTAAATACAATTAAAATTAATTATAAAAATAGTTATCGAAAAATTGCCGAAATGCTGAATGAGGTAAATCCTAATTTTACAGGGTTCGATTTTAATTTTATAGGCGGCAACATTGAGCTCATGTTGGAAGAGAAAGGCCTGAGCAGTTCAGTCCATGTTTCAAATATCTCTGATGGCACATTGCGATATTTATGTCTGCTGTCAATTTTGTATAACCCTGACAGAGGTCGATTGGTATGTATTGATGAACCGGAGGTAGGACTTCATCCCGATATGATAACCAACATCGCTAATGCCATCAAAGACGCATCGCATGACTCTACCTTGTTGATTTCTACACATTCCGAGAATCTGTTGAATTATTTTGAAATTGAGAATTTAAAGGTATTTGAAAAAAATAGCAATAATGCATCGGAAGTGAAGTCGTATACTACCGAACAATTTGCAGACTGGTATGAAGAGTTTTCAATAGGACAAATGTGGAAACAAGGAGATTTTGGAGGGGTTAGGTATGGCAGCTAAAAAAATTTTATTTATCGAAGGCAAACCAGGGGATCTACGTCAAGGATTTGAAAAGCTGCTTGAAAAAAGGGTAGCGGGTAACATGCCGAGAATTATTTTGGGAGAAAGCAAATCGCAAACCATTAGAAAGTTTCGCAGAAATAGCCTGGAAACTGATGCGCTCTTATTATTAATTGACCTTGATAAACCTGAAGAAGAAAGAGAAAAAGATCTAATAACAAATGACTTGCTGCATGTAGATAATGTATTTTATATGATTCAGGAGATGGAGGCATGGTTTATTTCACAGCCTGAAAAATTGGATTTTTACTTCGGCAAAAAAGTTTCTGACAAGCTAGCCAAACGACCGCCTAAAGAAATAGCAGATCCAAAGACTGAGCTTAAGAGGGCGACAAAAGATTCAAATTGTGGGAAATACGATGAAATCAAGCACGCGGTTGGATTACTCAAACTACTAGATCCACAAAAGCTCGAAACGGATTTTGTCGATTTTAAAAATTTGATTGATAAGTTGCGGGAATAGTTTTTAGGTGATTATGGTCTCATTTGTATACAAAAAAACATTACGGCAAAATAACACAATTGTTTCAAAAACCAAAATGAAAGAGAAGATCGTATGATTATGAATGTAATTTTTATAGTACATAAAATGTTTATTATAAATATCTTAGCCGGCCTGTTAATAGCGATATCGCTCATGTCCTTTTCTCACCACCGCAATTCGGATGCTCAGGCTTTCAGTCACCGCGAAGTCATCAACAACGCTATCCAGGGAGAAGTCATCCTATGCAGCGGCGAAATAATTGAACTTGGCAAGTGCCTGGGCAAAGCCAATTGTACCGCCTGCAAAACTTGCGAGTACTGCAAGCATTGCAACAGCGGCGGGTCATGCGGCGTATGCGCTGGGGGTAGCCGGTATGAACCGGAGCCACCCAAATACCGGAGCAGTCCAAAGCCGGCGCCACAGCCGAAAATGACTTACCCGAAGGTTGAATCCAAAATTTATATCTATGAAGAAACCGATAAGGATGAAAAATTTACCCCGGAATCAACGCTGGAAGTTGAGGAGGATATCTTTATTGTAAGCGCAGCCACCAGCCTGAGAAAGCTGCCAAATTCTGAATCGCAGGTATTAAAAAGACTGGCTGCCGGCGATGAGGTTAGCGTGATTGATTGTAGCAATAAGTATTGGTGCAAGGTGATTTACGACGATAAGGTAGGGTGGGTGAAAAAGCATTTATTGCAGGAGAAATAATTTATAGAATTATCAAAGCAGTTCGGGCGCAAACCAAATTGTCGCACAAAACCTCCACAAGAATCACGAGGCCCACACCGTAGGCGTTCCGGCGGAACGCTACCCTGGGTATTTAGATATCGTTCCTCCGGAACGCATATCGGTTTTTTCCCTGTTTTTCTACAAAGATACCGTCCCTCCGGGACGCTTGCGCGCTGTACAATGCTGCGTCAAATTGCCAGGATGCAAAGTTGTGGGAACCCAATAATACTACTTTGTCACTTTAAATCAGGCATACGGCATATTACGCTCCGCTGGAGCTTATGGGATCTTTTTATTGCCAGTTCTACCCATATTTCGGCCCTCCGGGCCTTTTCAAGGTCAAAAAAGCCCCATCGGAGCACAAATATGGGTAGAAGATTCATGAACAAAGTGCATTCTAGCTCCAGCGGAGCGAAATATGCACACAAATTTTATGCAAAATTTTAAAGTGACAAAGTAGTGTTAGTTAACTAAACATACAGCTAAACCCTAACGCTAAACCCAATCGCTAAACCCTACTAAACAGTTACAATCTTATAAGTATTAGAGCGTGCATTATACGAACGGCCGGCGCTTAGCCTCATTTCAATGGCCTTATCTTTATAAATACTACCGCTATTTCCCCCTTTCTCCCTAATTTAGCAGACAGCATCTGCTGAATTAGTAACGCTCATCATATGATACGCACCGCCATTTTTTTTCTCGTCTGGATTGCCTTATACCCGGCTCAGGCCCAATCTACCTGGAAGGCCACCCCCAGCACCTACTGCAACCCCATGAACCTCGATTACGCCTTCATTCCCTCGCGCCATACGTACTACGGCCGCGAGGAAACTCACCGCTCAACGGCCGACCCGGTGATCGTGAATTACAAAAACGACTTGTACCTTTTTTCAACCAACCAAAACGGCTATTGGTGGAGCTCGGATATGGCGAAGTGGCATTTTATAAAAAAAGACTTTCGCATCAACCGCAGCAACGACAACGTGTGCGCACCCGGCGCCTGGGCCTGGGGCGATACGCTGTTGTTTATGCCTTCGCATATGGATGCCGACCGCATACCGCTGTACCTGAGCACCGACCCAAAAAGCGGACGCTGGGAGGAACTCGTGGATTCTTTCCCCCAAAAACACGCCTGGGATCCTTCATTTTTTAAGGACGACGACGGCAAGGCTTATTTGTATTGGGGATCGAGTAATTTGTACCCGCTTTACGGCGTGGAACTGGACCCCGCAAAGCGCTATACGCCTACCGGCCCGGTGGCCGAACTGATGCTGCTGCACCCCGACCGCCACGGCTGGGAACGCTTCGGCGAAAATAATTCGGATACGACGATCGCGCCGTATATGGAGGGCGCCTGGATGACCAAACACAACGGCAAATATTACTTTCAATACGCCGCGCCGGGCACCGAGTGGAATGTGTACGCCGACGGCGTCTACGTGGGCGATCACCCGCTGGGGCCTTTTACTTACGCACCTTACAATCCGTTTTCGCTCAAACCAGGCGGATTTATCACCGGAGCGGGACACGGCAGCACCTTCCAGGATAGGCACGGCAATTACTGGCACGTGGCCACCGGACTCAACTGGATCAAATACAAATTTGAGCGCCGCCTCAACCTCTTTCCCGCCGGCTTCGACCCCGATGGGCAGTTGTATTGCAATACCGCTTTCGGCGATTATCCGCAGTATTTGTCGAAAGGCGCGCGCGACCATAGGGAGAGCGCCTTCACGGGCTGGATGATGCTGTCCTACCACAAAAAGACCTGGGCGTCATCAAGTCTGCCCGGCAAAGACCCCGCCCTGGCTGCCGACGAAAACATCCGCACCTATTGGAGCGCCGTTTCCGCCAACGAAGGCGAATACCTGGCGATGGACCTGGGCAAGCGATGCAAAGTGTATGCCCTGCAGATCAACTACGCCGATGAGGACGCGCACCTTTATGACAAGCAAAGCGGCATTTATCACCAATACCAAATTCTGCATAGTCTCGACGGCCAAAACTGGCAGGTGCTGGTGGATAAAAGCAAAAACGATACCGATGTGCCGCACGACTACATCGAGCTGACGAGACCCGTAAAAACCCGCTATCTCAAGATCGTGAATATCCACATGGCGGCGGGCAAGTTCGCGCTGGCGGGATTTCGGGTGTTTGGAAAAGGCCCCGGCAAGAAACCCCGCCCTGTGCAAGGCTTTCGCGCCGAACGACAGCCTGATACCCGCGAAGTGGCGTTTTCCTGGAAAGCCAGTCCCGGCGCTTATGCTTATCAGATTTACTACGGAATTACCCCCGATAAGTTGTATAATTGTATATTGGTACACGATGTCAATTCTTATTTATTCCGCGGCCTGGATCGGGATACGCGGTATTATTTTGCTATCGAAGCGCTGGGAGAAGGCGGAGTGTCGGGGAGAGTGAGAGAGTGAGAGTGAGAGAGTGGGAGAGTGGGAGATTATCAATCAACTTAATGTAAGGATATGAAGTCGTGCGGTATAAAAAGGATGGTGGATAAAAATTTTCAAAAACAGCAAATATGAAAAATACCATACTAACCATTTTTATTGTACTTGCCACCACAACGGCTGCTTATCCCTGTTCGGCTATTGTGCTGAAAAAAGACAGCCGCATTTTTCTGGCGAAAAATTTCGACTGGACGTACCGGGAAGGTGTAATAATTAAAAACTTACGAGGGACTACCAAAACGTCGTATTACACCCATTCGGGTAAACAAGCCCGGTGGACGAGCCAATACGGCAGTGTTACATTCAATCAAAACGGCAAAGAAATGCCCTATGGCGGAATGAACGAAAAAGGCCTGGTAGTAGAGATGTTATGGCTGGAAAGTACGCGGTATAATACCCACGAAGAAAAGCAATACGTTAATGAGCTGGAATGGATTCAATACCAGCTCGATAATTATAAGCTTGTTCAAGAAGTAATTGACCATCTGGATGAACTAAAAATATACCCCACAAAGGGAAGGATCCATTATATTCTGACAGACGTTACAGGAGAATCTGTAATTGTTGAATACCTCAATGGAAAACCTATAACCTACAAAAAAGAAGCCAATACCTGTCAGGCTATTACTAATAATGCGGTATCTTATTCGGAGGTTTATAAAAACCAAATTAAAGGCTGGAAAAAAAATAATAGCGTGTCGATTTATCGCTATTACCAATTAGAACAAAAAATCGCCGGCCTGCAAAATACAACTGAACTCAGTAAAGAGGTCGCTTTTGATATGCTGAAGAAAGTTACTATACCAAAAGGCGGTTTTAAAACGATGTGGAGTATCGTGTATGATATTAATCAAAAGAGCATTTCCTTTTTTACGGATACTCACCAGGAAATTAAAACCATCGATATTTCCCAACTGGATTTTAGTACTCAGCTGTCTTATTTTAATCTAAATCAAAACGCGTTAATAAAATTAAATGAAGGGCTTGTCGGATTAACCGAACAAGTAAATTTTTCTTTTCTGTCGCCTTCTTTAATCCATTTGGGTTTTGACGAAAACGTTACTAAAGACATAAGCCTGCATCAATTTCAACAATCTGAAAATCAGTCAAGTGTTTTTGCCGATGAATATTTTCATTTGGAAATTTCTATCCCTCTCGAAGAAGAAAAGCAGACCGGTTTTTTAGCGGTAATGGATAGTGAGCAAAATTTTAATGACAGAAAAGCGGTCACAGGCGGGTACTTATACAGCACGATAGGAAAGGGAACTTTTATATGGCATATTTACGGACTAAAAACAGGAAAATATGCCATGCTGGCTTTTATTGACGATAATAAAAACAGGGAATTAGATTTTGATAAAAATGGCAAGACCCTCGAAAAATACGCCACGTTTAGCAACCGTGTATTTACAAATAAAAATGAAATCAATTTTTTAAGCACTTCAGCTGACTTTAATAGGTCAAATGCAAAGGTCGCCATATCCTGGAAAAAATAAAAATGAAGTATTCCCATAGGAAAAGCTTATTAACCACAGAGTTTCACGGAGTTAACACGGAGTTACACAGAGGCTTAATTCATACTCCGTGAAACTCCGTGTTAACTCCGTGAAACTCCGTGGTAAAATAATCCGCTTACGAGATTAATCTCACCCTCTCAAAGATACTTCTCCAGCCACTCGAAAAATACCCTTTGCCAGAGCAGGCTCGTTTGGGGTGTGAGCACCCAGTGGCCTTCGTCGGGCAAGACGAGGAACTGGCTGGGAATGCCCCGCAACTGAGCTGCCTGGAAGGCTTGCATACCTTCGGTGACCGGCACCCGGTAGTCGCGCTCGCCGTGGATGACCAGTATGGGCGTATCCCAATTTTCTACGTAAAGGTGGGGCGAGTGTTTGGTATATGACTCGGGTACGCGCTCCGCCCAATAGGGGCCGCCGAGATCGTGATTGGCGAAAAACATTTCTTCGGTGGTGCCGTACCAACTTTCCATATTGAACATGCCGTCGTGGGCGATGAAGGCCTTGAAGCGCTTCTGGTGGTTGCCGGCCATCCAAAAGACGGCGTAGCCGCCGAAGCTGGCGCCCACGGCGCCGAGGCGCTCGCTATCCACATAGGGTTCGCGTTTGGCGTCGTCGATGGCGCTGAGCAGGTCTTTCATGGCCTGTCCGCCCCAGTCGGTGCTGATCTGGTCGTTCCATTCCTGTCCGAAGGAGGGCAGGCCGCGGCGGTTGGGGGCCACTACGATGTAGCCCTTGGCAGCCATGAGTTGCAGGTTCCAGCGGTAGGAGAAAAACTGGCTTACGGCCGATTGCGGGCCGCCCTGGCAGTAGAGCAGGGTGGGGTATTTTTTCGTCGGATCGAAATTGGGCGGATAGACCATCCACACCAGCATGTTTTTGCCGTCGGTGGTTTTTACCTGGCGCTCTTCTATTTTGCCCATTTTCAGGCTGTTGAGCATCGCCTGGTTGGTGGTGGTAATGGCGGTCATGGCGCCCGATTTAATGTCAACCGCATACAATTCTGCCGGAGTGGACATCGATACGCGTTGGCCAACCAGAGTGGCCGGCCCGGCCACTTTGAAGGCGTTGAAGTCGTGGCGGCCCTGGGTGATAGCCCGGGTCTTCTTGGTGGCCACGTCGAGGGCAAAAAGCTGGTAGGTGGCTCTGACCCCGCTGATAAAATAAATGGTCTTGCCGTCGGGCGACCATTGCGGGTGGTTGGCCTCCTGGTCGAGGTTGGCGGTGAGGTCTTCTTTCTTTTTGGTTTGAAAATCGTACACGTAAATATGCGTGCGATCCGATTCAAAGCCGGGGGTGGGCATGCTGTTCCAGGCCAGGTACCTTCCGTCGGGGCTGAAGGCGGGCTCCATATCATAGCCGTTCAAACCTTCGCTGAGGTTGGTGGTGGCGCCGGTCTGCCGGTCGTATAGGTAGATGTCGGAGTTGGTGCTTACGGCGTAGTCTTTGCCCGACAGTTTTTTGCAGGTGTAGGCGATATAGCGGCTATCGGGGCTCCAGGCGATCTGCTCCATTCCGCCAAAGGGTTGCAAAGGCGAGTCGTAGGGCTGATTGATGATATTGACGGGAGCGCTTTTGATTTGGCCGTTTTCATAATCTGCCACAAAAATCTGGCTATAGGCGAAGTCGTGCCAGCTGTCCCAATGCCGGTACATCAGGTTATCGATGATGCGGCCGTTGGCCTTGGGCAGATCGGGGTAGCGGTCTTGCACCGTCTGGTCCATCTTCACATCGCGGATAAAGAGCAGGTGTTTGCCATCGGGGGCGTAGAGAAAGCCGTTCATCGATTCTTCGGACACGCGGCGTTGGTTGCTGCCGTCGGGGTTCATTTCCCAGAGTTGGCCCCCGCGCAAGAAGCCGATGCGATTGCCGTCGGGACTGTATTGGCCGTTGCCTTCGCCGCCGTCGAAGGCGGTGATTTTTTTGGCAGTACCGCCGGCCACCGGAGCGATATATAGGTCGCGGTTGCCTTTATTAGCAGCCATATCGTAAAACGTGACGCCGTAGAGGGCCGTTTTGCCGTCGGGCGACACGTCGTCGAGCGAAACGCGGCCGAATTGCCACAATTTTTCGGGGGTAAGCAAGTCGGTTTGCGCCGAAAGGCCGGCTGATATAGTCAGAGCGATGAATAAAGAGAGGTATTTCATATAAAGTGGTTTATTTGATTAATTCGATCACCACAGCCGTGCCCATGCCGTTGGAGGCGCTGAGGGCTACCAGTCCGGTAGCGGCGTTGCGGCGCTCCATTTCGTCGAGCAGGGCGCAGAGGGTTGTGGCGCCGGCAGCGCCGGGCGGGTCGCCGAGAGTCAGCGCGCCGCCGTTGACATTGTAGCGGGTTTCATCGAGGTCAAAATGGTGCTGGAAGTGGATGGCCAGGGCTGCAAAGCGCTCCTGGCATTCCCACAAGTCGATATCGGCGGCTTTTTTGCCGGCGCGGCGTAGCGCCGATTCGGCGGCGGCGATGGCGCTGTCGGGCATCATAGGCGGCGTAGCGCCTACGGTGGCTGCCGATAGGATGCGTGCGCGGGGGCGCAGTCCGGTAGCCTTTGTATTTCCCAATAATAAAAAAGCGGCCCCATCGGCCCGGGGCGCCACATGCGCGGAGGTATGCACGTGCGCGATGCGCTCGATATGCGGAAATTGCCTCAGGGCGATTTCATCGTAACCCAGCGCGCCCAAAGCGGCAAAAGCGGGGGTTTCGGCCGCCAGTTGCTCAGGGCTAAGCGTGATACCGCCGTATTCGTCTTCGGCCAGGATGGTCATGCCGTTGCGGTCGAAGATGGGCGCCAGGTAGCGCCCCTCGGCAAGCCGGGCGGCGCGTTGGTGCGACTCCAGCGCGTAAGCGTCGAGTTCTTCGCGCGAAATGCCGTGCAGGGTAGCCAGCAAGTCTGCCGCGATACCCGAGGGGATGAAATCCGGGTTGGTAACCATATAAGGATCCGACCATTGCGGGTGGCCGTCCTCGGCGAGGTGGGCCCTGGCGGTGCTGTCGAGCCCGCCGGCAACTGCCAGCGAAGCCCATCCTGTATGGATCTGAGCGGCGGCCTGGGCTACTGCCTCCAGTCCCGGAGCGCTGATTTGCATCGCGCCGGTGCGCGCGTGCCAGCCCGCGAGCAGGAGACCTGTGCGCACTACGTTGTACCCCCGGTCGTCGACGGGCGCCATACAACCCATGTATACCTGGTCGACCAGCGCGGTATCGAGCGACAAGCGCTGCCGCAGAGCAAGTAATCCCGATGCGATCAGGTCGATGGACTTGACTTCGTACAAGGCGCCGCCGCGTTTTCCTGCGCCTAATGGCGTGCGCAATGCTTCGTAAATAATTACGTCGGACATGGGGCGAAGATAGGGAATTTGGGGTAGTTGTCGGTTGTCGGTTGTGAGTTGTCGGTTAATGAAAAAAAAACGAAGAACAGATAACCGATAACCGACAACCGATAACCAAAAAAAGCTATCTTTGAACCTTCCACAGCTACACAGAAAAAATCACTGCATGAGCAATTTTGTCGTTTCTGCGCGCAAATACCGTCCGGCCCGTTTTGAAGACGTGGTGGGGCAGGAGCACGTTTCGAGGACGTTGAAAAACGCCCTGCAGAGCGGACAGGTAGCCCATGCCTTTTTGTTTTGCGGGCCACGTGGCGTGGGTAAGACCACCTGCGCGCGTATCCTGGCCAAGGTGCTCAACTGCCAGCATGTCACCAAAGATTTTGAACCCTGTAATACTTGTGACGCCTGTAAGGCTTTTAGCGAAAACGCCTCTTTTAACATCACCGAACTCGACGCAGCCTCCAACAACTCGGTAGAGCATATCCGGGCGCTGATCGAGCAGGTGCGTTTCCAGCCGCAGCAGGGCAAATACAAAGTGTATATCATCGACGAGGTGCACATGCTCTCTCAGCAGGCGTTCAACGCCTTCCTGAAAACGCTGGAGGAGCCGCCGCCTTACGCCATATTTATTCTGGCCACCACCGAAAAACACAAGATCATCCCCACGATCTTGTCGCGCTGCCAGATCTACGATTTTCGGCGCATACAGCCGGCCGATATGGTGAAGCACCTGCAAGGCATCTGCAGCCAGGAAGGCATCGACGCCGACCCCGACGCGCTCCATATCATCGCCCAGAAGGCCGACGGCGCCCTGCGCGACGCCCTGTCGATTTTCGACCGCATGATGGCTTCGGCCAGCAATAAACGCATTACTTACGACGACGTTATCTCTAACCTTAACGTACTCGATTACGATTATTATTTCCAGGTGGTCGACGGGCTGCTCTTGCAAGACGCCTCGAAAGTGATGTTGCTTTTTGACGATATATTAAAAAAAGGCTTCGACCCTGACCTGTTTATCAACGGCCTGGCCGAACACCTGCGCAACCTGCTGGTCTGTAAGGACGAACAAACGCTGGTGTTGCTGGAAGTGAGCGACAACCTGCGCGAGCGCTACCGCCAACAGGCGGCAATCAGCCCCACGACACTGCTGCTCACCGGTCTCAATATCGCCAACGACTGCGACATAGAATACAAGATGGCGCGCAACAAACGCCTGCATGTGGAGATGGCGCTGATCAAAATGACGTTTATCCTGAGCGCCGTGCCGGCCGGCAAGGCCGTTCCCGCTGCTACCCCTGCCGAAATGCCGGAAAAAAAAACGACTGACGCCAGGGTAGCCGCCCCCAAGTCTGACAATCAGGCCGATATCAGCGCGCCGCCGGCGCCTGCAGTTCCCGATACGCCCATATCCGACTCCCCCGCGCCTACCTCACCGGCTGTGGCGGCAAAAGGCGCCGAAAAACACGCCATGACCAAGGTGAATCTGGCAGATATGCTGGAGGAAGCCAACCAGGCCGCACAGGAAGAAGTGCGGCCCAGGGAACCGCTAACCCCCGAACGCGCCAGGGCCGCCTGGGATGCCTACGTGAGCCAGGTCGACAAATCTTCAATCCGGGCTATCTTGCAAGTGGCTGAAATAGAGGTAGAAGCGCATGCCCTGGCTATCAAAGTAGGCACGCGCGTTGCAGAAAGTACCCTCAGAAACGAAGCTTCCCTCACGACATTTCTCCGCCAGGAACTCGATATCTCCGATCTGAATATTTCGATTGCCCGCGACGAAAAGCTGGCCGCCGTGGAAGCCCCCAAACGCGCCAAACCCCTCACGGTGAAGGAACGCTTCTTGCTGATGTCAGAAACAAATCCTAATGTGCGCGAGCTTCAAAAACGCTTTGATCTTAGGCCGGATGAGGATTAAGGTTATGGGTTGTCGGTTGTCGGTTATGGGTTCTCTGTTCTCTGTTCTCTGTTCTCTGTTCTCTGTTCTCTGTTCTCTGTTCTCTGTTCTCTGTTCTCTGTTCTCTGTTCTCTGTTAAGTTAAACTAGCAAAGATAAGGAACGGATAACCGAGAACAGAGAACTGAGAACTAGGCTAACTCCACCGCAATTCCCAATTCCAACTCGCCTAATTCCACTTTTTCCGCGCTGTCTACCTGATCGGCCAGTTGAATGGCAGTGGCCAGGGTTTCGTTTTTGATGTAGTCGCCAAACTTGTCGATGGCGGGGAGGATGGCGTCGTGGCGCTCGATAGTGATCACGATGCGGTCGGTGACGTTGAAATCGCGCTCTTTGCGGATATTCTGGATGCGGTTCACCAGGTCGCGGGCGAGGCCTTCGGCGACGAGTTGCTCATCGAGGGTGATGTCGAGGGCGACCGTGAGATTGCCGTCGGTGGCAACTTGCCAGCCGGGGATATCTTCGGCGCTGATCTCTACATCCTCCAGGCTGAGTTCGTAGTTTTCGCCTTCTATCTGTAGCAGGTATTTGTTGTCTTTTTCGATGCGGCTGATATCGTCCTGCGACCAGGTGGCGATGAGGTCGGCGGCGGCTTTCATGTGTTTGCCCAAGCGCTTGCCCAGGGTTTTGAAGTTGGGCTTCACCTTTTTGCTCACCAGGCCGGAGGTATCCGACACATATTCCAGCTCTTTGACGTTTACTTCTGCCAGGACGAGGTCTTTAACTTCCTCTACTTGAGCCTGGAAGTTTTCATCGAGGATGGGCAGCAGCACTTTGTGCAGGGGCTGGCGCACGCGGATTTTTTCTTTTTTGCGCAAGCTCAATACCAGCGAAGAGATGCGCTGGGCGTAGTCCATGCGTTGCTCCAATGCCGGGTCGATGACGTCCGCTTCGGCTTTGGTGAGCAAAGTCAGGTGCACGGAATCGTGGGCTAAGGGCGTATTGAATTGCCGGGCGCGCTCGCGCACGGGATTGCTGAGGTTGTGGTACAGCCAGTCGGCAAAAAACGGCGCTACGGGCGCCATGAGTTGGCCGACTACCATCAGGCATTCGAAGAGCGTTTCGTAGGCGGCCTTTTTGTCGTGCGACATCTCGCCGCGCCAGAACCGCCTCCTCGACAAACGCACGTACCAGTTGCTGAGGTGTTCGTCCACGAAGTTTTCTATGGCGCGGGCTGCGCGGGTGGGCTCGTATTCTTCAAAGCTTTCAGTCACCTCTTTGACCAGGCTGTGCAGCTTGGAGATAATCCAGCGGTCCAGTTCGGGGCGGTCTTTTACCGGTATCACGTTCATTTCGTCGATCGTGAACTGGTCGACATTTGCGTAAAGCGCAAAAAAGGAATAGGTATTGTAGAGCTTGCCGAAAAACTTGGTGCGCACCTCGGCTACGCCTTCGATATCGAAGCGGAGGTTGTCCCAGGGCTGCGAATTGGAGATCAGATACCAACGCGTGGCGTCGGCGCCGTAGTTGGCTATCGTTTCGAAAGGGTCGACGGCGTTGCCGAGGCGTTTCGACATCTTATGCCCGTTTTTGTCGAGCACGAGGCCGTTGGATACCACATTTTTGAAGCTCACGCTGTCGAATACCATCGTGGCGATGGCGTGCAGGGTGTAAAACCAGCCACGCGTTTGGTCGACGCCTTCGGCGATGAAGTCGGCGGGAAAATTCTGCTTGAATTTTTCCTGGTTTTCAAAAGGGTAATGCCACTGCGCATAGGGCATAGCGCCCGAGTCGAACCACACGTCGATGAGGTCGGCTTCGCGGTGCAGCTGGGTGCGGCCGTCTTTGCCCACCAACACCACGCGGTCGATATAGGGGCGGTGGAGGTCGTCGGGCATCGTTTGCGACAAGCCCAGCGCCTGGTTGGCTTTTTCCAATTCCTGGCGCAGTTGCTCCATCGAGCCGATGCAGATTTCCTCTTTGCCGTCAGCCGATCGCCAGATGGGCAGGGGTACGCCCCAGAAGCGGGAGCGCGAGAGGTTCCAGTCCTGGAGATTTTCCAGCCATTTGCCGAAGCGCCCTTCGCCGGTGGCGGCGGGTTTCCAGTTGATAGTTTTGTTGAGCTCGAACATGCGGTCTTTCATGGCCGAGGCCCGGATAAACCAGCTGTCGAGCGGATAATAGAGCACGGGTTTGTCGGTGCGCCAGCAGTGCGGGTAGTTGTGCACGTACTTTTGCACGTTGAAGGCCTTGTTGTCCTGCTTGAGCTTCACCACGATATCGACGTCTACGCTGACGTAGTTGGGATCGTCGGTATAGTCTTTGACGAAGCGGCCGGAGAATTCGCCGACATTATCTTTGAATTTGCCTTGTTTGTCCACGAGCGTCAGGGCGCCGATGCCGCCGGCTTTGGCTACGCGCATGTCGTCGGCGCCGAAAGAGGGGGCCGTGTGCACCACGCCGGTGCCGTCTTCGGTAGTCACAAAATCGCCTACCAGCACGCGGAAGGCGTCGGTATGGCCGTCGAGCGGTTCTATCGGGTTGCCGAAAGGCAGCAGTTGTTCGTAGCGGAGGCCCTCGAGTTTTTCGCCGGGGAAAGCTTCGCCGGTTTCGAGTATTTCGGGTTTGTTTTTACCGCCCAGCCAGGTCGGCGCCAGCACTTCGGCCAGCACCACGCTTACGGGCTGTTGGGTGTAGGGGTTGGTTGTTTTTATTTTAACATACTTAATATGCCTGCCCACGGTAAGTGCGGTATTAGAGGGCAGCGTCCAGGGCGTGGTGGTCCAGGCCAGGATGCGCACGTCTTCGCCGGGTTGTTCAAAGAGGAAGGTCGATTGCTCGTTTTGGATCACCTTAAACATGGCCACCACCGTTGTATCGGTGATTTCCTTGTAGGCGCCGGGCATATTGAGTTCGTGGCTGCTGAGGCCGGTGCCGGCGCCGGGCGAATAGGGTTGGATGGTGTAGCCTTTGTAGAGCAGACCTTTATTGTACAGTTGGTTTAACAAATACCAGACCGTCTCGATATAGCTGTTTTCGTAGGTGATATAGGGGTTGTCGAGGTCGACCCAATAGCCCATTTTGCGGGTGATATCGTCCCACTTGTCCTTATATCGCATCACCATTTCGCGGCATTTGGCGTTATATTCTTCTACGGAGATGCTTTTGCCGATATCTTCTTTGGTGATGCCGAGTTCTTTTTCCACGCTGAGTTCGATAGGCAGGCCGTGGGTATCCCAGCCGCCTTTGCGTTCCACGCGTTTGCCGTTCATCGTTTGGAATCGGCAAAAGATGTCTTTAATAGCGCGGGCCATCACGTGGTGAATGCCGGGCATGCCGTTGGCGGAGGGGGGGCCTTCGTAAAAGACGAAGCTATTGGCCGGGTCGCGCTGGTCGACGCTTTTTTCAAAAATGCGGTTTTCGTCCCAGAAGGCCAGGATTTCTCTATCGATTTCGGGCAGATTGAGCTGCTTGTACTCCCTGTACATTGTGGTTCAGTTATTCGGTTGTCGTAAAGAACGGCAAAGATAGGGAAAAATGGGTTATCGGTTATCGGTTATCGGTTGTCGGTTCTCCGTTCATTATTTTTGCCTGTTATACTTTAACAGAGAACAGAGAACGGAGAACAGAGAACGGACCTCATAGTTTTCCCAGCAAAGATTCCAGGTCCACATGTTCCTGAATAAGCTGGATAGCGCGTTCCACTTTCCAGGGGGTGCGGGTGTGGATTTTGACTTCCAGTCGGCTGATGCGCAGGGCGGAGCCGTAGGTGTCGAGGTTGGTAGCGACGAGGGGGATGCCGTGTTTTTCGATATAATCGTGGCAGGGGAACTCGTCGAGAAAATGGTCCATGAAATTGCCCTCGCCGTTGATAATAATACCGGCAAGGGGGGAGCCTTCAATTTGTTTGTGTTTAGATATCTCTTCAATTCCGGCGATAGCCGATTCGAGGCGGCGGTGGCCCACGATGAGCAGGAGGTTGTGCAGTTTGGCGAATTCTTTTTGTTCAATCAGGGCGCCGGAAGTAATATTTTCTACGCGGTTATCGAGGTTGTGGCCGTTGAGCAGAATTTTGCCATGCACGCATTGCCTGATCGTTTCCATGATGGGGTAGGTCAGGGTATCGTCGTAGGGCAGGATGCCGAGCAGGGGGATTCCCCATTCTTCGAGCTTCATACCCACATAATGGCGCACCTTTTCGATTTTGTCGGGCAGCACCTTATTGAGGATAACCCCCATCAGGTCGGCTTTTTGCTCGCGGAAGAGCGCCAGGTTGGCATTGAGGCGGTCGATGGTATTGCCGATGCCGCCTTCTACCACCATGATTACCGGGCTATTGAGCAGGTTGGCCACGTCGGCGTTCGACAGGTCGATAACGCTGCCCACGCCCGGGTGGCCTGTACCTTCGTACACCACCACTTCGTGTTGTTTGTGCAACTCGGTGGCGGCGTACAATATTTTGTCGCGAAAAGTAAACTGCGAAGGATTGTCGAGATAGGCCTGGGTAACGCCTGCGCCGACGATAACGGGGCTGTGCAATTCGGCCAGCAGCGGAAAATTCATCATCTTGGAAAAGAGGAGGGCGTCTTTGTCCACCTTCAAATCTCCGAGATCCACAAATTCCTGTCCTACCGGTTTGCAATACCCTACGTTAACGCCTCTGCGTTTGAGGGCTGATACGATACCGAGGGTACAAGTCGTTTTGCCAACGTGTTGACTGGTAGCGGCGATATAAACGCGCTTGCTCATGTAGTTTTTGCATATCGGCGGCAGGAAGCCGCGTTATTCCAATTCCAGCAGCGCTTTTTGGATTTCTTCTTTCGAAGCGCCATTTTCTCTCATCTCCCTGATCTTGTCGGAGTCGCGCTTGCGGCGTTCGGCGATTTGGGCGTTGTAGATGGTCTTTTGTTCGGGGGTGAGTATCCGTTGAATAGAGCCATCCGTACCGTTGCGCACCGAGCGTCGTTTGGCGAGGTACAGGTCGTAGTCCTGGGTTTTCAGGTGTTCAATTTCGGCCTCATTGCGGAAGCGGCGTTCCTGGATGGTGTACATCTTTGTAGTTTGCTCCGGCGTGAGCTGGTAGAGGGCCACCATTTCGTCGGTAGCTTGTTGTACAGCGGTTGGGTCAATTGTCGTTTGAGCGCCGGCGGTCCAGGTCCAGCACATCCACAAAGCAGCTATCAGGATAATATTTTTCATGTTTGTATTGAATTATGGCTGGCTAAATTACAACTTTTGGCAATTTTACGCCTAAAGACTCGATTAATTGTATAGTGGTATACGTAAAAAGAGGTTTGTTATGCTAATTATCAAGGGAGTACTCGTCAGCGATGAGGTTGTAAATGAGCAATTTGCGTGTCAATTGTCGGCGTGCAAAGGCGCTTGTTGCTGGGAGGGAGATTACGGCGCGCCATTGGCTGCCGAGGAGTTGCCAGTGCTGGAGCGCATCTACGAACAGGTGAAACCGTTTTTGTCGCCCGAAGGCATTGCGGTGATCGAATCGGAGGGGCCCTACGTGTACTATGAAGGCAACGAAGACTACGGCACGCCTTTGATCAATGACGGCCCCTGCGCTTATATGACTTACGACGCCAACGGCGTGGCCCAATGCGGCATTGAACAGGCGTATTATGCCGGGGCGACTGATTTCCTGAAGCCCATTTCCTGTCATTTGTACCCCATCCGCATATCGCGCAATATCCAAAACAGCTTCGAAATCCTCAATTACGACCGCTGGGATATCTGTTCGGCCGCTTGTTCGCGGGGCAAAGAAGAACAAATTCAGGTGTATCAGTTTGTGAAAGCTGCGCTCATTCGCAAGTACGGCCAGGAGTTTTTTGATGAATTGGATGCGGCGGCGGGGTATCTGCGAAAATGATTTGCTGATGTGCTGATTTGCTGATGTGCTGATTTTTTTATTAAAACAATTATTAGGGCATTAGTAACCTGGCCAAAGCAACTGACTGCTGACTGCTGATAGCTGATAGAAAAGCAAACGGGCAAAAAAAACGGGACAACGGTGGCTTTTTGCAAGGAAACGCAAAAAAACTTTCTCAACATTTGACATTTTGACTTTATACATATATTTTTGCTATGAATTTTACCCCCCATGTTAGAACCTAAGGGTTCGTCATCCTGAGATCGATAGTGTAAAAAGCGGTAAAAAAATGCCGTTAAAAGCCTCGCATTGTGAAATGCAGTGCGTGGTATGAATATAGCAACTACTATCTTCCCAAGTTTTCTAACATTCGGGGCCGTTTGTACGGGCGATCCGAATGTGGATTATTCCCCCTTTGTCACCGGCAGTTTGATAAAAGCAGACTTTTTATGGCGGGTAATGCCCGCCTGAAGATATACTTCTCCCCTTTTGAAGTTGGATTTTTTGCAGCCTGATAGCCTTTGCAGTTTTCAGGCTGCTTTTTTTTTATTGCCTTAATAGGCATTATTACGCATTAAGAACTTCTATACCGCACGCCGTCAAGTTATCCCGACCTGTTGGTACGGGACAAGTTGTGCATAACTTTTCCGGCTTAGCTCGCTTTTGGCGGGGTTCGCGCCCGAGCCTGAATCATGCCCAAAACTTGGCGGCGCGAAGTATAAAAACATTTATTTTTTTATTTATGACATAGGCATTTTACTAGTTAAACTCCTGACATTAACAAAATTACGACTTGCGTTTGTCTTGTAAATATATTACATTGCGATAGTCGTTCCGGAAAGACCGTAGTTAACTACTCAGCGCGCTATATTATTTCAACCCTTTTCATCAAGTTGTCTTCCTTGACAGGAAGCAGCCTAAAATTGTATTGCCATGAAAAACCTTGATTGTATGCTTTCCACCCGGGGTTTAGTTACCCCCCCCCCTATTGTATTCTAATTGTTATGTTAATTAATCTTATCGCTTTGAGACCTGAAACCCTGCTCGCACAGTGCCTGCCGCCTGCGCCTGTTATTGTCAATGGCAGTTTTGAATCGGGAGATTATCCTTGTACCGCCCCCCTTGACGCCTTCGCCTACGGCTGTGTGGATGATTGGTTTGCCGGGAGTCAATCCCCGACTATTTTTGAGGAGTTTAGCGTTGCGGGCTCTTCTACGGTCACACCACAACAAGGTGATTATTTTGCGCTTTGCGCCGCTTATAACTACCCGGCAACACATGAATGCTTCCACGAAGCTATTGTACAAGAATTGGATCTGATACCGGGATTAAGCTATCGCCTGCAATTTTACGCCTCTACCGTTTCACCCTATCCGTATGATAGTCCACTGGAGCTAAATGTTTATTTCACTTCCGGTTTGACAAATGCACCGACCACCAGCGACCTGGGATTGTGTTTATCCCTTCCCTCCGGCGACCTTGTTTATTCGGCATCTTTCGATAGTTATGGCGCCTGGACACTGGTAGATATTACTTTTCAGGTGCCTGCCAACAGCACGGCTGACCAATTGGTTGTTTTTCCGATTTCTTATGATGAAGCTGCCAATTCTTACTACCTACTCCTGGACAATTTCAGCATTGGACTGTGTACCTACTCCGATCTGGAAGCCTCATTCCATGCCGGCTTGCAAAGCGGCTTGACTTACGATTTTCAGGATGTCACGGTCGAAGCCGGTGGCGTTACCGTAGAAAGCTGGTGCTGGGATTTTGGCGACGGCGATTACTCCACCCTTCAAAACCCGACGCATACATACGATGTGGCGGGAACTTACGAGGTATGCCTCACCATT
>Ga0209573_1002511_pt1 | contig 23128 bp, 23 predicted proteins | sample TNRBio252014_DNA_FD_185870 | JGI IMG/M metagenome (GOLD analysis project Ga0209573, IMG submission 185870) | Wastewater treatment Type I Accumulibacter community from EBPR Bioreactor in Madison, WI, USA - TNR Reactor_6/25/2014_ DNA (SPAdes)... | ecosystem: Engineered > Bioreactor > EBPR >...
TCGCCGCCAAATTTGGTGGCCATCACTTTGGTGATCGCCGCCGTTAGCGTGGTCTTGCCGTGGTCGACGTGACCGATCGTCCCGACATTCACATGCGGCTTGTTGCGCTCGAACTTTTCTTTGGACACCGTCTTGCTCCATCAACTCGTAAATTCAGCAACCCGATCAGGATGCTTTCTTGATAATCGCCTCTGCGATGGTCGCAGGGGCTTCGTTGTATTTGGCGAACTCCATGGAATAGGTCGCCCGCCCCTGGGTCGCTGAACGCAGGTCCGTGGCATAGCCGAACATCTCGGCCAGGGGCACCTCGGCGCGGATCACCTTGCCCGATGGCGAATCGTCCATGCCTTGCAGGATGCCGCGCCGGCGGTTGAGGTCGCCCATCACATCGCCCATGTAATCCTCGGGCGTGACGACTTCGACCTTCATGATTGGCTCCAACAACACCGCCCCCGCCTTGAGTGCGCCTTCCTTGAAACCGATGGAGCCGGCGATCTTGAACGCCATTTCGCTGGAATCGACTTCGTGGTAGGAGCCATCGAAGATCGTGACCTTGACATCCACCACCGGATAGCCGGCCAGCACGCCCTTCTCCATCTGCTCCTGCACGCCCTTGTCCACTGCCGGCACGTACTCGCGCGGCACCACGCCGCCGACGATGCCGTTGACGAACTCGTAGCCGGCGCCGGGTTCCTGCGGTTCCAGCCGTAGCCAGACATGGCCATACTGACCACGCCCACCCGACTGGCGCACAAACTTGCCTTCCTGCTCCACCAACTTGCGGATAGTCTCGCGGTAGGCGACACGCGGTTTGCCCACATTGGCGTCCACTTTGAACTCGCGCTTGAGGCGGTCGACGATGATCTCCAAGTGCAACTCGCCCATGCCGGAGATGATGGTCTGGCCCGACTCCTGATCGGTATGCACCCGGAATGAGGGGTCTTCCTGCGCCAGCTTGCTCAACGCAACGCCCATTCTTTCCTGATCGGCTTTGGTCTTGGGCTCGACCGCGACCGCGATCACCGGCTCGGGGAATTCCATCCGCTCCAAGGTAATGATCTGGTCGGAACTGCACAGGGTATCACCAGTCGTCACGTCCTTCAGGCCCACACAGGCCGCGATATCGCCCGCGCGGATTTCCTTGATTTCCTCACGGCTGTTGGCGTGCATCTGCACCAGACGGCCAATCCGCTCGCGCCGGCCCTTGACCGGGTTGTAAACCGTGTCGCCGGAATTCACTACGCCGGAATAACAACGAATGAAGGTCAGGGTGCCCACAAAGGGGTCGGTGGCGATTTTGAACGCCAGCGCCGCGAAGGGCGCGTTGTCGTTGGCCGGCCGCTCGCCTTCGCTCTCGGCGGCGTCATCGAGCACGCCTTTGACCGGCGGCTTGTCAGCGGGCGACGGCAGATAGCGGATCGCCGCATCCAGCATGGCCTGCACACCCTTGTTCTTGAACGCGGAGCCGCACAGGGCCAGCACGACTTCACCCCGGAGGGTGCGGGCGCGCAACCCGGCATTGATCTCATCTTCGCTGAGGGTGTGACCTTCCAGGTATTTTTCCATCAAAACATCGGAGCCCTCAGCGGCGGCTTCGACCATCTTCTCCCGCCAGGCCTCGCAATCCGCCTGCAAATCGGCGGGAATGTCAGCGTATTCGAACTTCATGCCGAGGCTGTCTTCATCCCAGTAGACCGCCTGCATCTTGACCAGATCAACGACGCCCTTGAACCGGTCCTCGGCGCCGATAGGCAACTGGATCGGCACCGGCTGCGCGCCCAGCCGGCTTTGAATTTGCTGCACCACCCGCAGGAAATCAGCCCCGGCGCGGTCCATTTTGTTGACGAACGCCAGGCGCGGCACTCCGTACTTGTTCGCCTGCCGCCAGACCGTCTCCGACTGTGGCTCCACTCCACCCACCGCGCAGAACACCGCGCAGGCGCCGTCCAGCACCCGCAGCGAACGCTCGACTTCAATGGTGAAATCCACATGGCCGGGCGTGTCGATGATATTGATGCGATGCTCATCGAACTGGCTGGCCATGCCATCCCAGAAGCAGGTGGTCGCAGCGGAGGTGATGGTGATGCCGCGCTCCTGCTCCTGCACCATCCAATCCATGGTGGCGGCCCCGTCATGCACCTCGCCCAGCTTGTGGGAGACGCCCGTGTAGAACAGAATGCGCTCGGACACGGTGGTCTTGCCGGCATCGATATGAGCCATGATGCCGAGGTTGCGATAGCGCTCGATGGGAGTTTTACGCGCCACAAATCAGTCCTCGAAACTTACCAGCGATAATGAGCGAAAGCCTTGTTGGCCTCCGCCATGCGATGTACGTCTTCACGCTTTTTCACTGCCGCGCCGCGACTATCGGCGGCGTCCAGCAGCTCGCCGGCCAGGCGACGAGCCATGGATTTTTCGCCGCGTTTGCGGGAGGCGTCGATCAGCCAGCGCATGGCCAGGGCGGTGCGGCGTACCGAACGCACTTCGATAGGCACCTGATAGGTCGCGCCGCCGACCCGGCGGGACTTGACCTCGACGATGGGCCGGACGTTGTCCAAGGCTTGCTCCAGCAGGCCCATGGGGTTGTCCTTGCCCTTTTCGGCAATAGCGTCCAGCGCCCCGTAGACGATTTTTTCGGCCACGGATTTTTTGCCGCGCTCCATCATCATGTTGACGAACTTGGCCAGCATCTCGCTCCCGTACTTGGGATCGGGAAGAATAACGCGCTTGGGGACTTCTCTTCTTCTCGGCATAACCGTCTCAATCTCGATGGGCTGCTAACGCGAAACTCAGGACTTGGGCCGCTTGGCGCCGTACTTGGACCGCGCTTGCCGGCGTTTGACGACGCCCGAGGTGTCCAGGCTGCCGCGCACGATGTGGTAGCGCACGCCGGGCAGGTCCTTGACGCGACCGCCGCGAATCAGCACCACGGAGTGTTCCTGCAAGTTGTGGCCTTCGCCGCCGATGTAGCTGGTCACTTCCTGGCCGTTGGTCAGGCGCACGCGCGCCACCTTGCGGAGCGCGGAGTTGGGCTTTTTCGGCGTCGTGGTATAGACGCGGGTGCATACGCCGCGCTTCTGCGGGCAGCTCTCAAGCGCCGGCACATTGCTTTTGGCTTTCTTGCTGGAGCGCGGCTTGCGCACCAACTGGTTGATTGTGGCCATTGCCCCCTACTCCAGATCGAACCTCAGAAATTCGGTGAACCCGGCGGCGGGCCTGCGCCAGTCAGGCCTCCGGGTCTGCAAAGACGCGGAACTATAGGTAGGTAAGTCAGTTATGTCAAGAACGACCCATTTCGCACCAGAGCCTGGCGGTGTTGATTACTGAAATTTCCCGGCGGAGCGCTGAATCGTAACCCGCATCCTCACCCGGTCGGGCCGGCGCTGCTTTCCCGCCGAAACATCACGACATGATCAATATCCAGCCGGATGCCGATCCGTTGCCCCAGGGCGTGGTTGTGATGGCTGGGCGCCAGACACAGCAGCCGCGCCCCGCTGGGCAGACTGAGGGTGTAGAGAAACTCCGCGCCCCGAAACGCCCGCTCCACCACTTCCGCCTGCATGGCGCTGGTATCGTCATGGATGACATCATCGGGCCGCACCAGGATTTCTACCGCAGCGCCCGGCGTCAGACCGGTCAGCGCTGGCCCGTCAATTTCGCCCAGTTCCGTATTCATCCGCCCGTTTTCTCCCATCCGCCCCGGCAGCAACACGCCCTGACCGATGAAGTCGGCGACAAACCGATCCGCCGGCCGGTGATAGAGGTTGTAGGCGCTGTCCCATTGCAAGAGCCGACCCTCGTACAACACCCCGATTTCGTCGGCGAAGGCAAACGCTTCGAACTGATCATGGCTGACCAGCAGCCCACCAGTGCCCTCGCGCAGCAGGATGCCGCGCACCTCTCGCGCCAGAGCCTCGCGCAGCGTCACGTCCAGGCTGGAAAACGGCTCGTCCAGCAACAGCAGTCGCGGCCGTGGAGCCAGCGCCCGGGCCAGCGCCACTCGTTGCTGCTGGCCGCCGGACAGTTGATGCGGATAGCGCCTGGCGAAATCCGCCAGTCCCACCAGCCGCAACAATTCCAGCACCCGCGCCCGCCGCTCTGAGCTTTTCCAGCCGCGCAGACCGAACGCCACGTTATCGGCGACGGTCAGGTGCGGAAACAGCGCCAGATCCTGAAACATCAGGCCAATCCGCCGCTGCTCCGGCGGCAGGGTCCAACCGGGCCGACTGAGTTCGACGCCTTCCAGCCGGATTGAGCCACGTTGCACCGGTTCGAAACCCGCCAGCGCCCGCAGCAGTGTGGTCTTGCCGCAGCCGCTGGGACCGAGCAGGCAGCCGATGCCGGCGCAAAGCATGTGCAGCGAGACCTCCTGCACCACCCGCTTGGGCGGATAGGCGATGTCAATATCGGTCAGTTCAAGAAAGGGGGTCATGGCCGGGTCTCGCCTGGCTGATGGCGCGACTGAGCAGGATCACGGGTCCGATGCCGGCCAGCACGATGGCCAAGGCAAAAGTTGCGGAATCGGCCAACCGTTCATCCGACGCCAGTTCGTAGGTGCGCACCGCCAGGGTGTTGAAGTTGAACGGGCGCAGAATGAGCGTCGCCGGCAGTTCCTTGAGCACATCCACGAACACCAGCAACAGCGCAGTCAACAGACTACCGCGAAGGATTGGCACATGCACCCGCCACAGTACACCGCGCGGGCGTGAACCCAGGGCGCGGGCGGCATCGTCCATGCTCGGACGGATGCGGCCCAATCCCGCTTCCACGCTGTGCAGCGCCACCGGCAGAAAACGGGTGCAGTAGGCAAACAACAGCGCAAACAGCGTTCCGCTCAACAGCAGCCCGGTGGACATCCCGAACCCCGCCCGCACCCAGTGATCCACGCTGCGATCCAGCGCCGCGAAAGGCAGCATGACCCCGATCGCGATCACCGTACCCGGCACTGCATAACCCAATCCCGCGCCGCGCACCGCCAGCCGCACCACAGAACGGGGTCGCAAGCGCTGGCCATAACCGAGCAACAACGCCAGCAGTAAAATCAGCAGCGCTGCGCCGCCCGCCAGCAGCAGGCTGTGCGCCGCCAGGTCCACAAAGTGGTCATCCACCCGGTGCGAGGCGGTGCGCCAGGCCCACACGCTCAACTGTCCCGCCGGAATCAGGAAACCGAACAGCAGTGGAATCAGGCACGTTGCGGTGGCCAGTCCACGCCAGCGGCCGTGCAGCGCCAGCCGTGGTGGCCGCTGAACGCGCTGACCGGTGTGGTGAAAGCGCGCCTGGCGCCGCGACAGTCGCTCGAACGTCAGCAGCGCAAAGACAAAAAGCAGCGACAGCGCCGCCAGTTGCGCAGCGGCGGTCGCATCGTTCATCCCGAACCAGACCCGGAAAATACCGGTGGTGAAGGTGCTCACTCCAAAATATTGCACCACACCGTAATCGGCCAGCGCTTCCATCTGCACCAGCGATACCCCGGCAATCAGCGCTGGGCGCGCCAGCGGCAGGGTCACGGTCAGAAACCGCCGCCAAGATCCCGCGCCCAGACTGCGGCTGACTTCCAGCATCGCCGCCGACTGTTCCAGAAACGCCGCCCGCGCCAGCAGGTAGACATAGGGATACAGCACCAGGGTCAGCATCAGCACCGCACCCGGCAGCGAGCGGATTTCCGGAAAAGCGTAATCCTGCCGGGTCCAGCCGAACAGTTCGCGCAGGAGCATCTGCACGGGTCCGGCGAAGTCCAGCAGGCCCGTGTAGGTGTAGGCGATGATGTAGGCTGGAATCGCCATCGGCAGCAGCAGCGCCCACTCAAAGCCGCGCCGGCCGGGAAACTCGCAGGTGGCGGTCAGCCAGGCCGCGGGCACCCCGATGAGGAGCGTTCCAGCACCAACGCCGAGCATCAGCGTGATTGAGTTGAATACATAGTCGGTCAGTACGGTGTCGGCCAAATGGCGCCAGACCTCTCCCGCAGGTTGCAGCGCGGTGACGAACACGGTGAACACCGGCAACGCCAGCAACAGCGCGGTTCCGAGCACCCACCCGGTCCAGCGGTCGATCCGCACGATCCACGCCCCAACGCCCTTTTCCCCTTGGGAGAGGGGCCGGCGATGAAGGCTGGGGCACCCTACTTCCACCCGGCCCGATCCATCAGCTTGACGGCGGCAGCGTTCAGTTCGCCCAGCTTGGCGACATTCAGCGTGTCGACCTTGAACTCACCCCAGGACTTGAGCGTGGCGCTGGGCGCAATGGCGGGATTAACCGGATATTCGTTATTCACGTCGGCATACCAGCGCTGAGCGGCGTCGCTGGCGAGGAATTCCAGCAACTTAACCGCAGGGTCACGGTTGCGGGCATGCGCAGTGACCCCAGCGCCACTGACGTTGACGTGTACGCCGGTGGTCTGGGCGTTGGGCCAGAACACCGCTACCTTGGCGGCCGCCTGCTTCTCCGCTTCATCACTGGAATTGACCATGCTCCCCAGATAATAGGTGTTGGCCAAGGTCAGGTCGCACTCGCCGGCGGCGACCGACTTGATCTGGTCGCGGTCGCCTCCCTTGGGCGGACGGGCGAAATTGGCGACCAGTCCCTTAGCCCAGACCTCGGTTTTAGCCTCGCCGTCATGCGCGATCATTCCGGCCACCAGCGACTGGTTGTACACACTGTCTGAAGAGCGCAGGCAAATTTTGCCCTTCCACTTCGGCGCGGCCAGATCCTCGTAGGTGGACAGTTCGGCGGGCTTCACCCGATCCTTGGCGTAAATAATGGGCCGGGCGCGCAGCGACAAGCCATACCAGTACCCGGCGGGATCGCGGTAGGCCGCGGGAATGGCGTTATCGAGCGCATCGGATTTAACCGCCTGCAACACGCCGGCCTGTTGCGCGGCAGCCAGCCGCCCGGCGTCAGAGGTCAGCAGCAGATCGGCGGGGGTGTTCGCGCCCTCGCTCTGCAAACGCTGCAACAGCGCTTCCTCCTTACCGGTCACCAGATTGACGGTGATGCCGGTCTGTTTGGAAAAGTCGTCCAGCAGCGGCTTGATCAGGTCTTCCTTGCGGGCGGAGTAGATGTTGACCTCGCCGCTGGCCAGCGCGGGCGCGGACAGCGCGATGCAGAGCAAGCCGAAGATGGAGAGCAGAAGAGGGGATTTCGTGGCGTTCGACATGAACGACTCCGTGAGGTTGGGCTGAAGGGGGTTCAATAGCAGCCACTGGCGGCTGGCTTATAAATGGTAATTATTCTCATTTAGCCTGTAAAGCCGCATCTCAAAAAAGATTTATCGGAGACCCATTGTTGTCGTTCGGGACAGGACAGACTCATGCAAACCGCTCATCCGGGCTATCCGGAGATCCGGTTCGGTTTGATTTTGTTGTCAGCGGTCGCAGCTCCGACTATATCTTTGCAGACCCATCGGTTAGCTTCGTCGCGGGATCTTGACCTGGCTGGCTCCACGCCGATTCCACAACGACCATCGAAGAACCTCAATGTCAAGTTTAACGCTGAATTTACTGGGCCGGTCCTGCTGCGCCAATCAGGCATCACTGCAACCCGTCGCTCCCTGGCGCTTCCCGCGTCCGCTGTCCTTTCTTCAACTCGTCTTCTGCCTGCTGCTACTGACTTTCCTCGCTGCTTGCGAGCAGAACGTCGCCACCCTCCAGAAAGGCGCGCCGGCTCCCGCTTTCGCCCTGGAACGGCTGGACGGTCCCGGCGTCCGCTTTCCCGAACAGTACCGAGGTCAGGTGGTCGCCCTGCGCTTCTGGGCGGACTGGTGTCCGTATTGCCACGATGAGATGAAGGCGCTGGAACCGGTCTATCGCCAGTACCGCGACCGGGGTCTGGTCATCCTCGCCATCAACGTACTGCAACCCCCGGAAATCGTCCGGCCCTTCGTTCAGGAACTCAACATCTCTTACGAGGTGCTGCTGGATCGACAGGGGGAGGTCATGCGCCGCTATCAGGTCATGGGCCTGCCGATGACCTTCATCATCGACCGGCAGGGTGTCGTTCATAACCGGCTCGTCGGCGAATCGACCCCGGAGGTGTTTGCACAAGCGATCAACAGCCTGCTGTGAGCATTCGCAATGTCACCTTGTCTATTCTTGCCTTAGAATCGCGGCTTCCATAATCAAAACAAGCGAAATTTCGTCCATGAACGACTCTATCCACACGGAACGCCGTCAGGTTCTCCGCCTTCTCGCTGTTGCCAGCGCCACTGCTGGCGCCGCCACCCTGAGCGCGCCCGCCTTAGCCGCGAAATGCGAAACGGACGGTACTCCCCTGCAATTTACCCCCAAGACTGCGCCAGACTCTAAACCGCTCGATAACGAACTCGCCAAGTATCCGAAATGCCCCTACTGCGGCATGGATCGCAAGCAATACCATCACAGCCGTCATTTAGTGCATTATCAGGATGATCTGGTGGACGCGACCTGCTCGATTCACTGCGCCGCGCTCAGTCTGGCGCTGAACATGGACCGGGGGCCAAAGGCCATTTATGCCGCCGATTTCGGCGCAAAAGCCGACCCGAAACCGCTGGTCAATGTCGATAGCGCTACCTACCTGATCGGCTCCAAACTGCCCGGCGTGATGACCGCGCAAAGCAAGGTTGCCTTCGCCTCCAAGGCCGACGCTGAAGCGGCCATGAAAGATAAAGGCGGCGAACTGGGCGATTTTGACGCCGCGTTGGCCGCTTCCTATCAAAGCATGGCCAGCGACACGATGATGATTCGCAAGAAGCGGGCGGAGAAGAAAGCCCACGCCGCAGGTCAGCATGGGCAATAAGCGTTTCTGCGGCACCTGGCTGGCGGCGCTGCTGCTGGCCTTCAGCCTGGTGGCCCCGGTTCGGGGCGAGGGTCTGCAACTTCCCGCGCCGGGCGCTAAAGAGACCTGTCCGGTCTGCGGCATGTTCGTCGCGCTCTATCCCGACTGGACCGCGACCGTGCTTTACCAGGACGGTCACGCTCACCATTTCGATGGAGCCAAGGACCTGTTCAAGTATTTGCTGAACCTGCCCAAGTACGCGCCGGGCCATCAGCAGGCCGACATCGCCGCTATCGGCGTGACCGAGTATTACGGCGTGGCCCGGATCGACGCTCGCGCCGCCTGGTACGTGATCGGCTCCGATGTGCTGGGGCCGATGGGCCATGAATTGATTCCGCTGGCGACCCAGGCCGAGGCCGAGGACTTCCAGCGTGATCATAAGGGCAAGCGGAGAGTCCGCTTCGATGAAGTGAACCCGGCGTTGCTGGAACAACTCGACCACGGAAATTTTGAATGACTGTCTACTTTATCGGCGCCGGCCCCGGCGATCCTGAATTGATCACCGTCAAGGGCCAGCGGTTGATTCGTGAATGTCCGCTGGTGCTGTACGCCGGTTCACTGGTGCCGAAAGAAGTGGTGCTGGCCGCCAACCCAGCGGCGGAAATCGTCAACACCGCTGATCTGAGTCTGGCGCAGATCATCGCCCGCATCCGCGCCGCCCATGAGCAAGGCTGGGATGTGGCGCGGGTGCATACCGGCGATCCGGCGCTGTATGGGGCGATTGGCGAGCAAATGCGCGAACTGGAAGCGCTGGGGATTCCCTATCAGGTGATTCCGGGCGTGACCGCCGCGTTCGCTGGAGCCGCGATGCTGCGCCGGGAACTGACCCTGCCAGGCGTCAGCCAGACGATCATTCTCACCCGCCATGCTGGCAAAACGCCGATGCCGGAAGGCGAAAGTCTGCCGGAACTGGCGCAACACCGGGCGACGATGGCGATTTATCTCAGCGTGGACAAGTTGCCGGAGATCGTCGCCGAATTGATCCCGCACTACGGCGCGGACTGTCCGGTTGCGGTGCTGCACCGGGTGTCCTGGCCGGATCAGGATGGCGTCGTGGGTACGCTGGCCGACATTGCCGGGAAAGTGGCCGCGAAAGGCTTTATCCGCACCGCGCTGATTCTGGTCGGGCGCGTGATCCAGCCCGAAGGATTTCCGCCGTCCTATCTCTACAGCGCCGAACACGCCGAGTGGTATCAGCAAAACTCAAACGCGCCTTAGTCGGACGGCAAGTTCTTCTATCCGACTTGCCGCCCGTGGCGTTACGCCTTGGCCTGGTTCAGCAGTTCCGAGACCAGTTCCGGCGGCAGCTTGAGTTCCCTGGCCAGCTCCTCCAGATAGGCGCGTTCCTGGTCGCTGTCGATGTTGATCGTCAGCAAGGAGGTGAGATAAATCTCCGCAGCCGCTGCGGGTGAATCCGCGCCCGCAGCAACCTCCTTGACGTTCAGCGGCCTGGCTAATTCATTCTTGACGAAATGCAACGCTTCGGGATCGAGATTGAGTTTTTGCAGGTAAGCATCAATCCGGCTTTGTTCTTGCTCGTCGATATGCCCATCCGCCTTGGCGGCGGCCAGCATGGCCCTCAACAGCGCCAGACTGCGTTGCTCCAGTTGCGGCCCGCTCAGGGTATTCGCCGCCGGACCCGGAGCGGCGGCAGGCGCTCCCTCTTGCTTGGCCTGCCAATCCTGAAAAGCCTTGTAGGCCAGCCCGCCCACCGCCGCCAGGCTGCCCAGTTTCACCGCCACGCCGGTCAGGCCCCGTCCGGCGCTGGTGCCGAGCAGCAGCGCCGCGACGCCGGCGATGGCCGCGCCTTTGCCCATGCCCGCCAACGCGGCATCACGCTGCGGTCCTTCGCTGGGGATGTTGAGTTTCTGTTCCGCCAGACTCTGGCCCTTGCTCGCCAACTCACGGCCCGATTGCAATAACTGATCAAACAGTGCGCGAACGTCCATCGTTATCCTCCTCGTCGTGATTTTCAGATCAACCGTCCACCTACGCCTGGAAATAAAGGGCATTGACTTCATTGCCAATGCGAAGCTTTATCTGATCCAGTGTAGTGCGTATTAGACGAAAAAATCAGTGATTTCGGCGGCTAATCGCGCAACCTCGGCAAATTCCCGATCCGCGCTAGGCCACGCTGGGCGCTCCAGCATCACCACCGGAATCTTTAACCGCCGCGCCGCCGCCAGCTTGGACGCGACTGCGCCGCCACCGCTGTTCTTGGCGATCAGTACGTCAATTCGGTAATCCCTGAGCAGCGCCAATTCCTGTTCCAGCGCAAAGGGACCGATAGCGCACAGCAAGGTCAGGCGTGGCAAGACCGGTAGTTCCGCCGCCAGACAACGCACCAGCCAGTGCTGTGCCGGCGGGATGTCGGCCATATGGCGCAAGGGTTCCAGACCGATAGTGAAAAAAAGCCGTTTGAATTCCCGTAGCGCCGCCATCATCCCCGCCCAGTCGGCGACGGAGCGCCAATCGTCGCCGGGTTCCGGTTGCCACGCCGGCCGCCGGTACGCCCATAGCGGAATCCCGGTTGCTCGCGCCGCTAACGCGGCGTGACGGCTGATTTGCGCGGCGTAGGGATGAGTAGCGTCGATCAGCAATTCAACCCTGTGTTCGCGCAGGAACGCGGCCAACCCTTCGACGCCGCCAAAACCGCCGACGCGCACCGCGCAGGGCAATTCCGGGATGCGCCCCTTGCCCGCCACGCTGTAAATCACGCGGTGAATCGGCGCCAAGGCCCGCGCCAGTTGCAACGCTTCGCCGATGCCGCCCAGAATCAGCAGGCGCATGAGGCGAAATCCGCATGGCCGACCGGCTGGCCGTCGCGGTCAATCGCCCACACTTCCACGGCCACGCCTGCCGGCGCAATGGACAAAGCCTGTTCGCGGGCCATGACGCAAATCCGTTCGCCCAGCGGCAAACCCGCCGCATTGGCCAGCGCCAGCGCCTGCTGGCTGGTATTGGCGGCGCGCATCGCCTCCTGCAACGTCGCATCCGCGCCCAGCATCGCCGCTTCCGCCGCCAGCAGCGTCAGATCAATATGCGAATGATGACTGTGCAAATTCAAATGACCCGCCGCCAGTTTGCTGATCTTGCCGAAACCACCGGCCAGACTGAGCCGAGAAAAAGGCGTCCGGCGCAGATGCTTGAGCACCGCCCCGGCGAAATCGCCCATTTCAATCAGCGCCAGGTCCGGCAATCGGTGCTGCGTCCGCAGCAGGCGCTCACTGGCGGAACCGGTGCAGGCGGCGATGTGCGGACAGCTATTGGCGCGGGCCACCTCCATCGCTTGCTGGATCGACGCGATATAGGCGGAGCAGGAGAAGGGCCGAACGATACCGGTGGTGCCGAGAATGGACAAACCGCCGACGATGCCCAATCGGGGATTGAGGGTTTTCAGCGCCAGCGCCGCGCCGTTTTCCACGCCAATCGTCACGGCGAATCCGCCGCGATAGTCGGCCTCAGCGGCCAGTCGGGTCAGATGTTCGGTCATCATCCGCCGTGGGGTGGGATTGATCGCCGGCTCGCCAACGGCAATCGGCAGACCGGGCAAGGTTACGGTTCCGACGCCCGGCCCGGCGTGAAAGCGCACGCCCGGCGCGGCGCTCAACGCGACTTGGGCGAAAATCAGCGCCCCGTGGGTCACGTCAGGATCATCGCCGGCGTCCTTGAGCGTCGCCGCCTCCGCTCCGCTTTCCGTCAACCGGCAGTACGCCAACGGAAAACGCGCCGACTGACCACGCGGCAGGGTGATTTCCACTTCAGTGGATACAACACCGGTTAATAACTGACGGGCCGCCGCCAGACTGGTTGCGGTCGCACAAGCGCCGGTGGTGTAGCCATAGCGCAGGGGTTGGGGTATTTCGGGAGTTTCAGGGCGCATCATCAATAGAATGCATTGGGAGGCTCCCGCCACGAATGCGCACCCGATACTCGTCCACAACCCATAGCAACCCTGCCAAAGGTTCCTGATTCAACAAGGGCAATATGCGTTGCATCAACCGCAAGGCAGAACTCATACCCTGATTAGCTGGACGTAGCACGATGATCCCCGAATAGTTTTCAGGCGGATAACAACGAATATCAGAAAAATCAAGATCGAGCGTAATCAAAACGCGGTATTCCTGTTGGCATACCTGCGCAACGATTGCATCAGGCTGGCCGGCCATTTGCTGTTCAAGAATCGTCATCGCATCATGATTGTTGACGCAGCACATCAGCAATTTCCACCGGCAAATTTTCATCGACCTTAAAGCGCATCAGGCCGCCTCGGGTAGAGTAATAATGCGTTCACGAGCGAGTTCAGCCGCATAGCTCAGCGCCGCTTGAATGTCCTCCATGCGCAAGGTGGGATATCCTTCCAAAACCGTGGCGATGGTTTCGCCAGCCGCCAGATTGTCAAGGATCACGGAAACCATAATCCGGGTACCCTTGATACAAGCCTTGCCATGGCAGATGCCAGGATCAACACTGATGTAGTCATGCCAGTAATTTTTCATACGCGGAATCCGTCTGATCTCAATGAGTACAGCGTTGATTTTAGCCGAAGATCGGCATTGTTAGCCCATTCACCTTTACCCTTTCCCTATGACCTCCGCAACCTGCCCCGCTTTACTCCTCAGCGCCCCGGCTTCTGGCCAGGGAAAAACCACCGTCACCGCCGGGCTGGCGCGCTGCCATCGCAATCAGGGCCGCAAGGTGCAGGTCTTCAAAACCGGCCCGGATTTTCTCGACCCGATGATTCTGGAGCGCGCCTCCGGCCAGCCGGTTTATCAACTCGATCTGTGGATGGTCGGCGAGGCGGACTGCAAGGCGCTGCTCTATCAGGCCGCGCAAACCGCTGATTTGATTCTTATCGAAGGCGTCATGGGCCTGTTTGACGGCACGCCCTCCAGCGCCGATCTGGCCGAAAAGTTCGGCGTGCCGGCGCTGGCGCTGATTAACGCTCACGCCATGGCGCAAACCTTTGGCGCGGTGGCGCATGGGCTGGCCCATTACCGCCCCGGTCTGCCCTTCGCCGGGGTGTTGGCCAATCGGGTCGCCGGCCCCGGTCATGCGCAACTGCTGGCGGAAAGCCTGTCGCCGGAGATTCGCAATTACGGCTGGCTGCCCCGCGATAGCGCAATCACCCTGCCCGACCGGCATCTCGGTCTGGTGCAGGCGGCGGAAATCGCTGATCTGGAACAACGCCTGGATGCGGTTGCGGCGCGCATCGCCCAAACCGCTCTGGCGGAATTGCCGCCGCCGGTCGCCTTTCCGGCAGTGACGCCGAAGCCGCTACCGCCGTTGCTCAACGGCGTGCGGATTGGCGTGGCCCGCGATCTGGCCTTCGCCTTTCTCTATCCGGCTAATTTAGAGGCGTTGCAGGCGCTGGGCGCGGAATTGATCTTCTTTTCGCCGTTGACCGACGCCGAATTGCCCGACGTGGACGCGGTGTATCTGCCCGGCGGCTACCCGGAACTGCATCTTGACGCGCTGGCCGGCAATGCGCCGATGCGCGGGGCGCTGCGCCGACATCACGCCGCTGGCAGGCCGATTTATGCGGAATGCGGCGGTCTGCTGTATACGCTGGATTCACTGGCGGATCAGGAGGGGCATCGGGCGCCGATGCTGGGCTTGTTGCCGGGCCATGCGGCGCTTCAGTCGAAATTGGCGGGATTAGGGATGCAGTCGGTGAAACTGCCGGAGGGAGAATTGCGCGGACACACCTTTCATCATTCGCAACTGGAAACGCCGTTGACCCCGCTGGCCTACGGTCGCCGCCAGCGCGACGGTCAGCCGGGTGAAGCGGTCTATCGGGTCGGACGGCTGACCGCCTCGTACCTGCATCTGTACTTTGCCAGCCATCCGGCGGCGGCGGCCCGGCTGTTCCTGCCCTGAGCCGCCGCACCGCCTGCACCGTGTCGCCGGCGCAGTTGCAAGCTGGACTCAATCACTCAACCACGCCCATCAACAGCGCATTGCTACGGGTCGTTACTTCCTCGGCGCGCTTGAGCAGATTAGCAAAGAAGTCAAAACCGCTTTCCCACTGACTCATCAGGGCGTCGAAACTGGCGGTCTGCACCTGACTGGTCAGGTCGATGATTTCCCCAAACAAGGGGGCGGGATCGAACCGTTCGGGATAGGACTGCGTCATGGGTTTGTCTCCAGGGTTCAAGGTTCAGGGTTCACCATCCGGGGGGCGTAACGGCCGGTTTGAAACCGAACCGTCACTGGCTTGACATCCTACTGAAAAAAAACTGGTTAATACACCCTGGAAACAAGGATTTTGTGCATTGCATCGTCAGGCGACATCGAAGCGGTCGAAACGCATGGTGAACTGACCGCGCCCCCGGGTCATTTGAACAGCAAGAGGACGAGTCGGGGTGAATGGTTCGGCCCCGGTGAAAGCGTGCTCATGAGTTCTCCCACGGCGGCGTAGCAGGATAGAGGGTCAGCCGCAATTCGAGATCGCCCAGATTTTCGTACAGGGGGCGCCGCCCGGACAGCTTTTCGCTTTCCGAAAGAATGATCTCCACCCCGGAGCCGCGCCGGTCCATCAGAAATTCCCGTCCGAGTCCCAATTCCCGCACCGGGTAATAGCGGGAAAACAAACTGCACAGCACATCATTGCGCGGCATGGACATCTCGGTCATGGCCTCGATGCTCATCGAATTGGGCAGAGCGCCCGGCGAATAGAGTTCCAGCCGATCCTCGAACAGAAACAGGCGAATCCGGCTACCGTGCAGGGCGTAGTCCCGATGCGCCACCGCGTTGACGATGGCCTCGAACACCGCCCGTTCGCTGTATTGCGGCATTTCGACCCGTCCCAACGCCTTGCGGGCTGGGACGCGCATGTTGCGCCGGACGAAATGCAGGGCATCCCAAATCTGGCGATCCAGCGGGCCGCCGATTTCGCGGGCATCGATCTGCTCGTTCGGGTCGTTGCGAGCACCCCGGTACGCCACGGCGACGATCTCGGCGTTGCGTAGCCATTGTTGCGGCTGGTAGGCGCACAACAGCACTCCAGCTACCGTCGGGCGCAACTCGCCATCCAGTTCGGTCGTCAGATGCAGGCATTGCAATTGCCGCTCGATTGGACCCTGTTCGGGACGCACCAGAGGGCGCATCAGCAAGGGATCGAGATCGCTCAACGTAGCGTCCGCCACCGGTTGCTCTTCGAAGCGGATCAGCCGGGCCTGGCTGCGCAGCAAATCATCAATCCGCAGCTTGGTCATGACCTGATTTTTCCGGTGCGTCCCTTCATGCCACATCAAAGCGGTCGAAGGTCATGGTGAACTGGCCGCGCCCCCGGGTCATGCCGCGCAGGTCGGTGATGTAGCCCAGCAGCCGGTCCAGCGCGCAATCGCAGTGAATGAGGGTCATCTCACCCAGCGTGGTGGTGTCGCGAATCACCGCCCGGCGGGATTGCAAATCGCCCAGCACGGTTCCCACATCGCTTTCTGGCGCTACGACCTCGGTATTCATGATCGGCCGCAGCACCAGACCGCCGGCCCGGGCCAGCGCCTTGCGCGTCGCCTCCGCGACCGCCACCCGAATCGCCTGCACACTGGACAGCGCGCCGAACAGTTCGACATCCAGCACCCGCACCGCCACATCCTGCAACGACGCACCAGTCGCGGGACCGCTGGACAGCGCGTCTTCCGCCCCGCCCACCACAGCCTCCCGTTGTGCGGGATTCAATTCAATCCCCTCCGGACGTACTCGGGGCGCGGCGTCAATCGTGACGCCTGCGCCACGCGGCAAGGGCGCGACCGCCACGCGCGCGCCGGCCTTGAGTTCCAGCTTCTTGCCCTCCGCTGGTTCCATCACCCGATGGAACAGGGCGTCGGCTTCGGCGGATGCGGCAATCGTCTCGCGGGTCACTACATCGGGATTGCCGACCCGGATATTGACGTTGAACTCACGCCGCAGCCGTTCCCCGGCAATCTGCAAATGCAATTCGCCCATTCCGCGCAACACCCGCTGGCCGGTTTCCGGATCTTCCTCCACCCGCAGGGTCGGATCTTCCTGCTGCAACTTGTCCAGCGCCTCCAGCAACTTCTCTTCATCCGCGCTGGATTGCGGCTCAATCGCCAGCCCCAGCACCGGCTCACGGGTTTCGATGCGTTCCAACCACAGCGGATGACTCGGCGCGCACAGGGTATCGCCGGTGGTCGCCCAGCGTAGCCCGGCCAGCAGCACGATCTGCCCGGCAGTCGCTTCATCCAGCCGGGTCTTGCGGTTGGCATCCACTTCGAACAGTCGCGCGACCCGCTCCTGGCGCAGCGCGCCGTTCGGGCCGGGAATGGCCACCTCATCGCCGGGCTTGAGCGTACCCCGGTACAGCCGGGCAAACACATGACGGCGGCCTTCCCACATCTGCACCTTGAACGCCAGCGCCGCCAGTGGCTCACCCGCCGTCATCGCCACCCATTCCTCGCTGCCGTCAGGCCGGTGCGCCAGGCTGGGCGGGCGTTCGGTTGGGGCCGGCAACAACCGCGTTATTCCATCCAGCACCGGCTGCACCCCCTGATTGCGCAAAGCGCTGCCAGCGAAACAGGGACAGGCCCTACCGGCCAGGGTGGCCAGGCGCAGCGCCGCCCACACCACTTCCGGTTCCGGCTCTTCCTCTTCCGCCAGCACTTGCTCGGCCAGCGCATCGTCCATTTCCGCCGCCGCCAGGAGCAAATTCTCCCGCCACGGCCGCATCGGTTCCCAAGTCGCCGCATCGCAGGGCGTCACGTCTACCTGCTCGCCCCGCTCGCCGGTAAAGCGCAGCCGGGTCCGGTCAATCAGGTGAATCACTGAACCGTCATCAGTGGGCGAGGGCACCGTCACCGCGACCGGCTCGGCGCCCAGTCGCTCCCGCACTGTCGCCAGCGCGCGGGCGAAGTCGGCGCCGGGTCGATCCAGCTTATTGATGAAAAACAGCGCCGGCAGCCGGAAACGGGTGCGCTGCCGCCAGACCGTCTCGGTTTGCGGCTCCACCCCGCGCACGCCATCCAGCACGATCACGCACCCGTCCAGCACCCGCATCGAGCGTTCGACCTCGATAGTGAAATCCACATGACCGGGCGTGTCGATCAACTGAATGAGCGACTCACGCCAGGGCAGTTGGGTCACTGCGGCGGTGATAGTGATGCCGTGTTCCTGTTCCTCGGCCATGTAGTCCATGTGGGCCGCCCCTTCATGCACCTCGCCGATCTTGTGCGACGCTCCGGAGTAGTACAGCATCCGCTCGGTCAGGGTGGTCTTACCGGCGTCGACGTGGGCGGCGATGCCAATGTTGCGCACTCGCGCCAGTTCAGAAGGAGGGGACATGGCGATTCTCGGTCAGGAAATGCGCCGGCATTCCAGATAGAAGCGTTTTTCATCCGCTTCACCCATGGAAAAGGTCTTCCGGGGCAACGCGCCGTCGCGGATCACGGTGCGGAAGAAGTCGCCCTTGTCCAGCGCCGGCAGATAGAACCCGATATTACCGGATTGCGCACTGAGTTGCGCCAGCGTGTCCTCGCCGTGAATATAATCCAGCCGCGCGCCGGGCTGGCCGGGCAGATAGGCGTCAAGAAAGGCTTGCAGCGTGGCGACTGGCAAGGTCAGGCGCGGTTGCTCAATGATCAGCACTCCGCACCGCTGCGCGCTCGCGAAGGCGATGACCTGCCGCCCCGGACGCTGCTGTTCCCGCCAGACCTGGCGCGCCGCCGGCCACGACGGCGCATCGAGCACGGTCAACGCCGTGTTCTGGGCGGCGAGCGTATCGGCCAGCGCCGCCAGCAGCGCGTCCGGGTTGACGTTGAACGCCACTCGGTGAATGGCCTCGAATTCCAGCCCCTCGTCGTGCAGGTTGACCAGTTCCACCAGCGCATGGCGGGCGGGATGGTTCATCACCGCCACCGGATCGGGCGCGGCGCGTTTGAGATGCTCCCAGATGAGCTTGGCGGTGGCGAAGGAGTGGTTGCCGTCGCCCAGCGCATACAGCAGCACCGGTTCGTCGCTGACGCCGTAGCGGTCGTTGAACAGCGCGGGATCCGCCAGCCGCGTCAATTGCTCAATCACCCATTGCAGCAAGAGCGGATGATCGACTCGCGCGCCGCGCACCCGGCCACTGTTCAGCATCAGGGGCGCGTCATACCGGTTCTCCAGCGGCTCGGCGAACAGCGGTTCGATGACTGTGCGCTGCGGATCGTCGATCAGCACCATCACATGCGGCAGCTCCAGCGGCGCGTGCTCCCGCACCCGCACCCGGGGCGGCAACCGTTCCAGAATCGTGCCCTCGGTGGGGCGAATCAGAGTTTTCGCGCCGGGGTTAAAATCGTAATGCTCCAGATCCAGCGCCGCGATCAGCCCACGCCGAATCCGGCCCCGCGCGATTTCCCGCTCGATCCGCATCAAACCGGGCGGTTGCGGGACCAGAACCCCGTCGGCCAGATAACGCTGCATGGTCTCCTGAATGGCCGCGATCCGCTGCGCCTCGTCCGCCGCACCCAGATCGACTTCCGGCAGGATCAGCCGCAAGGTCGAGGGCGCAGCGCCGACCAGGGCCTCGACCTGCGCCCAGTACTCGGGCTGCGAGGTGTATTGATCACAAGCCACGACCGCCCATCGGGTCAGGTCCACCTCTGGGCGGGGCAGCAAAAGCGTCGGAATTTGTAGACCGATGGCTGTGAAATTCATGGACGATGCGACTCCCTTGATGGTTGGCTGCGGCCTGACGGCGGAAAAAATTGACGCAAGCTTAACAAACCGGCTTTGGCGAACAAACGACTCTGCGTCAGCCGGCCTGACGCGGAGCATCATCAGCAACATGACGCCCGGTTATCGGCTGTACGCCCAGCGCCTCGAAATCCCGTCAGAGCGCGTCCAGGGGGCTGGCGACGCATCGACCGCCCCGGTTGAGAACGTGCGTGTAGATCATGGTGGTCGATACATCGGAATGGCCGAGCAATTCCTGCACGGTGCGGATATCGCAGCCCGCCATCAGCAAATGAGTGGCGAAGCTGTCGCGCAGGGCGTGGCAATTCGCCGGCTTGGTCAGCCGGGCTGCGGTTGCCGCCTGCTTGACCGCCTTCTGCAAGCCTTTTTCGTGCAGGTGAAGCCGCCGAACCGCCCCGCTTCGGGGGCGGGCAACTGCTGAAATATATACAAGACTTTCGCTTGCCTACCTTTTCCGTCATACCCGCGAACGCGGGTATCCCGTCTCTTTAAGAGTTATTGGATTCCCGCTGATGCGGGAATGACGGAAAGCGAAAGTCCTGATATACAGACATACATTGACACTCATGGATAAATAGCAGTTATTAGGACTTTCGCTTGTACCCTACATATAGTTGCATAATTAGCGAAATATATACCATATATAGTGATTGAGACCCTTCCAAGCGAAAGTCCTAAGTTATGAAACTCAGTGTAGGGGCCAAATCGCAAGGATTGTCGTACAAAACCGCTTGGCGGTTGTGAAAGGATGGCAAACTGCCGGTTCCAGCAGAACAGTTGCTTACCGGGACAGTGATCGGGCATCCGCCAGTGATGACGACCGAGGGTGGCGTGGCGTTGTACGCCCGTGTGTCCAGTGCCGACCAGAAGCCCGACCTCGAACGCCAAGTCGCCCGTAGCCGGGTATGCGGCTGAAAACAGCTTGCGCGTGACGGAGGTCGTCAAAGAAATCGGTTCTGGACTGAACGGGCACCGACGGGGCTTAATGCGGTTATTGCGGATGCCCGTCGTGACGACCATCGTGGTGGAACACCGCGACCGGCTGATGCGATTTGGTTTTGAATACGTTGAGGCGGCGTTGACGGCCCACGGGCGGACGCTGGTGGTGATTGACCCTGCCGAAGTCACAAGTTGGAGTGTTTGTCGCGCTGAACCGGGGGCCGGACGTGACCTTGATCGACGGCCGGTTGTTTTTACCGGAGGCGTGGACCACCGATCCAGCCCGTTACCAGGCGGCGGGCGTTCCCAAGGTCCAACGGGGCTTCCGGCACAAAACGGACCTGACCTTGGCGATGATCGGCCACGCCCGACAGCAGGGCATCGGCTTTGCCTGGGTGGGTTTTGATGGCTTCTACGGTAGCGATCCGGGGTTCCTGCGCGCCCTCGATGATCGAGGGAAGGTTCCCGTTGGGAACATGCATAAGGACCAGCGGATTGACTTGGAAGATCCGCGTCCGACCTTGGCATTTGATCGTGCGCCGGGAGATCGATGCCCCGACCTAGATCAAGTACAGCCTCAGCAACGCCCCGTCCGACACGCCGGCGCCCCGCTGGACGTTCATGCAAGGCCAGCGCTACGGGATCGAACGCGCCTTGCAGCAGGGCAACCAAGGTGTCGGGCTGGGTGATTACCAAGTCCGGGGCTGGCGGGGTTGGCGCCGTCACCTGACGCTGGTCCTGATGGTCATGCTGTTCCTGCTAGAAGAGCGTTAGCTTCACCAGCAGACCCGCCCGTTGTTGAGTGGCGCCGATATCCGCGCGTTGTTGAGCCATTTCTTACCCCGGCGGGATATGACCCTGGACGAGGTCCTCCGCAGATAGAAGTCCGCCACCGAAAACGTCAAGCGGCTATCAACTCAGCCTATCGCAAACAACAGCTTAATGAATAGTCACAGATGTTCTGACAAAGTAGAACTAACCTTCAACGCCGTCCGCCCGCAGGGCCACGCCCTGAGTACGAATCACCTCGGCGTAAAACCGGGCGCTGGCCTTGTGCGTGCGTTGCTGGGTCGCATAATCCACATGAACCAGCCCGAATCGCTTTGAATAGCCATGCGCCCATTCAAAGTTGTCCAGCAGCGACCAAGCGAAATAGCCCCGTAAATCCACGCCCTTGCGCCGCGCATCGAGCGCCGCGCCCAGATGATCGCGCAGATAGCGTCGCCGCAGTGGGTCATCCAGTTCGCCATCGGCGCGCGGCGGATCGTAAAAGGCCGCGCCGTTTTCAGTGATGTACAGCGGCAACGGCCCGTAGCGGCTGGCGATCCATTCCAGAATATCGGTCAGACCTTGCGGATACACCTCCCAATCCAACGCAGTATAGGTCTGTTGCGGTTGCCGGACGCCTGCGGCTTCCAATGGCCAGACCCCCGTCGCATGGCGCACCACTTGCCGGCTGTAATAGTTGATGCCCAGGAAATCCAGCGGCTGGCGGATGAAGTCGAGATCGGCAGCGGGAAACGTGGGCCAGGCCGCGCTGAAGATCTCCGCCAGTTCCGGCGGATAACTGCCCAGAAACACCGGGTCGAGATAGTGGCGGTTGAAGTAGGCGTCGGCTCGCATGGTGGCGTTCAAATCCTCGACTGCGTCGCTGGCTGGATACTTCGGCTCCAGATTCACCACCAGCCCGATCTGATGCTGACCCTCGGCCCGGTAGGCTTGTACAGCGGCGGCGTGCGCCCGCAGCAGGTGGTGGGTGGCGATGGGCGCAGCGTAGGGATTGCGCTGGCCCGGCGCTAAAACACCGTGCAGATAGCCGCTATCCACTACCACCCACGGCTCGTTGAGCGTCACCCAGAGGCTCACCCGGTCGTCCAGCGCCCGGAACAAGACACGGGCGTAGTCAGCGAACCAGTCGGCGCTGTCGGGATTCAGCCAACCGCCGAGCCGATCCAGCGCTGCCGGCAAATCCCAGTGGTACAGGGTGAGCATCGGCTGAATGCCGCGTTCCAGCAGCGCATCCACCAGTCGCTCGTAAAAATCCAGCCCGCGCCGGTTCACCCGTCCTCGCCCTTCGGGTAGCACCCGGCTCCACGACACGCTGAAGCGATAGGCGTTCAGGCCCATCGCTCGCATCAATTCAATGTCCTCCCGGTAACGGTGGTAGTGATCGCAGGCCACGTCGCCAGTCTCATTGTTGCAAATCCGGCCCGGCGTGTGGGCGAATTCATGCCAGATGCTCGGCCCGGCGCCATCAGCCAATGGCGAGCCTTCGATCTGATACGCCGAAGTGGCGGCGCCCCAGAGGAAATCGGCGGGGAACGTAGCGGAATCGGACATTGATGGAAAACTCCAGGTCGGGGGTCGGATGGTGGGTCGGGATTGGATGATAGTCACTGTTGGAAACCGAAAATACGGGATTCCCAATCATGTCAAACAAATCCGGGTAGTGTTCCAGACATGGATTTCATACCAAAACCCCAAATTCATATCGGTTGATAAAGAGGCCAATAACGATGTCATGCATTTTGTCGAGTTTAGAAAAACAAATCGTCTTTCTGACTAATCTTTTAATGCGTGTCCGTAGGGTGAGGTGTTTCCGTTCAATCTTTTGAGTATTCGCCTTACCGATCGTATGCTGTTCGGGTGGCAAGTGGCGTTCGTAGGCTCCCCAAGCATCCGTGTA
>Ga0209573_1002513_pt1 | contig 23117 bp, 13 predicted proteins | sample TNRBio252014_DNA_FD_185870 | JGI IMG/M metagenome (GOLD analysis project Ga0209573, IMG submission 185870) | Wastewater treatment Type I Accumulibacter community from EBPR Bioreactor in Madison, WI, USA - TNR Reactor_6/25/2014_ DNA (SPAdes)... | ecosystem: Engineered > Bioreactor > EBPR >...
CTGGCGGACAGGTAATTACCGGCGCTACGCCGTCGCTGAACGTGATTGTTTGATTGCACGAAGCCGCGTTTCCAGCCAAATCCGTCGCTGTCCAGGTTCTTACAATTTGCCCGGTGGATGGCTGGTCTGAAAAAGTGACGGCGATTTGACCTGTTGCTGTGCAGTTGTCCGTTGCAGTTGCTGTGCCTGTGACTGATGGATTCGTGGAACTGCCGCAAGGCACCGTAATCGCTGGCGGACAGGTAATTACCGGCGCTACGCCGTCGCTGAACGTGATTGTTTGATTGCACGAAGCCGCGTTTCCAGCCAAATCCGTCGCTGTCCAGGTTCTTACAATTTGCCCGGTGGATGGCTGGTCAGAAAAGGTGACGACGATTTGACCTGTTGCTGTGCAGTTGTCCGTTGCAGCTGCGGTGCCTGTGACTGATGGATTCGTGGAGCTACCGCAAGGCACCGTAATCGCCGGCGGACAGGTAATTACCGGCGCTACGCCGTCGCTGAAGGTGATTGTTTGGTTGCACGAAGCCGCGTTCCCGACCAAATCCGTCGCTGTCCACGTTCTCACAATTTGCCCGGTGGATGGCTGGTCAGAAAAGGTGAGAACAATTTGACCTGTCGCGGTGCAGTTGTCCGTCGCTGTTGCTGTGCCTGTGACCGATGGATTCGTCGAACTGCCGCAAGGCACCGTAATCGCTGGCGGACAGGTAATTACCGGCGCTACGCCGTCGCTGAAGGTGATTGTTTGATTGCACGAAGCCGTGTTTCCCGCTAAATCCGTTGCTGTCCAGGTTCTTACAATTTGCCCGGTGGATGGCTGGTCTGAAAAGGTGACGGCGATTTGACCTGTTGCTGTGCAGTTGTCCGTCGCAGTTGCAGTGCCTGTTACGGATGGATTCGTGGAACTGCCGCAAGGCACCGTAATCGCTGGCGGACAGTTGATTACTGGAATTTCGCGGTCTTCAATAGTAAGACTAACCATCGCACTTGCTGATTGATTACAAACGTCTGCAATGGTATAGGAAAATGACGTTGCCCCGCAAAAACCAGGATCGGCATTAAACGTAAACTGGCCATTGGGAGCTAAAGTCAATAGCCCCCCGGAAGGTATGGTATTTGAAACTACTGAGATTTGCGTTCCCACATCATTCATCAGGATATTCCCGCTCAGAGGAATGGATGAAATATGGGAAAAAGCGTCATCTACTGCCGTGATGGGCAATAAACTGACTGCCACTTCTACCCTTCCATTTGCAGTTTGTCCCGCCCGGTCCGTCACGGTATAAAAAAAAGAAAAAGAAGCACTGCCGATATTGGTGATCAGGATATTCCCTGTGCTTGTCGTCATCACAGTTGCTCCTGCGGGTTGTGTCACCGCAGTTACCTGCATCCCTTCGCCAATATCGTTCGCCAATACATTCACAGATGTGGAACTACCACAAAAAACGGACAGCGCATCGTCATTAACGCTCAATACCGGCAAGCCTTCCTGCTGGTCACGGGTAACGAAATACACCCCGGCGCCCGCTGCTACCCCACCGGCGACGTAATAAGGCCATTCCGGTTTTTTATCTACAAAACCAATCAGGGTCGTTTTAAAACGCCTTCCGGTTAATTCAAAATTATTCCAATTAATTTGATCACGCTGGGCATATCCAAACATCGGAATCAACAATAGCCCAAGCCATATTGAGGGTAATATTATTTTCATCGAACCGAGTTTTAAAAAGTGAGGATTCTACCGGCAAGTCTTGTTTTCCCGTCGCTTATCACTTATTCAGTAGCAGCCTTGAGTACTTTCGCTTCTACACCGACCAGGGTAAACGTTTCCCAAAAACTGTCAATGCCTTCTTCTAATGCTTCCCGAATTTCCGGCGGTGCAGCGTCAGCATTTGTTTGAGTCGTTGTTTCGTATTGCCTGACGAGGTTATCTGAAAAATCTTCCCGGTCATAAGGATGGCCGGTTAGCAATCCCAAAGCATACCAAATCACCTGCTGTTCCACTGCATCTTCCTGTCGCTGAACATCTGCTGCAAAAGGCGTATTGATCTGGTTTGTTGACGCTAATCGTTCGTAGGCTTCTTCCACTGCCCGAATGATATCCAGCACGATAGGGGCAGCCGCTTCCGGGTGTTCGTCGAGGTCAATGGTGTAAGGAAACGGAATAAGTGTGCCAGGGTAAGTGGTGGTAAATCCGCCGGGATTAGTTGCCTGGGTTTTGGGAACAAACCCATCAGCGGGGCGCAAGGTCGTTTCCGGGGTTGGCGATGGCAGATTGCCGGTTGCGACCCAATCACGAAAAGGCGGCAGTTCTTCTCCATTGCCCGTGGGTGGTAGGAAAGGGTTGGTACAGAACCCCCGCAACGGTATCTCTGCTACCTCTTTTGGCGGGACAGTCACTTCATAAGTTTCCGGAACGCCGTAGCCCTGAAATTTTTTGGTAGCGGGAATCAGGAAAGGCCCCAACTTAAGCGTCAGGGGTTCTTTCGTATTGTTGATGACCGATAAAGTGGCAATATGACCGGTAGTTTGACCGGTTCCGATGACTTTTATTTTTTGCGGAAAGCAGTAAAAAGGCGCCACTGCCATCAGGAGTAAAAAAACCAAACAGCGGGTAAAAAATCGTGGTTGTTTCATAATCAAGGGATTGAGTTATCACTACTTCGAAAACAGGATTGCTTTAGAGCTTCTTCGTGCTTTCGAAGTAAATCACCTCAAGGATTATAAAACCAGCCTTAATTTACATTGCACCAGAGATAGGAGTCAGATTTTCAGCAATTTAAACCAAATTGAATTAAAAAGCAAGGTTTTTGCTTTTGGAACCGGCGATTTCCTTCTTTTGATATTCAGGAAATCCTTTTTACTGCCACGAATACACCAGATTAATCTCTGCCGCTGATCCAAACGTACTGGCCAGCGAATGTCTCAAAGGAATATCCAAACCAAAGCCAGCCTTGAATTGTCCAAAATTGAGCCGGCTCTGTTCTCCAAAAAACAACCCTGCTTCCACGTGCAGTGCAAGGCCCAATTCAGCGCCTAAACCCATATTAACCCCCGTACCGGCCCAAACCAATTCGCTGATTTGACAACGTGCATTGAGATCAATATTGAGTGGCGCGCCCGGCACGTATTTAACCCAAAGGGAAGGTTCGATAAAAGACGTTTCGTTGCCGATCCAGGTAGCATCCCAATAGCCGCCTACCACCGCATAAAGGTGCTGTACCCGTCGAATGGACAATTTGGGGTCTTCTCCAAAATCTGTTTCAAACCCAAATGTTTGCGGCACTGAAATACCGGCGTAATAACGGTTTTCATAGTGATAAAAAATACCGGCGCCAACATCAGGCCGATACCGCACTTCATTGGCCAATGGTTGGGTAAACGGATCGGGAAATTGGATGTCGCCGAGCCGCGCCCGATACTGCACAACCCCTCCCTGAAAACCAATGGTAATGGAATGATCCACACGGCGGCTGAGCCGAATGCGGTAGGCATAACGGGCAAACAAGCCGGTCTGGCCAATTTTTCCGGTTCGGTCATTGAGCAAATGAGCACCCCAAACGCTGTTGTAATCATCCTGAACCCATTCCCAATTAACCGACTGGGTGCTGGGCGATTCCGGAACATTCCACCATTGTTCGCGCCAGGAAGTGCTTAAAGTCATTGTCCGGTCGTTCAGCAAGTAGTTGTTGGAAATGGCCGCAGGGTTCAAAATGCTCCACTGGTCGCGGTAGAGGGTGGTTAAGGGGGTTTGTTGAGCGTTGGTTTGTAGGGAAAATATTAGGAAGAGGAGGAGGATTTGAAGATTTGAAGATTTGAAGATTTGAAGATTTGAGGATTTGCCAAATTGCATACTTGCCCATTTGCCGATTTGCAGGTTTGCTGATTTGCCAACTTGCCTACTTGCATACTCGCCCACTTGCAAACTTGCCAACTTTAGAAAAAAAGCGTTCATGGGATTAAAATTTTTGTTCAAAGAGATGAATCACCCCGGTTTGGGTATCGCCGACTTGTTCCTCGCCTTCAAAGGCCCTTAGCTGGTAGTAGTAAGCGCCTTGTGGCAAAGGGGTTCCGCTTCCACGCATCGTACCATTCCAGCGCGAGTTTTCTTTTGCATAATCCCCGGATTTGTACACCAGATCGCCCCAACGATTGAACACTATAATTTCGACCTTGCTAAAGCCGCCAATTCCGGTAATTTCCATAAATCCATTTGCTCCCGGATCGTTGATAATCAAGCCCTCAGATACCGAAGGTTGATTAAACACTTGAATGCTTACGGTGGCGGTATCGCAAGGCAACAGACAGCCTGATTCGGGCGGACATACCACGTATTGAAAAGTGACTGTTCCTCTGAAACCTTCATCTATCTCATAGAGGAAGCGATGGTCGTCTTCCTGGTATACTAAAATGCCTTGCTCCGGTTCATTCAACGGGAACATGATCGTGTCTTTCAGCCCCACAAGGTTGTCGTTGAGTAAAACCTCCATCAGCAATATTTCGTGTGCATACTGCAAACGATAATGATCGTCGCCAAGGATCGGCGTACGTTCTAAAAACAAGGTCACCGTATCGGTAATCACCTGAGAACAACCTTCGATGGAAACCTCCCAGATAAACCGGTTGGCGCCTGCCTGTAAATTGGAAGCCGTAGCAACGGTTTGGTTCGGGTTTTCTAATTTGGCCGATCCCAGCGAACGCCAGATTCCCGTTCCGGTTGCAAGGGGCAAAGCACTCAAGGTTGCGGCAGACGATGCGCAAATCAGCGTATCTGTTCCCGCAAAAACAGCGCCTTCCGGCAAACCCAGTACCGTCATCGGCGCTCCGCCCAACGCAATGGAACGGCACCCCAGCGAGTCGCGCAGCACAAAATATTCACCGGAAAAAGCAGTGGAGTTTGCAATCAGGTTAACAAAAGGCTGGGTGGTGACGACGGAATCGCCGTTGGGCAGCAGCCATACATATTGCACTGCCGGCGATGGAAAGAGGTCTTCGGCACTGACCGTAAAAGCAGCATTTTGGCACACTTCGTCCGGCAAGCTGATTGCGTAAGCGGGTAATGCCGTACAACCGCCGCCGCCTGTTCCCCCGGCAGTAACGGTAGCGCTTTCCGTGACCGGACAAACATTAGCGCCGCCCACAGTAGAGGTAACCGTTACCGAATAAGCCCCGGGCGCCAGGTTGCTGATGGCCGGCGTGGTAGCGCCATTGCTCCATAGGTAATTGTAGGGCATGACGCCGCCGCTTACATTGACTGTTGCGGTACCATCATTAGCGCCAAGCGTTGTTTCATTCGCAACAACTACCTGCACGATCAAAGCTGCCGGCTGGTTGATGGTCGCCGCAGCGCTTGCTACACAGCCCGCTGCATCCCCAACCGTTACGCTGTAATTGCCCGCTGCCAGCCCTGTCGGGTTTTGTTGTCCGTTCAGCGCCGGATTGTTCCAGGTGAATGTCAGATTGCCGGAGCCATTGCCGGGGTGTACGGCCAAAGCGCCGTCGCTGCCGCCAAAACAACTGACCGGACGACTAACTACAATGCTGTCTATACTCAAATTGCAATTTGCAGCATTGATGGTGAAACCACAGGTTTGGGTGCAGTTATTGTTATCGGTTATCGTAACAGCATAACTACCAGCAGGCAATCCGGGAAGTAGTGTAGTTCCGGCAACGACATTATTGAGTTGGCCGCTGGAAGGGCCGCTGTAGTCAATACTGTAATTAGGGGCGCCGCCACTGATTTCAATCCGGCCACGGCCATCGCTGCCACCAGGCTGAGAAACAGCCATATCTTCGGAACAAACGAGCGACAAAGCAGCAGGTTCGCTGATGGTCACGCTTGCAATGTCGGTACAACCACCTGCATTTTCGACGGTGACGCTGTATGTTCCTGCACCCACATTGCTAAGGTTCGGGTTGGTTGTTCCGTTGCTCCAGACATACTCCCAGGGCCCGCCGCCACCAGACACATTGGCCGTAGCGCTGCCGGTTGTTTCGCCGTTGCAGACCACGTTAACAAGATTGGTAATGCTGACCGAAAAACCTGCACAATTGAAAGAAGCAACCACTGCTGAACCGGTTTGGGTACACCCATTCTCATCTGTTGCCGTAACGCTGTAAGTTCCGGGTGCCAGGTTTGAGAGATTGGGCGACATGCCGCCGTTGCTCCATACATAAGAAATGGAACCGGTTCCTCCGGACGCTGTTGCCGTCGCGGTACCATTATTCACGCCAAGCGCCGTTTGATCCGTAGCGGTGACTTGCAGCATCAGTGGATTGGGCTGGGTAACAATTCCAGAGGCTTCTTCCGGGCATCCGGATGCATCCGAGACCGTGACCGAATAGGCGCCAGGCGCCAGGTTATTAATACCCGGCGTCATAGCCCCGGTGTTCCACAAATAGGTAAACGGGCCGCCTGAAAACGGCGGAATGGCGGTGGCGCTACCATCTGTCTGGCCATTGCAACTCACGTTCAATACGTTGACCGAAACGAAAAACCCGGGGCAAAAAACAGCGGCTATGGTAACCGAGCCTATTCTGGTGCAACTGTTCGCATCGCTAACGGTAACCATATAAGTGCCTGGCGGGAGATTGACGATCGTGGGCGTCATGCCGCCGTTGCTCCAGTTGTATGAAAAACTCCCCGTTCCGCCATTGGCTGTAACCGTTGCCGAGCCGTCGTTGACGCCAAACATCGTTTGGTCTGTTGCCGAAAGCGACAGTGTCAACGCAGGTGGTGTTTCTAAAATAATATTTTGTGTTGCCGGGCAGTCATTTGCATCCGTCACGGTAACCGAATAAGCGCCCGCCGGAAGCGCAAGGATGGTTGGAGTTGTGGCGCCTGTGTTCCAGGTATAATTATAAGGTCCAGTTCCGGCCACCGGAATCGCAGTCGCCGACCCCGAAGATTCGCCGTTGCACAACGGATCGTTCCCGTTTATTGTCGCCGAAAAAGCACCGCAGTTGAAGGGTTGGACCGTACCGGCGCCTTCTATCGTACACCCGTTTACATCTGTCACAGTAACCTGATATGCTCCTGGTGGCAAATCGGTGACTGTTGGCGTATCGCCGGCATTGCTCCATTCATATTCATAAGGGCCTGTGCCGCCGCCGGGGGTTGCCGTAGCCGAACCATCGTCGCCGTTGAAGGAGGTTTCGTTTGTTGTGGTCACATTCAGGGTCAGCGGATTTGGCTGCGTAATGGTCACATCTCCAAAAATCCGACAGGGGCTGGAATCATTTACGGTTATGGAATACATTCCGGGCGCCAGGTTGTTGATCGTTGGCGTCATGGCGCCTGTATTCCACAGGTAATTGTATCCGGGGGTACCGCCGCCGGGTATTGCCGTTGCCGAGCCGTTTCCAGCGCCCGAACATAGCACATTGGTCGTCGAAAAACCCAGTGTCAGCGGGGGTGGATCCGTCAGGGTGGCGGCTGTTGTGAACGTACATCCCGCAGCATCCGTTACGGCAACGGTGTATGTGCCTGGCCCCAGCCCGTTGATGATTTGGGTAGTCGCACCATTGCTCCACGCATACTGGTACGGCCCCGCGGTTCCTGCTGGGACGGCGGTAAGGCTGCCATTGCTGTCACCATTGCAACCAATTGGGTTGGTGGTAATGCTGACGGAAAACGCATTGCAATCTACAATGGCAAGGCAGTCTGCGAATCTGGAGGTATTGCTGCCCGATTGGGTAGCGGTGGCGGTAATTGAATTGGCGGGATCAACCGGGTTGGCGGCAGTCAGATTTAACGACCACAAGCCGGTAGACGGCACGGTAACTGCGCCGAGAAAAGTGCGCCCCTGACAATCCGCCAGAGGGCCGCAATCGCTTGCATCATATTCAAAAACCTCCACCAACTGTCCGCCGGTAGCGGTGCCTCTGATTAATTGCGTTGAGGCGCTGGTAATAACCGGCACATTAGGGCCATCTGATCGGGCAATGCCGACCCCGGCATTGCAATACATCCTGTTTTCGGAAATGCGCACCGTACTGCCTGAAGGAATGGTAATGCCTGCGCCATTGTGCACAATCGTATTATCGCTAATATTGGCATTTGTCGCGGGGGTTAAGAATAAAATGCCCCCTGCGCTATTGCCATCCGCATCTCCAGAGTCATCTAATCCAATTATATTTCCTGTAACATTCAAATTTTGATTGATCGTAGCAGTTCCTATCCCAATACGGTTGCCGTACAGAATGTTGTCTTCGATATTGTAGTTCAGCGAACCGATCATCCGTATCCCATGGCCTCCGCTGCTGCCATTGGTAAAATTGCGGATATGAATGCCCCGGACGGTAATACCGGAGCCCAATAGTTCCAGGCCATTCACCGGCGATGCTCCTCCAATATTCGTGCCGTCAATGATCACCGATTCGGTCAGCGTTCCGTCTATCACCGCATTGGGTTTGGTTACGATGGGCAAAGGAGCGGTCAGATTAATGGTATTGATCCCTGCCGGAGGAATATCAAACCGGATGGTTGTCAGGGGCGTTACGGTGTTGATGCAATTGATGGCCCATGCGAATGAATTGGCAGTGAGTACATTAGAACTCGTGTTGCGAACCACCACTGCTCCGGACGTTGGGCATTGCGCTGCGGCAAAGTGCAGGAGCATCAACCACAAAACACCCGATGCGCAATATTTTGCTGGTTTCATGGGCTATTTTTTTTCTATGAAATAGATTGGCAAATTTACATCCAACTGGCTTTCAGGCATGAACGGCGTTTGGGTTGTCGGAGCATTCGGGATGGTTTGTTTAACCAATTCGGGCACGCGGCGGCGCAAAAATTCGTATAATTCGCCGAGCCTGACAATGCTGTCCCCGTTGGTATCCGCACGAAAACTGCCATTAATATCCGTACACTGCACATCGCCAAAGGCTTCCAACAGGGCTTTGGTGAACGCGCCGTTGCCCCATTTCGGGTCCTCGTACGATTTCTCCGTGCTGCTGCACGAACTCAGGGTACTCACCCCTGGCTGGGAATTTGCCAAATCTACGACTGCTTTACTCACTGCGCCGAAACCGTCTTTGGCTCCCCCGCTGTGGCAGGCATCTAAGAAAATCAGCTTTTTGCAATTAATCGGCGCCAGTATATTCAGTATCGTTTCTTTAAAATCAATCGAGATGTCCTGGTACTTAGGATCGTAGCCGGTTTGTAAAATTCTGAACCGGTTATTCGTTATTTTGCCATGCGAAGAAATGAAAATCAGCAGCACATCATTTACCCCAATTTGCTTGTCATCCCATAGGTAGGCCAGGTCGTAGAATGCCTGTTCAATTGCCGTTTTACTTGTCTTTTCCGGCGTATGCAGCGCGTACGTAATGACCTGGTTGAATAGTTTGTTTTCTCCACCCTGGTTCTTAAAAGCGGCAGCAATATCCGCAGCATCTTTTTCGGTAAATTTCAAATCTTCGTGCTTAGGGCCAATGACCAGCAAATGCAAATTCGCGCGATCGGGCAAAAACTCCACTTCCAAAACTTCCGAAGCTTCGCCGTCAATCATAACCTGAATATAGTTGATGCCCTCCACTAAGGGAATTGTGTTTTTATAGGTATAAGTATAGCGTTCGTTTTCCAGCTTTGGGGGAGAAAGATCCTGTTCATTGAACTTGGAGCCTTCCATTTCCACGCCATTGGTTTTCACTTTAAAATTTTTAGTATTTAAAGGTTTGGAGTCAACTACAGTCATTTTAAAATTGAGTTGGTTGTCGTTGGTGCGCACTCTTTTGTTGCCCGGATTTTCGTGCGGCGCGGGGTCGGTCCAAATCATGATCGGTCCGCCAGACAGCGCTTTACTGCCTGATGCCTGCCATTCCATCGTTTTGTGTGCTTTTTCCGCTCCGCCATCCAGTACAACACAAATAATGTTCGCAACCGACTCTTTAAATTGCCCTTTGGTGAAGGTAAAGCTGACTTCGCGCGATTTGTGCGCCCCTAAAACGCCCAGTATTTTTGTCCGTTCGCCTGATGCGCTGATTCCCGGCGGGCAACTGAAGCGCACTTCTGCGGGGCCAGATCCCTCATCGCCATTATTGGCAATTTCTACTTTAAGGGTAATGACATCGGAGGTTGCGCTTGGCGTAAATTTATAGCCTTTGATGACTAATGAAGCGGGCCGCAGTTCGTGCAGCACGATGGTTTGCTGGATGGATTTCAGGTTTTTTTCACCCGAAGTAATGGTCAGCGCCAGGTCGCAGGCGCCATCTGTCAAATCGGCTTTCCCATAGACAGGGATGCTTGCCATGATGGATTCTCCTTTGCGCAACGTGCCGAAATAATTCGTATTCCAGGCTTCGAGGTGTTCATTATCGGTGCGTTTGTCAGCCATGACGCGCAAATCCGGTAAATCTACATCGGAGTTGTTGGTGATTAAAAAAGACAATGCCGTTTGCTCATTGGGTTTAATAGCCCCATCGGCAGTGCGAATCCTGACCTCTGAAGTTTGAAGGCTTTCTAAGTTCCGAAGCCCGGTCAAAGCCAAGCCGTCGCCTTGCTTCGGTGTCATGCGTTTCAGCCATGTGTCTTTGCCGCTATTGCCCCCCATCACATAGCCACCATCGTGTAAATAGAGCAATTTATAGATGGCATCGTCTTTGTCGCCCCCCATAAATTCTTCCCACTCCAATTCGCCGCCGGGCGAGGTCTGCACGACAAAAGACTCCAGGGTGCGCGCGCCGCTTAGGTGCGAATTAGATGCCCCGGCCAGCAAATAGCCCTTTTCATTTTGTATGAGGGTATGGGCCATGTCTTCCCCTTTGCCGCCGTAGGTTTTATCCCATTGGCGAAAGCCGTCGCGGCTCATTTTCAGCAGCCAGGCATCAAATCCTCCGGCGCCCCTGAAGTTGGTCTTTCCGGTAATGGCATAGCCCCCTTCATGAGTAGCAATGATACTGCCGGCTTCACTCCAGCCTTTTTCTCCAAAAAATTTAGGCCACCCGGCAACCGGCTTGCCTTGAGCGTCTATTTTTGTAGCGTACACGTATCCCGTTCCTGGTTTGGCTTTGCCAGCAGTGTTGCCACAAAAAACAAAACCTCCGTCAGATGCCCGAACGATGCCGGAAATATTGGCAAACTCGTCTTTGCCCAACTGAGTTTCCCAGACTAAGGTGTCGGCTTCCATTTTTGCCAGCCAGACATCTCCGTTTTTTTTGTCGTTTTTATAGCCAGCCAGCAACGCGCTGCCATCCGGCGATGTAATGATGAACCTGAAGGCGTCATTCCCCGCGCTGCCAAAGCGCAATTCCTTGATTTTTTCACCCCGTTCATTGACCGCAACGATCCAGGCATCCTGGCCGTTTTTACCGCCGGCCGTGGTCGCGCCGGCTAATAAAAAATGACCGTTGTAGGTCTGGGCAACGTTGTAAAAAACATCATCTTCTTTATTTCCATACAGCTTTTCGAAGCGCATTTGCCCTGTACTGGGATCTAATACGCGCAAATAGCCGTCCGAACCACCCTGGGTTTTTGCATTCGACGCGCCGACGCTAAAGAGGTAGCCGTTGGTTGCCGCTATTGCTGACTGAAATGCTTCTGTGCCATGAGGAGCGAACTCTTCTTTCCAGCCCTGGCTCAAATTTTGTGCTGATAGCAATACCGGGAAGAGTAGTAAAAAAAAGCTTAACGTACGCATGGTGTTCTTTTTATACACCGTCTTAGGGAGGGATGACGGGTTTTAGATTTAGGTTAATGACTTTTTACTTGCAAGACCAAAGGTACAATGAAACCCTCGCTGCGCGACGCAGCATCGAATCCAATTTGATGGGGGAGGTAGGTGATATCGTTACGTGAAATTGCAAATTTTCCCAAAACCTGAAAAAGGTTTGCCGTAAAATCACCTTCAGTTCGGCATAATCGCTCCGCCAATTGCCGGATGGTTTCTATTTTTCGCTTTGAAAAAAGTACCACCAGGAAATCATCGCCCGGGTGTTCGATCTGAAGCACCTTTGATGGCCCCGGAATGATCAGTTCGGTATCGCCTGCTACAAAAAGTGCACTTTCGTTCTGATTCGCAAATTTTTCGTTCAATCCAGCCTGACGTGGCCAGTGAAAATGCGCTTGTCGCTTTGCATCTACGCTAAAGACATAGAGGTATTGCTCCTGTTCGGTTGCCTGCACCAATAGCTGAAAGCGTTGACCAACCAACCAATCCTGCTTTTTTAACTGGTAGGTTTGGCCTTCCAGAAAAGCAGTTGCCGTTTCAAATATGGCCTGGCTTGAATGTTCCTGCCAGCCTTCAAAGGAACGAAACTGAAACCGGCCGGACAATTCCAGCAAGGGTTTTTCAACAGGGAGCGCGGGCGTAGTAACCGACGGAATTTGTGGGATAGAGACTAATTTTTCCGGCGCGACTAAATACAGTGCAAAAGCGTATTTGCAAAAATCGCCAAAATCTTTGTATTTGATCCAAATAAATCCTTGGTCTCCCCAATTTTTTCCCCAGGAGTTCATCAGCCGGAACGCGCCTTTGCGATCGTCGTATCCAACAACCACCATGGCATGGCCGCCTGCCGGCGTGGTGTTACCCAATTCGGGGTGCCAATAAACGGCGTTCCGCAAATCGTAAAAATTGCGAAGTACCGACAGCCCGACTACAACCGGTTTGTTTTGAGCCAGGACTTTTTTGACCCTAAGCACTTTGATATCAGCGGTTTCTTTTGTGCCAAACAAGGCGAGGTAATCCTCTATGGCGTAGCGTTTTGCGTGAAATCGCACCAAACTATCGGGTTGTTGTTCGCAATTGTTGACGTCAAAATCGAAATGATTAGCCAGGCAATCGCCGTTGGTCACCAAAAATTGCAGGGCATCGGTCATTCGGGAGCCTTTCCCGCAGTCTTCGCTTTTAATTTGATTGTATAAAAACAGCGCAGAATGAGCGTTGCGGGTAATGACCGCCTTGTCTGTGCATTGATTCATCACAGCGCGCTGGATGGAAAGCGCCCCATAGCCGACCGCCCAGCCTACACAGGAAAAAATATAGCCCTGGTGGCGCACTTCCGGACAATAAGGCGTCAGATCAATGTTTGCAGGGAGGTCGGCTTTGCTACCTGCTTCGGCAGCCTGACGCGGTTGGGCGTCGTAATTTTCGTCTTCCGCCAGTAGTCCCGATGCAAATGCTTCAACTGACTGTGCAGACAGGTGCAGGCTCAGGAGCAGGCTGCACCCAATGAGGAAATGTTTCATGGTCAGGTATTTTTTGCAAAAATGGCTATTAGACTTGTTGCGCCAGGAATCATCGTGGGTCGAAAATGGCTCTTTTTCGGCCACTCTTCGCCTTTTTTTCGTTACAGAACAGGGCTATGCTCCTCAAAAAACGCTGTGATTGGACGATGACTGAGCGATCCCGAAGGGGGAATGCCCTGTGGGCATTCAAGTGAAGGAACGCGCCAGCGGTGTTTAGCTCATTTCCACCACCACGCTGCCCCGTCGCAACAAGTCTATTAATTGCAGCGACACCGAAAGCAAGCTTCCGATGTCGCCGTTTTGTTCACAGGATCATAGGGAAAAACAGAGGCTGGTGGACTTAATTTCGTCCGGTATTACTCGTCAGGAATCCGCCGCAGACACAGACGCAAGCGCCCCAGGGCATGGTGTAACAAAGTCTCGCCTGGTAGGTGGTGCAAAAGCCGCCTGAAATACATGGCGTCGCGTTGGGCGTGAGGGCTTTGAAACTGCCACCTGCGGTTTGGTGTCCGACCTGGGCAATTTTTCCGCCACGGGCAACGATGACGACCTGGGTGCGGTTTTTCTTATGCGTTGCTAATACGTGTTTGCCATCGGATAAAGTGGCCGGGATGCGGGCTACACTCCATACTTCGCTGCTGTCAACAGCGGTAAATACAGCGGCAGGTTGTTGGTTGCCGGAGGCCTGAGCCTGAACTTGGTTCGTCGTAAATACGGAGGCGATTACTGCCAGAGACAAGCCGAAAAACAGATTTTTGATCGTGGTCATGGTCTTAGATGTTTTAAACAGTTGTAAAAATGGTTGTTTGACTGAATGTGTCGGACAGGGGAATGAGGTACCCACAGCACGCATACTATTTTGAAAAAAAATTCCAACAACCTGATAGGCAAACTGTTAAAACATCTTATTTTTCTTCTTCCTGCTTCGATTGCAATCCTTCCAACAATGCAGCAGAACCCGTGCCCATAGAAATAACCGAACGTAGGGCGTCTTCGGTTTTGGTTTCCAAAAATTCTAATTGTTCGCGCTTCACATGAAAAATGAAGCCGTTGGTGGGATTTGGCGCGGTAGGAACAAAAACCGTGTAGTAGCTCCCGTCCTTGGTTGAATCTACGACAAACCCGGTCATTCGGGTATCATTAGAATAAACATTTACCAGAACGACCTGGCGGAAAGGCATTTTTTCCTGCCCCAGTATCTGCCGGACGGTATCGCGCAACAGGATGTAGAACGGCGCTTTTGCCAACCAGTTCTCTTCTATGAAAGCCAGCAGTTGTCGCCCCAGTTCCGTTCGAACACCTAACCCAATCAGAAAAAAAAGAAAGATAACAATAGCAAGCGCCAATAAATCAACGATCCACCTGTTGACATCGCTGGAGAAGGAAAGCAGGCTGCTGACGGGCGTCAGCAACCGGGACGTAAAATTAAAAACTACTTTGATCAGCGCCCCGAAAATATAGATTGGCAAGATAACGACGATGCCGCCCAACACTGTGGTGAAAAAAAATCGCCGTAATTTTTTGGCAATGACTAAGGTGCGTTTAGAAACCATGTTGTGCAAATAAGATTTAGAGAAATGTCCGTTCAAAATTACATCAACAATTCCATAACAGTTAGTAACTTTCATCGGTAAAAAAAACAACCGCCGGTGGCCCCCATTAGCACTCCGTTTTCTGGGGCAATTTACAGAACCTCTAAAATTTTAGAAAAGAAATGGAGCATTCCTCAGCCTGTTTAGAAAGCGCGCACAAGCTGTTTTTTGTACTATAAAACGCTGGGCGAACGCACGATCGCGCAACTCGACGACGCGGCGCTGCATTGGCAATACAATGAAGAATCCAACAGCATTGCGGTCATCATCAAACATTTATGGGGCAACATGTTATCGAGGTGGACTGATTTCTTAACCTCCGACGGCGAAAAATCCTGGCGCAAACGGGATGAAGAGTTTGAAAATGAGCACCTGGATCACGTCGAATTGCTGGCGCGCTGGGAAGCTGGCTGGGCCTGTCTTTTTGACGCGCTGGATAGCCTGTCGCCGGAAGACCTTGACCAGATTGTTTACATCCGGAATGAAGGCCACACGGTTATGGAAGCCATCAACCGGCAAATAGCGCACTATGCCTACCACGTGGGCCAAATTGTTTTTATCGGAAAAATGGTCAAAAACCAGGACTGGCAAACGTTGTCTATTGCCCGGAATCGTTCCGATGCATTCAATGCGGAAAAATTCGGTAGGAGGTAAAAATGTTCAACCCCTACCGGCCATAAAATTCCGGCTGCAACAAATCCTTGATTTCCATAAAGGGGATGTAAATTTTGATCTCGCCTGCCGCGTAGGCCGCAATTTCATAAGGCACATAATTAAAATAGATGCCTTTGCCGGTGAGGCCGAAGTTGTCTGTCAGCCCGATGCTCTCTTCAAACAGTATTTCTGTTAAAAGCTGATCCGATTGCAGGTTGAATTGCCTGCGCAAGGCGCGCTCCAATGCCAAGGGTATTTTTTCTTCGTAGCCGGGTTTAAAAACATCGCTCAATTGGAGGCGCTTTTTGTTTTTCAAATCATAGGATATATAGCTCGTGGCGTACATGCCGTGTGCGCCACCGTAATAAGCATACGAAAGGTAACCAACCGTGAGCAGGTTATTTTGGTTGTAAGCAACACCAGCCTCCGAGTATTCTTCATAGTTCCACATGGCCATGGAAAAAGCGTCTTCTCCTGCAACGGCCTCAAAATCAACTTCTTCCTGATACCGCGCAAAAAAATCGTCTTTAAGCAGTTTGAATATCTCCGGAACCGCTCTGTACAAACGCCCCAGTGAATCACCGATCATGCCGTTGCGCAATTCTTTTTCCACGAATTGATCTACAGCAGCATTTTTAGTTTTTCGCGGCAGGAGCCATGATTGCCCAAAAGTTGCCTGCGGGCTGCCTTCCAGCTCTGGCTTAAGCTTTAGGGAATCAAACAAAATGGAAACATCGAAGGCAAGCGTTCCTTCAGGGTAGGATTCTTTCAATACAAAATTGAGCGTGCGGGTACTGTCTCCATTCATCCATACGCCACTGAACAGGCCGTCGGCTCCGACTTTCCCGTTAAAAAAGCCGCTGTACTCCAGGCCGCTGCTTTCGCTTTCCGTCAGGATCAGGTTGTTCTTTTCGTCCATATAACCATAAATCATGAGCGGCGCTTCCATGCGGTTGTAGTAATAGCTGCCCTGGAAATCGTAAGCGCCGCGCTCTTGTTCATAATAGCGGGAGGGTTGCTGCATCAGGTCCATTGTGACGGGGATTTTTCCGATGGTGCCCACAAAGTGAAAGTAGGCGCTCCCCGATTTGCCCAATGGAGATGGCGTCTGCGCTACGGTAGCTGTAGAAACAGCCAGGAATAGAAGTGGGAAGCCGAAAGTTCGAAAATTCAAAGCGTTCATTTTTTTCATTTGAATGACTTTTTAATTGTTTAGCCGGTCCCTGTCCATTTAGTCCTTATCTGTTCTTTAGAGTTCGAGCGCAAGGCATGTTTGGCTCCAAAAACGGGAGTCCCGTTCGGGCGGGATGACCGATTTTTGTTTCGACTTGACTTCGACTACGCTCAGTCGCCGGCTCAACAACCGGTCATTGAGCCGGCGACTGAGCGTAGTCGAAGTCAAGTCGAAATGAACGCAGCTATCGGACTATAAAGACAGATACTAATTGGCCCGAAAGATACGGGAGTATGCTTCAGATTGCATAGAATTTCGCAAATTTGCACACATGAACCGCCTTCAATTTGAAACCAGCCCTTATTTGCGGCAACACGCGCACAATCCGGTAGATTGGTACGCCTGGAAACCGGAAGCCTTCGACCGCGCGCGCCGGGAAGACAAACCCATTTTGGTCAGCATTGGCTATTCCACCTGCCACTGGTGCCATGTGATGGAACGCGAGTCGTTTGAAGACAAAGACATTGCCGACTATATGAACTTCCACTTCGTGTGCATCAAAGTGGACCGGGAAGAACGCCCGGATGTAGATCAGATTTACATGGAAGCCTGCCAGGTTTTTTCAGGCTCCGGCGGCTGGCCCCTCAATTGTTTCCTCACCCCCGATGGCCGCCCGTATTACGCCGGCACGTATTTTCCGCCCGAGGCGGCCTACAATCGCCCCTCCTGGATGCAGGTATTGCAGCAAATGCAAACCGTTTACCGCACCCGGCGCGAAGTAGTAGAAGACCAGGCCAACCGCTTGTCGGAAATGATCCGGAAAACGGATAAAACTTTTATATCGGCCATTCCTGCCGCAGATTCATTCGACACGCCTTTTTCCCCGGAGGCGCTGGATACCATTTTCCAGCAATTCCGGCGGCAGTTTGATGCCTCGGAAGGCGGATTCGGCAGTGCGCCAAAATTCCCGGGCAGCATGTCGCTCCAATTTTTGCTGGAATATCATTATTACACAGGCGAACAGGTCGCGATGGATCATGTGCTGCTTTCCATAGATAAAATGGCAATGGGCGGCATCTACGACCAGCTCGGCGGCGGCTTTGCGCGCTATGCAACCGACCAGGCCTGGTTGATTCCGCATTTTGAAAAGATGCTGTACGACAATGCCCTGCTGGTTTCGCTCCTTTCGGATGCTTATCGGGCCACGGGGAAAGCGTTGTACCTCGAAACCATTCAGGAAACGCTCGGTTTCATCGAACGGGAAATGACCTGCCCCGACGGCGGATTCTATTCAGCGCTGGATGCTGATTCCGAGGGCGTGGAGGGCAAGTTTTATGTGTGGTCGAAGGCAGAAGTGGATGCGATTCTGGGAACAGACGCCCCGTTGTTTTGCGAATATTACGACGTAACCGAAAATGGCAACTGGGAGCACCAGAATATTCTTTGGAGGCGTACCGCATTAGATTCATTTGCGGCAAGCAAAAACCTGGATTTAGCTGAAACAGCACTATTGTTCCAACTTTGCCGCGAAAAACTCTTAGCTGCCCGTTCGCTGCGCATCCGTCCCGGATTGGATGACAAAATTCTGTTGGATTGGAATGGGCTGATGATTTCCGCCTACGCTGCCGCAGCTGCCGCCACCGGACAAACCGCGTATGCCCAAACAGCACGCCGGCAACTCGATTTTCTGTTGCAGGCGTTCCGGCAGGGAGAAGGTCCTGCACTCTACCATACCTACAAAGAAGGCAAGGCGCAATACGACGCTTTTTTGGACGACTATGCGTTCCTGATCGCCGCCATGCTCGATGTTTATGCGGTTGTTTTCGATCCCGCTTTGATCAAAACAGCTTTGGAATATACCCGGTACGTGCAGGATAATTTTTGGGATGCTGAAAGCGGCTTGTTTTATTTTACTTCTGAAAAACAAACCGATGTCCTTTACCGCAAAAAGGAACTCTACGACAATGCCCAGCCATCCGGTAATGCAACAATGGTGTTGAATCTGCTGCGTCTGAGCATGTTAACCGGTGACCATACCCTGGCAAAAACCGCTACTCAAATGCTGTTGCAAATGAAAGACGCTGTCGGGAAATATCCTTCTGCGTTCGCACGGTGGGCCAGTGCAATTGGCGTAATGGCTTATCCCCAGGGCGAAATTGCAATCATTGGCCCCGAGGCTGAAACCGCCGCTGCCGCATTGAATAGCCAATACCTGCCACACGCCATCCTGATGGCGGCTAAGCAGGGCGATGATGCCTGGCCTTTGCTCACCGGAAAAAGCGCAGGCGCTGCATTCGAAATTTTTGTGTGCAAAAACTACGCCTGCCAAATGCCGGTGAAGACGGTGGAGGAAGCGTTACGTATCGTAGGGGCGACCCTCGCGGTCGCCCAAAACCAAATTTGAAGATGAGATGACCCCGCTTGGGCGGGACAAGTTTTGAAAATTTCAAAATTGGGAGTTTGGGGTTGGCAAAAAGCAAATTGGCAAGGACAAACGATATGGAAACTACTTTATTTCATCAAATCACCTGGGGCTGGATCGCGCTTGCCGTTGTTATCTTCGCGTACCTGCTGCGCCGAAATGCGCCTTATGGCCGTCATATACAGGCAGGTTGGGGCCCTACCCTTTCCAACCGCTTAGGCTGGTTTTTGATGGAATTTACGGTAATTGTTGTTTTTTTGATGGCCTTGCTGTGGGAAAAACAGCCAATTTCAACCATCGTCTTGGTGTTGAGCGGGTGCTTTTTGCTGCATTACCTGAACCGAAGCATTGTTTTCCCGCTTCGGTTGCGAACGACCGGAAAGCGAATGCCATGGGTCATTGTTTTATCGGCTGTTGGATTCAATTTAGTGAACGGCTTTTTATTGGGTTATTGCTTTGCCAATTTTGCTGATTATCCTGCTGATTGGTGGACAGATGGGCGTTTTTTGGGTGGGATGGTGCTCTTTTGGGGCGGATTGGCCATCAACTGGCATTCCGACAATATCCTCATCCGGTTGCGCAAACCGGGGTCAACCGGATATGCTATCCCGCAAGGCGGACTGTTCAGGTGGATTAGTTGCCCGAATTTATTGGGTGAAATGATCGAATGGACCGGTTTCGCACTGATGTGCTGGCACTTGCCCGCCTTCGCTTTTATGATCTGGACCATTGCAAACCTCGCGCCCCGCGCCATCGCGCACCACCGTTGGTACCAGGCCACTTTCCCGAATTACCCGGCAGTCCGCAGCGCATTTATTCCGTATCTTATTTAAATCTGTTTTTATAGGTTGATAGCTACGGTCGTTTCGACTCCGCTCAACGACCGTAGCTATCAACCTATAAAAACAACCACTATATTATCTCCTTACCCGCCAAATACCGCTCCGCGTCCAATGCCGCCATACAACCCGTGCCCGCTGCCGTCACCGCCTGCCGATAGACATTGTCCTGTGCGTCGCCGCTGGCAAAAACGCCTTCAATATTGGTGTAAGTGGTGCCGGGCTTGGTGATGAGATAACCCGTTGCATCCATTTCAAGCCAATCTTTAAAAATATCGGTATTGGGCTTGTGACCAATGGCTACAAAAAAGCCCTCAATGGGAAGCACCTTGGTTTCATTGGTTTTGTTGTTGCGGATGCGCACGCCTTCCACAAATTCTTTGCCCAGCACTTCTTCTGTTTCTGAATTCCAGTGGATTTCAATATTGGGCGTTTTTTCAACGCGCTCCTGCATGATTTTAGAGGCGCGCATTTCGTCGCGGCGCACAATGAGGTGCACTTTGCTGCACAATTTCGACAGGTACGACGCTTCTTCTGCTGCTGTATCGCCGCCGCCAACCACGGCTACTTCTTTGCCCCGATAGAAAAATCCATCGCAAACCGCGCAGGCCGAAACCCCGCCGCCCGAATCAGCTAATCGTTTTTCTGATTCCAACCCCAGATACTTGGCACTGGCGCCGGTGGAAATGATGATGGCATCTGCATGAATTTCTTTGCCACTTTCCGTCCAGACTTTGTGAACTGGGCCGGTAAAGTCCACTTTGTTAATCATTTCCATGCGGACTTCCGTGCCGAAGCGTTCTGCTTGTTTCTGAAATTCCGCCATCATTTCCGGGCCGGTAATGCCTTCCGGATACCCCGGATAATTCTCAACATCCGAAGTTGTGGTTAATTGGCCACCTGGTTGCTGTCCGGTGTACAGGATGGGCTTGAGGTTGGCGCGGGCAGCATAAATGGCGGCTGTATAGCCTGCCGGGCCTGAACCGATGATGAGACAATGGGTATGCTCTGCCATATTGTTGTTTTGTTTGTGTTGTCTTGTTAAGGCTGCAAAAATAGAGATTCATTTCACTTGTCCTCTGTGAACACGATCACATTTGAAACCTTTTTTTGGGAGTGTTGTAAGATTATTGTTTCTTTTATAAAGCTTCATGCTCAATCAGGTGTTTTATGAACGCCTTTATCCGGGCAAGGTTGAACGCTAATCCTGCAATAACACACGTTTAACAGTTGACAGCTTGCATTCATCGCCTAAGTTTGTCACATTCGGCAGATTTGCTTAGCTTTATTATTCAAAATTCAAACCTCATGGGTGTTTTCCTTCTCAACGTTGGTTTTTTTGCAAGCTTTTTAGCCCTTGCAGCCTGGTATTATTCTCAAAACCGGGCGCCCTGGGGCGATTGGTTTAGAAATACGCTACTGGCCTCGCTGGGCATTTATTTTGTAGGCTGGTTCAGTACAGATGCTGCATTTGCGCTTAAAATCCCTGCCTTGTTTCTCGATTTGCTTCTCTTGGGCGCAGCCGGTATCGTTTTTCGGATTTTGCTGAAGCGCCCTGTATTGTTCTTCCTGAGCACCGGCGTCATTTTTACGGCCTTGGTGCTTTTTTATAAAAATAAAGACCGTTTTTTTCAAAGCAAGGACTTCTTTCAAGAAGTGCCAATGGAAGAGCGGGCTCGGGTATCCTTGTTGAACTTAGATACTGCCGGGGAACTACTCATCGAATTGCCCGAAGGCCGGGGAGTAGAAACCCTCAAGGCTTTGGCGGATCAATACGACCTGCGCTTTGAACGCGCTTTTTATCCAAATAGTGGAGACATCACCGAATTGGATGATTATTACGTGGTGGATGTCCCCAACCAATCGCTTCCTCAATTGGAAGCCATCAAAAAGGCGTTGAATGAATCCGGTTTGGTAGATTGGTTAGAGGAAAATGAAACCATCAGCATTGCGCCCATTGAAGCCACCCGAACGAATCCGGCACCTAATAAATACGGCATTAACGACCCCGGCGTAGAACAACAATGGGGTTTCGAAGCCATGAAGGTGGATCAATTGTACAATTATTTGTCCGCAGCCAAATTACAACCGCAGAAAAAAGCATTAGTTGCCATCCTCGACACCGGGGTGGATGCCAACCACGAAGACATCAAAGCCAATTACCGCTCCCTTAAAAAAAGCCACGACAACGACCCGAAATCTCACGGCACACACTGTGCGGGCATCGCCGCAGCGGTGTCCAACAACGGCGTCGGGGTTGCTTCGCTTTCCAAAGACAACAACTTTGTACAGGTGACAAGCATTAAGGTACTGAACGCCTCGGGCATGGGCACCCAGCAAAGCATCCTGAAAGGCATCATCGAAGCCGCTGATAACGGCGCGTCCGTCATCTCTATGTCGCTGGGCGGTTTCAGCAACCAAAGCAAACAAACGGCTTACGAAAAAGCAGTGCGCTATGCCGCAGATAAAGGCGCCATTGTGATTGCAGCAGCAGGAAATGCCAACCGCAACGCCAAAGACTACTCCCCGGCCAACGTCAAAGGGGTCATTGCCGTCAGCGCCATAGATCGCGAATTGAACCGCGCAGTGTTTTCCAATTATGTGAATGCGCTTTCGATGGGTGTTGCAGCGCCGGGCGTTAACATCTACTCTACTGTGCCGGGGCAGGAAAAATACGATACCTTTAGCGGCACGTCTATGGCAACGCCGGCTGTTGCTGGTTTGGTGGGTATGATGAAAAGTTTGCGCCCTGAACTCAATGCACAGCAGGTTTATCAAATTCTGCAATCCACCGGCGCGGAAACACGCAATACGGCTGAAACCGGAAAACTAATCCAACCGGCGGAAGCGATGAAGAAGGTTGGAGCTCGATAAAGGGCAAGTGGGCAAATTTGCAAACATGCAAGCAAGTAAGCAAATTTGCGCCAGTTGTCGGGACAGGCTTTGCCAATTTGCCCACTTGCCTCTTGCAAACTCACCTTACCACCACCACCTCCCCCGAATACTGCTCCGCCACACCATCGGCGCGTTCCACTTCTATAACATAAACATACAAGCCCTGCATGGCTGGCTGGCCACCAATATCGCCGTTCCATCCTGTGGCCGGGTCGTTGGGCAGGCTGTCTTTGCGCTCGAAGACCAAGGCGCCCCAGCGGTCGAAAATGCGCAGACTTGCGATCCGGCGCACGGAAGCATCGGTGTTTACAAAAAACACGTCATTAATGCCGTCGCCGTTGGGCGAAAAGGCGTT
>Ga0209573_1002514_pt1 | contig 23109 bp, 30 predicted proteins | sample TNRBio252014_DNA_FD_185870 | JGI IMG/M metagenome (GOLD analysis project Ga0209573, IMG submission 185870) | Wastewater treatment Type I Accumulibacter community from EBPR Bioreactor in Madison, WI, USA - TNR Reactor_6/25/2014_ DNA (SPAdes)... | ecosystem: Engineered > Bioreactor > EBPR >...
AAAAGCGCATCGCCATCGACGTGAAGAAATGCCTTCAGTCGGCGATCGCCAATGCCGAGAACAACCACGGTCTGAACGTCGACACGCTGATCGTCGCCGAAGCCTGGGTTGGCAAGAACCTGGTCATGAAGCGCGGTCGCCCGCGGGCTCGCGGCCGGTTCGGCAAGATCATGAAGCCGTTCTCGGAAATCACCATCAAGGTGCGCGAGCGCCAGACCGAGGAGACCGCGTAATGGGACAGAAGGTCAACCCCATCGGGATGCGCCTGCAGGTCAACCGCACCTGGGACAGCCGCTGGTTCGCCGATGGCAAGAACTATGGCAACCTTCTTCTGGAAGATCTGCGCATGCGCGAGTTCATCCATGAAGAATGCAAGGCCGCCGGCGTCAGCCGTGTGATTATCGAACGTCCGCACAAAAAGTGCCGCGTCACGATCCACACCGCGCGTCCGGGCGTGATCATCGGCAAAAAAGGCGCCGATATCGAAGGTCTGCGCAAGAAGCTGGCGAACTTCACCGCCTCGGAACTGCACCTCAACATCGTTGAAGTGCGCAAGCCCGAGTTGGACAGCCAGCTGGTCGCCGAGTCCATCACCCAGCAACTCGAGCGCCGGGTTTCGTTCCGTCGCGCGATGAAGCGCGCGGTGCAGAACGCCATGCGCATCGGTGCCCTGGGTATTCGGGTCAACATCGCGGGCCGCCTTGGCGGTGCCGAGATCGCCCGGACCGAATGGTATCGTGAAGGTCGTGTCCCGCTGCACACTCTGCGCGCCGACATCGACTATGCGCTGTCCGAGGCTTCGACTCCCTATGGGATCATCGGGGTCAAGGTCTGGATCTACAAGGGCGACATCATGGAGCACGACCCGCAGGCGCACGATCGCCGGCAGGCCGAGCTGCAGGACGGCCCCAGCAGCGCCCCCCGCGGGCCGCGCCGCGACCGGGCGTGAGGAGATAAGTCATGCTGCAACCAAAACGGACCAAGTTCCGCAAACAGCACAAGGGCCGCATCCATGGCGAAGCCAAGGGCGGTTCGGACCTGAACTTTGGGTCGTTCGGCCTGAAAGCCACCGAGCCTGAGCGCGTCACCGCGCGCCAGATCGAGGCTGCCCGCCGTGCGATGACCCGCCACATGAAACGCCAGGGTCGCGTCTGGATCCGGATTTTCCCGGATGTCCCCGTGACCTCGAAACCCACCGAAGTGCGGATGGGTAAGGGTAAGGGTTCGGTCGATTTCTGGGCCTGCAAGATCAAGCCGGGCCGGATCATGTTCGAACTCGACGGCGTCAGCGAGGAAATCGCGCGCGAGGCCCTGCGCCTCGCTGCGATGAAGCTCCCGGTGTCGACCCGCGTCGTGGTTCGCGAAGACTGGTAAGATTGGTGGGGTCAAACCCCATCCCTCTGACCCCCGCCGGCAACGGCGGGGGTTTTGCTTTACCGGGCAAGAATCGCGCAGGGCCGGGGGCTTCTCCCCTTGCCACGCCCGACCGCCCCGCGTATAGGAGCCCATCCTGCGGGTTCCGGTCACGGAATCAGCAGGCCTGTCATTGACTCCACCGGACACAGGGTCACCCAAAAGGGCCCTCTGGTGATGTGAAAAGGAAAAGGTCGCATGACCGCCGAAGACCTGAAGGCCAAGACGCCCGACCAGCTGCGCGATCAGCTCGTCGCGTTGAAGAAAGAAGCGTTCAACCTGCGCTTCCAGAAAGCCACCAACCAGCTGGAAAACACCGCCCGCATCCGGGCTGTGCGCCGCGATGTTGCCCGTGTGAAGACCGTGCTGAACCAGAAAGCCGCGCAAGCGGCGGCGAACTGAGGATAACCAGACATGCCCAAACGCATCCTGCAAGGCGTCGTCACCTCGGACAAGAACGAGCAGACGATCACCGTCCTCGTCGAGCGCCGCTTCACGCACCCCGTCATGAAGAAAACCGTTCGTTCGTCCAAGAAATACCGGGCCCACGATCCGTTGAACCAATTCAAGATTGGCGATTCCGTCCGCATCGAAGAATGCGCGCCGATCTCGAAGTCGAAACGCTGGCATGTGGTGGTCGAAGCTTCGGCTTGACCCCTGCCTGACAGACTGAACGAAACCCTGGGCATGATGCCCAAAGGTCGGGAGTAACCCTATGATCCAGATGCAGACCAATCTGGATGTCGCTGACAACTCCGGCGCTCGCCGGGTGCAGTGCATCAAGGTTCTGGGCGGTTCGCACCGCCGCTACGCATCCGTGGGCGACATCATCGTGGTGTCGGTCAAGGAGGCGATTCCGAAAGGCCGCGTGAAGAAAGGCGACGTCCGCAAGGCTGTCGTCGTGCGCACCGCCAAGGAAGTCCGCCGTGAAGACGGCACCGCTATTCGTTTCGACCGCAACGCCGCCGTCATCCTGAACAATCAGGGCGAACCGGTCGGCACCCGTATCTTCGGGCCGGTCGTTCGCGAACTGCGGGCCAAGAACTTCATGAAGATCATCTCGCTGGCTCCGGAGGTGCTCTGATGGCTGCGAAACTGAAAAAGGGTGACAAGGTTGTCGTCCTGACCGGCAAGGACAAGGGCAAGCAGGGTGAAATCACCACTGTCATGCCCACGGCCAACAAAGCCGTTGTCGACGGCCTGAACATTTCCATCCGCCACACGAAACCGTCGCAAACCGCTCAGGGCGGCCGCCTGCCCAAGGCGATGCCGATGGACCTGTCGAACCTGGCGCTGGTCGATGCGAACGGCAAAGCGACCCGCGTCGGCTTCCGCTTCGAGGACGGCGTGAAGGTGCGTTTCGCCAAGACGACCGGAGAGGTGATCTGATGCTCGACGCTGCCACCTATACCCCGCGTCTCAAGGCCGACTACAAGGCGCGCATCCGTGCCGCGCTGAAGGAAGAGTTCGCCTACAAGAACGACATGATGATCCCGCGGCTCGACAAGATCGTGCTGAACATGGGCGTCGGCGAGGCTGTCAAAGACACCAAGAAGGTGAAATCGGCCGAAGCCGATCTGACCCTCATCGCTGGCCAGAAGGCCGTTGTCACCTACGCCAAGACCTCGATCGCCGGGTTCCGCGTCCGTGAGAACATGCCGCTTGGCTGCAAGGTCACCCTGCGCGGCGACCGGATGTATGAGTTCTTTGATCGCCTGATCACCGTCGCCCTGCCGCGCGTGCGCGACTTCCGCGGTGTCAAGGGGTCGTCCTTTGATGGTCGTGGCAACTATGCCATGGGTATCAAGGAACACCTGATCTTCCCGGAAATCGACTTTGACAAGGTCGACGAGGTTCTCGGGATGGACATCATCATCTGCACCACCGCAAAGACCGATGCGGAAGCCAAGGCGCTGTTGAAGGCTTTCAACATGCCCTTCAACAGCTGACGCAGGAGAGAGAAACATGGCCAAGAAATCCATGGTCGAACGCGAGAAGAAGCGTCAGAAGCTGGTGGCACAATATGCAGCCAAGCGCGCCGCGCTGAAGTCCGTCGTCTCCGACCAGACCGCCTCGATGGAAGTGCGCTTCAAGGCGAACCTGAAACTGGCAGAACTGCCCCGCAACTCGTCGGCAACGCGGCTTCACAACCGCTGCGAACTGACCGGTCGTCCGCGCGGCTTCTACCGCAAACTGAAACTCAGCCGCATCATGCTGCGGGAGCTGTCCTCGTTCGGACAGATCCCCGGCATGGTCAAGTCCAGCTGGTAAGGAGGAGCGCCCATGTCTATGAACGATCCTCTCGGCGATATGCTGACCCGCATCCGCAATGCGCAGATGCGCGGCAAATCGACCGTTCGCACTCCGGCGTCCAAACTGCGCGCCTGGGTTCTCGATGTGCTGACCTCGGAAGGCTATATCCGCGGTTACGAGCGCGTCGTGGTTGACGGCCACAACGAACTGGACATCCAGCTCAAGTACTCGGCCGGCGAGCCCGCCATCCGCGAGCTGACCCGCATCTCCAAGCCTGGCCGCCGCGTTTACGCTGGCGTCAAGGAAATCCCGTCGGTTCGCAATGGCCTCGGCGTTTCGGTGGTTTCGACCCCGAAGGGCGTGATGTCTGATGCCGCTGCACGCGCTGCCAATGTTGGCGGCGAAGTGCTCTGCCGCGTCTTCTGAGGGGGGTTGATATGTCTCGTATTGGCAAGAAACCCGTCCCGCTGCCGAATGGCGTGAATGCGTCGATCTCGGGCCAGTCCATCGAAGTGAAGGGCCCGAAAGGCACCCTGAGCTTCACTGCCACGGATGATGTCACCATCACCATGGAAGCGGGCTCGGTCAAGGTCACCCCGCGCGGCACCTCGAAACGTGCCCGCCAGCAGTGGGGCATGACCCGCTCGATGGTGGAAAACCTGACGGTCGGTGTCACCACCGGCTTCAAGCGGGAAATGGAACTGGTCGGCGTCGGTTACCGGGCGGCGATGCAGGGCAAGGACCTGAAACTGTCGCTCGGCTATAGCCACGAAGTCATCTTCGAGGTTCCCGCCGGCATCACCGTGGCTACGCCGAAACCCACCGAAATCGTGATCGAAGGTATCGACGCGCAGGTTGTGGGTCAGGTCGCCGCGAACATCCGCGAGTGGCGCAAGCCCGAGCCCTACAAGGGCAAGGGGATCCGCTATAAGGGTGAATTTATCTTCCGCAAGGAAGGCAAGAAGAAGTAAGGACGCGAACGATGGCGAACACCAAGATCAAGCTGTTCCAGAAGCGTCGTCAGCGCGTCCGGAACAAACTGCGGAAAACCGCCAATGGCCGTCTGCGCCTGTCGGTTCACCGTTCGAACAAGAACATCAGCGTGCAGCTGATCGACGATGCCAAGGGGATCACCATCGCCGCGGCTTCGACGCTGGAAAAGGAACTGGGCGTCGTCGGTGTGAACAACATCGACGCGGCGGCCAAAGTGGGGGCCAAGATTGCCGAACGTGCGAAAGCCGCCGGCGTCGAGACCTGCTACTTCGACCGTGGTGGTTTCCTGTTCCACGGCAAGATCAAGGCCCTGGCAGACGCCGCCCGCGAGGGTGGTCTGCAGTTCTGATCCACGCAGGCGGCGCCTTCGGGTGCCGCCTCGATGATCGGGGGGCGCCCAAGGGTGCCCACCGCGATCGGACCCATCGGCGACGCAAGACGCGCGCCACCACATAAAGGGAAGCCTGATGGCTGAACGTGATAACCGTCGCGAAGGCGGACGTGATCGCCGCGACGACCGCCGCGACCGCGAGGAAACCCCGGAATTCGCCGATCGTCTGGTGGCGATCAACCGCGTCTCGAAAACCGTGAAGGGCGGCAAGCGTTTCGGCTTTGCGGCTCTCGTGGTTGTCGGCGACCAGAAAGGCCGTGTCGGCTTCGGCAAGGGCAAGGCCAAGGAAGTTCCCGAGGCCGTGCGCAAGGCGACCGAGCAGGCCAAGCGCTCGCTGATCCGCGTGCCGCTGCGCGATGGCCGCACGCTGCACCATGACATCGAAGGGCGTCATGGCGCGGGCAAGGTGGTGATGCGCACCGCCGTGGCCGGTACCGGCATCATCGCCGGCGGCCCGATGCGCGCCGTCTTCGAAATGCTGGGTCTGCAGGACGTCGTCGCCAAGTCGATCGGCTCGCAGAACCCCTACAACATGATCCGCGCGACCATCGATGGTCTCAAGCAGGAAGCCAGCCCCCGTCAGGTCGCGCAGCGTCGCGGCAAGAAAGTGGCCGACATTCTGCCCAAGACCGAGTCGACCGCCGCGGAAACCGCGTAAGGAATCGCTCCCATGGCAACCATCGTCGTTCAACAGATCGCTTCGCCCTGCCGCCGTCCGGCCGTGCAGCGCGCGACGCTCATCGGCCTCGGCCTGAACAAGGTCCGCCGCACCCGCGAGTTGGAAGACACCCCTTCCGTCCGCGGCATGGTGTATTCGATCCCGCACCTGGTGAAGATCATCGAAGAAAAAGCCTGAGCAACCCCGCGTTGCCCGAGCAGGAAAACCCGGCCACTGGCCGGGTTTTTTGCATGTCAGGGGTTAGCTGGCGAACTGCGCCAGATATCGCTGGAACGAGGCCGCGCGTTGGCGGGCGATGGTGATGGCGGTTTGTGGCGCGATCAGTTGAAAGCGCACCGACTGGTTGGGGCGGCATTGCACAAAGCCGTCGAGGTCATCGTTGATCACCGTGGCGATCTTTGGATAGCCGCCGGTGGTCTGGTGATCGGCCAAAAGCAAGGTCGCCACCCCGTCGCCCGAGACCTGAATCGAGCCGCGCAGGATCGGTTCGGAGGGGATCGACAGCGCCCCCGTGGGCACCAGAGGCGGCCCGGCCAGTCGCACCCCCATGCGATCATAGGCGCTGGTCAGCCGAAAGGGCCCTTCCTGCAAATCTGCCAGTGCCTGCGGTGAAAAGAACCGATCCTGCGGCCCGGCCACCGCGTGCAGCAGGTGTCGGGGCCGTGCGCTGGCGGGGCAGGGCAGGGCGCGGTCGGGCAGCAGGCGGGTCTGCGTGATGGTCAACGTCTCCCCCGCCAGCAGGCGCCCGCCGCCCAGCCCGGTCGGCCCATGCGTCGCCAACGAACCCAGCCATTCAGGCCGCTCGATCTGCCCAGCCACGGCAAGGCACATCCAACTGCCCCATGGGCCTGGCCGCACAACCAGCCTTTGCCCGGCACGCAGGGTAAAAACCTGCCACGCGCCCAGCCGCTGCCCGTCAACCTCGATCACAAACCCGCCGCCCGCCGCCGCCAGCGTCACGGCACCAGACGTGCACTCGGCCTCCAGCCCCCCCAGAGAAACCTCGATCCCCGCCGCGCCCGGGGCATTGCCGAGGGCGGTATTGGCGACGATCAGTGCCTTGCGGTCCATCGGCCCCGAGGCCGGGACGCCAAACCGCATCATCCCGCGCCGCCCGCCGTCCTGCAGCGTTACATGCGGCCCGGCGCGCAGGATCGACAGCACCGCATCAGCCATTCGCCCGCTCCGCAGTGTCGAAGTCCGCGGCGCTGACCCGGCGAAAGGCCACATGGTCGCCAACGTCGAACAGGAAGGGCCGCTGCGCCTGACCCGTCAGGATCCGCGTTGGCGAGCGCCCGATGATCCACCAGCCGGTCGGCATCACCAGCGTGGTCACCAGACATTGCGCCCCGGCGATAATGACGCTGCCCGCTGCAATTCCCCGCACCGGCGCGGGCTTGCGGTCTAGGCGCAACGCCGCTGGCACCCCGGCCAGATAGGCATAGCCAGGCGCAAAGCCATAGAGGAACACCTGATACGCCCCCGCCAGATGTGCCGCGATCACCGCCTCGGGCGTCAGCCCGGTGCGCTGCGCGACCTCGGGCAGGTCGGGGGCAAAGGGCGGCTCGTAACAGACCAGCACCTCGCGCTGCGTCGGGCGCCGATCGGGGGCCGCGGCCTGCGCCAGCAACACGCGCAGCGCCTGTGACACCGCTTGATGGTCGGTTGCCAGCGGGTCGAAATCGACCAGCAAGTTGACAAAGGCCGGCACGCATTCGCGCAGCCCTGCCATCGGCGCGCGGGCAATCGCCTGATCCAGCGCCAGCACACGGGAATGCGCCTCGTCCGAGATGGCATCGGCGAATTCGACCAGCACGGCGTGATCGGCGACGGCGGTCAGGCGGGGAAAGCCGCTCATGGCGTCAGGAAAGGGCGGATCGCGATGCCCTCGGCGGCAAGCCGGGCGCGGATATGGCCCGCCATCGCCACCGCCTGCGGGCTGTCGCCGTGCACGCAGATTGAACCGGCGGCCATCGCAATCTCGCCACCGCCCACCACCGGCATCAGACCGCTGGCCAGATAGCCCAACAGCCGCTGCACCGCGGCCTCGGGATCATGGATCATCGCGCCGGGCTGATCGCGGGGCACCAGTTGGCCGTTGGGCTGATACCCCCGGTCGGCAAAGATCTCGCTGACCACGGCCAGCCCGGCGGCGCGCCCGGCATGTTCCAACTCGGTGCCGGAAATCGCCAGCAGCGCCAGATCGCCCGGCAGCGCAGCGACGGCGGCAACGATGGCATCCGCCACTTCGCGCCGGGCCGCGCCCAGATTGGCCAGCGCGCCATGCGCCTTGACATAGCGCACCCGCGTTCCGGCCAGCGCGGCGATGCCTTGCAGCGCGCCGATCTGCGCGGCGACCATGCGGGTGATCTCGGCCGGGGTCATCGGGATCACCCGTCGGCCAAAGCCGAGCCTGTCGGCATACCCCGGATGCGCGCCGACCACGACGCCCAGTTCGGCAGCGCGGCGGAGCGTGGCGAACATCACCTCGGGGTCGCCCGCATGGCCGCCACAGGCGACATTCGCCGAACTCACCAACTGCAGGATCGCCGGATCATCGCCCATCGCCCAAGGGCCGAACCCCTCGCCAAGGTCGGAATTGAGGTCGATGGCAGTCAGACGCGGCGCGGGCATGGGCTCTCCTCTCGCGGATACCCCACGATAACCGGCCAAAGCGCCGCGGTGAAGCGGATAGCACGGCTTGCTTCCCCGTCGCGTCGCGGCTATACGCCAGCGGTCGGCGCAATGCCGACTCAGTCGGACCCGGTGCCGACGGACAATCAAGAAACGCCGCGTTGCCCCTTTGTCGTCGCTGACGGGGCATTCCGGCCAAGGAGAAGCGACATGAAACTGAACGAACTGCACGACAATCCCGGCGCCAACCGCAAGAAAAAGCGCGTTGCGCGCGGTCCGGGCTCGGGCAAGGGCAAGACCGCCGGTCGCGGTATCAAGGGCCAGAGCTCGCGTTCGGGCGTTGCCCTCGCGGGTTATGAAGGCGGCCAGATGCCGCTCTATCGCCGCCTGCCTAAGCGCGGCTTCAACAAGCCGAACCGCAAGGATTGGGCCGTCACCAACCTGGGCGCGATCGACAAATTCATCACCGAGGGCAAGATCGACGCCTCGGTCGAGATCACCGAAGACGTGCTGGTCACCTCGGGTCTGGTGCGCCGCAAGTTGGACGGTATCCGCGTCCTGGCCAAGGGCGAAATCACCCGCGCCGTGACGATCTCGGTGACCGGCGCCTCGGCCCCGGCCGTCGAAGCCGTCGCCAAGGCCGGTGGCTCGCTGAAAACTGCCGCCGCCAGCGTCGCTGCGGCTGAATAAGGTGTTGTGGGCGAGGCAATCGCCCCTTACATCAACGCACAGGGTTTTCCAGCGCCGCCAACCGGAGCCCGGTTTGGCGGCGCTGTCATGAGAGAGTCGGAAACATGGCATCTGCTGCAGAGCAAATGGCGGCGAACACCTCCTGGGCCACACTGGTCAAGGCCAAGGATCTCCGCCAGCGCATCGTCTTCGCGATCGGTCTGCTGATCGTCTATCGGATCGGCACCTATATCCCGGTCCCCGGCATCGACGGCGCGCAACTGCGCGAGTTCATGTCCGACGCCGCCGCCGGTCTGGGCGGGATGCTCAACATGTTCACCGGCGGTGCGATTGCCCGCATGGGGATCTTCGCTCTGGGCATCATGCCCTATATCTCGGCCTCGATCATCGTGCAGCTGGTGGCGTCGATGTATGGCCCCTGGCAGAACCTGCGCAAAGAGGGCGAGCTGGGTCGGCGCAAACTGAACCAGTACACCCGCTATGGCACGGTGTTCCTGGCGCTGGTGCAGTCCTATGCGCTGGCGGTCAGCCTTGAGGCGGGCGATCTGGCCACTGATCCGGGCTGGTTCTTCCGCATCTCGACGATCATCACGCTGGTCGGCGGCACGCTGTTCCTGATGTGGATCGGTGAGCAGATCACCGCCCGCGGCATCGGCAACGGCACCTCGCTCATCATCTTCGTCGGCATCATCGCCGAGGTTCCGGCGCAACTGGCGCAGTTCCTCGCGCAGGGCCGCACCGGCACCATCAGCTGGGTGGTGATCCTGGGCATCATGGCGATGATGGTCGGGCTCGTGGCCTTTGTGGTGTTCATGGAGCGCGCGCTGCGCAAGGTGCACATCCAGTATCCGCGGCGTCAGGTCGGCATGAAGGTCTATGACGGCGGTTCGTCGCATCTGCCGATCAAGGTCAACCCGGCCAACGTGATCCCGGCGATCTTTGCCTCGTCGCTGCTCTTGCTGCCGACGACGCTCAGCACCTTCTCGGGCACCGCTGCCAGCCCGATCATGGCGACGATCCTCGCCTATTTCGGGCCGGGCCAGCCGCTGTATCTGCTGTTCTTCACGGCCCTGATCGTCTTCTTCACCTTCTTCTACACGCTCAACGTGTCGTTCAAGGTCGATGACATCGCCGAGAACCTGAAAAACCAGAATGGTTTCATCCCCGGCATCCGCCCCGGTGCGCGCACCGAGGAATACCTGACCTATGTGGTGATCCGTCTGTGCACCGTCGGTGCGGCCTATCTGGCGGCCGTGGCGTTGATGCCGGAAATCCTGCGGGCGCAACTGTCGATTCCGTTCTACTTCGGTGGCACCTCGGTGCTGATCGTCGTGGCGGTGACACTGGACACCATGAGCCAAGTGCAATCGCATCTGGTCGCGCATCAATACGAGGGCCTGCTGGAACGCTCGCAACTGCGCGGCAAGAAGCGGGGGACTGCACCCAAGAAGGGACCCGCGCTGCGATGAACATCATCCTGCTGGGCGCCCCGGGCGCGGGAAAAGGCACTCAGGCGCGCATCCTCGTCGAGGGGCGTGGCATGGTGCAACTGTCGACCGGCGACATGCTGCGCGCCGCCCGCTCGTCGGGCACCGAGATGGGCAAGAAGGTCGCGGCGATCATGGATGCCGGGCAACTGGTCACTGACGAGATCGTCATCGGGCTGATCGCCGAGCAACTCGACAGCGCAGCAGGCGGCGGTTTCATCTTTGACGGCTTTCCCCGCACGCTGGGGCAGGCCGACGCGCTGGACGCCCTGATGCAGGCCAAGGGGCAGTCGATCGACGCCGTGGTCGAACTGCGCGTCGACGACGAGGCTCTGGTTGACCGGGTGACCGGCCGGTATACCTGCGGCGCCTGCGGTGAGGTCTATCATGACCGCACCCGGCCGGTGGCGGTGGAGGGCACCTGCGACGCCTGCGGCAGCCATGACCTGAAACGCCGCGCCGATGACAACGAGGTCAGCCTGCGCCAGCGGCTGCTGGAATACTATAAAAAGACCTCGCCACTGATCGGCTATTACCACGCCAAAGGGAAACTCAAGGTGGTGGATGGCCTTCAGCCGATGGAGAGCGTGACCGCCGCAGTGGCGGACGCGCTGCAGGTCTGACGCAGCGCGGTTTTCCGACCTGCAGCCCTTGACGACCCGCGCAAAACCCCCTAGGCGATGCGCTCACGATATGGGTCCGAGTCGCCTGCCGACTCGGGCTCTTTGCTTGGCACGGCCACTGCGGCGCGTGTTGTGAAAAAAGGTTCTGGCGTTACGGAACCGCAACAGAAGGAAGAAACCGCGTGGCACGTATTGCTGGCGTCAACATCCCCACCGGAAAGCGCGTTCCGATTGCGCTGACCTATATCACCGGCATCGGCCCGGCGATTGCCCAACAGATCATCACAGCCCTGAACATCGAGGCCTCGCGCCGCGTGAACCAGTTGACGGACGATGAAGTGCTGGCAATCCGCGAGTATATCGACGCCAACCTGACCGTCGAAGGCGACCTGCGCCGCGAAGTCCAGATGAACATCAAGCGTGCGATGGACATCGGCTCGTATCGTGGCCTGCGTCACCGCCGCAACCTGCCCGTGCGCGGCCAGCGCACCCATACCAACGCCCGCACCCGCAAGGGCCCGGCGAAGCCGATCGCCGGCAAGAAGAAGTAAGGGGAGGGCAGAACCATGGCTCGTGACACCAAAAACGCCGCGCGCGTCAAGCGCAAGGAACGCAAGAACATTGCTGCCGGCGTGGCGCATGTGAACTCGTCGTTCAACAACACCAAGATCCTGATCTCCGACGTGCAGGGCAACGCGATCTCGTGGTCGTCGGCCGGCACGATGGGCTTCAAGGGGTCGCGCAAATCGACCCCCTATGCCGCCCAGCTCGCCGCCGAGGACGCCGCCAAGAAGGCGCAGGAACACGGCATGCGCACCCTCGAAGTCGAGGTCCAGGGCCCCGGCTCGGGCCGCGAATCGGCGCTGCGCGCGCTGGCCGCTGCCGGGCTGCAGATCACCTCGATCCGCGACGTGACGCCGCTGGCCCACAACGGCTGCCGTCCGCCGAAGCGTCGCCGCGTCTGACGTTGCTATCGACCTTGCGGACCGCGCCCCTGTGGGTGCGGTCCGTTGCTGTCATTCAGATCCTCGGGCGCGTCCGGTTTGGTCATGCACCGGATGCAGGTATGGAGGCGAATCCATGATCCACAAGAACTGGCAAGAACTGATCAAGCCCGCGCAACTGGACGTGCGCCCCGGCGCCGACCCGTCGCGCAAGGCGACCGTTGTCGCCGAGCCGCTCGAGCGTGGCTTTGGCCTGACGCTGGGCAACGCGCTGCGCCGCGTGCTGATGTCGTCGCTGCAAGGCGCGGCCATCACCTCGGTGCAGATCGACAACGTGCTGCACGAATTTTCGTCGGTCGCCGGGGTGCGTGAGGATGTCACCGACATCGTCTTGAACCTCAAGGGCGTCGCGCTGAAGATGGATGTGGACGGGCCCAAGCGCGTCACCGTCTCGGCGCGCGGCCCGGCGGTGGTCAAGGCTGGCGACATCGCGGTGACCAACGGGATCGAGGTTCTGAACAAGGACCACGTGATCTGCCACCTCGACGACGGCGCCGAGCTGTTCATGGAACTGACGGTCAACACCGGCAAGGGCTATGTCGGCGCGGACAAGAACCGCCCCGAGGATGCGCCCATCGGTCTGATTCCGATCGACGCGATCTATTCGCCGGTCAAGAAGGTCGCCTATGAAGTCACCCCGACCCGCGAGGGCCAGGTGCTGGATTACGACCGCCTGACGATGAAGATCGAAACCGACGGCTCGGTGACGCCGGATGACGCCGTGGCCTATGCCGCGCGCATCCTGCAAGACCAGCTGCAGGTCTTCGTCAACTTCGAAGAGCCCGAGGCCGCCGGCCGTGGCGCCGAGGATGACGGGTTGGAATTCAACCCGCTGCTGCTCAAGAAGGTTGATGAACTGGAACTGTCGGTCCGTTCGGCGAACTGCCTGAAGAACGACAACATCGTCTATATCGGCGACCTGATCCAGAAGACCGAGGCCGAGATGCTGCGCACCCCGAACTTTGGGCGCAAATCCTTGAACGAAATCAAGGAAGTGCTGTCCGGGATGGGCCTGCATCTGGGTATGGAAGTCGAAGACTGGCCGCCGGAAAACATCGAGGATCTGGCCAAGCGTTTCGAGGACCAGTTCTGATTGACGGTGCGTGCGAGCACGCACCCTACGGGGCGCTCGCACGGTTGAAGTTGTAGGGTGCGTGCTCGCACGCACCCCGCGCCAAATGCCCGGACTGCCGGGGAACATACTGGGCCGATGGCCCCAACGACGCGCTCCGCAACGCACGGGGTGCAACACAAAGCAAAAGCACGCTAGGAGACTCTCATGCGTCACGGACATGGCTACCGCAAACTGAACCGCACCCACGAACACCGCAAGGCGCTGTTCGCCAACCTCGCCGGCTCGCTGATCGAGCACGAGCAGATCAAGACCACCCTGCCCAAGGCCAAGGATCTGCGCCCGATCGTCGAAAAGCTGATCACGCTGGCCAAGCGCGGCGATTTGCACGCCCGCCGTCAGGCTGCCGCCTTCCTCAAGGAAGACAAGGACGTCGCCAAGCTGTTCGCGGTCCTCGGCCCGCGCTACAAGGACCGTCAGGGCGGCTATATCCGCGTGCTGAAGGCCGGATTCCGCTATGGCGACATGGCGCCGATGGCGATCATCGAATTCGTCGAGCGCGACGTGGACGCCAAGGGCGCCGCAGACAACGCCCGCACCGAGGCCGCCGCGAACTGATCGCTGCCGCACCGCATTTCAGGCCCGCGCCCCGCAAAGGCGCGGGCCTTCGCGTTTGCGTGAGCCCGTGTTGCCAGCCGCCCGGAGGGCCGCCATAGTGCCGGGGCAACAGCAGTTTGGGGGCGCGATGGGCAGGTTCTGGATGGGGGCGATCCTTGGGGCGGTCCTGCTGGTGGCCAGCCCCCTGACCGCACAAACTGTGCCCGACAGCCGCGCACAGATCCAGATGTCCTTTGCCCCCGTGGTGCGTCAGGCCGCGCCCGCCGTGGTGTCGATCTATGCCCGCCGCATCGTCGAGGAGCGCCAGAGTCCGTTTTTCGGCGACCCGCTGTTCGGTCAGTTGTTCGGGGACACCGGGCGCCGGGTGCCGCGGGTGCAGAACGCGCTGGGGTCCGGCGTGGTGCTGTCGTCTGACGGCATCGTGGTGTCGAATTTCCACGTTGTCGGCAATGCCGAGGATATCCGCGTTGTGCTGTCGGACCGCCGCGAGTTCGCCGCCGAGGTGATCTTGCAGGATCAGGAGAGCGACCTTGCCGTGCTGCGCCTGCGGGGGGCCTCGGGGCTGCCTGCGCTGCCCTTGGCCGACAGCGACCGGGTCGAGGTTGGCGATCTGGTGTTGGCGATCGGCAATCCGTTTGGTGTCGGCCAGACGGTGAGCAGCGGCATCATCAGCGCGCTGGCGCGGTCGGGCATCGCGGTGGGGTCCGGGCGCGGCTATTTCATCCAGACCGACGCGGCGATCAATCCGGGCAACTCGGGCGGCGCGCTGGTGGATATGGCCGGGCGGCTCTTGGGCATCAACTCGGCGATCCTGACGCGGTCGGGCGGCTCGAACGGCATCGGCTTTGCCATCCCCGCCAATCTGGTGGCGCAGGTGCTGGCGCAGGCGCGGGAGGGGCGGACGCGGTTCCAGCGGCCTTGGGCGGGGGTGGGCGGGCAGGCGGTCGATGCGGCGCTGGCCGAGGCGTTGGGACTGGGGCTGCCGCAGGGAGTCGTGTTGAGCACCCTGCATCCGGAAAGCCCGCTCGCCCGCGCCGGGCTCAGGGCGGGGGATGTGGTGCTGGCGGTCGAGGGCGAGCCGGTCAACTCGCCCGAGGAGATGATGTTCCGCATGGCGGCGCGGGGGATCGGCGGGTCGCTGGCGCTGACTTGGCAGCGCGGGACCGAGCGGCGCGAGGCGAGCGTCGCGCTGATCGGTCCGCCGGAGTCGCCGCCGCGCGCCCGGTTGGTGGTCGGCGCGATGGCGCTGCGGGGGCTGGTGGCGGAGACGGTCAATCCGGCGGTGGCGGCGGAGTGGGGCCTCGATCCGGCCGCTTCGGGCGTGCTGGCGGTCGAGGCGGGCGATCTGGCGGCGCGTCTGGTCGGGCTGGAACCGGGTGATCTGTTGCTGGCCCTCAATCGGCAGCCGCTGCGAACGACCGCCGATCTGGAGCGGGTCTTGCAGACCCCGTCGCGGTATTGGGAGCTGGAAATCCAGCGCGACGGCCGCCGCAGCCTGCTGCGATTCCGGCTGTAGCGGGGGATGTCCCACGGAAGGGACATTTTGTGGATCGATTTATTTCAAGGGCTTAGCTTGCCGCGTTAAGGAATTGGCAAGGGTTGTCCCACGATTTGCGGGGGTGGGGTGTTTGGGCGGGTTGGTGCGTGCGAGCACGCACCCTACGGGGGGTGTGCCTGACGGTTTGGGGGTGTGGGGGTTGGTGCGTGCGAGCACGCACCCTACGGGGGGCGGTCGAGGGTTTGGGGGTGTGCGCCCGACGGTTTGCGGTTTGTGGGGGGCGGAGCGGTCGGAACCCGGCGATCCGGCGGGCGGACGGCCTAGCGCCCGCCTTCCTTGACCGATTCCATCGCCACATGCGTCGAGGTCGCGGCGACATGCGGCAGGGCGGAAATCTGCTCGGCCAGAATGCGGCGATAGTCCTGAATATCGGCGCTGCGCACCTTGAGCAGGTAGTCGAAGGCCCCGGCGATCATGTGGCATTCCTCGATGGCGGGCAGCGCGCGCACGGCGGTGTTGAAGGCCCCCAGCGCGTGTTCGCGGGTGTCCGAGAGTTTCACCTCGACAAAGACCACATGGCCGCGCCCCAACCGCTGATGATCGACGCGCGCCTGATAGCCGGTGATGAACCCCTCGCGCTCGAGCCGCCGCAACCGGGCCTGCGCAGGCGATTTCGACAGCGCGATCTGATTGGCGAGATCGGTGATGCTGAGCCGCCCGTCCTGTTGCAGGACGCGCAGAATGGCGAGGTCGAATCCGTCCAGATCGTCGCGGGTCATCGGGCTGCTCTTTTGCCAAAATGCAGGGAAAAGTCCTGCCCCGGCAGCGTAATCGGGAAAAACGGCAGCAACAAGCGCGGTATTCTGGACCAAACGCGACTCAACCGGGTGTGCCATGACCGATCCGCTGCAAACCGTCCTTCCCGCCGATGAGGCCGCCCTCGTGGCCGAGTTGATCCGCGCCGCCGATCTGGTCGCCGCGGCGCGCGCCCGCATTCTGGCGCGGGCCGCCGGGCTGGTGCAGGCGATCCGCGACGGCGCGCGGCCCGGAATGATGGAGGTGTTTCTGGCCGAATATGGCCTGTCCACCGACGAGGGCGTCGCGCTGATGTGTCTGGCCGAGGCGCTGCTGCGGGTGCCCGACGCGGCGACGATGGATGCGCTGATCGAGGACAAGATCGCGCCTTCGGACTGGGGCCGGCATCTGGGGCGCTCGGCCTCGCCCTTGGTCAATGCCTCGACCTGGGCGTTGATGCTGACCGGCAAGGTGCTGGACGACCGTGAGCCGGGCGTGGCGGGGCATCTGCGCGCGGCGGTCAAGCGGCTGGGCGAGCCGGTGATCCGCACCGCCGTCGCCCGCGCGATGAAGGAGATGGGCCGTCAGTTCGTGCTGGGCGAAACCATTGAATCGGCGATGAAACGCGGCGCGGCGATGGAGGCGCGCGGCTATGCCTATTCCTATGACATGCTGGGCGAGGCGGCGCGCACCGAGGCCGACGCGCTGCGCTATCTGGGCGCCTATGCCGCCGCGATCGAGGCGATCGGCACGGCCTGTGCGGGCGGGGATATCCGGGCGAATCCGGGGATTTCGGTGAAACTGTCGGCGCTGCATCCGCGCTATGAGGAGGGCCAGCGCGAGCGGGTGCTGCGCGAGTTGGTGCCGCGGGTCGGGCAGTTGGCGCGCATGGCGGCGCGGCGCGGCATGGGGCTGAACATCGACGCCGAGGAGCAGGATCGGCTGGTGCTGTCGCGCGATGTGATCTCGGCCGTGCTGGCCGATCCGGCGCTGGAGGGCTGGGACGGGTTCGGCGTGGTGGTGCAGGCTTACGGTCCGCGCGCCGGGGCGATGATCGACTGGCTGGGCGCCGAGGCGGCGCGGCGCGAGCGTCGGCTGATGGTGCGGCTGGTCAAGGGCGCCTATTGGGACAGCGAGATCAAGCGCGCGCAGGTGCTGGGGCTGACGGGGTTCCCGGTGTTCACCGCGAAAACCGCGACGGATATCAGCTATCTGGCCAATGCGCGCAAGCTGTTGGGGATGACCGGGCGGATCTATCCGCAGTTCGCCACGCACAACGCGCATACGGTGGCGGCGGTGCTGGAGATGGCGCAGGGGCTGCCCGAGGGGGCGTTTGAGTTCCAGCGGCTGCATGGCATGGGCGAGGCGCTGCACGATCAGGTGCTGCGCGAGACCGGCACCCGCTGCCGGATTTATGCCCCGGTGGGCGCGCATCGCGATCTCTTGGCCTATCTGGTGCGGCGGCTGTTGGAGAACGGGGCGAATTCGTCCTTTGTCAACCGGATCGTTGACGCCAGCCTGACGCCGGAGGAGGTCGCCGCCTGCCCCTTTGCCAGCCACCGGGCGCGGGCGTTGCCGACGGGTGCTGCGCTGTTCTTGCCCGAGCGGGCCAATTCGCAGGGCCGCGATCTGACGGATGCCGGGGATCTGGCGCGGATCGAGGCGGCGCGGGCGCCCTTTGCCACGGCGCGCTTTGTCGCCGGGCCGATGTTGGCCGGGCCGGTTATCGGCGGGGCGGCGCAGGTCGCCGTGAACCCGGCGCGGGCGGGCGATATGTTGGGCGAGGTGACGCCGTCGGCGCCGCAGGATATCGGCACCGCGCTTGGCGCCGCTGCGGTCTGGGCGGTCCCGGGGCCTGAGCGCGCCGCCATCCTCAACCGCGCCGCCGATCTGTTCGAGGCCGACTATGGCCGTCTCTATGCGCTGCTGGCGCGCGAGGCGGGCAAGACGCTGGCCGATTGCGTCGGGGAACTGCGCGAGGCGGTGGATTTCCTGCGCTATTACGCCGCCCGCATCACGCCCGAAATGGCGCCGCGCGGGCGGATCGCCTGTATCAGCCCGTGGAACTTTCCCTTGGCGATTTTCACCGGCCAGATCGCCGGGGCCTTGGCGGCGGGCAATGCGGTGCTGGCCAAACCGGCCGAGCAAACCCCGCTGATCGCCGCCGCTGCGGTGGAGCTGCTGCACCGCGCCGGGGTGCCGGTCACCGCGCTGCAACTGCTGCCCGGGGACGGAGCGACGGTCGGCGCCGCGCTGACGGCGGATGCGCGGGTGGATGGCGTGGTCTTTACCGGCTCGACGCAGACCGCGCAGGCGATTCGCCGCAGCATGGCCGACCATCTGCACCCCGGCGCGCCGCTGATTGCCGAAACCGGCGGGCTGAATGCGATGATCGTCGACAGCACCGCGTTGCCCGAACAGGCGGTGCGCGACATTCTGGCCAGCGCGTTCCAGTCCGCCGGGCAGCGCTGCTCGGCGCTGCGCTGCCTTTATGTGCAAGACGAGGTGGCGCCGCATCTGCTGGCCATGCTGGGCGGCGCGATGGAGGCGCTGCGGTTGGGCGACCCCTGGCTGCTGGCCACCGATATCGGCCCGGTGATCGACGATCAGGCCGCGCGCGACATCCGCGCGCATGTCGCCAAGGCGCGGCGCGAGGGGCGGGTGATCCATGAGATGCGCGCGCCTGAGGGCGGCCATTTCATCGCCCCGGTGGTGATTCGGATCAGCGGCATCGAGGCGCTGGAGCGCGAGGTCTTTGGCCCGGTGCTGCATGTGGCGACCTGGTCGGCCGAGGATCTGCCCCGCGTGCTGGCGGCGATCAATGCGCGCGGCTATGGGCTGACCGCCGGGCTGCACAGCCGGATCGACAACCGGGTGCAGGATGTGGTGCAGGCGCTGGCGGTCGGCAACCTTTACGTCAACCGCAACCAGATCGGCGCGGTGGTCGGCAGTCAGCCCTTTGGCGGCGAGGGCCTGTCGGGCACCGGGCCAAAGGCGGGCGGCCCGGCCTATGTCGCGCGGCTGGCGGCGCCGGTGGCCGCGCCCTTGGCCGCCGAGGCGGCGCGGCCCGCCGACCTGAGCGCGCTGGCGCGGGCCTTGGCCCGGCCCTCGTCGCAGGCCCCGGTGGACACGCAGGCGATGCCCGGCCCGACCGGCGAATCGAACCGGCTGACCCTGCACCGGCGCGCGCCGCTGGTGTGCCTTGGCCCCGGAGCCGAGGCCGAGGCCGCGCAGGCCGCGGCGGTCGAGCGGTTGGGCGGTGTCGCGATTCGGGCTGGTGGCGCGGTGCCGCCTGAGTGGTTGGCCGAGGCGCCGGGCCTGTCCGCCGCGCTGTGGTGGGGCGATGCCGAGGCGGCGCGGCGCCATGCGCAGGCCCTCGCCCGGCGCCCCGGCCCGCTGGTGGCGCTGCTGACCGCGATGCCCGATGCGGCGCATGCGCTGCTGGAGCGGCACCTGTGCATCGACACCACGGCATCGGGCGGCAATGCGCAACTGTTGGTTGACCAATCGGCAACTTGACGGACGCGCAAGGATCGCTCATGCAGCACATATGCTGCCGATCCGCGACAGAAACCCTTCGGGCAGAACGCCCTATGCCACCTGGGCGCTGATCGCGCTGAATGTCGCGGCGTTCATGGCCTATTGGCCGGCGGGCACCACGGCATCGGTCCTGGCGGTGTATCAGGACTGGGGCATGGTGCCCGCGCAACTGGCGCAGGGCGAGGCGCTGTTCAGTCCGCTGACCGCGATGTTCGTGCATGGCGGCTGGATGCATCTGGCGCTCAACATGCTGTTCTTGCGCATCTTTGGCGACAATCTTGAGGCCGAGATGGGCGCGCTGCCCTTTTTGGGGTTCTATCTGCTCAGCGGGTTGGTGGCCTTTTTCCTGCAATTCCTCGCCGCGCCGCAGTCGGTGGTGCCGGTGGCCGGGGCCTCGGGTGCGGTGGCCGGGGTGATGGGGGGCTATCTGCTGATGTTCCCGCGCGCGCGGGTCGATCTGCTGATCTATTACGTCGTCGGTTTTCGCGTGGTGGCGGTGCGGGCGTGGATCCTGCTGGGTCTGTGGTTCGTGCTGCAGGTCTGGGGCGGATTGTCGACGCCCGCCGGGGGCGCCGTGGCCTTTTGGGCGCATGTCGGCGGGTTCCTTGCCGGGGTGATGTTGAGCGTGCGGCTCTGGCGGCTGCATGGCGGGATGATGTTCTGGGACCGGTTTCACGGGCTGCCGCCGCATCCGCAGGCGCGGTTTTCTATCCCGGTGGTGCGCAGGCCGGGCACCGTGTTGCCGCCGCCGCAGCCGCGCGGGCTGTTTCGCCGGGACGAGACGGGGCGCTGACCGGCGGCGCTTACCAGCGCAGCAGACGAGCGCCGAGCAGCGCGCCCAGCGCCGTCATCACCAGAATCATCGTGCCATAGGCCGGGATGAAGAACAGCACCGCGTCCTCGGGGCAATGGAGGGAATAGACCATCGCGCCCAGCGCCCCGGCGGCCAGCCCGCCTGCGGCGCCCGCGGCCAAGGGGCTCGCCGGTGCCCCGTGCCGCATCGCCCAGAGGATCGCCGCCAGCGGCAGCGCCGACAGCAGCGGGATCGACACGATGCAGGTCAGCAGCGTCGGTTTCTCGGCATGCATGGTCAGGGCGCCAAGGCCGCCCGTCGCCACGCCCCACAGGACCGCAGCCAGCGCGGTCAGCCCCAGCGCGCCGACCAGCAGCGCGGGAACCCCGGCGCGGGGCAGCGGCGCCGACAGGCCGCGCGCCAGTCCCAGCGCACTGAGCCCCAGCGCGGCGGGGGCCAGCGTCTTGACCAGCGCGGGTGAGGTCAGCGCCGCCAGCAGATCGGCGCGCAGGCTCCAGACCAGCAGCAGCGCCAGCGCCGACAGCGCCACGGCGAGCGGCAATCCGCGCAGCAGACGGGCGCCCAAACCGGCCTGTGGCCGTGCATCCGTGGCCAGGGCGGCGATCAACGCATCGGTTTTCATTCGATCATCCTTTCGCGCAGCCGCGCCAGCGAGCGCAGCGCCCGGTGCAGGGCCACGCGCACCGCGCCCTCGCTCATCCCCAGTCGCGCGCCGGTTTCGGCGGCACTTTCGCCGCTGATGCCGATGGCGCGCACGATCTCGGCTGCGCGGGGCTCCAGCCGGTCGATCACGCGGGCCATGTCCTGCGCCTCGAACGGGTCGGCGGCTTCGGGCGCGGCCAGCACATCGACGAAATCCTCGACCGGCAGGTGAATGCGCTGGCCCCGCGCGCGGAATGCGTCGATCACCTTGTGCCGCGTCACCGCATAGAGCCACGGCCGGAGCGGCACGTCCTCGTGCCAGGTCTGGCGTTTCAGATGGATGGTCAGCAGCACTTCCTGCACGACGTCCTCGCAGCCCTCGGCACCCAGCGTGCCCCCGCGGGCGCGGACAATTCCGCGCACCACCGGCGTGATTGCGCCCAGCAGCCGGGCATAGGCGCGCTGATCGCCCCGGTTCGCGGCGCGCATCAGCGTCTCCCAACTCGACTCGTCGATCGCGCTCACTCAGTCACCCCTACGCAGCGGACGGCCCCCTTGTTACACCGCCCGGCGCCAGCATCGACCAGAAATCGCCCGATGTCACGGCTGCGTGAGCGGTGTAACGCCACACCCCCTGCCGCCGTCCTGTCTGGCAGGCCCGCAACGGATGCGGGGCCTTCAACGGGAGAGACCCACATGAGCAACAAGACCCTTCTGGCCGCCTCGATCGCCGCCGCCCTGTCGCTGACCGCCGCCGCCGCCCAGGCGCAGGAAATGGAAAAGTGCTTTGGCGTGTCGCTGGCCGGTCAGAACGACTGCGCCGCGGGTCCGGGCACCTCGTGCGCCGGTTCGTCGGTGCTGGACTATCAGGGCAACGCCTGGGAACTGGTCCCGGCGGGCACCTGCGCCACGATGGAACTGCCGGCCGACAGCATGATGCACGCCCGTCATGGCGTGACCGAGGCCACCCTGACCGCCGGCAACTATGGCCCCGGCATCAACCGTGACCTGCCCGAAGGTCTGGATGCCGCCGTCGCCGCGACCTACATGCCGACGATGATGTAATCGCCACCCGGCCGCCCCGGCCCGGTGCCGGGGCGGCCGCCCTTTTTCGACGAGGCCGCCGATGATCCCGTCCGTCTTGCCGGCCCGCGCCGGTCTGGGCTTCAAGCCCGAGCATTACGCCGAGGCCGCCGCCGCCCCGCGGGCGGTCGGCTTTTACGAGGTCCATGCCGAGAATTACATGGGCGCGGGCGGTGCCCCGCATGTGATGCTGGACCGCCTGCACGCCGATCACGCGATTTCGGTGCATGGCGTCGGCCTGTCGATCGGCGGTGCCGGGCCCTTGGACGACGCGCATCTGAGGCGGCTGAAGACCCTGCTGGACCGCCACCAGCCCGAGAGTTTTTCCGAGCACCTCGCCTGGTCCTCGCATGGCGCGGCCTGGCTCAATGACCTGCTGCCGCTGCCCTATACCGACGAGACGCTGGCGACGATCATCGCCCATGTCGATCAGGTGCAATCGGTGCTGGGCCGCCGGATGCTGCTGGAAAACCCGGCGACCTATGTCACCTTTGCCTCCAGCACTTGGCCCGAGGTCGAGTTCCTGCGCGAGATCACCCGCCGCACCGGCTGCGGGTTGCTGCTGGATGTGAACAACGTCTTTGTCAGCGCGGTGAACCACGGTTTTGACCCCGGCGCCTATCTCGCCGGGTTCCCGCTGGCGGCGGTGGGGGAAATCCACCTCGCCGGGCACGAGGCCGATGCACAACTGGGCGCGGCCCTGTTGATCGACAGCCATTCGCGCCCGGTCGCCCCGCCGGTGTGGGAGCTTTATGCGCAGGTTCTGGCCCGCACCGGCCCCGTGCCGACGCTGATCGAATGGGACAACGACGTGCCCGCCTTCCCGGTGCTGCTGGCCGAGGCCGCCCGCGCCGAGACCCTGCTGGAAAGGGCCCGCCAT
>Ga0209573_1002515_pt1 | contig 23104 bp, 18 predicted proteins | sample TNRBio252014_DNA_FD_185870 | JGI IMG/M metagenome (GOLD analysis project Ga0209573, IMG submission 185870) | Wastewater treatment Type I Accumulibacter community from EBPR Bioreactor in Madison, WI, USA - TNR Reactor_6/25/2014_ DNA (SPAdes)... | ecosystem: Engineered > Bioreactor > EBPR >...
TCACCCTGTCACCCTGTCACAGCTTTGTCATAGCCGCGTCACAGAGTCTGTCATCCGCGCCTGTTAGGATGCAGGCTAGAATTGGAGTTGCCATGTCCATCATCCTCGAACACCTCACAAAGCGCTATGGCGGCCACCCCGTGGTCAACGACGTCTCGCTGGAGATTGCCGACGGTGAGTTCTTCGTGCTGCTGGGCTCCAGCGGCAGCGGCAAGACCACCGTGCTCAACATGGTGGCTGGGCTAACTGGCATCGACCAGGGACGCATCCTGCTGCACGGCCGGGACGTGACCGGCCTGCCCACGCAGGAGCGCCGCGTCGGCATGGTCTTCCAGAACTATGCCTTGTTTCAGCACATGTCGGTGGCTGACAATATCGAGTTTGGCCTGACGTTGCGCAAGATGCCGGCGGCCGAACGACGGCGCTGGCGCGATGAGCTGCTAGAGCTGGTAGGGCTGGTGGGGCTGGGTAAGCGCATGCCGCGCCAGCTTTCCGGCGGCCAACAGCAGCGCGTGGCCCTGGCCCGCGCCCTGGCCATCAAACCCGACGTGCTGCTGCTGGACGAGCCGCTGGGCGCGTTGGACGCCAAGATTCGCATCGAGTTGCGCCGCTCGCTCCATGCCATCCAGCGCACGTTGGGCGTCACCACGATTCTCGTCACCCACGACCAAGAGGAGGCTTTCGAGCTGGCCGACCGGCTGGGGGTGATGAGCTTCGGCCGCCTGTTGGAGGTTGGCCGGCCAGAGGCGCTCTACCAGCGGCCGCGCACCGAGTTCGTAGCCACCTTCCTGGGCACCGCCAACCTGCTGGTAGGGCGCTTCGCGGGTAATGCGGTGCAACTTGGGCCGGTGCATATCCCCATCACCCGCCAGTTGGACAGCCCATCTCTGTGGAGCAGCTCGCAAGCGCATCCCGATGTCTCCAGCGGCGTCGAGCCCCGCGCGGCGCAACGGGTGCAGGTGCTCTTCCGGCCGGAGGATGTAGTTCTTGCCACTGAGCCAGACGCGCTGGGCGCGCCGCCCTTTGGCCAGGGCCAGGTGGAACAGGTGGTGTTCTCCGGCGCCTATCAGCGGCTGCGCTTGCGGCTGCCCCCTCTGCCGGGCGTCCGGCCCATTGCGCCGCCTGTGGCCTTTGGCGACGATTCGATCTATGTCGAGGCGGTGCGCGAGCAGGCTGATGTGGACCGCTTGCCGTTGCAACCAGGCGAGCATGTGTGGGTGGGCATTCGCCACTTCCATGCGCTGGAGCATCCTGGCCTCCACTTCCTGCTGCTGACCGACGGGTCGACACAGGCTCAAGCCGCGCTGGCTTTGGGGGGCCAGTTTGCCCGTCTGGCCCATGCGCGTGCGGTGGTGCTGGGCTACGGTCTGCAAGGGGAGGCCATGCAGCGCCACTTGCAGCAGGCCAAGGAGGCGCTGGGCAGCGGCCTGGCCGCGCTGGACGTTCGGGCAACCAGCGAGACGCCGGCGCGCGCCGTGCAACAAGAGGCCGAGCACCAACCCTACGACATGGTCATTATGGGCCTGGACAAAGCCGATAGTTTGGAACTGGCCGAGAGCATCCTGCAGAGCGGAGAGCACAACCTGCTGTTGGCGCCGAAAGTCCAGGACGTGCCCACGCGCGCGCTGATTGCCGTGACCACCGGCGAACCCGGCAAGGACGATATCTTGTTCGCCGGCCGTCTGGTGCGTCACGTCGGCGCCCAGGCCACGTTAATGTCAGTCGTGGAACAGGCCGACGACCCCGCAGCGCAGCAACGCGCAGAGCGGTTCCTGCAGGACGGTATCCGCTCGCTGGAGATTCTGGGCGTCCCGGCGCAGACAGCCGTGCGCAACGGCGTGGTCAGCAAGGCCATCGCCCAGGAGCTGGCCGCCAACAGCTATGACCTGTTGGTACTTGGCACGCCGCTGGCCGATCGGGAGGGCCACATCTCACTCAAAGGCGTGGTCGAGCAAGTGATCAGCGAGTCGGCAACCTGCGCCATCTTACTGGTGCGGGCACGCGAGTATTCCTTCCGCGAGCCGATGGTAATCGACACCGTGCGTGTATAAACAGGAGCTATCTTATGACACAACGAAAATTCTGGTGGTTGGCCGTCATCCTTGCGGCGAGCATGATTGTTGGCGCGTGCGGCGGCAATGCTGCGCAGCCAGCCCCAGCCGGCAGCACCCCATCAGATCAGAGCCAGAAGGCGGCCACTATCATCCTCGGCGCCTACACCACGCCGCGCGAGGCCTATGGCCAACTGATCCCCATCTTCCGCCAGCAATGGCAGGAACAAACCGGCCAGAACGTGATCTTCGAGGAGTCTTACCTGGGCTCTGGCGCCCAGTCGCGTGCCATCGTCGAGGGCTTCGAGGCCGACGTGACCGCACTGTCGCTGGAGGCCGACGTCACCCGCATCCAGCAGGCCGGCCTGATCACCCACGACTGGCAGGACAATCCCACCAACGGCATGGTCAGCGACTCTATCGTTGCCTTCGCCGTGCGCAAGGGCAACCCCCAGGGGATCAACGACTGGGCCGACCTGGCCCGGCCAGGCGTGCAGATTCTGACCCCCAACCCCAAGACCAGCGGCGGCGCCATGTGGAACATGCTGGCGCTGTACGGCGCGGCCCTGCGCGGCTACGTGGAGGGCGTGCCGGCCAACGACGAGGCCGCAGCCTTCGAATTCCTCAAGGCCGTGCTCAAAAACGTTACGGTCATGGACAAGGGCGCGCGAGAGAGCATCACCAACTTCGAGAAGGGCGTGGGCGACGTGGCCATCACCTACGAGAACGAGGTGCTGGTGGCGCAGATGCAGGGCGAGGACTACGACCTGGTCATCCCCCGCTCGACGATCCTGATCGAGAACCCGATTGCCGTGATCGACGCCCACGTGGACAAGCACGGCAACCGCGCCGTGGCTGAAGCCTTCGTGCAGTTCCTGCACAGCCAGCCAGCCCAGGAAATCTTCGCCCAGCACGGCCTGCGTTCGGTCGATCCCGAGGTCGCCCAAGCCACAGAGGATAAGTATCCGCCGGTGGAAGACCTGTTCACCATCGAGTACTTCGGCGGCTGGGACGCGGCCACGCCGGCCATCTTCGGCGACAATGGCGTGTTCAGCAAGGCGCTGCTGGAAGTGCAAAGCTGATGAGAGCGGGAGGTATCACAGCGGATGAGAACAGCGGATGCAGAAGAGTCTTCATTGCACGCGGTATCTCCGCAATTATCTCCATCCATTGCCTTCATCCGCTGTTTTTCATCCGTTGTAGTATTCCCAACCCTACCCACCTCACGTCACCGCTATGACCCACCTCCAAGCCCAGCCAGCCGGCCAGCCACTCCCCACAGCCACACCCACCGCCCGTCGTCGCCCCTGGGGGCGCTGGAGCGTGCGTGCGGCCGCGCTGAGCTATCTGGCCCTGATGCTGATCATCCCGCTGCTGGTCATCTTCCAGGATGGGCTCAGCCAGGGGCTGGCGGGGATGTGGCAGGCGGTGAACCAGCCGGTGGCCCGGGCCGCACTTTCGCTGACCCTGCGCACATCGGCCATCATGGTGCTGATCAACACCGTCATGGGCACGCTGACTGCCTACGTGCTGGTGCGCTACGAGTTCCGCGGCAAGTCCCTGCTCAACGCCCTGGTGGACCTGCCTCTGGCCATCCCCACCCTGGTGACCGGCGTCATGTTGGTGATTCTCTACGGCCCGCAGCAGCCCATCGGCGCCTGGTTAGAGAACACGCTGGGTTGGCGCATCATCTTTGCGCCGCCGGGCATCGTACTGGCGCTGCTCTTCGTGACCTTTCCCTTCGTGGTGCGAGCCGTACAGCCGGTGCTGCTTGGCCTGGATCGGACGGTGGAGGACGCGGCCGCCACGCTGGGCGCAGGGCCGTGGACAATCTTTCGCCGCGTGACGCTGCCGCCCTTGATCTTGCCGCTGACCACCGGCGCGCTGCTTAGCTTCGCCCGCGCCGTGGGCGAGTTCGGCTCGATCATCATTGTCGCAGGCAACATCCCGCTGCGCTCACAAACAGCCGCCGTCTACGTTTGGGGCGAGGTGGAGTCGGCCAACCGCTTCGGCGCCAGCGCGGTCTCGGTGGCGCTGCTGGCCATTGCCTTCGCGCTGATCGTGCTGGTCGATCTGCTCCAGTCGCGCCGGAATGATTCGCAAAGCCGCCAGCAGAAGGAGGCGAAATGAGCTCCCACCCCGCCTCCGCCGTCTCTACGCCGGTCGATTCACGCCGCCGCTGGCTGCGGCGCGTGCTGGTCACCATCGTGCTGGCTTACGCCGGCTTCCTGATCATCGCGCCCCTTGCAGCCCTGGTCGTGGGCGCCTTGGCCGATGGCCTGGGCCCGGTGCTGGCGACCTTCCAGAACCGGCAGGTGCTACGGGCCTTTGGCCTCACCGTGCAGATCAGCCTGCTGGTGGTGGCGATACAGGCGGTCTTCGGCACCGCCGTCGCCTGGATGCTGGTGCGCGACGACTTCCGCGGCAAGAAGTTGATCAACGGCCTGATCGACCTGCCCTTCGCCGTCTCGCCGGTAGTGGTGGGCTACATGCTGCTGCTGCTCTTTGGCCGGCAGGGGCTGTTTGCGCCCGTACTGCAAGCGCTGGACATGCGCGTCGCCTTTGCCGTGCCGGGCATGGTGCTGGCCACCCTCTTCGTCACGCTGCCCTTCATGATCCGCGAGCTGGTTCCGATCCTGCAAGCTTTCGGTGTGCAGCAGGAGCAGGCGGCGGCCACGCTGGGGGCCAACGGCTGGACCACCTTTCGGCGCATCACCCTGCCGGCGCTGCGCTGGGGCTTCATCTACGGCGTGACGCTGACCCTGGCCCGCGCGCTGGGCGAGTTCGGCGCCGTGCTGGTGATCGGCGGCGGCATCCAGGGCCGCACCGAGACGGCCACCCTCTATATCTACCGCGCGCTGGACGAGCGGCAATACGTCAGCGCCTACAGCGCCGCCTTGGCGCTGGGGCTGTTCTCCCTGTTGCTGGTCCTGGGAACGGAGCTACTGCGACGGCGCGAGGAAAGCAAGCAGTAGGCAAGTGGCAGGTTGCAGGTGGCAGATGGCAGGTGTCATCATGCAACCAGCAACTTGCAACTTGCAACCTGCGACTTGCCACCTGCGACTTGCCACCTGCAACCTGCAACTCCATCATCCCCGCGTCAGCCCATATCCCACGCCAGGGATCGTCTCGATGGCCGGAAGGCCAGCGATCTGATCGGCCGCGCTGTCGGACAGATCCTTAAGCTTGGCGCGCAGCCGGCGCACCAGTTGGCGCAGCATCTCCCTGTCCCCGCCGTCCACCCCCCAGACGTGGTCGATGATGGCGTCGGCCATCAGCACGTGGCCGGCGTTGAGCATCAGATAGCTCAGCAGCCGGGTCTCCAACGCAGTCAGGCTCACCGGAGCGCCGGCCACAGCCTCCTCCCCCTCGCCGACCAACACCCGTATCTCGCGACGGCTGGCATCCAGCGCCAGGTTGCCGGCGCGTTGCAGGCCGGCCGTCGCCACGCTGCGGCCCGCGCGGCTGCGGCGCAGCACGGCCTGGACCCGCGCCACCAACTGGCGCGGGCTGAAGGGCTTGGCCATGTAGTCGTCCGCCCCCAATTCCAGGCCGGCCACGATGTCATCCTCCTCGCCCCGCACGGTCAACAGGATGATGGGCGTGTCGGCCATCTGCCGAATGCGCTGGCAGACGGCAAAGCCGTCCAGCCGCGGCATATTGACATCCAGCACCACCAGGTCAGGGGCCTCCTCGGCGAAACGGCGCAGCGCCGTCTCGCCGTCGTGAGCCAGTACGATCGCGAAGCCCTCGCGACGTAGGGTGAAGGCCAGCACATCGGCCAGCACGCGGTCGTCGTCTACGATCAATGCCTTCATCGTCTCATCTCATGGCTTCGGAAGTTGCCGGCCCGAGCGTGCTGCGACCGCTTCCCAAGTCTGACTGAAGAGTGAACCAGACCACTGCGCCGCCGCCTGGCCGGTCGTCGATGCCCAACTGGCCGCCATGCCCCGCGACGATGGCCTTGACCACCGACAGACCCAGACCAAAGCCTACGGGCGCATTGGCATCGGCGCTGGCGGATGCCGCCGCGAAGCGCCGACCGTGCAGCAGCTCAGTTCGCCGCGCGGATGGGATGCCCGGTCCGTGGTCGGCCACCAACACCTGCACAGTCTGTCCGCCGCTCACCACGGCTGCGCTGATGGTAATCTGGCGGCCGGCCGAGTCGGGCAGAGCACGCTGCGCATTGCTGGCGTTGGAGAGCAGGTTGACCAACACTTGCACCACGCGTCGCGGATCAGCCAGCACCCCAGGGATAGTCGCGGGCAGATCGACCGCCAGCCGCTGGCCGTGGCGGTCCAGCAGCGGCTGCATAGTAGTGACGGCTTCGGCGATGATGTCGCCCAGGTTGGCCGGCCGCGGACGCACACGAAAGCGACCGGACTCGATGCTGGCGCTCTCCAACAGGTTGTCCACCAGTTTGCGCAGGTTCAGCACACCCAGGTGCAACGTCGCCAGCAACTCGTGCAACTCGGCTGAACTGAGCTCGTCGACTTGGTCCAACAGCAGCTCCACCGAAGCGGCCACGGCCGTCAGCGGGGTGCGAAACTCGTGGGAGACACTGGCCAGGAAGTGCTCGGTCAGCGCTTTCTCCTGGCGCAGCTCAGCCAGGGTGCGCTGCAGGTCGAAGCGGGCCCCTTCCAGCGCCTCGCCTACCAGCCCCACTTCGCGCACGCCCGTGTCGAAGGCGATGGGGCTGGACAGGTCGCCGCCGCGCATGGCCGTAGCAGCGCCGGTCAGGTCAGCCAATGGCCGGCTGATACGCCGCGCCAGCGCCACAGCCAACACCAGGCCGATGGCGGTGGCCAGCGCCATACTGGCCAGCAGCACGCGCAGCAAGCGCTGTTGGGCGGCGGCCAGGCCGGCCACCGACAGGGCCGTCTCGACCTGCACCGGCGGCTCGGCTGGGTCCCCGGAAAGCGCAAAGCGCAGCGCGTAGAACGGCTCGCCCTGCCAGACAAACGTGATTTGGTTGTTCTCACCCAGCGCCTCAGCCCGGCGAGCGGCCGTCGCGTCGCCTTGCAGGCTGCTCGCGACGGGCAAGCCGCTCGCCAACAGGGTCTGGTCGAGGCCAGTCTGCGAGCGCATCTCCTGCATGGCCGCCTGGTTCAGCCAGCGAGCGATCACCACCAAGTCCGGCTCGACGCCGTCCTCGCCGTTCTCGCCGGCCAGGCGCTGGGCAGCAGCCAGCCAGACCTGCGGCGTGACGCCTGACGGCTGGGTCATCAACGTATGAGACCCCACCGGCAAGTCACACAAGGGCGGCAAGAGCTCAGCGCCAGCGGGAGCAACCTGGGCTATTGGCTCGCCAGCGGCGCTGCAGACTACAATCAGATCGAGATCGGCGCCTTGGCGCAACGTGTCCAGGTAGCCCTGCAGGGCGCCAACATCTCCCGCGCGCAACAGGGCCGCCAGGGTGGGCCGTTGAGCTGTCAGCGTGGCCAGGCCGGCCAGTTCGTTCTGCTGGGCGTCGTAGAGGGCGCGGCTGGCCTGCTGGCCCTGCTGCACCTGCGCCCAGGCCTGGTTTTCCATTTGGCCGCGCACCAGCCAGACAGCCGGCAGCCCCACGGCCAGAACGGACAGCAGCGCCAACGCGGCCAGGCTCAACATCATCTGTATGGCGAGACTGTGGCGCTGCGCCAAAGGCTGGGTCGGTGTCGAATCGTCTGCCATGCGGCTATTGTACACCCCCCGCAGGCCGGAACACAAAGATGTTCGACTTCATGGAGAAAAAGAAGTTCGACTTCTCGGAGAAGTCGAACTTCTAGGCCAGCCAAATGAGCTTGAACACACCCACTTCGAACTCCGGCCATCTGGGGGGCGCCGGTCCAGACCCGATCACCTTGTCACCCCCTCACCTTGTCATCCTGTCATTCGGACACCAACGCCTCCAAGCGGTCGATCAACCCGCTCAGCACTGCAAACGTCTCCTCCACCGGCTGCGGGCTGGCCAGGTCGACGCCGGCCCGGCGCAGCGCGTCCAGCGGATACATGGAGCTGCCTGCGCGCAGGAAGCCCAGGTAGTCCTCAGCCGCGCCCGGCGCGCCGGACAGGATGCGGTTGGACAGCGCGTGTGCGCCGGAGATACCCGTTGCATACTGGAACACGTAGTAATCGGCATACAGGTGCGGGAAGGTGGCCCAGCCGATGCCCACCGGCTCGCGGTCGAAGGCCATCTCGTCGCCGAAGCCCTCGGCCGCCAGGCCGGCCAGCAGCTCGATCATGCCGTCGGCTGTGATGCCCTCGCCGCGCTCGATACGCTGATGCACCTCCAGCTCGAAGCGGGCCAGGGTAGGCATCACCAGGAAGTAGCGGTGGAAGTTACTCATAGCCTCTTCGATGATGCCGATCTGCAGGTCGCGCGGCAAATTGCGATCGGGGTGGAGCAGGTAGGCTCGCAGCATTGCCTGGTGGAAGTTGGAGGCCACCTCGGCGGCGAAGAGGGAGTAGCCGCTATAGACCGGCGGCTGGGTCTGCCAGGCGAGGTAGGAGTGCATGGAGTGGCCCAGCTCGTGGGCCAGTGTGCCCAGGCTCTGGCTGTCGTCCGTGTAGCTCATCATGATGAAGGGGTAGGTGAGCTGCGAGCCGCTGGAGAACGCGCCAGAGCTCTTGCCCTGGTTGGGATACACATCGATCCAGCGCTGCTCCAGGCAGCCGCGACGCAAAGCGCCCACGTAGTCCTGGCCCAGCGGCGCCAGCGCTTCGCAAATCCAGTCCACGGCCTGCTGGTAGCCGATCGGCGCCGGCTGCGCGGTCAACGGCGCCCAGATGTCATAGGGTTGCAGGGTTTCTACGCCCAACGCCTTGCGCCGCACGGCCCAGTAGCGATGCCACACCGGCAAGTGCTTGCGAAATGTCTCCAGCAGATTGTGAAAGACCGTGACCGGAATGGCGTTGTCGAACAAAGCCATCTCCAGCGTGGACTCGTAGCGGCGCGCGCCCATCTGCAAGACGTTCTGCTTGACGGAGGTGAGCAGGTTGCTGGCCAACGTGTTTTTGTGGGCCAGATACTGGTCGGTGTAGCGTTGGTAGGCCGTGCGCCGCACCTCCCGGTCGGGATGGACCAGCAGGGCGTCGTAGGTGCTCTGGCTCAGCGACAGCTCGACGCCGTCAGCAGCCACGGCCGGTTGGAACTGCATGTCGGCGTTGGTCAGCATCGTCCAGGCGCTGTAGGCGCCGGCGAAAGGATCGGCTGCCAGCCCCAGCAGCTCTTCCACCTCGGCCGAGCGCACGTGGGCCTGGCGGCGGAACAGGTCGTCGAAATAGTGGGCATAGCTCGCCAGCCGCGGCTCCTCGGTCTGCCACTGCTGCAAAGTGGGCAGGCCGATGGCCAGCAGCTCCGGGGCCGCATAGGCCACGGCGCCCATGAACTGGCCGAAAAGCCCTTGCACGCGGCTATCGCGCTCAGTCGCCGCCTGGTTGGTGGTGTCGACCGCCGAATCCATGCCGCTGTAGACAGACAGCCGCCACAGCCGCTGCTCCAAGGCCTCGATGGACGCGCGCGCCTGCAACAGCACGGGCGGGCCCTCGGCCAGCCGGCCTGCGAAGCTGCGCAAGCCGGGCAGGCTGGCCGCCACGCTGGCAAACTCCGCCTCCCAGGCCTCGATGGACGCAAAAACGCTCTCGGCGTTCCAGGTAAACTGCGGGTCGATTTCGCTGCGATTGAGCAGGCGGTCGCTGGTCATTGATGGCGCTCCTCGTCGAGTGTTGATTTCTTGCCAGACCAACTCAGCCAGGCGACGGCAGATGTCCCAAACGATGGCATCCGGCACGCCGTCCTGGGCCTGCGATTGCAGGCGCAGGTCGATCTGGTCGTTTACGTAGTCCACGGCCAGAAACTGGCCGTCAGCGGTCAGGGCGATCTCGGTGGAAAACAGATGCAGGCGCGAGACGTTGGCGATGCGCACGGCCATGTCGTACAGTTCACCCAGGCGCAGGGCAATGACCTCATCAGGCTGGACGGATCGGAAGATGTGCGTCTGAGGCGGCCACCAATTGGCATAGATCTCGCCCAGGCAATAGATGACCCGGAACCAGGCTGGCTGCCCGGCGATCTCGGTCGGCGTCACGTAGGCCTGTAGCAGATATTTGTCGTGCGGGAACTGCTGGCGCGCCTGGGCGACTTGCTCGGCCGACGTGGCCTCGCAGATTACGCCCTCTCCGCCGCCGCCGTTGGCCGGCTTGATGGCGAAGGCCGGGCCGAGCGGCCTCAAGTCGAGGTCATGCAGCTCAGGCTGCTCTGTGTAGGGGGGCAGGATGATGCTGTAGGGCGTGTGCAAGCCGGAGGCGATCAGCTCCAGATGCATGGTCGCCTTGTCGGCCGTATAGGTCTCCCGCTCGTGGGGGTTGATGCGAAAGACGCCTGTGGTGCGCGCCCAGTCTACCACCTTGAGAAAGGCCGGGTCGGTGTCGGCTGCCCGGTTGGTGAAAGCGCGGAAGCTGAGTTCCCCGTCCAGCAACGCTTGATGGGCCGCGTCCAGGTTGTGCGGTGTGATGTGCAGCACCGATAGCCCCCGCTCACGGCAAGCACGCTCCAAGAGGCCGACAAAAGCGGCGTCATGCGGCCAATTCCAGGCGATGCAGAGGTCATAGGTCGTCATGGCCCGGCATTGTACCGCAAGCCACCCCTTGTAACAAGTTTGCGCGTTATTCCGTTGGGTCGTACAGGCGTCTGCGCTGGAAAATGCGACGCGTGAGGCAACCGGGCGTCCGGGGTTTCGTTACGGCTAACGCCTACTCAACCCACGGACAAGGCCGCCTCACGCGCCACACACCCACACACTACACCAGACCCACCAAGCGGGTCCGGGCTGGGCAGAGGCTCAACCCGGGCGCGCCGTGGGACGGTGGAAAGTGTCAAGGGCTCAGGTGTCAAGTGTCAGGTGGCCGGAGCACTGACTCCGACTCTCTACGCACGATACATGACACTTGGCACCTGACACGCTGCTACGCGTTGTAATACAGCAAGAACTCATACGGATGCGGCCGCAGGGCCACCGGGCCGACCTCGGTCTCCCACTTGTACTTGGCGAAGGCTTCCAGCACGTCGGGGGTGAAAACGCCGCCCTCCAGCAGGAAGTCATGATCGGCTGCCAGCGCATCCAGCGATTCGTTGAGCTTGCCGACAGTGGTCTTGACCTTGCCTATGTGCTCGGCGTCGAACAGGTCCACTTCGGCCGGATCGCCGGGGTCGATCTGGTTCTTGATGCCGTCCAGCCCAGCCATCAGACAGGCGGCGAAGGCCAGGTAGGGGTTGGCCGCCGGGTCAGGGCAGCGGAACTCGACGCGCTTGGCCTTGGGCGACTGCGAGTACATGGGGATGCGGCAGGCGGCCGAGCGATTGCGGGCTGAGTAGGCCACCACCACGGGCGCTTCGTAGCCCGGCACCAGGCGGCGATACGAGTTGGTGGTCGGGGCGCAGATGGCCAGCAGCGAGTTAATGTGCTTCAGCAGGCCGCCGATGTACCACAGCGCCATCTGGCTCAGCCCGGCGTAGCCGTCGCCGGCAAAGAGCGGCTTGCCGTCCTTCCACAGGCTCTGGTGCGTGTGCATGCCCGAACCGTTGTCGGCGTAGATCGGCTTAGGCATAAAGGTCGCGGTCTTGCCGGCCTTCTGGGCCACGTTCTTGACAATGTACTTGTAGATCTGCACCTGGTCGGCCATGCGCACCAGCGGCTTGTACTTCATGTCGATCTCGCACTGGCCGGCCGTGCCCACCTCGTGGTGATGCAGCTCGATATCGACGCCGGAAGCGATCATGGTGCGCACCATCTGCGAACGCAGGTCCTGCAGGGTGTCCAGTGGGGGCACCGGGAAGTAGCCGCGCTTGTGGGGCACCGAATGGCCGAAGCCGAAGATGCCGCTGTTCCAGGGCCCTTCGACGCTGTCGATCTCGTAGGCCGCCGAATACTCGCCGGCCGAGAACATCACTTTGTCGAAGATGAAGAACTCAGCTTCAGGGCCGATGTAGGCCGTGTCGGCGATGCCAGTGCTCTGGAGGTACTCGACCGACTTCTTGGCGATAAAGCGCGGATCACGGCTGTAGGGGGTGTGCGTGATCGGGTCATACACGTCACAGGTCAGGCTGAGAGTAGGCAGCTCGCACACCGGGTCGATCATGGCCGAGTCGGGATCGGCCAGCAGGATCATGTCGCTGGATTCGATGCTCTGGAAGCCGCGAATCGACGACCCATCGAAGCCCATGCCCTCTTCGAAAGCGCCCTCCGCAGAGAACTCTTCGACCGGCATCGAGAAGTGTTGCCATTCGCCGAACAGGTCGGTGAACTTGACGTCGACGATCTTCAGGTCCTTGTCCTTGATCATCTTCATCACGTCTTTTGGTGTTGCCATGGATACGATCTCCTTCTTGCGAAATGTAATGTGTGTGTGTGCAGACAGGTATGTCCTGCTATTGCCTATTTCTTAGCGCCCGTCAGACGTGCGTCGATGTCGTCCGGGTACATCAGGGCGTCATGACCACGCTCACCTGTGCGGATGCGGATGACATCTTCGACTGGGTAGACGAAGATCAAGCCGTCGCCTACACTGCCCGTCTCCGCGGCCTGGCAAATCGTTTCGATCGCCTTTTCCAAGTTGTGATCGCTCAACACGATGTTGACTTGCAAGCGCGGCAGCAAGTCTATCTTATAGGGGCCAGTTCGGCCTACAAGCTCAATGCCGCCCTGCCGGCCGTGTCCCCGGCATTCCGTCACGTTCATGCCCACAATGCCGATGCTCTGCAGCGCAATCTTGACGTCGTTCAGCTTCTCTTCGCGGATGATTGCCTCGATCTTTTTGATCATGATGGTTTCTCCTGTGCTGGCGCCAGCCCAATCAGGCGCTAAGCATACGCTCGTTCGCCGTGCTCGGCGATGTCCAGCCCGATTTGCTCCTCGGTGTCCGACACGCTGAGACCGATGGTGCGCTTGAGCGCTACACCCAGCAGCCAAGTCACTCCCATGGCAAACACGACTGTGACGGCGACGGCAAGGCCCTGCACAAGCAGTTGATTCGGGTTGCCGTAGAAAAGACCGTCGGCCCCGGCCGGGTTGACCGCTTTGGTGGCAAAGAGGCCGGTCGCCAGCGCACCCCACACGCCACCCATGCCGTGACAAGCCCACACATCCAGCGACTCGTCCAGGCGGCGGCTCTGGCGCAGCTTGATGGCGTAAAAGCTAATGGGGGCGGCCAGTGCGCCGATGGCCATGGCCGCGAGCGGGGTCACAAAGCCGGCCGCAGGCGTGATGGCCACCAGGCCCACCACAGCGCCCGTAATGATGCCCAACACGCTAGGTCTGCTGTCGCGCCAGCTCAGCAGCATCCAGACCAGCGCGGCCGCAGCGGCGGCTGTGTTCGTGTTGACAAGCGCAGCGACTGCCAGGCCGTTGGCGCCCAATGAGCTGCCACCGTTGAAGCCAAACCACCCCATCCACAGCAGCCCCGCGCCCAGCACGGAGAAGGGGATGTTGTGCGGCTCCATGCTGCCGTTGGAAAATCCCTGGCGGGCGCGGATCACTGAGGCGAGGGCCAGCGCCGAGAACCCGGCCGTGATATGCACCACCGTGCCGCCGGCAAAGTCCAATGCGCCCATGTTGCGCAGAATGCCGCCCACGCCCCAGACCCAATGGGCTACCGGGTCATAAACCAGCGTTGCCCACAGCAGGCTAAAGATCAAGAAAGCCTTGAAGCGGATGCGCTCCACGAAGGTGCCGGTAATCAGCGCTGGGGTGATCACTGCGAACATCATCTGATAGGCGGCGAAAAGCAAAAAGGGGATCGTGGCGGCATAGTCCGCGTTTGGTTCCGATCCCACGCCAGACAGCCCCAGGAAGTTGAGACCGCCGAAAAGGCCACCCACGCTGGTGCCGAACGCCAATGTAAAACCGAACAGAATCCACTGGATGCTGATGAGCGCCATGAGAATAAAGCTCAAGTTCAGTGTGGAGAGAACGTTCTTCTTGCGCACCATGCCGCCGTAGAAGAACGCCAAGGCCGGGGTCATCATCAGTACCAAGGTGGTAGAGATCAGAACCCAGGCAGTGTCACCCGTGTTGATACCATCCATTGCGTCACCTCCGCATCAGTGTGTCTGGACTGGTCTGGACAGACGGAAGCGCACCCGTACACCCACACCAAGCATCATGACATGCAGTATAGCAGGCGCCAACCAGATGGGATAGTACCCAAACGGGTCATTTTTCGCGTTTACCCCCCAACCCGCGCAACGCTCTATGCCACCCAATAGCCATTCGCAAACAACGCCACCGACAGCGCTAGCCCAATGGCAAAGAGCAGGGTGATGCTCCGCTCCAGCCAGGGACGCCCCTCGCCCCAGCGCGCCAGCAAGTGTCCGATCAGCTCCGGCAACGGCTGCGGCGTCCGCTCCCAGGCCGCCGCAGCGCGGGCAAAGGCCAGCGGATCGCAAGTATCGCAGCATAATCGGGTTTTGGCAAGCTGCCTGATTCGCCATGCGTGGACAATGCCGAACGCCTATGGTATAATGCCGCCATGAACCGAACGGATCAGGAACCGGCAAGGAATATCGGCCGCAGGCCGTTCACGCGCCTCAAGCCGCCAAATTGACGCACACAAGACGGCTCGTGGAGTAGATGACAATGCAGACACTTCTTGAACAGATCCCACGCACTGGTGAGATTCAGCTAACCATACAGGTGTCCGCCCGTTTCAATTACTCGGCGCAGGCTGCCCAACGACTTGTACGCCGTTTTGTGGCTGACGAAGTCAGTTATCTCCTGCGCACGGGCGAACCCATGCTGGTGATGGGCGAACAGCTCGTGTGGCGCGTTCCCTTGGAACTGGCTTTCCCTCACACAGGGCCGGTTGGCCAGGTTGGCGCCATCGACGTCCACGTCGAGACGGGCCAACTCTTTGTAACACCTGAGCAGATCACCGAGATCACGCGCAATGCCCAATACCTCGCCCTCCGCCACGCCTCCTCTGACGGTCCCGCATCGTGAACAACTACAGGCAGCGGATTGCCTGGCTGCCTGCGCGGCCATGGTGCTGGACTTTCTAGGGGGCACAGAGCCCTATGCACGGCTGTTGTCTATCCTGGGTATCAGCCCCATCGGCGCTCCGCGTCGTAACATTCTCCGTCTGGCCAGGTTAGGGGTGGAGGTAGAGTATCGGGAGGCAACCCTTTCGATTCTGGCGCGCTACTTGCAGGCCGGTCAGCCGGTGATGGCATTTGTCGATACGGCCGAACTGTCGTATTGGCCGGTGAGCACCAATCACGCCGTAGTTGTGGTCGGGATCGATGAGGAAACTGTCTGGATTAACGATCCTGCATTTCCAGACGCTCCCATAACGGTGAGCACCGCCGAGTTCGACCTGGCTTGGTTCAACGGCGACAACACCTGCGCAATTATCCGCGCATCAGCCTGATCTTCTCGCAAAAGGACCCGGACATATGGAAGTCCTCGACTCACACCTCGACCCGCAAGACCCACAATTTCAAGCCAACGCAGCCCATAACCGCGCATTAGCCGAAGAGCTGCGCAGCCGGCTGGCCCAGGTGCGCAGCGGCGGCGGCGAGCAGGCCCAGCAGCGCCACGCCGAGCAGGGCAAGCTCTTCGTGCGGGAACGCATCGACAAGCTGCTGGACCCCGGCTCCCCCTTCTTGGAGCTGTCGCCCTTGGCCGCGTGGGAGCTGTACGACGGCGACGCGCCCAGCGCCGGCATCGTCACCGGCATCGGCGCGGTAGCCGGCCGCGAGTGCCTCATCGTCGCCAACGACGCCACGGTCAAGGGCGGCACGTATTACCCCATGACCGTCAAGAAGCACCTGCGCGCCCAACAGGTGGCGCTGGAGAACCGCCTGCCCTGCATCTACCTGGTGGACTCGGGCGGCGCGTTCCTGCCCATGCAGGACGAGGTTTTCCCCGACGTGGACGACTTCGGCCGCATCTTTTTCAACCAGGCCACCATGAGCGCGGCTGGCATCCCGCAGATTGCAGCCGTGATGGGCTCGTGCACGGCCGGCGGCGCCTACGTGCCGGCCATGAGCGACGAGACGGTGATCGTCAAAGGCACGGGCACCATCTTCCTGGGCGGGCCGCCGCTGGTCAAGGCCGCCACGGGCGAGGAGGTGACGGCCGAGGAGCTGGGCGGCGCGGACGTGCATACGCGCATCTCCGGCGTGGCCGACCACCTGGCGCTGGACGACGAACACGCGCTGGAGATCGTGCGCGGCGTCGTGGGGTCGCTCAACACCCGCAAACAGGTCGAACAGGACATCGCCCCGCCAGAAGACCCGCTGTACGACCCGGCCGAGCTGTATGGCGTCATCCCCCGCACCTTCCGCGAGGTTTACGACGTGCGCGAGGTGATCGCCCGGCTGGTGGACGGCAGCCGCTTTCGCGAGTTCAAGGCGCTGTATGGGACGACGCTGGTCACCGGCTTCGCCCGCATCTGGGGCTATCCGGTGGGCATCGTGGCCAACAACGGCATCCTCTTCAGCGAGTCGGCGTTGAAGGGCGCGCATTTCGTCGAACTGTGTACCGCCCGCCGCATCCCACTGCTCTTCTTGCAGAACATCACCGGCTTCATGGTGGGCAAGCAGTACGAGCAGGGCGGCATCGCGCGCGACGGCGCCAAGATGGTGCATGCCGTGGCCAACGCCCAGGTGCCCAAGCTAACCGTGGTGATCGGCGGCAGCTTCGGCGCAGGCAACTACGGCATGTGCGGCCGGGCCTACGGGCCGAGGTTCCTGTGGATGTGGCCCAACAGCCGCATCAGCGTCATGGGCGGCGAGCAGGCCGCCAACGTGTTGCTCACGGTCAAGCAGGAGCAGCTAGCCCGCCGCGGCCAGCCGCTGATGACCCCGGAAGAGCAAGAGGCGTTCAAGCGCCCCACCTTGGAGAAATACGAGCGGGAGGGCAGCCCCTACTACGCCAGCGCCCGCCTGTGGGACGACGGCATCCTCGACCCGCCTGAGACGCGCCAGGTGCTGGGGCTGGCGTTGTCGGCTTGCCTGAATGCGCCGGTGGCAGAGACGAGGTATGGGGTGTTCAGGATGTAGCCGCGGTAGGACTGACGGTGCTGGTCCAGGCGAAGGTCAGTTTCGACGCGATGGGCAGGCCCTGCGACCGATCAGCACCGTCAGTCCTGGGCCATGGCAAGGAGCGAACGATGAGCGCAGTACCCAAAATCTACCTGACACCAACCGAGTACCTGAGATTCGAGCGGCAGAGCGACGTCAAGCACGAATACTTCCGGGGCGAGCTTTTTGCCATGGCCGGCGCCAGCGACAACCACGTGACCATATTCATGAACACGTCGTATGTGCTGGTGGGTCAACTCAAGGGCCGATCCTGCCGCACCTACGGCGCAGACATGCGGGTCAAGGTCAGCCCAACGGGGCTCTACACCTACCCTGATTTGGTTGTTGTCTGCGGCCGGCCGCGCTTCGAGGACAAGGAGCTGGACACCCTGCTCAACCCGACCGTCATCGTCGAGATCCTCTCCAAGTCCACCGAGGCTTACGACCGGGGCGAGAAGTTTGCCCAGTACCGCACGTTGGACACACTCACTGACTACCTGCTGATCAGTCAGGACAAGCCGCACATCGAGCACTTCACGCGCCAGCAGGGCGGTGTCTGGCTGTTTTCCGAGAGCGCCGGCCTGGACGCCGTCATGCCCATCGAGTCGATCCAGTGCCAGCTTCCCCTGGCCGAGGTCTACGACCGGGTGGAGTTCGACCAAACTTCGCCCGCGCCGAAGCTATCGGTCGTTAAGGAGGAGGTGGAGGCGTATGCGCCGTGAAGGCTAAGGACAGGTTAATTCCAAGTTTTTAACTAAATTTGTGGAGTTACACTCCATAAATTTGCCTAAATTTATGGAGTTGTGTACCATAGGGTCATGATCCAACGTGCCTATCAACCCCTGGAAACGTACCTGCAACCCAACAAAGTGCTCGTGATCTACGGGCCTCGCCGGGTAGGCAAGACGACTCTGCTTGAGAGCTTCCTGGCGCAGACCACGCTGCGCTACAAGCTCGATTCGGGCGACAACATCCGCACCCAACAGATATTGAGTTCGCAGGATTTCGGCCAGATCCTGGCCTACGTGGAGGGGTATGGACTGCTAGCGATCGACGAGGCCCAGGGCATCCCTAACATCGGCATGGCGCTCAAAATCATCGTGGACCAGACGCCGGGCATCCGGGTGATCGCCACCGGCTCCTCCTCGTTCGAGTTGGCCGGACAGGTGGGAGAGCCGCTGACCGGCCGCAAACGCACGCTGATCCTCTATCCGTTCGCCCAGTCTGAGTTGGGCTCGCTGTACAACCGGTTCGAGCTGCGCGAGCGCCTGGAGGAGTTCCTGATCTACGGCGCGTACCCGGAGGTGGTCGCGGCCGCCACCGCCGCCGCCAAGATCGAGACCATCAGCGAGATCGCCTATTCCTATCTGTTCAAGGATATCCTGGCTTTCGACCGTGTGCGCAGCTCTCGCTCGCTGGTCGATTTGCTCAAGCTGCTGGCGTTTCAGATAGGCAACGAGGTGTCGCTGAACGAGCTGGCAACGCAACTGGCTATGGACGTCAAGACCGTCGGGCGCTACCTGGACCTGCTGGAGAAATCGTTCGTCATCTTCCGGCACGGCGGCTTCAGTCGCAACCTGCGCAGCGAGGTCACCAGCAAAGCGAAGTATTACTTCTTCGACGTCGGTATCCGCAACGCCTTGATTGCCCAGTTCAATCCGTTGAACCAGCGCAACGACGTGGGGCAGCTTTGGGAGAACTTCGTCGTCGTCGAGCGTATGAAGCGCCGGGCCTACGGCGGCATCTACGCCAACGTCTATTTCTGGCGTACCTATGACGGGCAGGAGGTAGACCTGGTGGAGGAGCGCGAGGGCCGGCTGTTTGGCTACGAGTGCAAGTGGTCGGCCACCAGGCGGGTCGCTGCCCCCCGCAGTTGGCTAGGTACCTATCCAGAAGCTGAGTTCACCGTCATCACCCCGGACAGCTACCTGGATTTCATCTTGTAACGAGCATCGACGACGAATCAGGGCTGACGGTACTGATGACGGCGCAGTGCGAGATTCGGCGTGACTTGATCGTATCGCCGTGGACCAGCACCGTCAGTCCTATGCCCAACAACGAGGCCAGCGTGACCCCATCCCCGACCAAGCGACCCACCTACTCGGAGAGCGGCTAATCATCAATCATCCAACTCCGGCACACCGCCGTTGATGTAGCCAAACAGACGTGGGGTCTGCTGATCGGGGTAGACAGCGGCGTTGGCCAGCACGTAGGGCGCGGCGCCGCCCGCGCCGCCGCGACGGCGGCCCACCTTCTGGCTTGACTGGATGTCGCTCAGGTAGTGCGCGTTGAGCAGGTGGCCCCAGCCGTTGGGCTTGACGTAGCACGGCCCGTCGATGTCGATGCCGCGCTCAGCCGCCTTGGGGGCTAACATACCCAGCCGCGCCACCAGGTCGTTCTCGTTGCCAAAGCTCTCGATCCAGGGGATTGGCCGGCCATCGGAGTGAACGCCGAGATACTTCATGCCGTTGGCGCAGTTGGCGAAGCAGTATAGCTCCAGCTTGGCCGACTCCTGCACGTCCAGCGGCGCGAAATCCTCGGCGCGCCAGGGATCCTGATCAGGGTAGACGAACTCCGGCGGGGCGTAAACCACAGCGCCAAACAGCCCGGCCAGCCCGCGCTTCTCGGCCGGCGCCTGAAGCACGGCAGCCAACATGCGCAGTACAGTGGCCATGATAATCGTGCCCTGCGAGTGGGCGATGACCACGACGCGGCGCTTGTCCGGCCGCTTCAGCGCATCGTAGATAGGTGGAAAGGCCTTGGTCGCAGCCTCGGTGTAGCGATACCACTGCTTGCCGACGGCGCACTCCAGCAGGTCCAGCAACAACGAGTCGGTCGAGTTTTGGATCATGGTCAGCGGCCGGTGGAAGAGGTAGGCCAGGTAGGCGCCGTTGCGCTGCGCCACAGCATCGTTGCTGGCCACACCGTTGACGAAGAACCAGGCCTCGTCGGGGGAGGAGGTGTAGCTGCCCTGGTGGTCGGGTCGTTGCAGGATCACCGACGGCTGCCAGAACTGGCGCAGAAGCAGCGGGGGGCCAAAGGACGGCGGCGTATGTGGTACAGAGGGAATGATGACGTTGGTCAAGAAGCGCAGAGTGCGGCCCGGCTGCCAGACGTCGAGGATGCCATACTCGGAAAAGCGGTTGCTGCCCGGCCACCAGGACTTGGGCCGGCCCAGGATCGAAAAGAGATAAGGGGGACGCGTCGAGGTCAAGGCGTCCAGCCCGATGTCCACCAGGTTTTGCACGTTCGGGGCATGCGCTTCTCGGTCCACCAGGCGCTCAGCGGCCGGCAAGGCGCGCGCTTCTTGCAGCTTTGCATCGCTAGATACGAGTCGGCGTGGCATGGATTTCTCCCTTCGCCGCGTGGGCGGAACAGCCACTGGACCCCAAACGACCAGCGGCTTCATGGTCGCGCCTGTCGATCGGTCTGTCGCCAGAACAAGACAGGCCCGCAGCGCACTAGAGTGGTCACGCTGCGGGCCTGTCGGGTATCGGATGATCTCGCTACATGTGGCGCCCGGCCCGCGCCAGCGCCATCTCAGCGCCCATCACAGCGTGCGCCAGCCGCTCGGCCTGGTAGCGCCGGCTGGCGACTAACGCCATGTCGACCTCTGCGCCCTGATTGGCGGCAGCGACTAGGGCTGCGGCGTCCTGCATGGCCTGGTCACGATCAGCCCGCAGTTGCGCGATATCCACCTGCTTGACTGCTTCTGCAGCGGCCTGCGCAGCTTGCTCGGCGCGGTAACGGCGAGCGTGGACCACCGCCATATCGACTTCCTGGCCGTGATCGGCCGGCGCCACTGCCATGCGCGCCGCATGGGAGCAGTCACAGAAGCCATCCAGTATGCTCACATCGCCCGCGCCTGCCAGCGGCGCGGCGCTGGCCGCACCGCTCAGAGCCAGCAGCGCTACGAGCAGCACACACAGCCCCAGCAGCGTATGAACCTGTGTTTTCATCGAGCCCGCCTCCTTGCGCTTGTGCGCCCCTTTCAGCACATCCTTGTGCCAGCCCGACGCCAACCACCTTGACGTCTACCCTCAGTATAGCAGAACTGTTTAGGCTCGTCATGGCACAAGTGTAGCAAGCCGCTCGGCAGGGTGGATACGCGTCAGCACATGCAGGCCCTAACAAACGCATAGGCAGGAGGTAACAGAAGCTGACGTTTCCTGTGGCCGCTCACGCATCTTCCAGCTCGACCACCCCTTCTCGCACAGCGTAGAGCGCCGCCTGCGTGCGGCTGGCCAGGTGCAGCTTGCCCAGGATATTGCTGACGTGCACCCGCGCCGTGCCTTCGCAGATGGACAGCTCGTCTGCGATCTGTTGGTTGTTGTGGCCGTGAGCTACCAGGCGTAGCACGTCCATCTCGCGCTCCGTTAAGGCGTCCTGTGCAGGCAACTTGTGGTCAGCATGGGAAATCTCACCCAGCAGCCGGTGGGCGATGGCAGGATGAAGCCATGCGCCGCCGCCACGCACCTCACGGATGGCCCGCACCAGGTCCTGCGGCTCGCAGCTCTTGAGCAGAAAGCCCTTTGCTCCCGCCTTGATTGCGGCCAGCATCCGGTCGTCGCTGATGGCATTGGTCAGCACCAGCACGCGGCTGGCCGGATAGCGTGCAACGATCTGCTGAATTGCCCGGATGCCGTCATCGGGAAACATCGCCAGATCGAGCAAAACCACATCCGGGCGTTGTTGCTCCACAAGGACCATGGCCACTTCAGGCGCGCCAGTTTCCCCAATCACGTCGATGCCAGGCTCTGCTGCCAGCAAAGCACAGACTCCTCTACGCACCAGAACCTGCTCATCTGCCACCAGGACATGGATCATTCCCTCAGTGGTCAACTGCCCTGTCATTGCGGCACCTCCTCAGAGACAGCCACAAAGCTCTACCAGTTCACCTCCAGTATAGCACAGAATTGTCGTTCGCGTATCGGTCAGTTTTGCCTTCACATCAGCAGTTCAACCGGCTCAGTGCCGCACCACCAGCGGCAGATAGACCCGATCCACCACCGGCCGCAGCACGAACAGGCCGCTCTCGGTGTCGCTGATGGTCACCACGCCGTCGGGCCACACGTAGGGGGCGAAGGCGCCGGTGTGGCCGATGCTGTTGCTGCCCGGCACCGTGTCGAAGTAGCCCAGCTCGCGCCAGTCCAGCTCCGGCAGGCTGCCGATGTTCAACACCCGGAAGCCGGCCCGCCAGTTGGCCTGGTACACCCGCCGGCCCACGATCTGCAGGTCATGGTCGATGGCGGTGGTGGCGTGGCTGTAATGCCCCAGCACCAGCGGCTGGTCCAGGTCGCTCACGTCGAAGGCATAGGTGCGGGTGTTGACCCCGAAGTGGTGCTCGTCCATCATGTCGCTCATCAGCCAGTAGCGCCCGTCGGCCGTCAGGTCGCCCTGGTGCGCGCGGGCAATGCCGGGGTAGGTGAAGCTGGCCACGCGGCTGGGCTGGGCCTTGTCGCTGACGTCGAAGATGCTCACGTTGTCGTCGCTGCCCACGAAGCACATCTCACGGCCCTGGTAATCCGCGTCCGGACCGCCGTAGAGCATGCACACACCGGTGGAGAGGGGCGTGTCGTTCTGGCCGAAGCAGCCGGCGAAGCTGGGCTGGCCGGGCGTGCGCACGTCCACCACATGGACGCCGTTCTGGCAGGCATCGCCGGTGGTGCGGAAGACGTAGAGATAGCCGCTAGCCGCGTTCATCCACAGGCTGTGGCCGGCCGTGAAGCCGGCGTAGTGGCCGCTCTCAGCGAAGGTGACGGGCGGGCTCTGCACCGCGCGCAACTGTGTCAGGTCGAACAGTTGCAGGCCGTGCTGGGCTGGCGAGTCGGCCACCACGTACAGCATGTCACCATAGACGGCCATGTCCCGGTAGGGCGACACGCCCTGGTGGCTGGGCAGCAGGCCGACGAACAGCGGCTGCTCGCGGTCGCTGATGTCCACGAAGGAGACGGCGTTGGTCAGGCCGAACAGCACGTAGTCGCGGCCGGTC
>Ga0209573_1002516_pt1 | contig 23101 bp, 22 predicted proteins | sample TNRBio252014_DNA_FD_185870 | JGI IMG/M metagenome (GOLD analysis project Ga0209573, IMG submission 185870) | Wastewater treatment Type I Accumulibacter community from EBPR Bioreactor in Madison, WI, USA - TNR Reactor_6/25/2014_ DNA (SPAdes)... | ecosystem: Engineered > Bioreactor > EBPR >...
GGCCGCGACCGGCCGTCCCTTCGGAGCGTCACCGGGATCTCGCCGATGCGCAGGCCGAAGAGCGTGGCCTTGACGACCATCTCGCTCGCGAACTCCATCCCCGTCGTCCTGAGGCCGATGCGGTCGATCGCCTCCTTCCGGAATCCGCGGATGCCGCAGTGGAAGTCCGAGATCGGGACGCGGAAGAAGAGGCGCCCGAGGAAGGAGAGGACGGGGTTGCCGAGCCAGCGGTGGAGCGGCGGCATGGCGCCCGGCTCGATCCGGCCGCGGAAGCGCGAGCCCATGACGAGGTCGTACCCTTCCTCGAGCCTGGCGACGAAGGCGGGAACGTCGCCGAAGTCGTAGGAGTCGTCCGCGTCGCCCATGACGACGTGGCGGCCCTTCGCCGCGGCGATGCCGCCGAGGAGCGCGGCGCCGTAACCCCGTTCGGGAACGGAGACGACCCGCGCGCCGGCCCGTGCGGCGATCTCCCGCGAACCGTCGGTCGAGCCGTTGTCGGCGACGAGGACCTCCCCGGCGATCCCCGAGGCCGCGAGCGTGTCGACGGCCCGCCGCACACAGCGTTCGAGCGTCTCGGCCTCGTTCAGGCACGGCATGAGGACGGAGACGAGGAGGGGCGGCGCGTCCACACCGGCATTGTCGCCCGAGTCCGTCCGGGATCCGGCGTCGTAAGATCGGCGTGGCCATGACGCCTGCCATCCCCGTCTCCGTCGTCGACTTCGTGAACGCCTGGCCCGTCACCTGGGGCTTTCTCAAGGGGGCGGTCGAGGGTTTCCTCCCGATCACCGATCTCCCCTCCTCGTGCGCGGAACGGCTCGCCCGCGGCGAGGTGCAGGCCGGCATCATCCCGTCCATCGAGGCGGCGCGGATCCCCGGGGTCCGGATCGTCCGTGGCGTCGGGATCGCGGCGTACGATCGGGTCCGGAGCGTTCTGCTGGTCTCCCGGGTCCCGTTTCCCGAGATCCGGAGCGTCGCGCTCGACACCAGCTCGCGATCCTCGGCGGCGATGGTGCGGGTCCTCCTCGCGGACCTCTACGGCATCGTCCCCGAGTACCACCGCGCCGTGCCCGAGCTGCCGCGGATGCTCGCGGCGGCGGACGCCGCGCTCCTCATCGGAGACCCGGCGCTCGTCAGCGACGTGTCGGCGTACCACGTCCTCGATCTCGCAGAGGGGTGGAACCGGCTCACGGGCCTGCCCCTCGTGACCGCCGTCTGGGCCGTCCGGCGGGACGTCGACCCCGAGCCGTTCCTCTGGTCGCGCGACTACGCGCGGCACCGGATGAGCGAGATTCTCGACGCCTCCGTGGCGCGGACGGGTCTCGACCGGTCGCTCCTGGCGGAGTACCTCGAGAGGAACCTCCACCACGATCTCGACGCCGACGACGAGCGCGGCCTCGCCGAGTTCTACCGCCGGGCCGCCGCGCACGGACTCATCACGTCGCCAGACCTCCCGCCTTTCGCGGGCGTGCCGCTCGTCCCGAGGTCCTTCTCCTGATGCTCGCAGGCGTGCCCGGCGGATTCCTCGCCAACCCTCCAGTCCCCGGCCTCGGTGGCTCGCTGGGCGTCGCGGGGATCCTCGACCGCGCCGTCGCCGGCGCCCGCATCACTCCGGAAGAGGCGCTCGTCCTCTTCGAGGAGGCGCCGCTCCTCGAGCTGGGCGCGGCCGCGGCCGCGGTCCGGCGCCGGCTGCACCCGGAACGGACGGCGACGTACCAGGTCGACCGGAACATCAACTACACGAACGTCTGCATCTACCGCTGCAGCTTCTGCGCCTTCTACCGGAAGGCGGGCGACGAGGAGGCCTACGTCCTCCCCCTCGCGGAGATCGGCGCCAAGGTCGAGGAGACGCTCGCCCTCGGGGGGACCGGCGTTCTCCTGCAGGGAGGCGTCCACGCCGAGCTCCCGTTCTCCTTCTACGAGGAGCTCCTCTCGTTCCTCCGCGATCGCTACCCGCGCATCCACAGGCACGCCTTCTCGGCGCCCGAGATCTTCTTCCTCGCCAAGAAGGAGAAGATGCCGGTGGCCGACGTCCTCGCACGGCTGCGCGACGCCGGCCTGATGTCGGTCCCCGGCGGCGGGGCGGAGGTCCTCGAGGACGGCGTGCGGAAGCGGATCTGGGCGCTCGCGAAGGCGCCGACCGAGAAGTGGGCCGAGGTCCACCGCGAGGCGCACCGGCTCGGTCTGCCGACGACCGCGACGATGATGTTCGGTGTCGGGGAGACGTACGCCGAACGGATCGCGCACCTCGAGGTCGTGAGGCGGGTCCAGGACGCGTCTCTCTCCGAAGGGCGGGAGTCGTTCACGGCGTTCATCCCCTGGACCTTCCAGGAGGAGAACACCGCCCTCGACGGAACGGTCGAGGTCTCGACCGGCCACGACTACCTCCGGACGCTCGCGCTCTCGCGCCTTTTCCTCGACAACGTCGCCCACCTGCAGGGCTCGTGGGTGACGCAGGGCAGGAAGATCGGGCAGGTCTCGCTCTTCTTCGGGGCCGACGACCTCGGCTCGATCATGATCGAGGAGAACGTCGTCGCGGCGGCCGGTGCCCACAACAGGATGACGAAAGCCGACATGGTCGCTCTCATCCGCGACGCCGGCTTCGTGCCCGCCCAGCGCGGCTCGGTCTACGACCGGTGCCACGCCCCCTGCTGCCGGTTCGAGGGACGGGAAGACGCATGACCGTCGAAGAGCTGAAGGCGCTCCTCGACGAGGGCCGGGCCCCGTTCGTGCTGGACGTGAGGGAGGCGCTCGAGCTGCAGATCGCGCCGTTCCCGTTCGCGGTGCACCACGTCCCGATGCGCGAGGTGCCGCAGCGGCTCGGCGAGATCCCGGCCGATTCGGAGGTCGTCGTGGCATGCCGCAGCGGCAGCCGGAGCGCGACGGTGGTGCAGTTCCTCCGGAAAAACGGCGTTCCCGGGGCCTGCAACCTCGAGGGCGGGATCCTCGCGTGGGGCGGCCGGATCGACCCGTCCGTTCCCCGGTATTGAATCGCCCGGACTTTTGTAGAACAATTGTAAAGCGCACAAAACGCAGGAACACGGAAGGAGACCGCATGGCTTCAGACACGGACAGGCTCCGCCAGACGGTGGAATCGCTCCTGAAGGGCGACAAGTCCCTGAACGAACGGGACGTCAAGGTCGCGGCCGGAAAGGCCCTGAAGATCAAGCCGGCCGAGATCGGCGCCGGGGTGATCCGGGAGGTGCGGCGGAAGATGGGGATCGACCGCCCGGCCGCGCTGGCGTGGGCCCGGAACCTCCTCGCGAAGGCCCCGACGACCGAGGCGCGCGTCGTCATCGACGGCGTGGCCGAGAGGTTCGGCATCCGGGTCGGTCCGCCCGACGTGACCCGGCTCCGCCCGAAGGAATCCCGGCGTCCGCGGAAGAACGGGCGCAAGAAGGCTGCGAAGGTGCTGCAGCCCGAGGTCGTCGATGCGTCGCCGAAGAAGGGGCGCGGAAAGGCCTCCAAGGCGCCCGAATCGGTCGTCGTGCCGGAAGCGGCGAAGGGAGAGGTCTCGGTCACGTTCCAGGGACGTGGGCTTCCGGAGGACCTGGCGCGGTTCTTCCTCTCACTGTCGAAAACACTCTGACGGCCCCCGCCGGTTGACCGGCACGGTCGCCGACCTCATAATGCCCGCCCCTCCAGGTTGGGGGGTCGTCCAATGGTAGGACTGCAGACTCTGGATCTGCCTATCGGGGTTCGACTCCCTGCCCCCCAGCCATCCTGACGAAACGCGCCGCCCACGGGCGGCGTTCTCGTTCCGGTCGCCGCTCCGGGCCGGGACGAGGCCGTTCAGGACGGGCGCGGGGCGGCGGCGAGGCGGAGACGGCGCAGGAGCGGCTCGGCGACCAGTGCGGCGGCGGCCGCCCCCGCGACGTCGGCGGCGACATCGGCAGCTTCCACGTCGCGGCCCGGCACGAAGGCCTGGTGGGCTTCGTCGCTGATTCCCCACAGGAGCGCCCCGAGGATGATCAGGAGCGCGGTCCGGCGACGGGGCCAGCCCTCCCCCACGCGGCCGGCCCGGTAGGCGAGGAGACCGAGCAGGAAGAACCAGCCGGCGTGCGCGGCCTTGTCGATGCCCGAGAGGGGAGGCAGGGTTGCAGGGAGGTGGCTTCGGGACGAGAGCACCACCTGGACGGCCATCATCGCGATGACGGGTGCCCAATGGATCCCCCGCCGCCCCGCGGGCGCCGAGCCGGGCGGAGCCCCGGTCACGATCCGGCCGTCAGGCCCCGCGTCCCTTCTTCTCGATCTTCGCCCAGGTGTCGCGCAGGCCGACGGAGCGGTTGAAGACGGGCCGCCCCGGCTTCGAGTCGGTGTCGACCGAGAAGTAACCGACGCGCTCGAACTGGAGGAACGCGCCGTGCGAAGCCGACGCGAGCGCCGGTTCGACGAACCCCTCTTTCACCAGGAGCGACTCGGGATTGAGGTTCGAGAGGAAGTCCTTCCCCTCCGGTGCGTCGTCGGGGAGCTCGGTCGTGAAAAGGCGGTCGTAGAGGCGCACCTCGGCCGCGACGGCGTGGGCCGCCGAGACCCAGTGGATGGTCCCCTTCACCTTGCGTGCGGCGCCCTCCTCCCCGCTCTTCGAAGTCGGGTCGTACGTGCAACGCAGCTCGACGACCTCGCCGGAGGCGTTCTTCACGACCTCCTCGCACCGGATGATGAAGCCCCAGCGCAGGCGCACTTCCTGGCCCGGAGAGAGGCGGTGGTACTTCGGGGGCGGAACCTCGCGGAAGTCGTCCCGGTCGATCCAGAGCTCGCGGCCGAAGGCGACCTTGCGCGTTCCGGCGGACGGGTCCTCGGGGTTGTTGACCGCGTCGAGCTCCACGACTTCTCCCTCGGGCCAGTTCGTCAGGACGACCTTGACCGGATCGAGGACCGCCATCCCGCGCGGGGCGCGACGGTTGAGGTCCTCCCTCAGGCAGTGCTCGAGGAGGGCGACGTCGACGAGGCTGTCGCGCTTGGCCAAGCCGATCCGGTCGGCGAAGTCACGGATCGCCTCGGGCGTGTAGCCCCGCCGGCGCAAACCGGCGATCGTCGGCATCCGCGGGTCGTCCCAGCCCTTGACCTGCCCGCCGGTGACGAGCTGGAGGAGCTTTCTCTTCGAGAGGAGGGTGTAGGTCACGTTGAGGCGCGCGAACTCGATCTGCCGGGGGCGGTTCTCGAGGCCGAGAGCGAGGAGGCACCAGTCGTAGAGCGGCCGGTGGTCTTCGAACTCGAGCGTGCAGAGGGAGTGGGTGATCCCCTCGATCCAGTCGGAGATCGCGTGGGCGTAGTCGTACATCGGGTAGATGCACCACGCGTCGCCCGTCCGGTGGTGCGTCGCCTTGCGGATCCGGTAGAGCGCCGGGTCGCGCAGGTTGATGTTCGGGGACGCCATGTCGATCTTTGCCCTGAGCGTCCGCGAGCCGTCTGGGAACTCCCCGGCGCGCATCCGGCGGAAGAGGTCGAGGCTCTCCTCGACGGGGCGGTCGCGGTGGGGGCTGTTCTTCCCGGGCTCGGTGAGCGTGCCGCGCGTGGCGCGCACCTCGTCGGCGGTGAGGTCGCAGACGAACGCCTTCCCGCGGCGGATCAGCTCCTCGGCGAAGTCGTAGATCCGGCCGAAGTAGTCCGAGGCGTAGAACATTCCGTTCCACTCGAAGCCGAGCCAGCGAACGTCCTCCTCGATGGCGTCGACGTACTCGACGTCCTCCTTGAGGGGGTTCGTGTCGTCGAAGCGGAGGTTGCAGGTGCCGCCGTACTCCTTCGCGACGCCGAAGTTGAGGCAGATCGACTTGGCGTGGCCGATGTGGAGGTAGCCGTTCGGCTCGGGCGGGAAGCGCGTGGCGACGGTCGTGTGCTTCCCGGTGCGGAGGTCATCCTCGACGATCTCGCGGATGAAGTCCTTGCCGGGGGTCTCGGGAACGGGGGTCGTCGTCTCTTCCATCTGGGCCTCAGCTCGGGGCGGGCTCGCTCTCGATCTTCGCCGCCAGCGCGAGGATGCGCCGACGGGTCGTCTCGAGTCCGAGGACCTCGATCATCTCGAAAAGGGGCGGGGAGGCGAGGGTGCCGGTCAGGGCGAGGCGGACGGGCTGGGCGAGGTCGCCCAGCTTGACGCCCGCCTCGGTCGCGAGTGCCCGGGCGGCCTCTTCCATCGCGGCGTGGTTGAGGGTCGGCAGGGCCGAGATCCGCTCGACGAAGGTCCCGAGGAGCGGCGCGTTCGCGGGCTTGCCGAACTTCTTCAGGCCCACCGGGTCGTACGCGACGGGGTCGTCCCCGTAGACCGCGAGGGCCTGCGCGAGCTCGACGAGCGTCTTCGCGCGCGGCTTCTGGAGAGGGAGGGCGCGGAGGAGCGTTTCCTCCGGGCACGCCACGGGGAGGCCGAAGGGGCGGAGCAGCTCGAGGAGCCGCGGCTCTGCGACGTCCTGCAGGTACTGGCCGTTCAGCCAGGCGAGCTTCTCGTGGTCGAATCGCGACGGCGAGGGCCCGATCCGCTCGAGAGAGAAGAGAGCTGCCATCTCGTCCATCGTCATACGCTCGCGGTCCTCGCCCGGCGACCAGCCGAGGAGGGCGAGGAAGTTGACGAGCGCCTCGGGGAGGAGCCCCTGGGCACGGAACTCCTCGGCGCCGGCCGCGCCGTGCCTCTTCGACAGCTTCTTGCCGTCGGCGCCGAGGATCATCCCGAGGTGCGCAAACTTCGGCACCTCGGCGCCGAGGGCGTGGAAGAGGGCGACGTGCTTCGGCGTGTTCGGGAGGTGGTCGACGCCACGCACGACGTGCGTGATCCCCATCGCCACGTCGTCGACGCAGACGGAGAAGTGGTAGAGCGGGTGTCCGTCCGAGCGCATCAGGACGAAGTCGTCGAGCGAGCCGGCCGGGAACTCGGCCCGCCCCTGGACGACGTCGTCGACGACGATCGGCTCGTCCGGCATCTTCAGCCGGAGGACGTACGGCTCGCCCGCGGCGGCGCGGCGGTCCGACGCTTCCTTCGGAATCTCGCGCCCCGCGCCGGAGTAGCGGAACGTCTCGCCGGCGGCGTCGGCGGCCTTGCGCGCGGCCTCGAGCTCTTCGGCCGTCTCGAAGGCCCGGTAGGCCTTCCCCTCGGCGAGGAGCCGGGCCGCCGCCTCGCGGTAGAGGTCGTACCTCTGGCTCTGGCGGTACGGGCCCTCGTCCCACGTCAGGCCGAGCCAGGTCATCGCCTCGAGGATCTGGTCCACGAGCTCGGGCTTGTTCCGGTCGACGTCGGTGTCCTCGATCCGGAGGATGAAGGTGCCGCCGTGGCGGCGCGCGAAGAGCCAGTTGTAGAGGGCGGTGCGGGCACCGCCGACGTGGAGGGAGCCGGTCGGAGAGGGGGCGAAGCGGACGCGGGGGGCCGAAGTCATGGGCTCGTGATGATAACTGCCGGGGTCCGCGGGGCCCGTATCATCCGCCGGCCGTGAGCGCCCACGACGTACCGCGCCGCGAGGCGCTCCTCGCCGATTCCGCCCTCGTCCTCGTGACGGCGATCTGGGGCTCGACGTTCGTCGTCAACGAGTTCGTCCTCAAGGAAACGCCGCCCCTCCTCTTCCTCGCGCTCCGCTACGGGCTGGCCGCGGCCCTCCTCGTCCTCCTCGCCCGGGGGCGCCGCCGCACCCCGGGTGTCGTCCGCGACAGCGCCCTCATCGGCGTCCTCCTCGCCTTCGGCATCGGTTGCCAGCTCGTGGGCCAGCTCTTCACGACCGCTTCCAAGGCGGCCTTCATCACGGGTCTCTCGGTGCCGCTGACCGCCGTGGCCGCGTGGGTCCTGCACCGGCAGGTGCCGTCGGGCTCGAACCTCGCCGGGCTGGTCCTGGCGGCCGGGGGCTTCGGGCTGATGACGTGGCCGTCCGGGGCTGCGGGCCTCGACCCGGGAGACCTCCTCGTCCTCGTGACGGCGCTGACCTACGCGGTCATCATCGTGGAGCTGGGGGTCGCCGCGCCGAAGCACGACGTGAGGGTCTACACGGCCGGGCAGATCGCCTTCGCATTCGCGGGCGTCCTCCTCGGACGCCTCCTCGTGACCCCGTTCCTGGGCCGCCCGGAGGCCTTCTTCGTCGCGGAGGCCCGGCCCCTCGTCTTCACGAACGAGCTCCTCCTGGCCGTCCTCTGGATGGGCCTCCTCGCCTCGGTCGTCTCCTCGCTCGTCCAGACCTGGGCGCAGGCGCGGATGCCCGCCGTCCACGCGGCGGTCATCTTCGCCCTCGAGCCGGTCTTCACGGCGCTCTTCGCGGCGGTGACGCTCGGCGAGCGGCTCTCGGCGCGCGAGGCGTGGGGAGGCGGCCTCGTCCTCCTCGGCATCGTCGTCTCGGAGCTGCGCCTCCGGAGGTGAACCGCGGGGAGGCTCGTGGCGAGCCTCCCCGATCCAGTTCAGTCGAGGGCGAACGTCACGTTGTACGTGTACCCGCCGCGCCCGATGACGAGGGCCAGGCCCGAGCGTCCGTAACCGCGCTCGACGGCGCGGGCGGCGTCCTCGAGAGTCGCGACGCGCCGGCCGTTGACGCCCAGGAGGGCGTCGCCCCTCTCGAGCCCCTTCCGGTCGGCCGGGGACTCGCGCGCGACCGAGGTCAACGCGAGCCCGGTGCGGGCCTGCGCCACGGAGATGCCGATCTCCCGCCGGAGGATCTCGAGCCCGAGGTCCGACGGCACGCGCGCCGCTTTCATCGACGCGGTGCGGGAACGCTCGCCGCGCCGGGTCTCCAGCGCCACCGGCGCTCCGGGCGCGACGGCGGAGAGAAGGGTGTCGAAGTCCTCTCGCGATTCCACGGGCCGCCCGTTCAGCGAAACGACGACGTCGCCCGGCTCCAGCCCCGCGTCCTCGGCGGGGGAGGAGGGATAGACCGACCGGATGCGCATGCCGAGGCCCCGGGCGCTCGGACGGGCCCGCTCGGCCGTCACCGTCGTTCCCCGCACGCCGATCCAGACGGGCTTGACCTCGCCGAAGCGGAGGAGGTCGTCGGCGATCCTCCGGACCCGCTCGACGGGGATCGCGAAGCCGATGGTGTTCGCCCCGCCGACGATCGCCGTGTTGATGCCGATCAGCTCGCCGACGACGTTGCAGAGGGCTCCCCCGGAGTTCCCCGGGTTGATCGCCGCATCGGTCTGGATGAAGTCGGTGTAGGTGCGCGCATCTCCCTTCACCGTCCGCTGGAGGGCGGAGACGATTCCGGTGGTGACGGTGTTCGAGAGGCCGAAGGGGTTCCCCACGGCGATCGCCGTCTCGCCGATCATCAGGTCGGCGGTCGTGCCGAGACGCACCGGCTTCAGTCCCCGGCCGTCCACCTTCAGGACCGCAAGGTCGTTGTCGGCGTCGGCGCCGAGAAGCTCCGCCTCGAGCTCGCGGCCGTCTGCCGTCGTCACGAAGATCTTCGAGGCTCCGGATATGACGTGGTCGTTCGTGACGACGACTCCCGAGGCGTCGAGGATGACCCCTGAGCCCAGCGATTCGGACCGGCGCGCCCGGTCTCCCTGCGCGCCGAAGAAGTCGAGAGGGCTGGCCCTGCGCCGCACGAGGCGTTCGGCCGAGATGTTCACCACCGAGGGGCCGATCTGTTCGACGGCGCGGACGATGGGACTGCGGCGAGGGTCATCGGCCCCGCGGCGGAGGTCCGATTCGCCCCTCTGCGCGTCCGCGTCTCTCCGCTGGGCGGATGCGTTCGGTGCGGCGGCGAGCAGGAGGGCGACGACGGGGAGGAGAAAGTGTCTTGACATCTCGAAAATCGGCCTCAAAATAATGTTAGTAAAGTTGAATGGAGTTTTCAAGATTTTAACCCAGAGGCAGAGAAAAGCGATTCAGGCGATGGTGGAGGTCAGTTCGAACCCCGGCGGTGAGCGCAGCGCTGCCGAACTGGCAGGCCTTCTCGGCCTATCGCGAGAATCGGTCCACCAGCTCCTGGCCCCGTACGTTCGAGCGGGGCTCCTCGTGGCCGTCCGTGGCCGAACGGGGGGATACCGGGAGGGGCAGAACCTTGCCGCAACGCCCCTCGCGGCCGTCCTGGCGCCCTTCGCCGGTCCCTCGCCGGCCCCGGATGCCGTTGAGGGCAGGGCCGGGCTGGCCCGCCTCCTGGATGTCCTGGAAGCGGAGGCTGCCGGTGCGTGCCTCGCCGTCTATCAACGCCTCACGGTCGGCGAGCTGGTCCGGCGCCTGCGCGCCGAACGCGAAGCCCTCGACTGGGAGATCTGAGCCCGTAAGCCCCAAACCAAGGAGGCCGCCATGCGGATCGCGTCAGACATCACGAAGCTCATCGGAAACACCCCCCTCGTCCGCCTCAACCGGATGGCGAAGGACGCGGCCCCGGGAGCGGTCGTCGCCGCCAAGCTGGAGTACTTCAACCCGGCCAACTCGGTGAAGGACCGGATCGGCGTCGCGATGATCGAGGCCCTGGAACGGGACGGGAAGATCACCCCCGGCCGGACGGTGCTCGTCGAGCCGACCTCGGGGAACACCGGCATCGGCCTCGCCTTCGCGGCGGCCGCGAAGGGGTACCGGCTGATCCTGACGATGCCGGAGTCCATGTCGCTCGAGCGGCGCAAGGTCCTGCGCCTCCTCGGCGCCGAGCTCGTCCTGACCCCGGCGGCGCAGGGGATGAAGGGCGCCATCGCGAAGGCGGGCGAGATTCTCGCCGGTCTCGGCGACGACGGCGCGATGCCGCAGCAGTTCGAGAACCCGGCGAACCCCGCCGTCCACGAGGCGACGACCGCGGTCGAGCTCTGGAACGACACCGACGGGGGGATGGACGTCTTCGTCGCCGGGGTCGGCACGGGCGGGACGATGACCGGTGTCGGCCGGTTCTGGAAAACGAAGAAGCCGGCCGTCAGCCTCGTGGCCGTCGAGCCGGTCCACTCGCCGGTCCTCTCGGGCGGGGCGCCCGGACCTCACCGCATCCAGGGAATCGGGGCCGGCTTCGTGCCGAAGAACCTCGAGACCCGGCTCGTCGACGAGGTCGTGCAGGTGACGAACGACCAGGCGTTCGAGTACGCCCGCCGCCTGGCGAAGGAGGAAGGGATCCTCGCGGGCATTTCTTCAGGGGCGGCGGCCTTCGCGGCCCTCGAGGTGGCCAGGCGCCCCGGGAGCGCGGGAAAGCTCATCGTCTTCGTCATTCCGTCGACGTCGGAGAGGTACATCTCGACGGACCTGTTCAAGGAAGACGAGCCCCCGGCCGGAACGGTCATCTGAAGACCGGGGGCGGAGGCCCGGGGCCTCCGCCCCGTTCCGCCCCGGCAGCCTACTTCACGTCGATGGGCGCAGCCCCGGCGGCGCGGATCCGGATGCTCTTCGGCGCCGCCTCCTCCCTCTTCGGGAGCTCGACGACGAGGAGACCGTTGAGGAACGTCGCCGAGATGGACGCGTCGTCGACGTTCGCCGGAAGGCGGAAAGACCTCGAGAAGCGGCCGTAGCTGCGCTCCACGCAGTGGTAGCGGGCCTCGTCGGCCTCTTTCTGGAACCGCCGGTCGCCGTCGAGCGTGAGAACGCCGTCCTCGAACCGGAGGTGGATCTCGTCCTCGGTGAAGCCGGGAAGCTCGGCGGTGAGGACGATCCGGTCCTTCCTCTCGAGGATGTCGACGGGAGGCGCCCAGGTGGCGGCGAGGGGCTCGTCCTCGCGCCGTGAAGTGCCCGCGAGCGTGTCGTCGAAGATCCGGTTCATCCGCTCCTGGAGGCCCGCGAGCTCGCGGAAGGGGTCGTACCGGCGCACGGCGGTCATGGCGTCCTCCCCACCTGTACGTCCCTCAGGCCGCCGGGGCGGCGGGAGGGGTCGAGATCGTGAAGGCGACGCCTTCGCCTGCGGCGTCGGCGTCGAGGGAGACGGTCGCCCCGCCAGGCACCTCGCCTGCGAGGATGCGAAGCGCGAGCGGGTCCTGGACGAGCTTCTGGATGTTCCGCTTGAGGGGGCGCGCGCCGTAGACGGGGTCGAAGGCCCGCTCGGCGAGGAGCCGGCGGGCGTTTTCGGTCCAGGCGAGCGTCACGCCGCGGGGCGCGAGGAGCGTCGCGACACGCCCGAGCTGGATGTCGACGATCCGGGCGATCTCGTCGAGGCCCAGCCTGCGGAAGACGATGATGTCGTCGATCCGGTTCAGGAACTCGGGGCGGAAGCGCTGGCGCAGCTCGGCTTCGACGCCCGTGCGCATCTCGGACTCGTCCCCGCCCTGCAGCTCCTGGATGAGCTGCGACCCGACGTTCGAGGTCATGACGACGACGACGTTGCGGAAGTCGACGACGCGCCCTTTGCCGTCGGTGAGGCGGCCGTCGTCGAGGACCTGCAGGAGCGTCGACCAGACGTCGGGGTGGGCCTTCTCGATCTCGTCGAAGAGGACGACCGAGTAGGGCCTGCGCCGGACCGCCTCGGTCAGCTGCCCTCCCTCGTCGTGCCCGATGTAGCCGGGAGGCGCTCCGATCATCCTCGAGACCGTGTGCTTCTCCTGGTACTCCGACATGTCGAGCCGCACCATCGCGCTCTCGTCGTCGAAGAGCTGCTCGGCGAGGGCGCGCGCGAGCTCGGTCTTCCCGACGCCCGTCGGGCCGAGGAAGAGGAACGAGCCGATCGGCTTCTTCGGGTCGTTCATCCCGGCACGGGCGCGGCGGACGGCGGCGGAGACGGCCGAGACCGCCTCGTCCTGGCCGATCACGCGGAGCCGGAGCCGCTCCTCCATCGCGAGGAGCTTCTTCGTCTCCCCCTCGACCATCTTCGAGACGGGGATGCCCGTCCAGCGGGAGACGACCGCGGCGACGTCCTCCTCCTCGACCTTCTCGCGGAGGAACCCGCCGCCCTTCTGCAGGTCCTCGAGGCTCGCCGTCGCCGCCGAGAGGTCGCGATCCAGCTGATTGAGGACTCCGTAGCGCAGCTCGGCCGCCCGGCTCAGGTCGCCCTGGCGTTCCGCCCGCTCGGCATCGGCCTTCCCGTCCTCGATCCGCTTCTTCAGATCCCGGATCCTGCCGATGGCGTCCTTCTCGTTCTTCCAGACGGTCTTCATCGAGAGCGACTTCTCCCGCAGCTCGGAGAGCGACTTCTCGATGACGGCGAGGCGCTCGCGGGCGCGGACGGAGTCGTCTTTCTCGAGCGCCTTCTTCTCGATCTCGGCCTGGAGCGTCCTGCGCTCCACCTCGTCGATCTCGGTCGGCAGCGAGTCGATCTCCATCTTCAGGCGAGATGCCGCCTCGTCGACGAGGTCGATCGCCTTGTCGGGGAGGAAACGGTCGGCGATGTAGCGGTTCGACAGGACGGCGGCGGCGACGAGCGCGGCGTCGGTGATCTTCACGCCGTGGTGGACCTCGTACCGCTCCTGCAGGCCGCGCAGGATCGAGATCGTGTCCTCCACCGACGGCTCGCCGACGAGGACGGGCTGGAAGCGGCGCTCGAGGGCGGGGTCCTTCTCCACGTGCTTGCGGTACTCGCCGAGCGTCGTGGCGCCGATGGCGCGCAGCTCGCCGCGCGCCAGCGCCGGCTTGAGCATGTTCCCGGCGTCCATCGCCCCTTCGGCCGCGCCGGCGCCAACGAGCGTGTGGAGCTCGTCGATGAAGAGAATGACCTTCCCCTCCGACTCCTCGACCTCCTTGATGACCGCCTTGAGCCGCTCTTCGAACTCTCCACGGAACTTCGCCCCGGCGACCATCGCGCCGAGGTCGAGGGAGACGACCTGCTTGTCCTTCAGGCTCTCGGGGACGTCGCCGGAGGCGATGCGCCGCGCGAGCCCTTCGACGACGGCCGTCTTGCCGACGCCGGGGTCGCCGATGAGGACCGGGTTGTTCTTGGTCCGTCGGGTCAGGACCTGCATCACGCGGCGGATCTCGTCGTCTCGTCCGATCACCGGATCGAGCTTCCCGCGGCGGGCGAGCTCGGTCAGGTCGCGGGCGTAGCGCTTCAGCGCCTGGTACTTCTCCTCGGCGTTCGGGTCGTCGACGCGGGCGCTCCCGCGGACCTCCTTCAGCGCGGCGAGGAGGGACGCCTCGGACACGCCGTTGCGTTTCAGGATCTCGGCCGCCTTCGACGTTCCGTCGCGCAGGAGGGCGAGGAGGAGGTGCTCGAGGGCGACGTACTCGTCGCGGAACTCCCGGGCCGTCTCGTCCGCCCGGTCGAGCACCTTGACGAGCGCCGGGGAATAGCGCGTCTCGGAACCGGCTCCCTGGGCCTTGGGGAGGCGCGAGAGGAGGGCGGCCAGCTCGGTCGAGACGAGGCCGATGGGAACGCCGACGCGCGTCAGGAGCGGAACGCCGACCGAGGGCTCGGCGACGAGCGCAGCCGCCAGGTGCTCCGGCGTCACCTCCGGGTGCCCGGACGAACGCGCCCCTCGTGCAATCGCCTGGAGCAGCTCCTGGACCTTGAGAGTGAGCCGATCGGGGTTCATGACGACTGCCTCCAGCCCGGAATCGTCATATCTGCGTGTCGAATTGTCAAGTCAAATCTTACATGTGTGATGTAGGAAAGGAAGCTCGTCGCTCGGCCTCACCCGTTTGGGGGATGCGGAGGTTTGGAGGGGAAGGCTACCTTCCGTCCACATGATTCTCGTTCGGAACCGAAACGGCACTCTCTACTTCCTCGCCCGTGAGGGAGTCGATGCGCTCGATGCCCTTCGGAAGGCATACCCGGGGCGGCCGCTGGCCGTTCTCAAGAACGGGGACGGCCTCTCGATCCTCCGCGTGGGCGATCCCAAGCCGGTGGCCGTTGGCGAGGCCGGCGAAGCGCTCGCCATCGTGAACCTCGTGCTGCCCCCGGCCCCGGTGGCCTTTTCCTTTCGCGGCTAGCAGACGGGCGTCACTCTCCTCCAGACAGAAGACCGCGAAGCCGGGCGTGCTCGGCCTTGAGGCTCTCGTCGAGGATCGAGGGGAGACGCCAGTCGCGGCGTGCCAGGACGAGGCTTTTCCGGGCGGTTGCGACGTCCCGGGCGGTGAGGGTTGAGCGGACGGCGAGGGGCCGGACCGCCTCCTCGAGCCCGCCGAGGTACTCGGACATCCGGTCGATGAGCTCCACCGTGCCGGGCTCTCCGTAGCCGGGATAGACGACGCGCGGACCGAGCCGTTTCAGGGCGATGAGGGCCCTTCTCCAGGCGCCCAGGTCCGAGCCAGCGGTGACCGGGTGGACACGGTTCCAGACGAGCCCGCCGGCGAACAGCTCGCCCGTCTCGAGAACGAACACCGCCGTGCCCGGCGGAGTCCCGGCCTCACCCGCCTCGAAGAGGCGGAGGGTGTACCCCTCGAAACCGAGATTGAGGCTGCCGGTGAACGTGTTCGTGACGCGGGGGGGCGTCCGCGGCATGGCGGCGAACGGGATGCCGGCCCTGAGCAGACGTTCCCGCTCACCGAGGAACGACGTCTCGAGCGTGGCCGCCGTCGAACGCGCGCCCCAGACGCGGGTTCCGGGGGCCACGAGGGGAACGAGGCCCCAGGATCGCTCCGCCTGCCCGCCGGTGAGGATGGCCGCGCCGAGGGGAAGTGCCCCGGCCGCGCCCATAGCGGCCTTGAGCGCCTGGGCCTCTGGAGCGAGGAAGGGAGCGTCGATGAGAACGCTCCCTCGTTCCGTTCGGAACCAGTAAGAGGTCGCAAACCTGGACGCCTCGCCGCTCGCGAAGGCCCGAACCGTCGGTCCGGCCCCGAACGCGAGGGGAGACATCGCGGCCGTCGCGAGCAAGAAAAGAAGGCGACGAAGACGCATTTGGGTACCGACGTCCAAGAGTACCGCGAGGCGGGCTTCTATGATCGGGAAGTGACGAAGGACACGAACCCGAGGGAGGGGGCGGCTTCGACCGGCAGGAGGCTGCGGCTCGACCTCGCCTACCTCGGCACGTTCTACGAGGGCTGGCAGGCCCAGGACGTCGTCAGGGACGGGGGTTCGGCACCCCGGACCCTCCAGGCGACGCTGGAGGAGGTCCTGTCCCGGATGCACGGCCTTCCGATGCGGGTCCACGCCGCGAGCCGGACCGACTCCGGCGTTCACGCGGACGGGCAGGTGGCTCACGTCGACGTCCCTCCGGGCGCGCCGGCCATCCCGACAGAGGGCCTCCGGCGCGGCCTGAACGCGCTGCTTCCGTGGGACGTCCGCGTGGTCGCGGCCAGCGATGCGGACGCCCTTTGGCACGCCCGGTTCGACGCCCTCGGCAAGCGCTACGTCTATCGCCTCCGGCGCGGGACCCACCTTCCCCCGTTCGAGGGCCTGCGCGAGGCGCTCGCCTCGCCCCGGCTCGAAGTGACCGCGATGCGCACGGCGGCGGGACGCCTCGTCGGCCGGAACGACTTCGCGCGCTTCGGCCTCGCGGGCTCGCCGCGAAAGACCACGGTCCGGACGCTCGTTCGCCTCGACGTCGAGGAGGAGGGGCCGCTCGTGATCGTGACGGCCGTGGGTAACGGCTTCCTCCGCGGGATGGTGCGCCGTCTCGTGGGCACCCTTCTCGAGGCCGGGCTGGGCCGGATGGACCCGCGGGACGCGCGGGATCATCCGGGCCCGACGGCGCCGGCCCGTGGGCTCACCCTTGCCAACGTGTTCTATCCGGCAGGGTAAGATCAGAAATTCAGCCGGCCCGGGCGATGCCCGACCGGAACTCTGCGCATGATCGACAAGAACCTCGTCGCCGCGCCCGGCTCGCCCGACCGCGTCCTCCTGGACGCGCTGGACCTGGCCCGGTTGCCAAGGCACGTCGCCGTCATCATGGACGGGAACGGACGGTGGGCGAAACAGCGCCACCTCCCCCGCGTGGAGGGGCACCGCGCGGGCGCGGCGGCCGTGCGCGACACGGTCGAGACGGCTGCACGCCTCGGGCTCGACGCCCTCACCCTGTACGCCTTCTCGACCGAGAACTGGAAGAGGCCCAAGACCGAGGTCTCGACCCTCTTCACGCTCCTGAAGGAGTACCTGCGCAGGGAGCTGCGGACCCTGGCCGAAAACGACATCCGCTTCCGGGTCGTGGGGCGTGCCGAGGGTCTCGACGGCTCCGTCAGGTCGGCGCTCGACCTGGCGCTCGAGGCGACGGCCGGCTGCCGGGGCATGGTCTTCAGCGTCGCCCTGAACTACTCGGGGCGTGCCGAGATCGCCGACGCCGCCCGGAGCCTGGCGCGCGAGGCCGCCGCGGGCCGCCTCGATCCCGAGTCGATCGACGAGGACGCCGTCTCCCGGCGGCTCTACACCTCCGACCTCCCCGACCCCGACCTCCTGATCCGGACCAGCGGCGAAATGCGGATCTCGAACTTCCTCCTCTGGCAGATCGCCTACGCGGAGATCCACGTCACCCCCGTCCTCTGGCCCGATTTCCGGTGCCGCCACTTCCTGGAGGCCCTCGTCGACTACCAGCGTCGCGAGCGGCGCTACGGCGGCGTCTCCGAGGCCGACGAGGCAGGAGCCCCGCCGGCTCCGGCGGCGCTCGAGGCGTGAAGCGGACCCGCGAGCTGACGGCGGCGGTCCTCATGCCGCTCGTCCTCTCCGTTCTCGTGTGGGGTCCGCTCTGGAGCTGGGCCCTCCTCGTCGGGCTCGCCTGTGGCGCGGCCCTCTGGGAGTTCCACGGGCTGGTGGCCGCGTCGGGCTGGATGGCGCCGCGCGCCCTGAGCCTCGTCCTTTTCGCAGCGGTCCTCGCCGGCGCCTTCCTCGGCTCGGCGCCTCTCCTCGTCGCGGCGGCGGGCGCGGTTCTCATCGCCGTGCCCACGGCCGTCCTGTTCGCCGCCCCGAAGGAGCCCGTCTGGCTCGGCTCGGCCGCCGCGACGTCGTTCGCGACGCTCTACGTCGGTGCCGGGGGCGCGGCGATCGTGGCGCTTAGGGGGATCGGCTGGGAGACGGTCGTCTTTCTCCTCGGCATCGTCTGGGCCGGTGACTCGGCGGCCTATTACGTCGGGACGAAGCTCGGACGCAGGAGGCTCGCCCCCGTCGTCAGCCCGAAGAAGAGCTGGGAAGGGTTCTGGGGGCAGGTCGTCGCCGGGGCCGTCTTCGGGGCGGTCCTCGCGCTCGTGCTGCCGCGGGTTCCCGGCACGCCGGCGGCCGCCGCGGCGATCGGCGCCCTCCTCGGCGCCGTCATGTCCGTCGTCGCCGTGGTCGGCGATCTCGTGGAGTCGACCTTCAAGAGGAGTTGCGCGATCAAGGACTCCGGGGGCCTCCTTCCGGGCCACGGCGGACTCCTCGACCGGCTCGACTCCCTCCTCTACGCCTCGCCCGTCCTGTACGGGATCCTCCACCTCCTCCCGGAGCTTCGACCTCGATGAACGCCCCGCGCAACGTCGCCCTCCTCGGCGCCACCGGCTCCATCGGCCGGTCGGCCCTCTCCGTCTTCGAGGCCTTCCCCGACCGCTTCCGCGTCGTCTCGATGTCGGCCGGAACGAATCTCGAAGCGCTTCTCCCCGCCGTCGCCCGATTCCGCCCGGCGGTCGTCTCCGTGAAGGAGCGTGTCGACGCGGACCGCGTCCGCAGGGAGTTCCCCGGCGTGCGGGTGGGCTGGGGCGAGCAGGGGATCGTCGACGTCGCGACCCTTCCCGAGGTGGACGTCGTCCTCGGTGGCGTCGTCGGCGCGGCGGGGCTCCCCCCGGCGTACGAGGCGGTGAAGCTCGGCAAGACGCTCGCCCTCGCGAACAAGGAGGTCCTCGTCGTCGCGGGCGAGGCGGTGATGGCCGCGGCGGCCGCCTCCGGCGCGGCGGTCCTCCCCGTCGATTCGGAGCACTGCGCCCTTCACCAGGCGCTGCGCTGCGGGCTGACCTCCGAGGTCGAGAGGCTCGTTCTGACGGCGTCCGGCGGTCCGTTCCGCACGCGGGCGCTCGAGACTTTCGACGCGATCACGATCGAGGACGCCCTCGCCCACCCGACCTGGAAGATGGGGCCGAAGATCACGATCGACTCGGCCACCATGATGAACAAGGGACTCGAGGTCATCGAAGCGCGCTGGCTCTTCGACGTGCCGCCCGAGCGCCTCGGCGTCGTCATCCACCCCCAGTCGATCATCCACTCGATGGTGGAATGGGTGGACGGATCGGTCATCGCGCAGATCTCGCCGAACGACATGCGCTTCCCGATCCTCTACGCGCTCACGTATCCCGAGCGCGTCCGGACGCCGCTCCCGAAGCTCGACCTCGCCTCCCTCGGGAAGCTGGAGCTCGAGCCGCTCGACGAGAGGCGCTACCCGGCGGTGCCCCTCGCCTACGCCGCGCTGCGCGCAGGAGGGACGGCCCCGGCCGTCCTGAACGCCGCCAACGAGGTCGCGGTCGCCGCGTTTCTCGAGGGGCGCATTCCCTACCGCTCCATCGTCGCCGTCGTGGAGAAGGTGCTCGCGGGGCACCGGCCTTCTCCGGCCACGTCCCTCGCCGCCGTCCTCGACGCCGATCGCGAGGCGCGCCTCAGGGCCGCCGAGCTCGTCTCTCCTGGCGCGCCGCTTGCTATTACGGGAACCGTCGCGCCGTCTCCGGCGTAGGTAAAGGGCCGCATGCAAATCTCCACCAACATCCTCGCCTTCATCTTCGTCCTCTCGTTCCTGATCTTCTTCCACGAGTTCGGGCACTTCCTGGTGGCGAAGCTCTTCAAGTTCCCGATCGAGGTCTTCTCGATCGGGTTCGGCAAGCGCCTCTTCGGCTTCAAGCGGAACGGAACGGACTACCGGATCTCGCTCGTCCCGCTCGGCGGCTACGTGAAGATCGTCGGCCTCGGGCCGGACGAGAGCGACGTCGTGGCGGGCGAAGAGGCCCCTCCTGCGATGCGCGGGACCCGCTGGCAGCGGTTCCTCGTCCTGCTCGCGGGACCGATGGTGAACCTGGTCCTCGCCCTCCTCCTGACGGCGGGCGCCTTCGCGATCGGCATCACGGTGCCGAGGTATGCCGACGAGAAGCCGGTCGTCAAGCACGTCGACGCGGGGAGCCCGGCCGAGAAGGCGGGCGTGCGGGTCGACGACGTCGTCGTCGCGCTCTCCGGCAAGCCGGTGACCACCTGGCGCGAGGTGGAGATGCACCTGGGCATGGCGCCGCGGGCCGAAATCCCGGTCGTCCTCGAGAGGGCGGGGGAGAAGGTCGACGCCGTGATCCGCCCGGAGCCGCAGACGAAGTACGACATCGGCTACACCGGCCTCAATCCCTTCCTCGCCCCGGTGATCGGGAGCCTCGTCAAGGGCTATCCCGGCGAGAAGGCGGGCCTCCAGGTCGGCGACCGGATCGTTTCGATCGGCGGTGTCGCGATCGAGGGCTACTTCGAGGTCGTACGCCGCGTCCGGGAAGCCTCGGCGGCGTTCGGCACGGACGGCGCCAGGCCGATCCCGTTCGTCATCGAGAGAGCCGGCCAGCGCCTCGCCGTCGAAGTGACGCCGCGGCTCGAGGGGGGCTCCTGGAGGATCGGCTTCACGCCGAAGTACGAGCTCGTGAAGCGGAAGCTGCCGTTCCTCGCGGCGATCGGCGCCTCGTGGACGGAGAACCTCCGGCAGACGGCCGCCGTCGGGCAGACGGTCAAGCGGATGGTCTCGGGCTCCGGCTCGATCCGCCAGCTTTCCGGCCCGGTCGACATCGCGAAGTTCTCGGGGGAGGCGGTCCGCACCGGAATGGCGGCCCTGCTCGGATTCATGGGCCTCCTCTCCCTCCAGCTCGGCCTCCTGAACCTCCTGCCGATCCCGCTCCTGGACGGCGGCCAGCTCTTCCTCCTGACGCTCGAGGGGATCGTCCGCCGGGACTTCTCCATCAAGCTGAAGGAGCGGCTCCTTCAGGCCGGCTTCGTCTTCCTCGTTCTCCTGATGGTGTCGGTCCTCGCCTTCGACATCGCGAAGAACCTGGGCTTCTAGAAGGAGGGGGTCAGGTCCTGGCCCCGGCCAGGAGCTCGGCCTTCCAGCGGGAGATGCGAGTGGCGGCGACGAGGTCGGCCGGGGCGAGGGATGCCCGCGCGGCGAGCTCGGCGCGGGCGATGTCGACGAGCGCCGCCCGCGAGGCGAGGACGCCGGGATCGAGGCAGAGTCGCGCGGCGACGGCGTCCCGGCGGCCCTTCAGGGCGTAGACGGCCTTCTCGAGCTCCGGCTCCGGACGGACGACCTCGCCGCGCCGCGCGGGAGGCCAGGATGTCGGCGGGAGCGCGCTGGCCGCCTCGAGCGCCTCCCGGAGCCGGCCCGCGAAGCCCGCGGGAACCGGGCGGGGAAAGAGCGCCGCGACGTCCTGCTCTCCCGCCGCCGCCTTGCGCGCGAGGGAGAGCAGCGTCTCGTTGTGGAGAACGCGGAACGGAGGAAGGTCCAGAGCGCGGGCGCGTTCCTCGCGGGCGCTCCAGAGCTCCCGCAGGTAGGCGCGCTCTTTCGCGGAGAGCGCGTTCGACCCCTTGATGCGCCAGTCGGTCTCCGGGTCCTCGGGGGCGGGCGAGAGGTCCTGCGAGAGGAGGCGGGCGCACTCTTCGGCGTGCCATTCGAGCCGGCCCCGGACCGAGAGGTCGGCCTCGAGGAGCGCCACGAGGGCGTGGAGGTGGAGGACGTCGGCTGCGGCGTAGGTCACGAGCGCGGGCGTGAGGGGCCGGCGGCTCCAGTCGGCGCGCTGGCTCGACTTGTCGAGCGTCACGCCGAGCCGGCCGGCGAGGAGCGCGGCCAGGCCGATCTCCTTCTGCCCGAGGAGCTGCGCGGCGAGCATCGTGTCGAAGATCTCCCGCGGAGAGAAGCCGTACCCGCGCGAGAGGAGCCTCACGTCGTAGTCGGCGCCGTGCAGGAGCAGGCGTCGCGCGGACAGGAGGCCGAAGAGGGGCCCGAGGTCGAGGCCGGCGAGCGGATCGACGAGCCACGCTCTCCCGGAGCGCGCGAGCTGCAGGAGGCAGACCTTCTCGAAGTAGTGGTGGAAGGAGTCGGCCTCGGTGTCGAGCGCTATGTCGTCTTCGGGGTGCGCAGCGAGATCCTCGACGAGCCGCGCGAGGGATTCGGCGTCTGCGACGAGGACGGGCGTTTGTTCAGCGTAAGTCTTGTCGTTGCTGGAGGACACAGGTCGGCGCAAGGGTAGCACCGCGCGGACCTTTCTCCTTGACGCGCAAAGAAACGGGGGCAGATACTCCGCGTGGGAAAAAGTGGATAAGAGTGGTCGATCGTGGGCGTAAACGATGCCGCGGTCGCCGCCCCCTCCCCTGATTCCCGGAACGAGTGATGGAACGTCTCCGCGGCAGTGCCGAGTCGACAGTCGACGAGAAGGGCCGGTTCAAGGTCCCGGCGAAGTTCCGCGAGACGATCGAGTCGGCGGGGGGCGGAGAGTTCTTCGTCACGTCGGTCACGGGCATCGAGATTCTCGTCTATCCGCTGCCGGTCTGGGCGGCCATCGAAGAGAAGCTCGCGGCTCTACCGTTCGTCCACCGGGGACGGACGAAGTTCCTCGAGCGCTACAACACGTTTGGCCAGACGGTCCAGATGGACGGGCAGGGGCGCCTCCTGATCCCCGCGCTGCTGCGCGAGACGTCGGGTATCGGCAGCGAGGTCCTCGTCCTCGCGCAGCCCGACTCGCTCAAGGTCGTCGACAAGGCGCGGCACTTCGCCGCCCTCGCAGCCGCGCCGATCACCGATGAGGACTACGACGATCTGGCCCGCAATCTCTGACGTCGAGGCGCCGTGGAGCTGCCCGTGCACGTCCCCGTCCTCCTCCGAGAGGTCCTCGAGGCGCTCCGGCCGGAGCGCGGGGGCGTCTACGTCGACGCGACTCTCGGGCTCGGCGGCCACGCGGAGGCGATCCTCGCGGCGGGCGACGGGGTACGTCTCGTCGGGATCGATCGGGACCCGGATGCCCTCGCTTTCTCGCGCGAACGCCTCGGGCGGTTCGGCGACCGTTTCGTCGCGGTGGAGGGGCGCCACGAGGAGCTCGCTCTCCACCTCGACAGGCTGGGCCTCCACGAGGTGGACGGCGTCCTGGCCGATCTCGGCGTCTCCTCGATGCAGCTCGACAGGGCCGAGCGGGGGTTCTCTTTCATGAAGGACGGACCTCTCGACATGCGGATGGGCGCATCCGGCCCGACCGCAGCCGACCTCGTGGCCGAGCTCTCCGCCGAGGAGCTCGCGAAGATCTTCTTCGAGTACGGGGAGGAGCCCCGGTCCCGTGCCGTCGCCCGGGCGATCGTCCAGGCCCGCGAGACGGCGCCGATCCGCACGACGGGCGAGCTTCGGACCCTCGTCGCGAAGGCGATCGGAGGCCGGCGGGAAGAGGGCCGCGATCCGGCGACGCGCGTCTTCC
>Ga0209573_1002518_pt1 | contig 23095 bp, 22 predicted proteins | sample TNRBio252014_DNA_FD_185870 | JGI IMG/M metagenome (GOLD analysis project Ga0209573, IMG submission 185870) | Wastewater treatment Type I Accumulibacter community from EBPR Bioreactor in Madison, WI, USA - TNR Reactor_6/25/2014_ DNA (SPAdes)... | ecosystem: Engineered > Bioreactor > EBPR >...
AGAAGTCATTGGCAATCCCTGCTACTTGGAAGAGGCCGCGGCGAGTTTTCGTGAACTCGATGTCGGATCTTTTCCATTCCGACGTTTCGGCAGACTTTGTCGCCCAGGTCTGGCAAGTGATGGAGAACACACCCCAGCACACATACCAGATTCTTACGAAGCGCCCGGATCGGATGTTGGAGATCGTGCCTTTGATGCGCAAGCTACCCAACGTTTGGCTTGGCACCAGTGTCGAGGATGGCCGTGTGTTGCACCGAATTGATCAACTCCGTCTGGTCCCTGCGGCAGTTCGGTTCATCTCTTTCGAACCGTTGATTGGGACAGTCAGAGCAGCCAGTCTTTCCGATATTCACTGGGCGATCGTAGGAGGCGAATCCGGCCCTAACGCTCGTCATATGGATCAACTTTGGGTCGATGAGATATTTGACATTTGTCTCAGAGACAGGGTCGCGTTCTTCTTCAAGCAGTGGGGTGGCCGCAACAAGAAAGCGACTGGGCGCTCCTACCGGGAGCGGACGTGGGATAACCTGCCAGATGCGAGGATGTGATCTCCAAAGCTTTTCGCGAGCTTAGTCGCAGCCGTTGACGGGTTTGAGATTGCCCCAAACAAGGAAAACCGCTGTGGACGGGAGTTTGGGGGTAGCGGAAACGGATCGAATACGTGTGGGAAGATCGTTTGGAGCCGTTGCTTCACATAGTCCTCAAGGCCAGCGACATCAGCATTTCGCTGCCTAACCTCAATCGGGTCTAGCCCATCAAGAAGTGACTGATCGGCACCTATGGGACTGTAAAGCTCGCGCTCCCACTCATCCGTACCCAACATCCGCGTCAAGGCGCGCCTCTTGGATTCATCGACTGAGTTGATGTTTCTTGCAGCCTGCCGATAGAGTCCGGAAAGCGAGAACAGGTACCAAACGTCGATCGCACGCGTTTCGGCGATAGCTTTCAGAGTCGCCCACTCGACTTCCATCCCGTAAGGGTCGAGGAACATCACCGCGCGCGTGCTCCTCCAGCCGTCCCATTTGATTTCGGCCTGAATCAGACGATTTGCATCACCCTGGAGAATGCTGATGTCGCGGGCTGGATATGCAGACTTAAGCTCACTTAGAGCCGCGCAATGTTCAGCGTTCGCATCCATGAAAATTAGTCGATCGAATCCAGGCGATACGTCGAGGGCAATTCTTGCAGAGCCGCGTCGCGTCTCCGTACGCGCTGGTACGGGAGCATCGAATAAGTCACCGCCACGAGCATCAACACGCACCGTCCGACTGCCGGTGCCCGCGAAAGCGTCAATATACCAGAGTTGGCTGAATTTCCCTCGCAGCGCGGCCATATAGGCGCGCAAGTACTTTTCAACCAACTCCAACTTTATCTCGGTGTGTTGACCACCGAATTCATGTCCTTGACCCGCCATAACTTACCCCTGGGCGCATTAGACACGAACTAGAAATATAAGTCACCAGCCGAACGAAGCATCAACAGCCCACCAACATATTTTGCTACTCCGCCGCTTCCCTTTTCCGCACCCCCGGCCTTCTCTCCAGCAGCTCTTTCAAAAACTGGCCGGTGTAGCTGCGGGGTTCGCGCACGATGTCTTCGGGTGTGCCCATGGCCACAAGTTCGCCGCGCCGCCTTCAGTCGCTTCCGAACCGATCAAGCCACCTGCTTCAGCTCGAAAACCTGCCCATGTCGTGCTGCGGCGTCGATGTCGCCGCGCCGAAGCGCTTCCCGGACGTCGTCTAGTTTCAGCATATCTTCGTGAGACAGATAAGGCGACCAGCCAGAGTCGTCATGCAGGAGTGTCACCGAAACCTTGGCGACAAAATTTCCCTCTTCGACCAGCCGGGTGGATTTTTCGGTCTTCATCGGCGTTTCCTCAATTCGGCATCCCACTCGCCGCTATCTGGCCAATAGGCCGTCACCAGTACCGCTACCTCGCCGCTGCCGTCTCGCATGCCCCATACGGCATGCGCAATCCGGCCATCTGCGAATACATGCCGCCCAAGGAAGCAAGGTCCATGCACGTAATCAGGATATTGTTCCAGCACTTCGGCACCGTTTAGCGAATTCAGTAACTGGCGATAAGATATACTCTTTTCAAGCAATCTTCCACGTGCGTGATCGGATGAAATGACAGCGCCATCTGCAGCAAGCCTACGAATGTCGTCAACGAAGTCGCTCACTCCGCCGCTTCCCTTTTCCGCACCCCCGGCCTTCTCTCCAGCAGCTCTTTCAAAAACTGGCCGGTGTAGCTGCGGGGTTCGCGCACGATGTCTTCGGGTGTGCCCATGGCCACAAGTTCGCCGCCGCCGTCGCCGCCTTCGGGGCCAAGGTCCAGCACCCAGTCGGCGGTTTTGATGACTTCGAGATTGTGCTCGATGACCACGACCGTGTTGCCCTGGTCGACCAGTTCCTGCAGCACTTCGAGCAGTTTGGCGACATCGTGGAAATGCAGGCCGGTGGTCGGCTCGTCCAGAATGTAGAGCGTCTTGCCGGTGGCGCGGCGCGACAGCTCCTTGGCCAGCTTGATGCGCTGCGCCTCGCCGCCTGACAGCGTGTTAGCCTGCTGGCCGATATGGATGTAGCCAAGGCCAACATCTTTCAGCGTCTGCAGCTTGTCGCGCACCACGGGCACGGCGGCGAAGAAGTCGACGCCTTCGTCTACTGTCATGTCGAGCACGTCGGCGATGGATTTCTGCTTGAACTGCACTTCCAGCGTTTCGCGATTGTAGCGCTTGCCGTGGCAGACGTCGCAGGTGACGTAGACATCGGGCAAAAAGTGCATCTCGATCTTGATGACGCCGTCGCCCTGGCAGGCCTCACAGCGGCCGCCCTTGACGTTGAAGGAGAAGCGGCCGGGCTGATAGCCGCGCGCCTTGGCTTCGGGCAGGCCGGCAAACCAGTCGCGGATCGGCGTAAACGCGCCGGTATAGGTGGCCGGATTGGAACGCGGCGTGCGGCCAATCGGCGACTGGTCGATGTCGATGACCTTGTCGAGAAATTCCAGCCCCTCGATGCGGTCATGCTCGGCCGGGTTCTCGCGCGAACCCATAATACGGCGCGAGGCGGCCTTGAACAGTGTCTCGATCAGGAATGTCGACTTGCCGCCGCCCGACACGCCGGTGACCGCCGTAAACGTGCCGAGCGGAAACTCGGCGGTGACGTTTTTCAGATTATTGCCGCGCGCGCCAACCACCTTGATGCGCTTGCCCTTCTTGCCAGGGCGGCGCTCGGCGGGTGCAGGGATTTCCAGCTCGCCGGTCAGATATTTACCGGTGATGGATTTTGGGTTGGCCATTATATCGCGCGGGCTGCCCTGCGCGATGATCTGGCCGCCATGCACGCCTGCAGCCGGGCCAATGTCGACGACATAGTCGGCATGCAAGATCGCATCCTCGTCATGCTCGACAACGATGACTGTATTGCCGATGTCGCGCAGGTGCTTCAGCGTATCGAGCAGCCTTGCGTTGTCGCGCTGATGCAGACCGATGGACGGCTCGTCCAGCACGTAGAGCACGCCAGTCAGCCCGGAGCCGATCTGGCTGGCCAGGCGGATGCGCTGGCTTTCGCCGCCCGACAGCGAGCCGGAATTGCGGGCCAGCGTAAGATAGTCCAGCCCCACATCGTTCAGGAAGCGCAACCTCTCGCGGATCTCTTTCAATACTCGCACAGCGATTTCGTTCTGCTTTTCCGTCAGCCTGGCCGGAAGATCGGTGAACCATTGATCGGCGGCGCGGATCGACTGTTCGGTGACCTCGCCAATATGTTTGCCGCCGATCTTCACCGCCAGCGCCTCGGGCTTGAGCCGGTACCCGTTGCAGGCGGGGCAGGGCGAATCCGACATGAAGCGCTCTATTTCCTCGCGCATCCAGGCGGATTCGGTTTCTTTCCAGCGCCGCTCCAGGTTTGGAATGACGCCCTCGAAGGGCTTGGTGGTTTTGTAGCTGCGCAAGCCGTCATCATACTGGAAGGCGATCTCGCGCTTGCCCGTACCGTGGAGGATCGCGTCCTGCGCCTCTTTGGAAAGCGCCGAAAACTTGTCGGCCGGCTTGAAGCCGTAAACCGCGCCGAGACCTTCCAGCGTCTGCGCATAATAGGGCGAGGTGGATTTCGCCCAGGGCGCAATCGCGCCCTTGCGCAGGCTCAGGCTCTCGTCCGGCACGATCAGGTTCGGGTCGATGGCGCGCTGCGAACCCAGCCCGTCACAGGTGGGGCAGGCGCCGGCGGGGTTGTTGAATGAAAACAGCCGCGGTTCGATCTCGGCAATGGTGAAACCGGACACCGGGCAGGCGAACTTTTCGGAAAACAGCAGGCGCTCGTGGGTTTCGTTGGCGCTTTTGTTGACGGCTTCAGCGCCTGTCTGGCTGGCGTCAAGGGGTCTGTCTGCAAATTCGGCGACGGCAAGGCCGTCAGCCAGCTTCAGCGCCGTCTCCAGCGAGTCGGCCAGGCGCGAGGCGATATCGCCACGCACCACAACGCGGTCTACCACCACATCGATGTCGTGCTTGTATTTCTTGTCGAGCGCGGGCGCGTCGGCGATCTCGTAGAACGCGCCATCGATCTTGACCCGCTGAAAACCCTTTTTCTGCAGTTCGGCCAGCTCTTTCTTGTATTCGCCCTTGCGGCCGCGCACCATCGGCGCGGTGATGAAAAGCCGGGTGCCTTCGTCCAGCGCCATGACGCGGTCAACCATCTGGCTGACCGTCTGGCTCTCAATCGGCAGGCCGGTGGCGGGTGAATAGGGCACGCCGACACGCGCAAACAAAAGGCGCATGTAGTCATAGATTTCGGTAACCGTGCCGACGGTCGAGCGCGGATTGCGGCTGGTCGTTTTCTGTTCGATGGAAATGGCCGGCGACAACCCGTCGATCTGGTCAACATCCGGCTTCTGCATCATTTCCAGAAACTGGCGTGCATAGGCCGAGAGCGACTCGACATAACGCCGCTGACCCTCGGCGTAGATCGTGTCGAAGGCGAGCGAGGATTTGCCGGATCCGGACAGACCGGTCATCACGATCAAACTGTCGCGCGGCAGGTCGAGATCGACATTTTTGAGATTGTGTTCGCGCGCGCCGCGAATGGAAATAAATTTGTGATCGGCCATTGCCGCTCGCCGCCTGTCTGCTGGAATTAGGGATCGGGCCTTTGTGGCGTCCCGGTGTCTCTGTCTAGGAAGTTCACATTTAGGAAGTCCCCGGCGCGTGGTCGAGTCTCCCGGCTCGAGGAAATTCTAGGACAGGCCCGCCACAGCGCAAGCAAAAAGAACAAAGATCGAACGGCTGCTGACAGCCTTGTGTCAGGAGAGCTTCCGCTCGAGCCTGTCGGGCTCTTTCCGAGAGGCGATCACAAAGGCTGTGAAGGCCGCCGATTTCGCTTGACCTAATGGAATACGGGGCGCAGACTTTTCGATGTTCTGAACCATTCGTTTGGGCGAGCGCTGGCCTCAAGGGGAGGCTGATCTGAGTATCGCACAAGCTGCGGTTTAGGCATCAAGCAACTGGAAGAAGGAGCGAGGTCTTGACCCCGCCTGACAGTCCCAGCAGGCTTCACCGCTGAGTGAAGCCACGTCAGAAGGCAGGCGCCGCCTGTACGGATGTCCCTCGGGGCGACCGTGATGAAGGGCTAAGTCGACGTGCGCGTCGAGACGAACCGCTGCTGACGCATCCAACCACAATCAGAGACGACAAGTCGGGCCGTTGGCTGACGCCGCGTTGCGCCCGAAGTGAAAGCTGGAAATTGAGTTTCCGGCAGGATTGAGAATACTCATCCAGAAGCCTCGCGGCCATTGAGTTGGCGCGGGGCTTTTCGAGTTGGGGTGGGAGCAGGCAAGAAAGCGACGGCGGGTCGACGAAAGTGCACTGCACTTCAATACTGTCATAGTAATGGCTCATAATCGTCCGATAGTGATGAATAAAAGCTATCGGCAATGCAGCGGGTCTTCCTGCGACCGGCATGCTGGCAGCGGGATCAATGTTATCCTCGATGATCCACCTGCAGGTCGTCGTCTCCGGTCGAGGTAGCGCTGCGGCGGCGATTCAGAGATCTTACGGGAGGAACCAGCGCCGCCGGCTGCTATTTGTGCGGCAGCGGCAAATTGCCTGAGCCAATGTCCAGGATGACGCTGCCAGAAATGCGCACATCCCAATCACCGACCCTGACCGGCTGTTTTTCGTTGGTGGCGGCATCGCCCTCTACCGGTTCGGGCTCGGGCGCCGGCGGCGCGACCAGCGGCGCTGGCGGTTTGACGCCGGGCAGGGCCTCCGCTGCATATACAGGCGACGTGAGCGCCAGAAGCAAGGCCAACAGGGCGGGTAGGGCGATGTTGTGGTTCATAACAGCCTTATAGGCCGGCTTGAAGGGTGGTTCCAGCCGTCAGATGCGCGGCGGGCGCAAACATTGCAATCGTGATCGGCATAGCTTCAGGTTGCGAATGTATGCGTGTCGCGTAGTGGTTGCAGGGCGCGTATTGGGGGCGCGGGGCGAAATCCTGCGGGCCGGTGGCATGCCTGATGGGCGCGCTCTTGCAAGGTCAGCGCCGGTCTGATTAGCGATGTCGGGCTAGGAGGCCCGATGACTGCAATCGATGACATTGACTGGGCTGTGATCAGCCTGAAGCGGACGCCTGAGCGGCTTGGCTGGTTTCTGGCCATGAACCCGGAGCACGGCTTGCCGCTTGAAACGCTGGAGGCGGTTGACGGGCGCACATTGCCGCGCGAGGAACTGGTCAGGCTCGGTTTCATTGAAGACGGGCTCGCCTGGAATGCAGGCGGCATCGGGGCCGCGCTTTCCCACCGCATCTGCTGGCAGCGCGCCGCCGATACGGGCCGGCCAATCGGCGTGTTTGAGGATGACGTTGCGTTGCGCAGCGATTTCGCCCGGCAAATTCCCGGTCTGATTGATGCTATGCCCGCCGACTGGGACATCGTACTGCTGGGCTACAATACGGATTCGATCCTTGACGTTGAGGTAGCGCCTGGCTGTCGCATGCGCTGCACCTTTACGATGAAGACCCCGACGATCGACGATTGCATCCGTTTCGCACAGGGTGCGGGGCCGGTCGTGCCGATCCGCCTCCACCAGACATTCGGCAGTTGCGCCTATCTCGTCTCGCCCAAGGGCGCTGCGAGGTTGATTGACCTGACTTTCCCGCTCACGGATCAGGCGACCAATATTCCGGCTCTTGGCTTTGCGGTATCTGCAAAGTCGCAGGATGCGCTGGCGAACGGGTTTTACGGGGTCGTGCAGGCTTTTGCCTGCGTTCCGCCGCTGGCGCTGCCGCACAATGACAAGGCGGCGTCGACCGTCTGGGTCGACTGACGCGGTCTACATCTTTCGTCAACCTCCGTACGGGTGGGCGAGTGTATCTTGACGAACGGAACAAAATAAGAACAAATTGGCTGTGGATAGCGGGCGTAGCCAACCCCATATCCGGTAGGCCGGTTCAATTTGGTGGTAGAGCAGGCTGGGTTTCGGCCCTGGTTTAGGATGAGCGAAGGAGACAAGTGATGGCTGGCAGCGTGAACAAGGTGATCCTGGTGGGCAATCTGGGCAAGGACCCGGAAATCCGCCGGTTGAACTCGGGCGATCCGGTCGTCAATTTTACGCTGGCGACGTCGGAATCCTGGCGCGACAAGAATTCCGGCGAGCGCAAGGAAAAGACCGAGTGGCACAATGTCGTGATCTTTAACGACAATCTGGCCAAGGTCGCCGAGCAGTACCTGAAAAAAGGTATGAAGGTTTATGTTGAGGGCCAGCTTCAGACCCGCAAATGGCAGGATCAGCAGGGCCAGGACAGATACACGACCGAAATCGTACTGCAGAAATTCCGTGGCGAGTTGCAGATGCTGGATTCGCGCGGGCAGGGCGGCGGCGATTATGCAGGCGACCGCGGCTCGGATTTTGGCCAGTCCTCGCCCGGCGCCAGCTTTGCGCGTAGCGGCGGCAATTCGGGCGGCAATGCCGGTAGTGGGGCCGGCGGCGGCAACGCCCCGCGCGGCGGCAATGCCGGCTCGTTCTCGCGCGATATGGATGATGATATTCCGTTCTAGGAATTTCGATCCTAGGAATTTCGATGCCGGGGTGGCGCGCAGCGTGCCTGCTGCGCTTCCCCTAAACCCCGTGGGCGCCCATCAGCTGGCGGATGCCGTCGGCGACGAATTGCACGGCAAGCGCCGCCAGCAAAACGCCAAGCAGGCGGGTGAGTATCGAGCGGCCGGTTTCGCCGAGCAGCCCGTTGATTCGATCCGCCAGAACGAAGACCAGGTAGGTCAAAACGATACACGCCAAAATGATGCCGAGCAGCGACGCCTGACCGGCAGGGCCCGGCATGCGGCCGGACAGAAGCACGATGGCCGAGATGGCGCCGGGGCCGGCAATCAGTGGAATAGCCAGCGGGAAGGCGGCGACGTTTTGCACATGATCCTTGGTGATTGCTGTTTCGGCGGTTTTTTCCTTGCGGTCATTGCGCTTTTCAAAAACCATTTCGAAGGCGATGAAAAACAACAATAATCCGCCCGCGACGCGGAAGGCTGGCAGGGTGATGCCGAGCACTGACAGGATTGATGCGCCAACAAGTGCAAATAACGCCAGGATAAAGAAGGCGATGATCGAAGCGCGGATTGAAACCTGCGCCCGCTGTTCTTTCGACATGCCGCGCGTCACGGCCAGATAGAGCGGCGCCAGCCCCGGTGGATCAATGGTCACAAGGATGGTGACGAAGGCGTTGAACAGAATGTCATAGGATGGCATGGCTTCCCCCCGCGCGGGCAATCTGAGACCGGTGCGGTCGAGATGTAGCCCGGACCGGGCGGCGACGCCAGCAGGCCGGTTTCAGCAAGGCGAGTGCGTCCGGCAGACCGTCCGTCGCCAGCCACCGAGGGGCCGGCGGACCGGCGCTTTGGGCTGTCTGCCGCCGCTCATGGAGCGGCCTATCGTCAAGCTACGCGGAAAATCGTCACAAAATCATATCTATCATACTGATTTTACGTATTAATTTAATGCTGGATATCGGCAGCCGCCCTTGGCTAATCGAAACGGCTTCCTATATAAAGATGCAGTGATTCCCTGACCTAGTGTATTTTCTTGACCGACCAGAAACCGCCCCACGGGCCTGACGGCATCGAGCCGATCTCGATTATCGAGGAGATGCAGCGCTCCTATCTCGATTACGCGATGAGCGTGATCGTGTCGCGTGCGCTGCCTGACGTGCGCGATGGCCTGAAGCCGGTGCACCGGCGCATTCTCTACGCTTCGCATGAGAGCGGCTATCACTGGAACCGCAAATATGTGAAGTCGGCGCGGCCGGTCTCCGACGTGATGGGTAAATACCATCCGCATGGCGACGCCTCGATCTATGACGCCTTGGTGCGTATGGCGCAGGACTGGTCAATGCGCGTTCCGCTCATCGACGGGCAGGGCAATTTCGGCTCGATCGATGGCGATCCGCCAGCGGCGATGCGCTACACGGAAGCGCGTCTGACCAAGGTTGCGCACGAGCTGCTGGAGGATATCGACAAGGACACGGTCGATTTCCAGGAAAATTATGACGGCTCGGATTCCGAACCAAAGGTATTGCCGGCGCGCTTCCCTAACCTTCTGGTGAACGGCGCGGGCGGCATTGCGGTCGGTATGGCGACTAATATCCCGCCGCACAATCTGGTCGAAATCTGCAATGCGACCATGGCCATTATGGATAATCCGGCGATTGAACTGCCGGACCTGATGGAAATCATCCCGGGGCCGGATTTCCCGACTGGCGCGCTGATCCTTGGCCGTTCCGGTATCTACAACGCCTATTCGACCGGTCGCGGCTCGGTCATCATGCGCGGCAAGACGCATATCGAGGAGATCCGCAACGACCGCGAAGCCATTATCGTCACCGAAGTGCCATTCCAGGTGAACAAGGCCTCGATGATCGAAAAAATGGCCGAACTCGTGCGCGACAAGCGCATTGAGGGCATTTCCGATATTCGCGACGAAAGTGATCGCCAGGGCTATCGCGTCGTCATCGAGTTGAAGCGCGACGCCGTCGCCGATGTCATCCTGAACCAGCTCTACCGCTATACGCCGTTGCAGACCTCTTTCGGCGTCAATGCGGTGGCGCTCAATGGCGGCAAACCGGAAGTGATGACGCTGATCGACATGCTGAAGGCGTTCATCGCCTTCCGCGAGGAAGTCGTCAGCCGCCGAACCAAGTTTCTGCTGCGCAAGGTGCGCGACCGCGCCCATATCCTGGTTGGCCTCGCAATCGCCGTCGCAAATATTGACGAGATCATTAAGCTGATCCGCAACGCGCCCGATCCGGCGACTGCGCGCGAACAGTTGATGACCCGGCGCTGGCCGGCGGCCGATGTCGAGCCGCTGATCAAGCTGATCGACGATCCGCGCCATCGTATCAACGAGGACGGCACCTACAATCTGTCGGAAGAGCAGGCGCGCGCGATCCTGGCGCTGCAACTGTCGCGCCTGACGGCGCTTGGCCGCGATGAGATCGCTGACGAGCTGAATACGATCGGCGCCGAGATCAAGGATTATCTGGACATTTTGGGCTCACGAGCCCGTATCCAGGCGATAATCAAGGACGAGCTGATTGCAGTTCGCGATGAATTTGGCACGCCACGGCGCACCGAAATCACCGATGGCGGCGCGGATATGGAGGACGAAGACCTTATCCAGCGCGAGGATATGGTCGTCACCGTCACGCATGAAGGCTATATCAAGCGGGTGCCGCTTTCGATCTACCGGGCGCAAGCGCGTGGTGGCAAAGGCCGCTCGGGTATGTCGACAAAGGACACCGATTTTGTCACCCGGCTGTTTGTCGCCAACACCCACACGCCGATCCTGTTCTTCTCGTCGCGCGGCATCGTCTACAAGGAAAAGGTCTGGCGGCTGCCGATTGGCACGCCGCAATCCAAGGGCAAGTTCCTCCGCAATATGCTGCCGTTGGAAGACGGCGACCGCATCACCGCCATCCTGCCGCTGCCGGACGAGAGCGAGTGGGACAAGCTGGACGTGATGTTCGCCACCACGCGGGGCACCGTGCGCCGCAACAAACTGTCCGATTTTGCTGACGTGAAACGCAACGGCAAGATCGCCATGAAGTTTGACGAGGAAGGCGACGCCATTCTTGCAGTTGAGACCTGCACGGAAAATGATGACGTTCTGCTGACAGCCGACACCGGCCAGTGCATCCGCTTCTCGGTCGGTGACGTGCGCGTCTTTGCCGGACGTTCCTCGCAGGGCGTGCGCGGTATCCAGCTTGGCGCAAATGATCGCGCCATATCGATGACGATCCTGGAAGGCTCGGACGCCACGGCGGCTGAACGCGCCGCCTATCTGTCGCGCTCGGGCGCCGAACGGCGCGCTGCTGGTGGCGATGAAGAGGCTGTCGTGCTGACCAACGAGGAGGTCGGCGAAAGCGCCGATCTTTCCGACCAGCGCTTTGAACAGTTGAAGGCGCATGAACAGTTTGTGCTGACGGTGACCGAATATGGCTATGGCAAGCGCTCGTCGTCTTATGATTTCCGGCTGACTGGACGTGGCGGCAAAGGCATTCGCGCCACCGACGTGTCGAAGACCGCCGAAATCGGGCCGCTGGTGGCGACCTTCCCGGTTGCCGATGAGGACCAGATCATGCTGGTGTCGGATGGCGGGCAGGTGATCCGTGTACCAGTCAAGGGTATCCGCATCGCGAGCCGCGCCACCAAGGGCGTGACGATCTTCGACACGGCGGAAGGCGAGAAGGTCGTTTCGGTCGAGCGGATTTCGGAGCCGGAAGAGGCTGAGGGTGAGGGCGGACCAGTTGCCGAAGCACCTGCCGCTGATGCGCAAGCGCCCGTGACTGAGCCCGAAACCAAACCTGACCAGGCGTAACCCAGGGCAACAAAAGGCCGGATCGGGCAAACCGAACCGGCCGGGCGTTTCATGGCGCTATCAACAGCGCGTGTGCGGGATTACGCAAGAGGAGCCCCGCACGCCGTTTCAAGTAGACGAGGATGGGCTATTCCCAGCCAAAGCCGCGTGAACGTTTGGTGTTCTTGTCGATACGGAAACGCTCGGCTTCCTGGTGAAGGCCGACAAAGGTCGCGATCAGCATGAAAATAGTCATCGCGGCTGCCAAGACTGTAATCATCATGTTTGGTCTCCTTCCCTGCACTGAAATAACGAGCGGTCTGAAAAAAAGGTTGCAGGCGTAGTTTCGCCGAAGGATTACCCTTTGGCGTTTGAACTCTTCCTGACATGCCTGTTCATCTGGCGTTCAGCTTTGCGCCGTGGCTTTAAGGAAGCCCGAAGCGGGATGGTAAACGAATCCGAATCCAGACTGCCGGGTTGTGATGGACGAGACGGCGTGGCGTTTTTGCATCACTGCGCCGGACGTTCGAATGGCCGTTAAGGCAAATTGCCTTTCCGCTTTAGCCCGGTTAGAACCGGCGCGCATGACCCAACGCATCGCCTTCTACGCTGGCTCCTTTGACCCGCTGACCAACGGGCACCTTGACGTGCTCAAGGCGTCGCTGAGCGTTGCTGACGAGATTTATTGCGCCATTGGCATACAGGCATCCAAAGTGCCGCTTTTCTCGTTCGATGAGCGCGTCGGGTTGATCCGCAAGGTCGCCGAGGCCGAGTTCGGCAAGGAGGCCAGCCGCTTGCATGTTGTTTCGTTTGAAGGGCTGGTCGTGGACGCTGCCCGCCAGCACGGCGCAACGATCATGATCCGCGGCCTGCGCGACGGAACCGACCTTGACTATGAAATGTCGATGGCCGGCATGAACGAGACTATGGCGCCTGCGATCCAGACCGTGTTCCTGCCGGCCAGCCCGCCGGTGCGCTTTATTACCGCCACACTGGTGCGCCAGATCGCGGCGATGGGCGGCGACATCCGTCCTTTCGTGCCGAAAGCGGCAGTCGCGCCGCTCAAGGCAAAATTTGTCAAAGAAAAGCAGTAACCCCTTTCCGGAGACTTCCATGCAGCTCTTCAAGCTCGCCGCCGCTTTTGCCGTTGCCGCCCTGATTGCGGTTGCGCCAGCGCGCGCCGCCGACCCTGAAAACACCATGATTATCGAACTGAAGGACGGCGATGTCACCATCGCGCTGCGTCCCGACCTGGCGCCAAAACATGTCGCCCAGATCAAGAAGCTGGTGCGCGCAGGCGAATATGACAATGTCGCCTTTCATCGCGTCATCAACGGCTTCATGGCCCAGACGGGCGATGTCCAGTTTGGCGACCTGAAGGAGGGATTTGATGCAGGTTCCGTTGGGACCGGCGGCTCTAAAGAACAGGATCTTCCTGCCGAGTTCACCGACAAGGAGCATTTCGTGCGCGGCACGGTCGGTATGGCCCGTGCGCAGGATCCGAACTCTGCCAACTCGCAGTTTTTCATTATGTTTGACGCCGCGCCGAACCTCGACGGCCAGTATACGATCGTCGGCAATGTCGAGAGCGGCATGGAAGCCGTCGACAAGATCACCAAGGGCAGCGACGCCCAGAACGGAACGGTGGCCAACCCAGACCGGATGATGAAGGTCTGGATCGCCGCCGACAAGAAATAAGCCATTAAAAACAAAGGAATTGACAGTATGGCCGATATCAAAGACCCGGAAAACACGTTGCTGATGGAAACTACCAAAGGCCCGGTCGTCATTGAGATGTATCCCGATCTTGCGCCGGGTCATGTCGCCCGCATCAAGGAACTGGCGCGCGAAGGCGCGTATGACGGCGTCGTCTTTCACCGCGTCATCGACGGTTTTATGGCCCAGACCGGCGACGTGAAATTTGGCAAAAAGGGCGGCAAGGACTTCAATCCGGCCCGCGCCGGCATGGGCGGCTCTGACAAGCCCGACCTGAAGGCGGAATTTTCCAACGCCAACCATGGCCGCGGCGCAACCTCAATGGCGCGCGCGCAGAACCCGAACTCTGCCAATTCACAGTTCTTCATCTGCTTTGGCGACGCAGCTTTCCTCAACCGTCAGTACACGGTTTGGGGCCAGGTTATTGAAGGCATGGACAATGTCGACAAGATCAAGCGTGGCGAACCGGTGACCGACCCTGACTCGATCGTCTCGGTCAAGGTCGCGGCAGACGCGAAGTAGGGCAATCGATGGGCGCGCTGGTCTGGCCTCTGCTGGGTGTTTTGGCCGGCGCGCTTGTCGCAACTCAGGCGCCGGTCAACGCCGCCCTTGCGCGCGGCCTTGGCGCGCCGGTCGCGGCAGCCGCCGTGTCGTTTCTGGTTGGAACGCTGGCGCTGGTCGTCGTCGCGCTGATCATCGCCCCGCCGCAGGGACTACACTGGCGCGCGCCGCACATATCGCTATTTATCGTCGGCGGATTGCTGGGCGCATGTTTCGTCACCCTGAATATAATTCTTGCGCCAAAGCTGGGCGCGGCCGCGCTGATGGCGTTTCTGGTCAGCGGGCAATTGCTGGCTGGTCTTGTTCTTGACCGGATAGGTTTTCTCGGCCTTGCGGTGCGTGAGATCACGCTTGGCCGCGTGGCTGGCGCGGCGATGCTTTTGGCCGGCGCATTGCTTATCCGGTTTACCTGATGCGCGTCGATCTGTTCGACTTCGAGTTGCCGGAAGACCGCATTGCGTTGCGGCCCGCCGAGCCGCGTGATTCAGCAAAATTGCTGGTGGTTGGGTCCGATGGCGGGTTGCAGGATCGCCTGGTGCGCGACCTGCCCAGCCTGCTGCAGCCGGGCGACGTCATGGTGTTCAACGACACCAAGGTGATCCCGGCGCAACTGACCGGCAAGAGGATGCGCGAAGGCGGCGTCGCCAATGTTGACGTGACGCTGCACATGCGGGTGAGTCCGGACAGCTGGAAGGCGTTTGCCCGCCCGGCCAAGCGGCTCGCGGTGGGCGATCGAATTGGCTTTGGCCATGATCAGAACGCGTGTTTCCTGGGCAAGCTGGACGCCACCGTGCTGGAAAAGGGCGAGGCTGGCGAAGTGTTGCTTGGCTTTGATTTCACCGGTCCGATCCTGGACGAAGCGATCCAGACGGTCGGCCACATGCCGCTGCCGCCCTATATTGCGCTGAAGCGCCCGGAAGACGAACGCGACCAGCGCGACTACCAGACGATCTATGCGGCGGAAGAGGGCGCCGTCGCCGCTCCGACTGCTGGTCTGCATTTTACGCCAGAGCTGTTTGCGGCGCTCGACAAGTGCGGCGTAGAGCGCCGTTTTGTCACGCTGCATGTGGGCGCAGGCACTTTTCTCCCGGTGAAGGCCGACGACACCGCTGACCACAAGATGCATGCGGAATGGGGGACGGTCAGTCAGTCGACGGCCGATGCGTTGAACGCAGCGCGCCAGCGTGGCAGTCGCATTATCGCCGTTGGCACCACCTCGCTGCGCCTGTTGGAGAGCGCGGCAGCCCCTGACGGACGGCTGGACGCCTGGTCGGGCGCGACGGATATTTTCATCACACCGGGCTACCGCTTCCGCACAGCTGACATACTGATGACTAACTTCCACTTGCCGCGTTCGACGCTGTTCATGCTGGTGTCGGCATTCGCCGGGATGGATTTGATGCGGGCGGGCTATGACCACGCGATCAAGGAGCGCTACCGCTTCTATTCCTATGGCGACGGCAGCTTGTTGTTCAGGGCTCAGAACCAATAGTCCGCGACACTGCGGCCATCATGGCCTTCAAGCATTGACGTGGTCACTCTTCATCCATGCAGCCAAGGCATAGCGCGAAGCGCGCGATAGGAGAAGACGCGCAGGCTGGGCAGTTGTGTCAGACCAGCTAGCCGGTTATGGCGCTGCGATGAGTACAGATTTTATCTTCAAACTGCTGGCCAAAGATGGCCTTGCGCGGCGCGGTGAGATCACCATGCCGCGCGGCGTGGTGCGCACGCCTGCCTTCATGCCGGTCGGCACCGCAGGAACCGTCAAGGCGATGTATCCCGATCAGGTGCACGATCTGGGCGCCGATATCATCCTGGGCAACACGTATCATTTAATGCTGCGGCCGGGCGCCGAACGCGTCGCGCGCCTTGGCGGCTTGCATGAATTTGCCCGCTGGCCGTACCCGATCCTGACTGATTCCGGCGGCTTTCAGGTGATGTCGCTGGCGCAACTGCGCAAACTCAACGAAAACGGCGTCACCTTTCAGTCGCATATTGACGGTGCAAAATACGAGATGACGCCAGAGCGCTCGATCGAGATTCAGGGACTGCTCGACTCCGACATCCAGATGCAACTCGACGAATGCGTGGCCCTGCCTGCGCAGGATAAGGACATCGAGAAGGCGATGGAACTTTCGCTGCGCTGGGCAGAGCGCTGCAAGAGTGCATTTGGCGACCAGCCGGGCAAAGCTATGTTCGGCATCGTGCAGGGCGGCGACAAACCGTTGTTGCGGCAGCGCTCCGCGCAAGCGTTGAGCGCCATGGACCTGAAGGGTTATGCGGTTGGCGGGCTGGCGGTTGGCGAACCACAGGCCGTCATGCTCGATATGCTGGATGCGACATGCCCCGAATTGCCGATTGAAAAGCCGCGCTATCTGATGGGCGTCGGTACGCCCGACGACATTCTGAAATCCGTAGCGCGCGGCATCGACATGTTCGACTGCGTGATGCCGACACGGGCAGGACGGCACGGACTGGCGTTCACCCGGCGCGGCAAGGTGAACCTGCGAAATGCCCGTCACGCCGACGACCCGCGCCCGTTGGACGAGGAGAGCGACTGTCCGGCGGCGCGCGACTATAGCCGCGCCTATCTGCACCATCTGGTGAAAAGCGGCGAGGCGCTGGGCGGCATGCTTCTGACCTGGAACAATCTTGCCTACTATCAGTCGGTGATGCAGGGCATACGCGACGCGATTGAAGCAGGGAGTTTTTTCGGTCACGCGGCCATGGTTTCAGAAGGCTGGGCGCGGGGCGATCTGCAGCCGGTCTGATCCTGACGCACAACCGCAGATAGCTGTCGCGCATTCGCGTTTTGCGCTGCGCCGGGCAGGGAGGCTATATCACCTTCAGCCAGGGCCGGTGAGCGCCTTCAGGACGTGCACTACGTGCTCAGGGAACTCGATGCGCGCAGGCTGACTCCGGTGATGCGGAATGTACCGTCGGGCTGCTGCTCCAAAGTATAGAGCGCGCGATAATCCTTGCCGTCCGGTCCGACCAAAAGCACCTCTTGTGCGATTCGGCCGTCGGGGGTTTCCTCCACCTTGCCGAAGGCGAAGTTTTTCGGCCGTGCAACCGGCATATAGCCATTCTGCACCATGCCCATAAAGGCTTCGACAGTGGGGAATATTCGGGTGATATTCGGCGCTGCAAAACTGTATGCCAGTGCGTTGTCGCCGGACTGGAAGGCGCGCAGTTGCGCCTCGATCGAGCCTTGCGCCGCCCGGATTTCGGCTTCGCCAGCCAGTGCAGCCGACAGGCCGGCGGCCATTGCAATGAGGGCCAGGGTGATGCGGCGCATAACGGTCTCCCGAAGCGTCAGAGCTAGATCATGCTAGCACATACGCAGGCTTGACGCTTTTGGTTTCAACCCCGCCTTGAAAGGTGCGCCGGGCTCTGCCAAAACCCACACCGCAACCGGACAGACCGCCATGAAAGCCTTCTTTGTGCAGTTTAAATGCCAGCTGGGCGAAGCCTATGATGTGGCCAATGCCCTGGCGGAGGCTGAAATCGCATCGGAGATTTATTCAACAGCCGGCGATTATGACCTGATGGCCAAGTTCTATGTCGAAGACGATGTCGACGTTGGCCATTTTGTAAATGAGAAGGTCCAGGTGATACCGGGTATCCGCGACACGTTCACCACGGTAACCTTTCGCGCCTTTTAGCGCGGCTCGCGCCAGACCGCTTTTTCGGCGAATTTCGGCGCTGGGCACAATCTGCTTGCATTTCTCGCGCTACGCCTTTGAAATGGGCTGACGAGCGGAGATTTTGTGTGCCTGCTTTTGATGAGATGATGCCGGACAATTCCGGCGTTCGCCGGCCCTATTCGGGCTACGATCAGTGGTTCCAGTCGCAGGATCCGTCTCGTCTCACTCAAAAAACCCTGGATGCCGAAAGAGCGTTCCGGCGCACAGGCATTACATTTGCAGTCTATGGCGAGGCGGAGGCCGCCGAACGGTTGATCCCGTTCGATATTGTGCCGCGCGTGATTTCCGGTTCGGAATGGCGCAGGCTGACGCAAGGGATCAAGCAGCGCGTCCAGGCGCTGAACGCTTTTCTGGATGACATTTATCACCGTCAGGAAATCCTGAAGTCAGGCCGCGTGCCGCAGCATCTGATCGCCGGCAATGAGGCGTTCCTGCCCGAAATGGTGGGCGTGCGTCCGCCGGCTGGCGTGTACACCCACATTATCGGCGTCGACATTGTGCGGACTTCCGAAAACGAGTTTTTCGTACTGGAGGACAATGCGCGCACGCCCTCGGGCGTTTCTTATATGATCGAAAACCGGGAGACGATGATGCAGCTCTTTCCGGAGCTGTTTCAAAGGGTCAAAGTGCTTCCGGTCGAGAACTATCCGCAATTGCTGCGCCAGTCGCTGGCGGCGGTGAAGCCCGATAGCGCGCCCGACGTTCCAACCGTCGCGGTGCTAACCCCGGGCAGCTTCAATTCGGCCTATTTCGAGCATGCATTTCTCGCCGATCAGATGGGCGTGCAGCTTGTCGAAGGCCAGGATCTGCGGGTCGTTGACGGCCATGTCGCGATGCGAACAACCGAAGGCTACAAGCAGATCGACGTGCTTTACCGCCGCGTCGACGATGCGTTCCTGGACCCGCTAACCTTCCGTCCGGACTCGGCGCTCGGCGTCCCCGGCATCATGGATGTCTACCGCGCCGGCAATGTCACAATCGCCAATGCTCCCGGTACGGGCATCGCCGACGACAAGGCGATCTATTCCTACATGCCGGAAATCATCGAGTTCTACACTGGCCGCAAGGCGATCCTCGGCAATATCCCGACCTGGCGCTGTTCGGACGCGGACAGCTACAAATATGTGAAGGAACATCTCTCCGAACTGGTTGTCAAAGAGGTCCACGGTTCGGGTGGATACGGCATGCTGGTCGGCCCGACAGCTTCTAAAAAAGAAATCGAGGCTTTCTCGCACAAACTTGCGGCAAAGCCGTCGAATTATATCGCCCAGCCGACGCTATCGCTGTCAACCTGCCCGATCCTGACCGAAGCGGGACTAGCACCGCGCCACGTTGATCTCCGGCCGTTCGTTCTGGTTTCCGATACAATCCAGATCGTGCCAGGCGGCCTGACCCGCGTTGCGTTGAAAGAAGGCTCGCTGGTAGTCAATTCATCGCAAGGCGGCGGGACAAAAGACACGTGGGTGCTGGATGATTGAGGGAAGACGGGGAGATAGCGAGTAGCGAATAGCGAATAGCGAATAGGAAGTGGGTGAGCGGGGATGCTTCTAGGACGGACGGCCAATGGCATATACTGGATGGCGCGCTATTTTGAGCGGGCCGAGAATATGGCTCGTCTACTTGACGCCGGCCTGCGCATGGCGCTGACGCGCGCCGAGAACGCAACCGAAGAGTGGACGTCGGTTGTGATCAGCGCCGGTGTAGAGTTCCCATTCAAAGCGAAATACTCGGAGTTTTCTGTCGGTACGGTCACAGACTTCCTATTGCGCGATCTCGACAATCCGTCGAGCGTGCTGTCCTGTATTGAAGCGGGGCGGGCCAATGCGCGCATGGTGCGAACCGCGCTGACCCGGGAAGCCTGGGAGGCGATCAACGATGGATGGATGAGCCTGCGCCGCCAGCTCTCTGAGCCGATTGACGAGCGCGATCTGCCGAGCGTGCTCGACGCGATCAAGCGTGAAACAGCTCTTATCCGCGGTTCGATCTTTGGTACGCAATTGCGCAACGAGATTTTCGATTTTGCCCAACTCGGAACCTATATCGAGCGCGCCGATAACACGGCGCGCATTCTCGATGTGAAATACTATGTGCTTTTGCCATCGATCTCGTGGGTAGGATCGATGCTCGACAATTCGCAATGGGAATCTATCCTGCGCTCGGTATCAGCTCACCGTTCGTACCGCTGGGTCTATGAAGCGGCCTACAAGCCAACCAACATCGCCGACTACCTGATCCTCAATGCGCGCATGCCGCGCTCACTTGCCTTCTGCTACCGGATGATAGACGAGCATCTAGGCTTTCTGGCGCGTGATTATGGAGAGAAACACACCTGTCATCAAACCGTGCAACAAAATGTCGGTAAACTGAAAGTCGCCTCCATCAAGGACATTTTTGACGCCGGACTGCACGAATTTCTGGCCGGCTTCATTCGCGACAACAACAAACTCGGCCAGGACGTGGCTGAAAATTACCGCTTTGTTTGAGCTTGCCAAAGCGTGAAAGCCCTGAGCCATGCGCCTGAAAATTACCCACCGAACCGACTATGGCTATTCTTCGCCCGTCGCTTATGCGCTGCAACGCATCCGGCTAACGCCACCGAGCGGTTATTGCCAGGACGTGCCGGCCTGGTCGATCACTTTGGAAGGGGCTGCCGAAGAGGTGCGCTACCGCGACCTGTTTGGCAACGAAACGCGGCTGCTCAGCGCATCGGGCGATGCCCACACGATTTCGGTAACAGCTTCCGGCGAGGTTGACACACGCGACACCAACGGCCTGGCGGGACCACATACCGGCTTTGCGCCGCTCTGGCTGCTTCAGGCGCCGACCGACCTTACCGCGCCCGGAGACGCCGTGAAGGATCTGGCGGGATCTGTTTCCGGCGGGAATGATCTGGAGCGGCTGCATCGTCTGATGGGCGTTATCGGCGAGCGCGTCGCCTACACGGTCGGGTCGACCACCGCGATGACGACAGCGGAGCAGGCGCTCGTCCAACGTCAGGGCGTTTGTCAGGATCACGCGCACATTTTTGCCGCCGCAGCGCGCCTGATGGGGTATCCAGCCTGCTATGTTAGCGGATATCTCAAACTTGATGACCGCGCTGATCAGGTCGCCACTCATGCTTGGGCGGAAGCCTATGTGGATGGTCTCGGCTGGGTTTCGTTCGATCCGTCGAATGGCATATCGACTGACGAACGTTACGTGCGGGTTGCCTGGGGCAGGGACTACCGCGACGCCATGCCGATTTCGGGAATTACCTTCGGACAGCCGGATGAACGGCTTGAAGTCAACATCACAGTGGAGCAGTACTCGCCGCCTCAAACAGGCGGCCAGAATCAATGACTTATTGCGTGGGATTGAAGATCGACAAGGGCCTTGTGTTCATGTCGGATACCCGCACCAATGCAGGCGTCGACAATGTTTCGACCTTTCGCAAGATGCATATCTGGGAGCAGCCGGGCGAACGCGTTATCGTGTTGCTGTCGGCTGGCAATCTGGCGACCACCCAAGCAGTCGTCAGCCTGCTGGATGAACGCACGAAGGTTGTTTCCGAGCGCCATCAAACGCTGCTTGAGACGCCATCCATGTTTCAGACGGCCCGCCTCGTCGGCTCGACGGTCAAGGAGGTGATCCTGCATTCCTCGCCGACCGGCCAAAGCGCGGACAGTTCCTTCAATGCGTCATTCATTCTTGGCGGCCAGATCAAGGGCACTGAACCGCGGCTTTTTCTGATCTATCCGGAAGGCAATTTCATCGAATCGACAGACGACACGCCGTTCTTTCAGGTTGGGGAAACCAAATATGGCCGGCCGATTATTGTTCGCGCCTATGACCGCAGCATGAGTTTTGAGGAGACGGCAAAACTCCTGATGGTGTCGTTTGATTCCACCGTGAAGGCCAATTTGTCGGTAGGCCTGCCCCTTGATATGGCGTTCTACGAAACCGGAACGATGCGGGTGGCCCTAAAGAAGCGCATCCCTCTTGAAGATCCATATTACCGCTCCGTTTCAGAAGGCTGGTCCGAAGCGCTCAGGGCGGCGTTTGAACGGCTTCCCCCATTTGAGTGGGATAGCTCAGATCAGCAGGCGAAGTGAAGACGCCAGGCTCCGGGACAAGCCTGACGGGCGTATGGACTGGCCGCTATGCCTACCCGCGCGCTTTGGCGCCGGTCCCATTCCTGGCGACGCTAATCGAATTTGGCGGGAATTTTACCGGTTCAATCCATGAACCGGACGATACGGGAACTGGCGCAGTTGCTTATGCCTCCATCGAAGGGCTCAGGCAGGGCAATGAAGTGACTTTCACGAAAGTCTATGACAACGCAGTCTCGCAACACGATTTGCCAATCAGGTATTCCGGCCAGCTCAATAGCGATGCAACCGAAATCAAGGGCCGCTGGATGATTCCTGGACACTGGTCTGGAGATTTTGTGATGCTGCGTGAACTGCGTAAGGAAAAGACGAAAAAGCGAAAGGCGACCGAACGTTTATGAAGCCTGCCAGCTTTTCGCTGGAACCGGCACCACGTATGATGCTGGTCCAAACAAGGACGAGGGACGTGGTGTATCTGTCACCAAGGCACGCAGAAATCGTGCGTCTGGCCAAAGAACAGGGCAGGGTGCTGGTCGATGACCTTGCCTTGCAGTTTGAAGTTACGCCGCAGACGATCCGCAAGGATCTGAACGAACTGTGCGAGCGGCGTCTCCTGACCCGTATCCATGGCGGAGCGCTGTTCCCATCCGGGATCGAAAATCTGGAATATGAAGCGCGGCGCAATATTGCAGCCACCGAAAAGGAAGCGATCGGCAAGGCGGCGGCCAGCCTGATACCTGACAAGGCGTCCCTGTTCATAAATATCGGTACGACTACGGAAGCCGTCAGCAGCGCCTTGCTTGACCATGAGGGCCTTATGGTCATCACGAATAATATCAATGTCGCCAACAGGATGCGGGTCTACCCCTCGATTGAGGTCGTGATCGCTGGCGGCGTGGTGCGCGGCTCCGACGGTGGCGTTGTCGGCGAGGCGGCGGTCGATTTCATCAGGCAGTTCAAGGTCGATTTCGCCGTCATTGGCGTCTCGGCGATTGACGATGATGGGGCCCTGCTTGATTTCGACTACCGCGAGGTCAAGGTGGCGCAGGCCATCATCGCCAATGCGCGCCACGTAATCCTGGTGGCCGACTCGACGAAGTTTGAACGCACCGCGCCCGTGCGCATCGGCCATGTTTCGCAGGTAGGCACCCTGATTACCGATCGCTGCACAGT